>WNFW01001490.1_pt1 | contig 17745 bp, 19 predicted proteins | sample 5400131 | NCBI WGS metagenome assembly WNFW01 (sample SAMN13153362, study PRJNA577476) | soil metagenome | isolation source: 20 cm soil or saprolite under grassland replicate 1 | place: USA:California | collected 2016-06-15 | reverse complement strand
CGGTGCCGAGCGCGCCGACGATTCCGCCGATGCAGTGGACACCGAACACGTCAAGCGAGTCGTCGTAGCCGAGCGCGTTCTTGATCACGGTGCAGAAGAACAGGCAGACCACGCCGACCACCAGACCGAGCACGATCGCCCCCATCGGACCGGAATAACCGGCCGCGGGCGTGACCGCCACCAGTCCCGCCACCGCGCCGGAAATGGCGCCGAGCACGGAGGGATGGCCCTTGATGATCCATTCCGCGAACATCCACGACAGCGCCGCCGCCGCGGTTGCGACGAAGGAGTTGGTCATGGCGAGCGCGGCGCCGCCGTTGGCCTCCAGGTTCGATCCGGCGTTGAAGCCGAACCAGCCGACCCAGAGCAGCGAGGCGCCGATCATGGACATGGTCAGCGAATGCGGAGCCATCAGGTCCTTGCCGTAACCGGTGCGCTTGCCGATCAGCAAAGCGCCGACCAGACCCGCGATGCCGGCGTTGATGTGCACCACGGTGCCGCCTGCGAAGTCGATTGCGCCCTTCTTGAAGACCCAGCCGGCGTCGGCGTTGACTTCATCGAGTTTGGCCTGCGCCGCGGTCTTCGCCGCCGCATCGCCCGCTGCCGCGAGCGCCTTGACCGCATCCGAGATCGCGTCCGGTCCGGCCCAGTACCAGACCATATGCGCGATCGGGAAGTAGATCAGCGTCACCCAGAGCGGGATGAACAGCGCGACCGCCGAGAATTTCATGCGTTCGGCGAACGCGCCGACGATGAGGGCGGGCGTGATCGCCGCGAACGTCATCTGGAAGCAGACATAGACCAGTTCCGCGATGTTGGCATCGACGCTGAACGTCGCCGCCTTGGAATCCGGCGTCACGCCGATCAGGAAGGCCTTCGAGAAGCCGCCGATGAAGTCCGATCCGCCGGTGAAGGCGAGGCTGTAGCCGTACAGCGCCCAGAGGATGACGACGATGCAGACGGTGTAGAACACCTGCATCAGCACCGAGAGCATGTTTTTGGAACGGACCAGGCCGCCATAGAACAGTGCGAGGCCCGGGATCGTCATCAACAGCACCAGCACTGTCGATGTCAGCATCCAGGCGTTATCCCCCTTGTTGACGGTTGGCTCCGCGTAGGCAGCGGTCGCGGCGAACAGGCCGACTGCGAGGGCCGCCAATCCCGCGCTATAGGGACGTTTGAACGTCATTTGTTTTACTCCTGATTGGAAAAGGTTGAGCGCGAAATCAGAGTGCCGCGGCGTCTGCCTCGCCGGTGCGGATCCGAACCGCATGGTCGAGGTTGATGACAAAGATCTTGCCGTCGCCGATCTGTCCGGTCTTGGCAGCCGAGGTGATGGCTTCGATGGTCTTGTCGACCTGGTCCGAGGCGATAGCGACCTCGATCTTGATCTTGGGCAGGAAACTCACCGCGTATTCAGCGCCGCGATAGATTTCCGTATGGCCTTTCTGCCGGCCGTATCCCTTGACTTCCGTCACCGTAAGACCGTGAACGCCAATGGCGGTCAGGGCGTCACGGACTTCTTCGAGTTTGAATGGCTTGATGATCGCCATAACAATTTTCATGGGTCCTATCCCCGCTAGGGCCCGATCCAGACACGACCGGGCGTGCTCGACTGAGGTTCACCACGCGGAGAAGTTTTCACTACGCGGGCACAGCCGGATCGATAGAATCAAATGCCGTGCCAGATCGAGGGCATCCCCTAACGGATTATGAACGCGGACCTTTTCGCGGTTTGCCGAAATTGGCCGCACCTGCGCTATTCGGTCGCGCCCAAAGCCTAGTCACGCCAGCCCATAAAACAGGCAGGACAGCCTCCCGACATAATGATGCCCACGGCAAGGGCAGGAAAAAGGTAATCAGATGGGGAAATCGGCTGCAAGGCTTCGTCATGCGGCGAAATGGCAGGGTCTCGCCGCAGCGATACGCGCCGCGCCGCGAAGGCATTCACCCTTGAGCATCATATGGCGTTCCGAATCCATTGGTGGGCCAAACAGTTCTAACGGCCCGGTCGAAACAAGATCCATGATAGATGTCGAGCCATGGTGCACATTTTCCCTGGAGATGGATCCATTGGAATACCATCCCCTCAAATAGCGGATCGTCACAAAACTCGGATGTGAGTAGCAGCCGAAATCCCCGGGGAACAATGTAAATTCCAACGGAACATTCCGAGCCGGTGTAGTGGCTAAAATCGTTTCGGACGGCCGGATTAGTCTCATCCAGCCGAGTGAAAGCCGCGATTTGCGGTTCGTTCGCCCGACCGAAGCCAGCGAAGGTAGGGGGCAGTTCGGCATATCGTCGCGAGAGTCGTGCATAATCAGCGCCGGCGTATCGCGCATCGGCTGACTGCGGCTGCACCAGCCGATCATGCACCGTGAACGCCGGGCCAATTACCAGAGGTGGCGCCACGAGGCGTTCGCTCACCATAACCTCTGCGGCTTGCGCGGCATGAAGGTCGTTCGGATCCTGCTTTCGCGGAATCACATACAGATTGATGATGGTTCCCATTCGCGCTCAGCCGCCGATGGTCGATCTTGTTCGGATAGCGAAAAGATCGGCCATTGGAACCATACCAAGTTGACTGCGCCGCCGTAGAGCTGGAGCTTACAGTGCGTCGCTGTCGGTCTCGCCGGTGCGGATTCGCAGCGCGTGATCGATCGGGGTGACGAATATCTTGCCGTCACCGATCTGGCCGGTTCGCGCGCTTGAGGTAATGACCTCCACCGCCTTGTCGGCGAGGCCGGAGGCGACAGCGATTTCGATCCGCAGTTTGGGCAGGAAATTCACCACATATTCGGCGCCGCGATAGATCTCGGTGTGGCCTTTCTGACGGCCGTAACCCTTGACCTCGGTCACCGTCATGCCATGAACGCCGATGGCCGTCAGGGCTTGGCGCACCTCGTCGAGCTTGAATGGTTTGATAATGGCGACAACAAGCTTCATGGTCAGGCCTTATTCTATTCTCTCAATGGGCTGCCAGCGATCTGCGATCCTGCAAATCTGGCATCTTTCTATGCAAATGGCACAAAAAAGTGCAGGTGTCAGGAAAACATTTGGGAATGGCCCGTCCCCGCTCTCTACAGGGGTGCGGATGATCCGCCAGAATGTCGCTTTAGGCGTCCGGACCGTCTAACGCGTCGCCACTGTGTTTAGGGGGTGAAATGTCAAACCGATCCTGGTTTTTTGCGTCCCAGGGCCAGCAGCAAGGCCCATATCCCGACATGCAATTCCGCGAGTTCATCGCCAGAGGAATGCTCGCGGCGGATACGCTGGTCTGGAGCGAGGGCATGGCCGGCTGGCAAAGGGCGGGAGATATTCCGGGCCTGCTGGCGGGCGCCTCGGGTCCACCGGCTTTTCCGCGTGCGGGCGGACCGCTGGCGATGGGCGGTGCCGCGACCGGCCCGTCGCTCTCGGTCGACATCGGCATCTGGGAGTTGCTCGGGCGCGGCCTGGTTTATGTCATCGGTTTTCTGCTGGTCGTTCCGGCGCCGTGGGTAGCAACCTGGGTCTACCGATGGTTCTTCGAGCGGCTGCGCGTTCCGCAACGGCCCAATCTTGGTTTCACCGGCGAGCCCCGCGACATCTGGTACGTGTTCATGTTGCTGGCGCTCGGCAGTTACGTCGGATTGAGCGGCATTCCCTACATCCGGTTGGTTTTCATTCCGGTTCAGGCCTATTTGGGCTGGATGATCGTCAGGTGGGTCGTCGCCAATATCAGCTCAGACGGACGCCCGCTCTCGCTCACCTTTGTCGGCAGTCCCTGGATCTATGTCGGCTGGGACGTGCTGATGTTTCTTTCATTCATCACCATCATCGGCTGGGCCTGGGTGATCACGGCCCGGGTGCGGTGGACCTGCCGGAATATCGAAGGCACCCGGCGGGAGATCGTGTTCAACGCCAGCGGCCTGGAGGTGTTGTGGCGAACGCTGGTGTTCGCCTTCGCCTCGGTTTTTATCATTCCGATTCCCTGGGTGCTTGGATGGTACGTCCGCTGGTACGTTTCCCAGTTCGCGCTGGTCGGACGAACGGCGTAAAACCAGCCTCACTTGCGTTGGCGGATCGAGCCTTCCTGCGCGACGGAGGCCACCAGCGTGCCGTCCGGCTTGAAGATCAGGCCGCGCGTCAAACCACGGCCGCCTTGCGCGCTCGGCGAGTCCTGGGCGTACAATAGCCATTCGTCGGCGCGAAACGGCCGGTGAAACCACATCGCGTGATCGAGGCTCGCCGGCATCATGCGCTTGTCGAACAGCGTGCGGCCATAGCGCGCCATCACCGCATCGAGCAGCGAGAAGTCCGACGCGTAGGCCAGCGCGCACATATGCAGCGCCGGATCGTCGGGCAGTTTCGCCGCGGTACGGATCCAGACATGGATGCGGCCGTCCTCGATCTTCTGGCCGAAATAGCGGCCGAGCTCGACCGGGCGCAGTTCGATCGGGCGGTCGGATTCGTAATAGCGGCGGATGAAGTCCGGCATCTCGCGGAACATCGGCTGTTTTGCCACCTCTTCGGCGGTCAGCTTTTCCGGCGGCGGCACCTCGGGCATCTTGTCCTGATGATCGAACGCGGCTTCTTCCTCGACATGAAACGACACCATGATCGAGAAGATCGCATTGCCGTGCTGGATCGCGGTGACGCGGCGGGTCGAATAGCTCTTGCCGTCGCGCAGCCGCTCGACCTCGTAGATGATCGGAATCTGCGGATCGCCGGGCAGGATGAAATAGCAATGCAGCGAATGCGGCAGCCGGCCCTCGACGGTGCGGCACGCCGCCACCATCGCCTGTCCAATCACCTGCCCGCCGAACACCCGCTGCCAGCTCGTCTTCGGGCTGTTGCCGCGAAACATGTTCACCTCGATCGGCTCGAGATCGAGAATGGAAATCAGGTCAATCAGGCCTTTGGACATGGAAGCGCCCCACGGTTCTTGGTCATTCCGGGGCGAGGCGAAAGCCTTGAACCTGGAATCTCGAGGTTCCGGGTTCACGCGAAAACGCGTGCCCCGGAATGACGGTCACACCTTGTTTGGTGGCCCTGTTTCGCCCAGCTATAGTCAGGTAGCAAGTATAGTCTGAAGGCGTCAGCGGTTAGGGTTTCGGCATGTCGGCACAGCGAAGCATTGTGATTGGCGGCGGCGCGTTTGCCGGACTGGCGCTGGCGCTGGCGCTGCGTCAGGGCCTTGGCCCCGATATCCCCGTCATCGTTGCCGATCCGGCGCTGGCGGCGCGGCCGAGCCGCGATCCGCGTGCCACCGCCATCGTAGCCGCCTGCCGCCGGCTGTTCGAGGCCATCGGGGTCTGGGATCAGGTCGCGGCCGAGACGCAGCCGATCCTCGACATGGTCGTCACCGATTCGAAGCTGGAAGACGCGACCCGCCCGGTGTTCCTGACCTTCGCAGGCCATGTCGAGCCTGGCGAACCGTTCGCGCATATGGTCGAAAACCGTCATCTGATCGATGCGCTGGTGACGCGCGCCGAGGCCGAGGGCGTCGACCTTCGCGCCACCGCGGTGACAGCTTTCGACAAGCGTGCGGATGGCGTCGAGGTGACGCTGGCCGACGGCAGCCTCGTTGGCGCGAGCCTGCTGATCGCAGCCGACGGCGCGCGTTCAAAGCTGCGCGAACAGGCCGGGATCGCCACCCATGGCTGGGAATATGACCAATCCGGCATCGTGGTCACCGTCGGCCACGAGCGCGATCATCACGGCCGCGCCGAGGAACATTTCCTGCCCGCGGGACCGTTCGCGATCCTGCCGCTGACCGGACAACGCTCGTCGCTGGTGTGGACCGAGAAGCGCAGCGAGGCCACGCGCATCGTGGCGTTGAGTGCAGAAGAATTTCACGCCGAGCTCGAACAGCGGTTTGGACTGCATCTCGGCGAGATCAAGGCACTGGACAAGCCGCGCGCGTTTCCGCTCGGCTATTTCGTGGCGCGCTCCTTCATCGGCGAACGGCTGGCGCTGATCGGCGACGCCGCGCATGTGATCCACCCGATCGCGGGGCAGGGGCTCAACATGGGCCTGAAGGATGTCGCGGCGCTCGCCGAGGTGATCGTCGATGCGGCGCGGCTCGGCATCGACCTCGGCCAGGCCGACGTGCTCGAGCGCTACCAGCGCTGGCGGCGGTTCGACACCATGGCGATGGGGCTCGCCACCAATTCGCTGAACCTGTTGTTCTCGAACCGATCGACGCTGTTGCGCACGGTGCGCGATATCGGGCTCGGGCTGGTCGATCGCGCCCCGCCGCTCAAAAACCTGTTCATCCGCCAGGCCGCAGGCCTTGCCGGCGAGGTGCCGCGGCTGTTGAAGGGCGAGGCGTTGTAAACGAGCGAGACTCTAGTTTCGTCGTGGCCGTATACTTGTGCCGGCCGCCCACGTCTTCCTCTTCTCAATCCAGCAAAGACGTGGATGCCCGGCATCGCAGACAAGTTTACGCAGTCTGCGCAAGGCAGACTGCTATGGCCGGGCATGACGAAGGATAGATCACGATGAGGCCACGTTCTCACTCGATCTTCCTGGCCTCTTCCGGCAGCATGATCGGGATGCCATCGCGGATCGGATAGGCGAGCTTGGCGGAACGCGAGATCAATTCCTGCTTCGCCGCATCGAATTCGAGCGGACCCTTGGTCAGCGGACAAACCAGAATCTCCAGCAATTTCGGATCGACGGTGGCTTCGAGGCGTTCGGGTGCGGCGCTCATGCTCTGGTCTCCGGCTTGGGTATTTTGATCCCCTAGCATATCCGATCGAAAACGCTTTGTTATCTGGAAGCGATCCGCAGCAATTCGTCGAGCACCGCCGCCTGCTTCGTCCCCGACAATGGCTGGTCCGAAACGGCAAAGCCGAGAAAGGCCCAGTAGAGGATCTGCGCACGGGCATTGGCCACATCCGCCGATAGCCCGGACTGCCTGAGAAGCTTCTCGACATAACTTAGCCGGCGCCGGTCGATCGCCTGCACGGCTGCCCGCGCCGCGGGATCGAGGGTGGCCCAGGTGCGGACAGCGTTTTCCAGCGCCAGTCTGCCGCCGAACGCCTGGCGCAGCAGAAGCGGTATCGGATTATCATCGTTCGATGCAGCTTCGAGGTTGGCGATGATCTGCTCGGCGGCGACGTCGCGCCAGTGCTTCAGGATCGCGGCATGGAACGCGCCGATATCGGCGAAATGCCAGTAGAAGCTGCCGCGCGATACCCCCATCGCCTTCGCCAGCGGCTCGGCCTTCAGCGCCGTGAAACCGCTTTTGGCCAGCGTTTTGAGGCCCTGATCGAGCCAGTCCCGGGCGGAGAGTTGATCGGTCATATGTTCACCCTGCGACAACTCACCATACACAACTGTATTGACACGCGCCAGCGCACCCCTCATAGTCACCATACACAAATGTATGGAGGTCACCCGATGCACGATCTCATTCTGCAATGCGCCGGCGTTGCCGGAATCGCGGTAGCCCTGGTTCACGGCGTGCTCGGAGAAACCAAGGTGTTCGCCAGGGCGACGATCGAGCCGGCGCGGCTCCGGACCCTGATCCGGCTGGTCTGGCAGGCCGGCACCGTGGCCTGGATCGGTGGCGGCGTGCTCTTGCTCGCCGCGCCTTCGATGGGATCGGAGACCGCGCGACACTGGATCGTCGTCACGACAACAGTGGTTTACGGCTTCGCCGTCATCGCCAATGCCTGGTGGTCGCGTGGCCGCGGGTTCGGCTGGAAGGCGCTCGGCGCGGTGGTCGTGCTGGCGGTGGCGGGGTACTAGCTGGCGTTCCGCTCCGTCGTCATGCGCGGGCTTGACCCGCGCATCCATCATCTTCACAAAAGTCTTTACGAAGAAGGTGGATCACCGGGTCAAGCTTGGTGATGACGGTTTTGTTGCGGGGTTGGACATGCGCAGTGCGCAAGATATCACTGCAGCGGCGGGTCGCCGCTGGTGCGTTTCTTGGCCAGATCCATCTCGGTGACCGCGATCAGAATTTCGGCGCGGGTTTTCAGATCGGGGGCTTCCAGCATGGCCTGCTTTTCCGGCGGGCCATAGGGCGACATCATCGCCAGCGCATTGACCAGCGCCTCATTGGGGGCGTTCTCGACACCTTCCCAGTCCACCTTCAGATTGTTGGCCTTGAGAAAATCGGTCAGCACCTCGAGCAGCGCTTCGCGGTCGACCGCTTCCTCGCCCTTGCGTGCGGTGAAATCGTCGAGATAGGGGAAATAATCCACCTTGCACTGGCGATAGGGGGTCAGCACCGTCATTTCCTCGATCACCTTGAAGCGCGCGATGCCGGTGAGTTCGAGGATGTAGCGGCCGTCGCCGGCCTCGGCGAGCTGGGTGATGCGGCCGACGCAGCCGACCCGAAACAGCGACGGCTTGGCCTCGTTTGGCGAATGCGAAACATCGGGCTGGATCATCCCGATCAGCCGATGGCCGTCACGCAACGCGTCGTCCACCATCGCGAGATATCGCGGCTCGAAGATGTTGAGCGGCATCTGGCCGCGCGGCAACAGCAGCGCGCCGGGCAGCGGAAACACCGGGATCACCTCGGAAAGGTCGCCGGGCCCGCGATAATCGGCATTGATCGGCATGTGCGGCCCCGGTGCTAACCTCTAGAGCATCAATGTTCCGCGTACGCTACCCCGCGGATCGTCCGCGCCGACTTGAATGCGACGCAAAGTCCGCATCTCACGCCCACGGAATGCGCGCGCTATGAAAACAAAATCGTCGACAGCCGCTTTCGTCCCTCGACGGTGGCCTCATCGGTCGGGCCCCACGCCTCGAAGAATTGCACCAGCTGCTTTCGGGCGCCGTCGTCGTTCCATTTGCGATCGCGCTTGATGATATCGAGCAGTTGCTGCGTGGCATCCGTGCGCTTGCCGCTGGCATTGAGCGCGGTCGCCAGATCGAATCGCGCCTGATGGTCGAGCGGGTTTGCGGCGACCTTCTGTTCCAGCTCGGTCACCGGGCCGAGCGCCTTGGCCTGCTCGGCGAGATCGATCGAGGCCTGCACGGCCTTGACACCAGCGTCATTGCGTTTCGATTCCGGCACCATGGCCAAGGTCTGCCTGGCCTGATCGACGGCGCCGGTGGTCACGTAGCATTTCGCAAGTCCAGCGAGTGCCGCGATATTGGTGGCGTCGGTCGCCAGCACCTCGGCATAGATCGAGGCTGCGGTGGCCGGATCGCCCTCCGCCAGCACGGCTTCGGCCTCTTTCAGGATCTCCGCGATATTGGGCCCGCCGGCGCCAGGCATGGCGGCGGTCAGCTTGTCGATGAAGGCTGCGACCTGGCTCTCCGGAACCGCGCCCATGAAGCCATCGGCGGGCTGGCCGTTGACGAAAGCGATCACGGCCGGAATCGACTGGATACCCATCTGGCCGGGAATCGCCGGATGCTCGTCGATGTTCATCTTGACCAGCTTGACCTTGCCCTTGGCGGCACGGACGGCCTTCTCGAGGATCGGCGTGAGCTGGCGGCAAGGACCGCACCACGGCGCCCAGAAGTCGATCAGCACCGGCTGGCGCTTTGACTCCTCGATGACGTCCTTCACGAACGTCTGGGTCGTCGTCTCCTTGATCAGATCGGACGGCGCCTGCGGCGCAGCTCCGCTGCCCTGTTCTACTATCGTCACGGGAATCCTCGTCTGATGGCTTGCCTGGTCTCTTGCCTGATCGCTGGTCCAGTTTCTCGGGATGGCGCCGGTTCTAGCACAGCCCGGTCGGCTGGGTTCAGGAGTTCTCTCCGCTTAAGTGGCGGTTTGCCCGGAAATTTCAATCGGTTCCGGGGACCTCCGGTGGCCTCATTCGAAGGCTCCAACAGAAGCCCCTTCGAGACTGGTTCGACCAACGCCTCGAATCGCTGCGCGACGCCAGACGGCCGGGCCGCCGGGTTCCCTCGGGAACGCGCCATCAGGGAGGTGGAGTAGTCGTTTCGGCTGGTTTCCGGGTAAAACAAGCGCAAATCCGGTAAACCGGCGGCATCTCGACCCATGCTGCGGCTGTTGCATTCGACGGCCGCATTTGGCATAGCTCTGCCGTTGCTGGCGAGCGATCGCCGCCATCCGGATGCGGGTGTAGCTCAGTGGTAGAGCACGACCTTGCCAAGGTCGGGGTCGAGGGTTCGAGCCCCTTCGCCCGCTCCAGATTTTTCTCTTTGGCTAAGTTTGAAGTGGCAAAGTTCGACGAAGGCCCGCTGACCAGCGGGCTTTTCGATTTCCGGCAGACACTTCGCAACTGCCGCCGTCACGGCAACCCGGCGATCTCGCGTTCCGGATCGAGATGCTTCGGCTTCCAGCCGAGCTCGGCTTGCGCCTTGGCGCCGCTCAGGCGCTGGTCGAGCGCATAGCCTCTTGCCCAGGCGCCGAATTCGGCCGAGATCGCCCCGGTCGAAATGATTTCCGGTATCTTCCGGCGGGTGCCGAAACGGCTTGCGAAGGCGCGCGCGATGCGGCCGACGGCCAACCCTTCAACCGCCACGCCGATGTAACTCGATCCGGCGGCAGCGCCTTCCAGCGCGAGCGCGTAAAGAGGGGCGAGGTCTTCGGAGTGCACCAGCGGCCAGCGCACCTCTTCACTGTCCACGACGCGGATCGCGTCGCGCTCGACCGCCTCCCGGGCAAAACGACGGAAGACGCCGCCCTGGGGCTCGTAGACCATTGCCGGATGGATGACGATGCCGTCGATGGCTGGCGCGCCGAGAATTCGCCGCAGCTGCGGCACCATCCAGGCGAAGGCAGGCAATGGGCGAAACGGTGTTTGCTCGGTCTGAGGAAATTTTTTCTCACATTATTTTTCGTCTGACAGGTCCGCATCGCTGACGCTTCTCTCCGGTGGCGGATGTGATAACGTTTTGGGGTCTAATTGACCTGCTATGTAGTCCACCGCACTGCACACCATCAAAATTCGTCTCTCGAAATCGTCAAAACAAATAAGCATTCGCAGCCGGCACCGGCTGCAGAGGGAGTGACGCGATGAAATCGGCCTTTAATCGATCCATTCTTGCGCTGGCGGCGATCGCCGTTGTCGCCGGGGCCAGCCAGGCCAACGCACAGGACAAGCCGCTGAAAAAATACGAGTCCGGCACCAAGGAATTCTGGACCCATCCGCCGGACGACTGGTTCCTCGGCGACGAGACCGACGCCCAGAAGGGCCTCGCGCCGCCGTCGGGTCCGCCGACGGGTGCATCCGAGACGGAACTCGCCGCAATGATGAAAAAGATAAAGCTGCCGGCGGGATTCAAGATCGAAGTCTACGCACCGGGGGTGCTGGCCGCGCGGCAGATGGCCTGGGGTGACAAGGACACGCTGTTCGTCGGCTCGTTCGGGCTCGGCAACGTCTATGCCATCAAGGACAGTGGCGGCAAGAAAGAGGTCAAGACCATCCTCAAGGGGCTGAACATGCCCACTGGGCTGGCGTTCAGGGATGGCGCGCTTTACGTCATCGCGACCGACAAGCTGATCAAGTATGAGAATGCCGAAGCCAATCTCGACAATCTCGGGGCCGGCAAGGTGGTGTATGACGACATGCCGTCCTACGCCGCGCATGGCTGGAAATATCTCGCCGCCGACAAGGACGGCTGGTTCTATGTGCCGTTCGGACCTCCCTTCAACATCGGGATTCCGCCGACCACGGTGTCGCAGATCCGCCGCGTCGATCCGAAAACCGGTAATGCCGAGATCTGGGCGCTCGGCGTTCGCAACAGCGTCGGCGGCGACGTCGATCCGCGCAGCGGCAAATACTGGTTCACCGAAAATGCGCGCGACTGGGTCAGTGACGATCTGCCGAGCGACAAGCTCAACATGATCTCGAAGATCGGCGAGCACTTCGGCTATCCCTATTGCCACCAGGGTAACCTGCCGGATCCAAAGTTCGCGATGGGTCACAAGTGCTCGGAATTCACGCCGCCGGTGCTCAATCTCGGCGCGCATGTGGCTCCGCTCGGCATGAAGTTCTACACCGGCAGCCAGTTTCCCTCCGAGTACAAGAACAGCATCCTGATCGCCGAACACGGCTCGTGGAACCGGCATAAATACCAGGGCGCGCGGATCGTGCGCGTCACCGTCGGTCCGGACGGCAAGAACCCCAAGCAGGACGTCTTTGCCTCCGGCTGGCTCGAAGGCGACCAGGGTTATCTCGGCCGGCCGGCCGATATCGTCCTGGACAAGGACGGGTCGATCCTGGTCGCCGATGACTGGGCCGGTGCGATCTATCGCATCAGCTACAGCAAGAAGTAAGGGCCGACTGATCAAAGGCTGCGGCTGCTTGGGAACGAGTGGCCGCAGTTTTCGCGTTTTTGAGATACCAGTGATCTAACGTGATCGTCATACCCGGACTTGATCCGGGCATCCATCAAGCTTCGAAAGAGTCTTCCGAACATGATGGATTGCCGGGTCATCGAGCGCGAAGACGCGCGGAACCTGTCATCACTACGCGAGCGCAATTGCGCTCGTCGTCGGGCCGCGCTCTGCGCGGACCCGTTGGCGCTTTTGCCCGGCGATGACGACGGAAGGAGCAGGCATGCGGGTTGCGTTAGTCGGGATGCTATCCTTTGCAATCGCCATTTGCGGATCACCGCTCCGTGCCGCGGACGGCGCCGCGGGCAAGCAAAAAGCCGAATTGTGCATCGGCTGCCACGGCGAAAACGGCATTTCGCAAATGGAGAACATTCCCTCGCTGGCGGGCCAGCCCGATCAATTCATTCAGTGGCAGCTGGTGTTCTTCCGCGCCGGCACGCGCAAGAACGAGCAGATGCAGCCGATCGTCGAGCAGATCAACAATGAGGATATTCGCAACCTCGGCGCTTATTTTGCGGCGCTGACGCCGCCCAAAAGTTCGACGCCTGACGACAATCCCGATCTGTCGAAAAAGGGCGCGCAGGCCGCCGCGGGCCGGCGCTGCGGCTCCTGCCACACCGATAGCTTTGCCGGCACCAAGGCGGTCGCCCGCATCGCCGGCCAGCGCGAGGAATATCTGGTCAAGGCGCTGCACGACTATAAGTCAGGCGCGCGCGTGGGCGGCGGCGTGGCGGCGATGGCGGATGCCGCCTATCCCCTCAGCGAAGAAGAAATCACCGCGCTCGCACATTATCTCGCGCATCTTTAGGAGAGCAGGATGGCGTCCTCATCCTGAGGAGCGCGCACCTTGCGCGCGTCTCGAAGACCTCATCCTGAGGAGCCGCGCTTGGCGCGGCGTCTCGAAGGATGTGAACGTGAAAGAACTCCTTGCGGCCTCATGGTTCTCCCGGCGATGCCAACGGGTAGCGCGAACGCGCGCCCGACGACGAGCGCAATTGCGCTCGCGTAGTGATGACAGGCTCCGCATCGTCCGGAGACGGCGCAAGCGCGCCTCCTCACCATGTGGAATTATCCCCGCTGCTTCTCGTACGCCTTCAGATGGGTGTAGGCGGTGCGCAGTCTGGGCACCGGTACCTTGGCGGCATCACCGCGCGTGATCAGATCGCCGATCACGTGATCGGCTTCGACCGGCGCGTCGGCCTTGATGTCGCGGAACATCGATGCGGTCATTTGCGAGCCTTCCGCGGTCAACAGGCCACGGGTGCGCTCGAAAAACGGCCCGGTGGGCGCATGGCCTTCGGCGCTCGCGACCGCGCTGCATTCATCGAGCATGCCGAGGATGAAGTCCTTGCCACCGGGGGATGCCAGGATATTGCCCACCGAAGTTCGCATCAGGCAGGTCGAGGCCGCGAGCGAGGCGAGGAACACCCATTTCTCCCACATCTCCTGCACGATATTCTCGCTGGCGACCAAACCGGAAATGCCGCGGGCCATCACCTCGGCAATGGCCCGGACGCGATCGGATAGCTTGCCGTCGCGCTCGCCGAAATTGAGCGACTGCATCGGAGCGAGCTGAACCACCTCGCGCTTGTCGTTGAGCGTGGCGGCGATCGCGCAGAGGCCGCCGAGCACGTGCTCGCGCCCGAATTTGCCGTCCAGCACATCGAAGTGCAGCATGCCGTTGAGCAGCGGGATCACAACCGTCTGCGGTCCCACCGCCGGCGCGAACGACTTGATGGCGTCGTCGAGATCGAAGGCCTTGCAGCTCAGCAGGACCACGTCGAACTTGTCGCCAAGCTTGTCCGCCTGCACCGTCGGCGGATTCGTCAGCGTGACGTCGCCGTTCGGGCTTTTGATCACGAGGCCGGCGGCGGCGAGCTCCGCCGCGCGCCGCGGCCGAACCAGAAAGGCCATATCGCTCCCGGCCTGCAGCATCCGGCCGCCGAAATAGCCACCGATGGCACCGGCGCCGACCACGAGAATGCGCATTGCAACTCCTTTTTGTTGTTCTTAACTGCCTATCCCAAGCTCGTCATGCCCGGGCTCGTCCCGGGCATCCACGTCTTAGGGCATGGCGAAAAGAAAGACGTGGATGGCCGGGTCATCTAGTGCGAAGATGCGCTTCGCGCTGCTGCCCGGCCATGACGAGTGATGAGAAATCCTACCACCTTTCCCCGAACGGGCGAATTTCCAGCTCAAACGTCCAGGCGCTGCGCGGCTGCTGGTAGAGCTGCCAGTAGGAAGCTGCCACCGACGCCGGCGGCATCAGCAAATCCGGATTATCGAGCGCTTCCTTGCCCCAGAGCTTTTCCCGGCGCTCGCGCACCCAGGCGGTATCGACGCCGGAATCGATGACCAGATGGGCGACGTGAATGTTCTTCGGCCCGAGCTCGCGCGCCATCGACTGCGCCACCGCGCGCAATCCGAATTTCGCGCTGGCAAAGGCCGCATAACCGCTGCCGCCGCGCAACGAGGCGGTAGCACCGGTGAAGAAGATGTTGCCCTTGCCGCGCAGCAGCATCAGCCGTGCCGCTTCCCGCCCGGCGAGGAAGCCCGCCCAGCAGGCCATTTCCCAGACCTTGCGGAACACGCGGTCGGTGGTCTCCAGGATCGGAAAGTTGACATTGGCGCCGACGTTGAAGATGCAGACTTCCAGTGGCGCATGCCTGTCGGCATCATTGAGGAACGCTGCGACCTCGTCCTCTTTCCGGGCGTCGAGCGCGCGTGCGACGATCGCGCCGCCCGTGACCTCGATCTCCTTGACCAGCGGCTCCAGTCTGGCGCCGTCGCGCCGTCCGGCGAACACCGTGAAGCCTTCGGCGGCGAATTTCTTCGCGATCTCGGCGCCGATATAGTCGCCGGCGCCGATCACCGCGACCGTTGCGTCTCGCCTTTGCATTCGATGTTCTCCATCACAGCCCTCATCCCCAGGGAGCGGCGTCTTAGCCGCGTCTCGAAGGATGCATGGCAAAAACTCACCCCATGGTTCGAGACGCCGCGCGAGATGCGCGGCTCCTCACCATGAGGGGCCGTTGCTCAATGCCCCGAAACCAGTTCCTCGACCTCGCGCAGCTGCTCCTTGCCGAAAAACATTTCCTGGCCGACGAAGAATGTCGGCGAGCCGAAGGCGCCGCGCTCGACCGCGGATTGGGTGTTCTCGATCAGCTTCGCCTTCACCTCGGGTTGTTGCGCGCGCGCCAACAGTTTTGCCGCGTCGAGGCCGGACGCGGTGAGCGCCTTGCCGGCCACCTCGGGGTCGTCCATCTTCTTGGGCTCCACCCACATGTGATGAAACGCCGCGTCAACATATTGCTCGAACACGCCCTCGAACTGTGCGGCGACCGCGGCCCGCATCAAATTCAGCGTGTTGATCGGAAAGAACGGATTCCAGACGCATGGCTTGACCTGAAAACGTCTTACAAAACGTTCGGTCTCCAGCACCTGAAACTCGGGCTTGTTCTTGATGCCGGCCAGGGTTTCGGCGGGGGATCTGTTGTTGGTGGCCTTGAAGATGCCGCCGAGCAGGATCGGCACATATTCGAATTTCACGCCGGTGCGTTGTTCGATCGCCGGGATCGCCTCATGGCTGAGGAAAGCGTTGGGGCTGCCGAAATCGAACATGAATTGCGGGCTTGAGCTCACGGCGGTCCTCCCTGTCGTGACGGATCGGCTTCTTATATGATCCTTATCATCTCAACCAGCCTATCGGTTCACATCCCCGGGATCAACCGGCGCGCGCGAGCGGCCCGCGATGAAACGCCCGTTCCGCCAGCCGCGCGGCGTGATCGCGCACATCCGCGGGCCATTCGGCGATCAATTTTTCGAAACGGACCGGATCGCCCGCGAACAGCGCCCGGATCGCGTCCTCGTAATGCGGCTTGTTGCCGGCCATCGCAGACATGAAACGATAGGCCGCTTCCTGCCCCTGGCGGATGCGATCCTTGTCCTCGCCGGACCGGCGTGCCTCCTCGACCAGTTTGCGGATCGCGACCGACGCACCGCCGGTCTGCTGCGCCAGCCAGTCCCAGTGCCGTGGCAGCAACGTGACTTCGCGCGCCACCACGCCCAGTTTCGGGCGGCCGGGGCCGCGCGGCGTCGCCGTTTCGATACCCTCGGCTGTAGTGGCCGCGGTGGAATGGTTCGGCAGTCGCGACAGCACGTCCTCGATAGGGCCGCGAAAATCGATGTCGACGGGGCCGCTGGTGGTGCCATCGAAGACGAGAATCGACGCGTCCTTGCGCCGGTCCAGCGTCTGTTTCGCGGCGCGGATGACGTCGCGGAGATCGCCGGCGGCGATGCAGCGATCTTGCTCGAAAGCGATATAGGCAACCTCGGTCGGCGGATTCACGAAAAGCCCCTCAACTTGTTGAGCTATATTACCCGGGTAAATTTATTTAGTCAATAACATCCGGGTGATATCCGACACTTTGGCCATCTCGACTTTCCAGCGTCCTGCTGGCACGACCAAGCCCGCCGCGCGATGCGCCAACATTTGGGGAAATGCCATGCTCACCGTCCATCATCTGAACAATTCCAGGTCGCAGCGGGTGCTGTGGCTGCTGGAAGAGCTTGGCGTGCCGTACGAAATCGTTCGCTACCAGCGTCAGCCGGACATGCGCGCCCCGGCAGAGCTGCGCGCCATTCATCCGCTTGGAAAATCGCCTGTTATCACCGACAGCGGCAACACCATCGCCGAATCAGGCGCGATCGCCGAATACATCATCGACACCTACGGCAACGGCCGGCTGATCCCGCCGCCGAAAACGCCGGAGCGGCTGCGCTATACTTACTGGCTGCACTATGCGGAGGGGTCGGCGATGCCGCCGCTGCTGCTGAAACTGTTGTTCACGCTGATGCCGAAGCGCGCGCCGGCGCTGCTGCGTCCGCTGGTTCGCAAGGTCTCCAATCAGGCCCTGACCGCGCTGGTCAATCCGCAGCTCAAGCAGCACATGGCTTTTTGGGAGAGCGAACTGGGAAAAAGCCAATGGTTCGCCGGCAGCGAATTCACCGCCGCCGACATCCAGATGAGTTTTCCGCTGGAAGCAGCCGCTGCGCGCGGCGGGCTCGAGCGGGGTCATCCCAAGGCGATGGCGTTTCTCGACCGCATCCATGCCCGTCCGGCGTACCAGCGCGCGCTGGAGAAGGGTGGACCTTATTCGGTGGGACGGTGAAATTCTTCACCTCGCCCGCTTGCTCAGATCGCTTTGCGATCCGGGTGAGGGGGAGTTTCCACATACGCAGTGTGCTTGTTGAGGCGGCCCCTCACCCCGACCCTCTCCCCGCCAAGAGCGGGGAGAGGGAGTTACGGCTGCACCGCCGCGATCACTTCCTTCACCAGACGCCCGAGCCCTCTGATATCGCCGGTGGGATCGACGGAGTCGCCGAGCCGGACGACCACCAGGCGCTGCGTCGGCAGGATCACGATGCGCTGGCCGAGATCGCCGGACGCAAAAAACGCGTCGCGGGGAATGCCCAGCCTGACG
>WNFW01011459.1_pt1 | contig 17751 bp, 24 predicted proteins | sample 5400131 | NCBI WGS metagenome assembly WNFW01 (sample SAMN13153362, study PRJNA577476) | soil metagenome | isolation source: 20 cm soil or saprolite under grassland replicate 1 | place: USA:California | collected 2016-06-15 | reverse complement strand
GGCGACCACTAGCTCGTCGGCTCTTGCGGAGCGTCCGCGCCTCGCACTTTTTGACCGAGTCGCGACCCTTTGCGACGATGGGCAATGCACTTCCGGATTCTTGGCGACATAGCCGATGTGGAGACGATAGCCACCAGGTCCGGCATTCGGGAAATCGCGCGCCTGCGGAAGCGTTACGGGCGCGGGCGGTGGCGCAAGCGCAAGGGCACTGCAGAAATCGAGCTACCGAGCGGTGCGATTGTCTGGGCCGAGTTACACTGGTACGAGGCGACGGGCATTGGGCGCCGCGAGTTTAAAATCAAGCGCTTCCTCTGAGAGGCGATGACGCATTATGGCCAAAGCAGCAAAGCGGCTCGTGATCTGTGTGGACAACTCCGGATACGAAGTATCTCTGGAGCGTCGCAAGATCTATCTGTCCCTGCCGGATGCGAAGGCGGAAAGCCTGGGCCAAGTGCGAGTCATTGACGAATCAGGCGAAGACTACCTCTATCCGAAGAAGGCCTTTGTCGAAGTTGCCTTGCCACAGCCGATTCGCCGAGCAGTCCAGCGCACGTTGCGTGTACGGGCACGGCTTGCCGCGGAACACAAGCGGTGAAGACCTACAGCGTCGTGCCATGCCGAAACGATCATGCGAGTGATTTATGAGCAAGCGTCTCAAGCGCATCCGGAAATTCGCCAATGAGGTCGCAGAGAGAGCGTTCTGGGAAAAGAACGACTCAACAGCGTATTTGGATTGGAAGAAAGCTCCGCCCACTCAAGTCGTTGTTGGCAGGGCAGTGCGGTATACCTCGCAGGACGTCCATAACGCGCTGTTTCCCAAGAAGGCACCCAAAGAAAAGCCTGCGGACGTGAAGGAGGCAATCCGAACATACATCCGCAAACGACATGGGCGCTTCCCCTGAGCCGGCCGCATCGCCCGATACGGGCGATGCCCCGGCCTCTGGCACCGGCGTCAGAACTTCCCGCTCTGGAAGTCGGCAAACGCCTGCTGCAGCTCCTCGCGCGTGTTCATGACGAACGGGCCGTACTTGGCGACCGGCTCGCGCAGCGGCCGTCCCGCCACCAGGATCGCGCGCGCCGTCTCCCCGTCCTCACCCGCGCTCACACCCGTGAGCCGGATCGCTTCGCCCTCGCCCAGCACCGCGAGCTCGTGCGCGCGCACGGCCTTGGCGCCCGGGTCCGCTCCGATGCGCAGCGAGCCTTCGAACACATACACGAACGCCGCGTAGTCCGGCGGTAGCGACTGCACGAACTGCGCGCCCGGGCGCAGCGCGAGATCCAGGTACGTGGGATCCGTGGCCGGCTGCAGGATGGGACCTGCGATGCCCGCCACGCGCCCGGCGATCACTTTCACCCTGACCCCCTCGGCCGGGATCGCGGTCGGGATACGCTCCGGCCCGAATTCCTGGTAGCGCGGCGCGGTCATCTTGTCGCGCGCCGGCAGATTCAGCCACAGCTGAAAGCCGCGCATGCGGCCCGCCTGCTGCTCGGGCATTTCCGAGTGCACCAGTCCCCGACCTGCGGTCATCCACTGCACGCTCCCCGGCACCAGCACGCCCTCGTTGCCGTGGTTGTCACGGTGGCGCATGCGCCCATCGAGCATGTAGGTGACGGTCTCGAAGCCGCGGTGCGGATGATCGGGAAAGCCCGCGATGTAGTCCTCGGGCTTGTCGGTGCCGAACTCATCGAGCATCAGGAACGGATCGAGGTCGGGGAGCTGTGGCTGCCCGATCACCCGCGTGAGCCTGACGCCTGCGCCATCGGAGGTCGGCATGCCGGTCACGACACGCTGCACCGAGCGGGTAGCAATCTGCGTATCCATGGAACGTTTCTCCTAAGGTCGAAGCCAAGAATGCCTGACAGGACCGCGGCGCGCACTGCGCGCGAGCGAGCTTCAGGCCGCCATCGCACTGCAGTCGGCGATCGCGGCGCGCGCGGCGCTCAGGCTCGCGGCGCGCTGCTGCGGTGAGATCGCCAGCCCTTCCGCCCGCACGAACCTCACATCGTGGATGCCGAGAAACGCGAACAGGAACTTGAGGTACGGCTCGCCGAACTCCCCGGACGCATCGCTCGCGCGCACACCGCCGCGCGACACCGCCACGATGACCTGCTTGCCGCCGGCGAGCCCCTGCGGGCCGCTCTCGGTGTAGCGGAAGGTCTTGCCCGCGACCGTGATGCGATCGATCCACGCCTTGAGCTGCGAGGGAATCGTGAAGTTGTAGACCGGCGCGCCGATCACGATGGCGTCGGCCGCGAGGAACTGCTCCAGCGCCTCGGCATTGCGCGCCGCCTCGAGCTCATCCGCCCGCACCAGGGATTTCTGTGACAGATGCGGCAGCTCCTGTGCCGCAAGGTCCAGGTACGTGACCTCGGTGTCCGCTCGCTCCGCCTTGAAGCGCGCGACGATCTCCCGGGTCAGCTCCCGGCTCGCCGACCCTTCGCCCTGGATGCTCGAATCGATGTGCAGCAGCTTCACGACCGTCTCCCGCTTGTTCACGCCTTGGGAAAAGCCTAATCTGTAGGACGATGATTGAGTATCCAGGCAAAATAGAACATATCGTTCTGAATTTGGAGCTAATTGACAGAGATGCAACCCCTCGAGGGCCTCTACTACTTCACGCAGGTGGTCGAGCACGGCGGATTCGCACGCGCAGCGCGCGCGCTCGGGATCCCCAAGTCGCGCCTGTCACGTCACGTGGTGGCGCTCGAGGGGACACTCAGCGTGCGCCTGGTGAACCGCTCCACGCGGCGGTTCGTGGTGACCGAGGTCGGCCAGGAGGTGTATCGGCATGCCACCGCGATGCTCACCGAAGCGGACGCCGCGCTGGAAGCGGTGGAGTTCGCGCGCGCCGCGCCGTGCGGCACCATCAAGGCCAGCTGCCCGGTCGCGCTCGCCCAATCCGCTCTGGCGCTGATCCTGCCCGAGTTCCTGGCGAAGTACCCCGCGGTGCGCCTGCAGCTGCACGTGAGCAACCGGCGCGTGGACGTCGTGAGCGAGGGGCTTGACGTGGCGCTGCGGGTGCGCTCCGTGCCCACGGGCGAGGATGGCCTGGTGATGCGCAGTTTCAGGAGCGTGGAGGAGTTGCTGGTGGCGAGCCCCGCGTATCTGGGTCGCGCCGGTGCGCCCGCGGAACCTGCGCAACTCGCGCAGCACGCCACCCTCGACTACGCCGGGGAGTTCGACCGCCGTCCCTGGGAGCTCGTGGGACCCGACGGGGAGACGGCGCGCGTGGAGCATTCGCCCCGCGTGGTCTGCCATGATTTCGTGGTGCTGCGCGCCACCGTGCTGGCGGGCTTAGGGATCGCGCGGCTGCCCGAGAGCGTGGTGCGCGAGGACCTGGCGCGCGGCGTACTCACTCGAGTACTGCCCGCGTGGAACAGTCCGCAAGGCATTGTGCACGTCGTGTTTCCGAGCCGGCGGGGCCTCTTGCCCGCGGTGCGGGCGTTCATCGATTTTCTGGCGGAGCGCCTGCCGGGCGTTCTGTGAGTCCTTAGAGGCAGGGGTCGACGGCGCTGCGCGCCGCGGCCGGCGTAAGGTCCCGCCCCCCCAACTCGGCCAGAGTGCGGCGGGCACACGCCTCCGAACACAACAGCACGCACTTCGTCAGCGCATCGGCGGTCATGGCATCGGGCGCTTGTACCGCGGCGTAATGGCGCGCGCCGCCACAGTCCCCGCTGCGCACGTAATAGCCACGATGTCCGGGCGGTCGGCGCGGCTCATCGAGATCGCTCACCGCGAGCGCGGCGTTTTGCAACAGCAGGGGTTGGTAGCTGTGGTCGGGGTAGCGCAGCAGGAGGGTCTCGCGGCGCGCACCGAAGAGGCGCAGGTCGCCTCCGGCATTCACCCCGCCTGCATCGCAGCCGTACGCGCGCAGGGCCGCGATCGCACGGTCGACGGCGAAGCCCTTTGCAATGCCTCCGAGATCGAGTGCCAGGCTCGCGCGGCGCGCGACCCACGGCGAGGGTCCCGCCGAGGCACCCGAGAGCTCGAGATCGCTCATCCGTCCGGGACTCGAGGGCAGGCACGGATCGAACACGCCCTGGGTCAGCTCGTTCAGGCGCTGCGCGAGCCTCAACACCTCCCAGGTGGAGGCGTGAATCGGCGTGTGCACGCAAAGTGGCGCCGAGTTGATGCGGGCGACCTCGCTCCCCTCGCGCTCGGGATGCATGCGCCGCTCGACCTCGGTGAGCGCGGCGTAGGCCGCCTCGATCGCATCCGCCGCGGTGGCCTCGGATTGCGCGCTCGCCTCGATCGCTACCCACGTCCCGAGTGCCACCCGCAGCCGTCGCAGGCGGTGTCCGGGCGCGGGCCCAGCGCGGGCAGGCGAGGGCGCCGATTCAGCGGAACGCATGGAACGAGTTGAACCCCGGGACGTCGTCCGATATTCTATAGTGATTACGAATCATTCGCATTCGTATTTGGAGCCATGGCCAACCCGATGAGGATCGCCCCTGTATGACCGACCCGGATCGGCATTCGTTGGGTTGGGCCGTGACACTCGCGGCGCTGACGGCTGCGCCGGTGCAGATCGTCATCGCCACGGAGTACCTCTCGGTGGAAGCGGCGCAGAAGGCACTCTTCCCGCAGGCCGACCGGTTCAGCGAGCTGGTCGTGTCGCTGACTGCGGCGCAGCGAGAGCAGGTCGCGAGCCTCGCGGGCCCGCAGCCCCCGCACCGCAGCCTGCGCACCTGGAAAGCGATGCGCGGGGGCGAGCTCGCCGGCTACGTGTTCGTCGATGAGGTCATCGGACGGGAAGACTTCATCACCTACGCGGCGGGGATCGATGCCGCCGGTCGCCTGAGCGCGCTCGAGGTGCTCGCTTACCGGGAGAGTCACGGCGGGGAGATCAGAAGCGATGCCTGGCGGCGTCAATTTGCAGCTCGGCAGGGGCTCGGGCAGTTGCGCGTGCAGACCGACATCAAGAACATTGCCGGGGCGACCCTCTCCTGCGAGCACGTGACCGCGGGTGTGCGCTGGCTGGTGGCGCTGTGGCAGGTGGCGCTGCGGCCCGCGGCCGCCGCCGGCTGAGCGCCCGTGCAGCCCTTCGCCGTGCGTCGCCCTGAAGTGAAGGGTTCCGAAGCGGGCCCTGGCGCCACATCCGTCGCCCCGCGCAATGGGGCTCGCGCACCGATGTCCCCGTCGCTGCGCGCGGCGATTCTCACCCTCGGCGCACTCTTGTGGCTGTCCGGTGCCGCGTGGCTGGTGCTGCATTTCGCCTTTGCGCAGCAGACGGCCTTCGGTCCACTGCCCAATCCCTGGGAAGCGGTGCTGATGCGCATGCATGGGATGCTCGCGGTCGGCGGGGTGTTTCTCCTCGGGTGGATCATCGGGGCCCACACCCTCGAGCGCTGGGGGAGCGCCCGCAATCGCCTCTCCGGGATCGCACTCGTCGGCAGTGTGGCGCTGCTGGTGGCGAGCGGCTACGCGCTCTATTACACGACCGGAGCCCTGCACGAGGCGGCTTCGCGGACCCACGAGTGGCTGGGAGCGGGGTCGCTGCTCGCGGCGCTCGCACACTGGGTGCGTGCGCGCTGACGCCAAGGCCGGGCGCTCAGGCGAGCGCTGGCCTCAAAGCGCACCGCGTTCCCGTTTGTGGTTCACTGGCGGTTCAGCGTGCCGCCGTCATATAAGTGAGTGTGAGCGCCGGCGCCCTGCGCAGGTGCGACCCCTCCGGTGCGGGACTGCGCGCGGCGGGTACACCGCCGGGCGTGCGCTGCGTTCCTCTTCTCAGAGTGGAGCAATCATGAAGACACGCCTCTCGAGTGTATCGGGCCGGCTCACAGTGCTGGCGCTGCTCGCTCTGTTCGCACTGGGCGCCGCCCGGGCTGAGGAGGGCGACCCGCCCGGACGGGTGGCGCGCCTGAGCGAGATCGAAGGCTCGGTCTCCCTGCAGCCGGCGGGCGTGCAGGATTGGGCCGCGGCGAGCGTCAATCGTCCGCTCACGACCGGCGACAAGCTGTGGACGGATCAGAGCTCGCGTGCCGAGCTGGACATCGGCGCTGCGGCCATCCGCTTGGGCGCCACCACGGGATTCTCATTCCTCAATCTCGATGACCACACCGCGCAGATGCAGGTCTCCGCCGGAACCCTCATCGTGCGCGTGCGGGACCTGCAGGCTAATCAGACCTACGAGGTCGATACCCCGAACATCGCCCTCTCGCTGCAGCAGCCGGGCGAGTATCGCGTGGAGGTCAACGACGCGGGCGACACCACCGTCGTCAAGGTGAGCGAGGGGCAGGCGCAGGCCGCGGGCGGCGGGCAGTCGGTCGCCATCGGCACTCAGCAGCGGGTCACCTTCACCGGCACGGACACGGTCGCTTATGAGAGCGCCTCCCTGGGGGCTCCGGATGATCTGGACGGCTGGTCCGCGGGGCGTGAGCGTCAGCTGCAGGACTCGCCCTCGCGCCAGTACGTCGCGGACGAGGTCGCCGGCACGCAGGATCTGGACACCAACGGGCGCTGGGAGGAGACGCCGGACTACGGTTACGTCTGGGCGCCGACCGTGGTCGTGGCCGGCTGGGCGCCCTACCGGTTCGGTCACTGGGTGTGGATCGCGCCCTGGGGTTGGACGTGGGTCGATGATAACGTCGGCTGGTTCCCGCTGGCGCCGCGCGAGGTCTACGTGCCGGGCTATCACGTGAGCCCCACCTACGTGCGCAACGTCAACGTGACCAACACGACGATCGTGAACAACACCTATATCACTAACGTCTATCAGAACAACGTCACCAACATCCACTACGTGAACAACACCGCCGGTGCGGTCACCGCCGTACCGCAGACTGTGTTCACCTCCGGGCAGCGTGTCGGCGGACACCTCGGGCGCCTGCCTGCGGCGGCCCTGGCGGGCACGGCCGTCACGGCCGCGCCCCCGGCCATCGTCCCGCGCCGCCAGAGCGTGCTGGGAGCGAATGCGGGCCGCAGTGTCGCCCGCCCGCCCGCGGCGTTGGCGAGCCGCCCGGTCGTGGCGCGCACCCCGCCGCCGCGCGCGCCGGTGCCCTTCGACAGACAGCTGGCGGCGATCCGGCAAAACGGCGGCCGGCCGCTCGCGCGCGCCGACCTGGCACGGCTGCAGCCGGCGACGCCGGTGGCGCCCGTGCGGGTGATTGCCGGCGGCGCAGCCGCAGTGCGCGCGGGCGCACCGGCTCGCGGCCCAGGCGGCGCTCGCCCGGGCAATGCGGCGACCCCAACACGACCGGGCGCATCCGCACCCGCACCTTCCGCGGGCGGGCAGGCGCCGAGCTTCGCCGATCGCGAGCGCGTGCTGCAGAACAGCCGCCTGACGCCGCTCCCCCGCGATACCGCCAGACCGCCGGCTGCGACCGGTGATAATTCCTCCATCGCGCCGCGCAGGCCATCGCAGGCGGCTGCGCCATCGCAGGCGGCTGCGCCATCGCAGGCGGCTACGCCGCAGTTGCGAACCGATCGACCGCCTTCGGCTCAGCAGCAGCTGCCGACGCAGCAGCGCGGTTCCTCGGCCGAGGATCCGACTCACGTCCACACCCGCCCGCCCTCCGCGCCGGTCAACAGGCCGCCGGCCGCAGCCGCACCGGTCGAGCAATCCTCGCGCCCGCAGCAGCCACAGTATCAGGAGCAGCGATATCGCCCGCCGGCGCCCGCGGCGGCACCGCCTCCGGCGCCGGTGCGTGAGGCGCCGAGCCCGCCGCCGGCGAGCCGCCCGCAGGAGCGTTCCACGCCACCGCCGGCGAGCCGCCCGCAGGAGCGTTCCACGCCACCGCCGCCGAGCCGCCCGCAGGAGCGTTCCACGCCGCCGCCGCCAAGCCGCCCGCAGGAGCATCCCGCGCCGCCGCCGGCGCGGGCACCGGAGTCGAAATCCGAGTCACGCGATTCCGGGCCGCATGCGGATCGCACCTCGCGGGAGCGGGGAGAGCGGTGAGGCTCAGCGGTGGTCGGCCTCTCGGTGCGGCTCGGGGTGCTTGGTGTCGCGCGTGAGCAGATTCATCAACTTCGGGTGCACGAAGAGTTTTTCCCTGCCGAACGCCTGTCCGCGCAGCACGCCGATCGATACCAGCGCCTTGAGATAGCGGGAAGCGGCCTGGCGACCGGCGATTTTCGCATCGACGAGATTCGCTATGCGGCAGTAGGGCTGCTCGAAAACGACGTCCACCAGTTCGCGGCTGTAGATCTTGGGAAGTCCTATGTCGCAGGCGGCGACACATCAAGAAAACGTGTCGTCAAATTCGCATTCTTGCGACACGTCGAATCGACCGGCCCTTCTTCGCCAAGCGACGGGCTTTCCAGGCGAGGCGCGTCGACTTTGGGGCGAGTCAAATGCCGGCGAGGGGGTTGGCGGCGCCAGGAGGCGTCCGGTCCGGGCGGCGCGTCAGACAGCCACGAAGCCTGAGAGCTTCCGTGCCCGCGCATCGAAGGTCGCGGTGGCCCGGCAACCGAGAGCACGATGACGGGCGCTGATCAAGCAGTCGGCGAAGTCAGCAGCCGAATCTTTCCAAGTGAACATAGCCTCCTCGACGGAGGGCTCATCCTCGAATTCCAGTTCGACGGCATCCAGCAACGCGGACAACGCTGCGACAATCTCGGCCTTTGCCACACCATAGCGGCTGCGTAACACCCACTCCGTCTCGAGTAGCACGAGGAGACTGATCAGTACGGTCTCGCCGCCGCCCACCTCGCGCTTGATGAGTCGCCGCGCTCGCTCGAACTGCTCTGGGTCATCGCGAACCAGGAAGCGAACGAGCACGTTGGTGTCGATCCCGAGCATCAGCGCGAGAGCTGTTCAACAGGTACCGGCTTTCGTCCCTTCTTGCGCAGGCGGCCCGCGACACTCATCACGCTCCTGCTCTTGACGCGCATCAGGACCAGGCCGTCGGGCATCAGCGTAAACGTCATGCGGTCGCCCGCCTTCATGCGGAGGCTGTCGCGGATCTGCTTGGGGATTGTCGTCTGACCTTTACTGGTCAGTGTCGCGTCGGTACTCATGACGTTCTGCCCGTCTTCCTTACCAATCTGATTATAGTAAGGAACATGTCCTGCAGCAACCAGGGAAATCACGTGATCCCGCGCCACATGCGGATCGAACCTCGCGGCAGCGCGGGGAACGTACCCCGCCCGGCGGTAGTACAATGGGGAATGGCCGCCATCACGCCCGAAGAAGCGCTTGCCTATTTCAGGCGTTGGGAGCTGGTGCGAGAGGCCGAGGCGAGGGAACTGAGGCGTACGCCGATGGAAACCAAGCTCAGCAGCTTGCCTCGCTGATGGCTTCGCGTCATGTCTTTGGGCCGGAACCCGATCGCGAGGCGCAGCTCCAGCTCGTGCGCGAGCGATGGGCTCGTCTGCGGCGGGCACTGAGTGGTTGATCGCCTCCCAGCGTCCCTTGGATCCTTCCTCGCATTGAAGACGCATTGCAGTTCGCGAAGCGAAGCCGCGTACTGCTCATGCGGCATACGACCTCCGGGATCGACGTCGACGTCACATTCGGCGAGCTGCCTTTCGAGCGTACGGCGGTTGCCAACTGTGAAAATCACGACGTGGGCGGTGTCCGGGTGCGGCTGCCGCGTGTCGAGGATCTGCTGGTGATGAAGGCAATCGCCCGCCGTCCCAAGGACGTTCAGGATCTGCAGGGCCTGCTGGTCGCTCACCCTGACGTGGACGTCGCCGCGGCGCGTCGCTGGATCCGGGAATTCTCGATCGCCATGAGCATGCCGGACATGGTGGACGAGTTCGACGCTCTCGTGGCCCAGCGGGCGCCCAAGCCCTGAAGCCGCCCTCCTGAGAGCCGCTGTATCGATCAATCTCGCCGTGGTCTTTGCGGCGATCCCGCTTCATTCTTCATCGTACTGCAGCGCGTCCCGCTCCAGCTCCCTGACGAAGTCGCGCACCTCTTCGCGTGTGCCGAGCCGCGCCTCGAGCAGCGCCTGCAGCAGTGTTCCCAGGTGCACGCGCAGGGCCACCGCCAGCACGGTGGGCGAATAACGCTGCAGCCCCGCCATCAAGTCGTTGAGCTCGTCGAGGCACTCCTCGACCGTCCCCTCGCTGCGCGCTTCTGCGAATGACATTGCCCTTCCCTCCGGCACTTGCTTGTCGTAACCATACACGAGCTTGCGCACGCCGGCGCGGCAGCGCCGCGGCGCGCGACGCATTTCTGCACAAACAGACCGCCAATCGCGATTCCAATCACCGACCGCGTGACTAGACTGGCTGCCGGCTTTCCGGAAACCAACACTCGGCACAAGGAGCATTCGCGATGAACAGTTTCACGCTGACCGCGGTCGGCAATCTGGCGCGCGACCCGGAACTGGCGGCCAAGAACGACACCAGCTACGCGCGCTTCTGTCTGGTCGGCAACGACTACGCCGGCAAGGGCGAAGAGGGAGCCGCGCGTGAGGTCGTCACCACGCTGTGGTTCGTCGCCTTCGGCCCGCTCGGTGAGGCGATCGCCCGGAACGCGCGCAAGGGCGATCAACTCATCGTCGAGGCGCGGGTGCGCGCCAACAACTGGACCGACAAGCAGGGCGAGAAGCAGTACGACCACTCCTTTATCGTCGACGGCTTCCGCTTCGGAGCGCCGGGGCCCGCAAAGCGCGAGGAATTCGAGGCGCGGCGTGGGGAGACCGCGCCGCGTATGGCCGCGACCGCGCGCGGCGTGAGCGAGCCGTAGACCGCCATGCGCCTCGCCTCCATCCGTTCGACGGACCCCTGGCGCGCCGCGGCCGCGGCGCTCGTCGCCTGGGCGCCGATCCCGGCGCTCGCGCAGAGCTCGCCGTTCCTCACCGGTGCGACTGCCCTGCAGACCAACCTTCTCGCCTGGCTCACGCCGATCGCCATCATTCTCGTGATGGCGCTCGGCGCCATGGCAATGGCCAACCGCATGTCCTGGGGTTGGTGTATTGGCGCGATCCTGGGGATTGCGATCGCCTTCGGCGCTCCGCAGATCGTCACGTGGGTCCGCGGCATGTTCGGCGTCTAGGCGCGCCATGAGCCCGAGCCTGAGCGCGCGCAACGGCGGACTCACCGCCGATCCGCTGTTTATCGGCGCCACGCGGCCGCCAATGCGTTGGGGCGTCACCTACTCGGCACTGCTCTTCAATCTCGTACTCACGATGGAGGCGTTTCTGCTGACCCGGAATCTGCTGACGCTCCTCATGTGCGCGCCCATTCACGGCGTCTGCGCGCTGCTGTGCGCCCGGGACGCCAGGTTCTTCGATCTCGTGCTGCTGTGGGGCAGGACGCGCCTGCCGGCGCATCTGGCGACCCTGCGCCTCTGGCGCGCCAGCAGCTACAGTCCGCTGACGCTGGATCTTCCGCGCGGCGACGGCCGTCGCAGATCCGCGCCCGTGGTGCCCGTCGCCCCTCATGGGCGGAGAGCGGCGCCATGCTGAACGGGCGGCGCGAGCAGGCGCTGGAACGGGAGCGCACCAGCGCCGAGCACATTCCCTACACCGCCCACGTCGCGGCCCGCGTGGTCAGGACTGCCGCCGGCGACTACCTGCAGGCCTTCCGTCTCGGCGGCGCCAGCTTCGAGAGTGCCGACGATGAGCAGTTGAACAGCTGGCACGAGCGGCTGAATGTGCTGTGGCGGAACCTCGCCAGTCCCAACATCGCCCTGTGGACGCACGTGATCCGCCGTCCCGAGCGTCCCGCCGTCGCGGTCACCACCGGCCGTGGATTCGTCGACATCCTGACCGCGAGATACCGCGAGCGGCTTGCGAGCGAAACGCTGATGGTCAACGAGATCTATCTCGCGGTCCTGTACCGCCCGCTCGCGGGCATCGCGGCGGGACTGGCCTTCAGGGTGCTCGCGCGCACGAGCTCCGGGAGCCCCGAGCGCGAGCTCCGGGATGCCCTCGATGCGTGCGCGAAGCTCGGGCAGATGGTACGCGCCTCGCTCGCGCGTTATGAGCCGGAAGCCTTGGCTGCCTATCGCCACGGCGACACCTGGTGTTCCTCGCTCCTCGAATACCTCGCGCTTCTGATCAACGGTGAATGGCGGCGCGTGCCACTGCCGGCAGGGCCGTTGAACGTCGGGATGTTCAACCGCCTGCTGTCGGCGCCGTTTTCGCTGGTGCTCACGCAATCCTTCTCCTTCCTTTCGCGCCCCGCGGGACAGGCACTGCTGCAAAGACAGTTCCACCGCATGGCCAACGCGGGTGACTTTGCGGTGTCGCAGGCGGTCGAGCTGAAGGAGGCTCTGGATGGCCTGAGCAGCAACGAGTTCGCGATGGGTGACCATCATTTCTCGCTGCAGGTGCTTGCCGATATCGAGCCAGCGCAGAGTGAGCAGCCCGACAGCTGGCGCCTCGCGGAGCTCAACGATCAGGTGGCCCTCGCCCGCAGCATCCTGGCCGACACCGGCATGACGGTGGCGCGGGAGGATCTGGCGATCGAGGCGGCTTTCTGGGCGCAGCTGCCGGGAAACTTCGCGCTGCGCCCACGCAAGGCGCCGCTCACCTCGCGCAACTTCGCGGCCATGGCCCCGTTCCACAACTACCCGCTGGGGCGCGCCGCCGGCAATCACTGGGGCGAGGCGCTCGCGCTGTTGTGCACCAGGGCGCGCTCGCCTTATTACTTCTCCTTGCACGCCAGCGACCCAAGAGATGCCGATGGCGGCAGCCGCAAGGACACCGGCCACACCTTCATATGCGGGCCCACGGGCTCCGGAAAGACGGCTTTCATCGGCTTTCTCGTGACGCTGCTCGAGCATCACGGCGCCACCCAGGTGATCTTCGACAAGGACCGGGGTCTCGAGATTCTGGTGCGCGCTCTCGGCGGAGAGTACTTCGAGCTCAGGACCGGGGTCGCGACCGGATTCAATCCGTTGCAGCTCCCGGCCACCGCGCAGCACGTCGAGTTCCACAAGACGTGGTTGCGGCTGCTGGTGCGACCGGCCGCCGGCCGCCCGCTCACTTCCCGTGAGGGCGCCGATCTCGACCAGGCGCTGCGCGGGACGCTGGCTCTCGAGCCCGCTGCGCGACGCCTGTCGCGGCTGATCGAATTCCTCGATCCCACCGACCCCGAGGGCACGCACGCGCGCCTGGCGCGCTGGTGCGAATCGGCGCACGGCGAGTACGCCTGGGTGTTCGACAACCCGAGCGACTCGGTGGTGGCCAGGCTATCCGCGCATCCGACGATCGGCTTCGACGTCACCGAATTTCTCGATCACGAGCTGCTGCGCGCCCCGATCACGCTCTACGTCTTTCACCTGGTGCGCCAGCTCCTCGACGGCCGGCGTCTGGTGTGCTGGATGGATGAGTTCTGGCGGCTGCTGGCGGACCCGGCGTTCGAGAGCTTTGCCCGGGATGGCCCGAAGACCTGGCGCAAGCTGAATGGCGTGATGGCGCTCGCCACGCAGAGCGCGAGCGACGTGCTGGAGAGTCCGATCAGCCGCACCATCATCGAGCAGACGCCCACCAAGGTGTTCTTCCCGAACGGCGAGGCGAGCGCCGCGGAGTACATGCAGGGCTTCGGCCTCAGCGAGCGCGAATTCAAGCTCGTCAAGGAGCAGCTCGATCCGGGCTCGCGCATGTTCCTCATCAAGCAGGGGCATCACAGCGTCGTCTGCCGGCTGGATCTGAAGGGTTGCGAGGCGGAGCTCGCGGTGATCTCGGGAAGCGCGCGTGACCTCGAGCGTGTGCGGCGTCTGATCGGCTCGCACGGGCGCGATCCCGCACTGTGGCTGCCGGTGTTTCTGGCCTCCCCAAGCGGGAGTGGTGGCTTCGATCGACCTGCCTGCAAGGAGTGATGTCATGGTCAAGCGAGAGATCGCGTTTGCGCTGGCGTTTCTGGTGCTGCTCACCGTGACCCCCGCCGCCCAGGCGCAATTCGCGGTGATCGACGTCGCCTCCCTCACGCAACTGATGTCACAGGTGCGCATGCTCGAGCAGCAGCTCGCGACGGCGCAGAATCAGCTCACCCAGGCGCGGGCGCAGTTCCAGGCGATGACCGGTGGCCGCAGCATGGAGCGCCTCCTCGGCGCCACGGCGCGCAACTACCTGCCTGCGAGCTGGGGGTCGCTCGAGAATGCACTGCAGGGCGGGGTCGGGGCGTATCCCGGGCTCGCGACGGATCTCGACCGCGCACTGGCGGGCGTATCGGTGCTGTCCCCCGCGCAGGTCGCGGCGCTCTCCCCGCAGGCGGCCGCGCAGCTTCGGGCGCAGCGCCAATCCGCTGCGCTGCTCGAGGCTCTCACCCACGAGGCACTCGCCAACTCCAGCAGCCGCTTCGCGGCCATCCAGCAGCTGATCGACGCCATCGCCCGGGCGGGGGATCAGAAGGCGATCCTCGATCTGCAGGCGCGGATCGCGGCCGAGGTCGGCATGCTGCAGAACGAGCAGACCAAGCTCCAGGCGCTCTATCAGAGCGCCGAGGCGCAGCAGTGGGCCAACGCGCAGCGGCTCGGCGAGCTGACGGTGGCGGGTCACGGACAGTTCGAGACCCGCTTTCAGCCGCACCCCTGAAGGTGCGCGCGAGCACCAAGCGATGGGCTTCTTCGCGACCTTCTGGACCTGGCTCAACGGCCAGCTCGCCGATTACATCGGCACCAACACCGCGCGGGTCGGGCAGGCGCTCGAGCCGGCGATCGTGACGCTCGGTACGGCTTACGTGATGGTGTGGGGGTATCTGCATCTCGCGGGCCGCATCGATGAGCCCTTCGGAACGGGGCTCAAACGGCTGCTGACGCTGGCCGTGGTGCTGGGCGGCGCGCTGCACCTGTGGCTCTACAACAGCCTCATCGTCGACACGTTCTACCGCGCGCCGACTCAGCTTGCCGCGGCCCTCGTCGGCACTCCCGATCCCGTCTCCACGGTCGACTCCATCTGGGACCGCGGCGGTGCGGTTGCGGGCTATCTGTGGAGCGGCCATGGCTTCTCGTCCGGGGTCATCGGTTACTACCTGGCCGGCGCGATCGTGTGGACGCTGATCGGGCTGCTGTGCGTGTACACGATGTTCCTCATTGCGCTCTCGAGCATTGCGCTCGCGGTGCTGCTCGCGCTCGGGCCGCTGTTCATGACGCTGCTGCTGTTCGAGGGGACGCGGCGCTTCTTCGAGGCGTGGCTCGCGCAGCTCGCCAACTACGCCCTGATTACCGTCCTGACCGTGCTCACGGCCGCCCTCCTGCTCCAGGTCGTGGCGTCGTATGCGGCCCAGACCGCCGCGCGTGGCAGCGCCATCATGACCGTCGATGCGCTCAACATGGTGTTGATCGCGGTGCTGGTGTTCCTGCTCATGCGCCAGGTGATGCCGATCGCGGCTGCGCTCGCCGGCGGCATGGCGCTCAGCAGCTTCGCCAGCGTGAGCCGCCTGGTGAGCTGGGGGCTGCACCAGGGCACCCGAGCGACGCTGGGCGCGACTGCGCTCACCACGGCCGTGTTCTCGAACCTCGTGGCACGCCCGAGGCGCTCGAAAACGATCGCGACCACGGTCGCCCGGACGTTTTAGACGAAGAGGCCAGTTAAACGAAGAGGCCAGCGATGACCAGGCGAACGTCAACCCTGAGCACCCGAGTCACCAGACTCACGCGAGTCGCACTTCCGTGTCTGCTCGTCGCTTTCGCTCCCGGCGGCTGCGCGTCGCACGCCGCGCGTTGCGGCGGCGCTTTGCAGCCGATCAACGCTCCCGCACCCGCCGAGCATCGGACCCGAGGCGGATCCGCCGGGCATGACGACGGTGCGCCATGACAGCCGCGCCTCTCACGGTTTACTACCGCGAGGCGGCCTCGTGGGATGCGGATCGCATCGCGCGCGCGACGCGCGATGCGCGCCGTGCGTGGCAAGTGGCGGCCGCCGGCTGGGTCTGCGCGGTCGCGGGCGCCGTGAGTCTCGTGCTGCTGATGCCGCTGAAGCGCGTCGAGCCCTTCGTCGTGCGCGTCGACAACAGTACCGGCATCGTGGATGTCGTGCCGGTGTACGACGGCAAGGCCGCCGTCTCGCAGACCGTGAGCCGTTACTTCCTCACCCATTACGTCACGATCTGCGAGCGCTTCAACTTCGCCACGGCCGAGAGCGACTACGAAGAGTGCGGGGCCTTCCATGGCGCGCAGCGCAACCAGGCCTGGTATGCCCTGTGGAATCCCAACAATCCGGCCTCGCCGCTCAACGTGCACAAGGACGGCAGCGCGGTCAGGGTGCAGGTGGAGTCGGTGAGCTTCTTTCAGCGCGGCAGCGGCGTGAGCGATCTCGCCCAGGTGCGGTATTTGAAGGCCGAGCGTCAGCCAGGCGCCGCGGACGAGCGCTTCACGCACTGGATCGCCACCATTCAATACGCCTACACGGCGCCGCCCAAGGATCCGCGCGTGCGACGCTGGAATCCGCTCGGCTTCAGGATCGTCGAGCTCACTTCCGAGCCCGAGGTGCTCGGGCAGCCGGCGTCCGGCAAGAGCCGGTGAAGGCGTTGTGCCTCATGAGTCGCCGCGCGAGTGAGGGCATCCTGGCCGGCGGACGGATTCTGGCACTCGCCGCCTGCACGCTGTTGCTCACGCCGCGCGCCCTCGGTTGCGGCGGGGCGGCGCACACCGACCCGCGGCTTCGTGTCCGGGCGTATTCCGCCGACGAGATCTACCCCCTCAAGGCTTATGTCGGCTACCAGATCGATCTCGAGTTCGAGCCGGGAGAGCGCTTCGTGGGGCTCGGCGCCGGGGACTTGCGCAGCGTCGGCTTCGCCGCCCAGGACAATCACCTGTTCCTCAAGCCCAAGGCCGCCTCGGTCGAGACCAATCTGACGGTGCTCACCACGCGCCGCGCCTACCAGTTCGACTACAGCGCGAGCGCGCAGCGGCCGGATCCCGCGCTCGGTGACGTCATCTACGCGCTGCGCTTCAGCTACCCGCCGCGCGCGGCCGATCGGGCGGCGGATACGCTCGAGCGGCGCCTCGCGAGCGCCTCCGGGGAGCGCCCGCGCAACCTTGCCTACGCCTATCGCGGCAGCCCGCAGCTCAAGCCGGTATCCGCCTTCGACGACGGCGTGCAGACCCGCTTGGCGTTCGATGCTCGCGGCGATCTGCCGGCGATCTTCGTGCGCAACGACGATGGCAGCGAGTCGCTCGTCAACTTCACCGTCGATCGGGGCGAGCTCGTCGTGCATCGCGTGGCGCGTCAATTCACGGTCCGCCGGGGCGGACTCAAGGGGTGCATCGTGAACGAGGACTTCAGCGGCGCCGGCGAGCGGCTGGGGTCGGGCACCGTCGCACCCGCGGTCGAGCGCGCCGTGAGGGGAGTGCAGCCGTGACCGCTCCGGCGCGCGATGAGAACGGTTCGCGGACCGTGCGCGGTGAGCGCTCGACGGCGCTCGGCTCCGGGGCGGTGAGCGCTCGACGGCGCTCGGCTCCGGGGCGCGCAGTGCTCAGTCGCGCCTCTCGAGCCTCCTCGCGGCGGGTCTCATGGTCGCGCTCGGGCTCTCGGCTCTCACCTGGTATTACGCCCACGCCTTCAGTCGCCAGAGCCACATGCGCGAGGCAGCCCAGTCGGGCGCCGCGACCCGCGCTCAGGGCGAGATGGCGCTGCCCGCACTCGGGCGGATCGAGCCGCCGTCTGCGCCGGCGGCAACATCAGCGCCAGGCGCCGCATCGATTTCCGGCGCGGCATCGGTACCGGGTAGAGCAGCGCCGATTTCAGATCCCGCGGCTGCTGCGACGCCGCCCGCAGCGCCCGACCTGCCGCTCGAGCCGCACGGGCAGGCGCCGGGTACGACCCGGAGCGGCACACCAGTTGCGCCCGGCGAGGCGCACCGCGCGAGTGCGCTCGAGCGGCGCCTCTCGGGAGTGGTGTTCGCGCGCGAGC
>WNFW01004059.1_pt1 | contig 17764 bp, 9 predicted proteins | sample 5400131 | NCBI WGS metagenome assembly WNFW01 (sample SAMN13153362, study PRJNA577476) | soil metagenome | isolation source: 20 cm soil or saprolite under grassland replicate 1 | place: USA:California | collected 2016-06-15 | reverse complement strand
TAGCCGGATTCATCATCGGCTACGCGCCGGCAATTGCATTCAACCTCACGCACCATTTCGCCAACTGGAATGCCGTGCTCGAGAAAACCGGTGGCGGCGGATTTGCTCTGCTGTTTCATCCCAGTGCGCTCTTGCCAATTTTTTTGACTGAGATGCCGAAGTTCTTCGGCGTCGATACCGTCCTTTGGTATTATCCAGAGAAGTCTGCTTTGGGTTTTGTCTTTTACGCGATCGCCTTGCTGTCGGCAAGCGTTGCGGTTTGGCCATTCATTCGATCGCCATCGAAAATTCTCGTCGCGATTCGTGGCGGTTTCGCAGGCCGTGACGAAGAACGGGACCTGCTTCTGCTTTTGCTAACGTTGGCGTGCTTTTTTCCGTACGTCACCGCGCCCTTCCGTGTGCCCGGTTATTTTCTAGCTGGTTGCTTCTTTTTTGCAGCGCTCACTGGCCGGCTGCTGGAGCGTTGCTTTGCTTCTTCCAAAGCCCTGATTCGTTTCAGCGGAGCCGGGATTTTAGCGGCTGCTGTGATTACCGGAACCGCAGTGATGATTGACATGGCGCGCCGCAATCAAATCGAAACGTTAACGCTTTGCGACGCGCCAGAGAACTATTGCATGACACGGATTCCCGGTGCCGATCTCGCGGGCGTTGAACAACATTTGCGCCAACGCCAGGTGACGGGCGTCTTTACTACTGTGTCGTTTGTCTATCCTTTACTGTTTGAATGCAGTGAAACATTCGCAGTCTCGGATGCGATCTTCGGTTATCGACGTCGGGTTTATCCGGAAGCAATCCCGTGGCGAGAGCCGGCCCCTGATGGACATGCTGCCATTGTAATTGAGAGCGATTCGCCTTTTCGCGCGCCGCTGGAGACGCGATTTCTGCAAGTAACAGCCGCGCCGGCTTTGATCAGTGAATATGGGAAGCTTGCCGTAATCGAGGGGAAGAGTCCGTGAAGGCTGCGATCGGATTTGCGATGCCACATGAGCGAAGGTTGATCTTGCTGATTTGCGCCATCGCCGCAGTCCGCGTCTTGCTATTTTCCGCGGCGTTTCCGTTTTTCAACAACGTCGATGAGCAGGCGCACGTAGATTTGGTGATGAAATACGGGCGGGGCGAGGTGCCGCGCGACTTGGGTCACTATTCTTCCGAATCTGTCTATTACATCTCTTTGTACGGCACGCCGGAGTACTTTATGGGTCCGCAGCAGTTTGAGACGAACGATTTTCCCCCGCCAAACTGGATGTTGTCAACTGCGCTGCGCGACGATGTCGTAAACAAGACTGCAACTTGGTGGCGATCCAATCAAAATCACGAATCAGGGGAACCGCCACTTTACTATGCTATCGCAGGTTTTTGGCTAGATGTTGGGCGCGGCTTTGGCATTACGGGTGGCTGGCTGTTGTATTGGATTCGCTTTTTGAATGTGGTCGTCGCCGGGATTCTCGTCTGGGTAGGCTTCGTTGCTGCAAGACTCGTCTTTCCCGATGAGCAGTTCATGCATCTAAGCGTTCCGGTGCTCCTGACCATTTGGCCGCAAACGACCTTCTATTCGGTGCAAAGCGATGTGCTCTCTCCGCTTTGCTTTGGAATCGCTTTTATCGGTTTGGTAAAATTATTGCAGGCCGAACTACCGAGTCTGCCTCTCGCAATTTGGACCGGGCTCGCGCTCGCCGCCACCTGCCTAGTGAAGACAACTAACATCGCGCTTCTCGTTGTGGCCGGAATAGCTTTGATGTTCAAGATTCGAAATCTCACCGAAAGGAAAGTATTGCGCCGTTTGGTGTCGCTCGCTGCGCTGGTACTGTCTACGGCCACGCCAATCGCTGTTTGGTTTGCGTGGAACTATTATACGTTCGGTGATCTCGCTGCCACAGGCTCGAAAATTGAGTTCCTGGGATGGACTCGCAAGCCGGTGAGCGATTGGTGGCCCCATCCAATTTTCACATTGACTGGAGTGAAGGAATTCTGGCCAGAATTAATAGCAAGTTTCTGGCGGGGCGAATTTATCTGGCATGGCAAACGACTCACATCCCAAGCGACCGACGCATTCTACTGGATCTCTTCCACGCTCGCGATCGGTATCGCCGTAATCAGTCTGTTTCCGCGCTTGACGAAACTGACCGACCTTCAGCAAGAGAGTCTTTGGCTGGCGTTTTCAAGCTTCGCTGTTCTGGTCTTGTTCGTTGTGCTTTTATCAATGGCCTTTGACTTCGGAGTTTGCCCGTATCCATCCCGCGAGCATCCGTACTTCACTTCCGGAAGGCTGCTCGCCGCTGCCGCGGTTCCATTCTTCCTGCTTTACTCCCAGGCGCTGGACTGTGTGTTTTCTAGAATTCCTTCGACGTGGCCGCGGATAATTCTACTCGGAGGAATCGTGCTCTTGATAGCGGTCGCACAAACCGTTGTTGACGGGCCGGCATTCTCGAGCCGCTACAATTTCTTTCACTTGAACGACGCCGCGCAACACTAAGCCGACGAGAATTCGGCAAGCGAGCGGCTATTGAAATTGCAGGATGAAGTCGTCAATCCGGGTCGATTTGTGGCTGATCAGGGCGTTCAAAAAAGTTTAAAAAAAGTGAAAAAAAAAGCTTGTCAGCGCTCCTTGGCTTTCATAAACGAGGAAGTGCGCTGACAAATAGGCCCGGTTGGCCGTTCAAAAAAACTTAAAAAAAAGTGAAAAAAAAGCTTGTCAGCCTTGTACAACTTGAATAATCCTGCAAAAACCTAACCAAACCAATGGAGAAACTAATGACTAAAAACGTGCTAAATAAACTTGGATTCCTTGGCGCCATTTTTGTGGCGACCGTTGGATTTCCCTTAATTTTTGCATCGAACGCATTCGCGCAGTTGCCGGCTCCGGCTGCACCAGCTCCGCCGCCTGCGGGTGCCCCGCCTGCTGAGGTTGAACGCGTGGTTGTGACCGGTTCGAACATTCCCACTGCGGAAGAGACCGGGCCGAATCCAGTGGACACGTACCGGCCGCAGGACATCGAGAAACTCGGTATCCGGAATGCCACTGACCTGCAGGAATTCGTCCCGCAGGAGGCGGGCGGAACCGTCAACCTGAACATTGGCAACGGCGGTGATGGCACCATCCAGTTCAACCTGCGCGGCATCTTGCCGAAGGAGACTTTGATTTTGATCGATGGCAAACGCGTCGCCTATGGCTCGCTGGGCGTCGCTGGTTTTAGCGGAGGCCCGGATATTAACCTGATACCGTTTTCGATGATCGATCACGTGGATATCCTCAAGGATGGCGCCTCGGCGGTGTACGGCTCGGACGCGATTGCCGGCGTGGTCAACTTCTTCTTGCTCCACAAATTCCGCGGCTTGGAAATTGGTGGCACTTACGGAAACACGAACTTGGGAGCGTCCAACGAGATGAGCGAGTGGGAGGCATGGCTAAAAGCCGGCACCGGAGATGACAAGACGGATATCGTAGTCGTTGCCGATTTCTGGGAGCGCGGCGGTGGCGTTTTCAGTCGTGACCGCGACCTTTCTTCCAACGGGAATTACACTAAATGGGGCGGATTGGACGGGCGCAGCGGCAATTTCCCTGGCCACTATGGAGGGTTCACTGGTCGCCGTTTGCTCCCCAGTTTGTTCTTCAGCGCAAACACCCCGCCGCCACATTCGGCTCCGAACGCGTCGACTTCACCATTTTATGTCAGTGTGTTCAGCCCTACCCTCAATCACGGGAACGGTTTCTTCAATGGGACCTTGCAGGGCTTAGACGGGAACTACGTCGCGTATAACTTCGCCTCCGTCACACCAGCGTTGCCGCCGGGAGACCGCCAAGTGTACTACGCTTCGTTCACGCGGGATATTTGCGACAAATACCTGACGGTGTTTGCCGACTTCAAATATGCGCGCTCGTTTTTCGATTCGTCGCTGGCCGCTGTGCCGTTTACGCCCGATCCATTCCACGGATTTAACGGTATTGACGGTACGCCGTTTACTGCCGTAGGGCCTACTGGCCCGTTCGGCATCAGTGTGCCAATCCAGAATCCGTTCAATCCGTTCACAGTTGGGGACACGACTCTGGTTATTAACGGAGCGCCGGTTCCGCTTACTACCGGGATTCGGTTCCGCGGCATTAACGATACCGGCACAAGGAGTGAAAAATTCACTTACTGGGACCAACTCTTCGACGTCGGTCTGCGTGGTGAGATGGGAGAATTTGGGGATTATTTCAAGACCTGGAACTGGGAAATGGGTTTCCGTTACTCTCGCAACGAAGGGCAGGACCTGTCCGTTGGCGAAGTGAGCCAGCCTGGATTGCGCGATGCCCTGTTCGACACAGATCCGGCCACGGCGTTTAATCCGTTCGGTGGCTTTTTCCGCCAAAACAGCCCGCGAGCCAGACAAGCCGTTTATGTCACCCTGCATAACTCAGGCGAATATGAGTTACCGATCGGCTATGGCACGTTCAACGGCGACCTGTTCAATCTTCCCGCCGGGCCTGTGTCCTTTGCGATTGGGGGCGAGTACGACGCGCCGAGGTTCACCCGCGATCGCGACGTGCTTAATGCCACCTTTAATACCATTGGCTCGGTAGATGGCCAAAGCTTCCGTGTGAACCGGGATGTTTGGGGAATCTACGAGGAAGTGCGGGTGCCATTCACCAGTCCCACGTGGAATTTCCCTGGGTTCTACAGCTTCGAAGTTGACTTTGCCGAGCGCGAGGAATGGTACAGCAACAACACCTCAGGGGTGCTGCCTTCTGGACTGTTTCCAGGACTGCCGTCGCAGACCAGCAAGTACAACGCGCAGAAGCCGAAGGTGTCAGTGCGCTGGCAGCCGATTGATCCAAAGTATATCGGCGCGGTGACCCTGCGCGGCAGCTATACCGAGGCGTTCCATGCGCCGACGCTGGGAGAAATTACCCCTGCTTCCTCGCAAAACTTCCCAATCGTGGCTGATCCGTTTTCGACTCAGACCGAACCTCAGATTGAGGAACGTGTTCTAGGAAACCCCGGTCTGCACCCTGAAGTGGCGTACGAATGGACCTACGGCGCTGTTTACAGCCCGAAATGGGTTAAGGGCCTGACACTGAGCGCCGATTGGTGGCATATTGATATGCGCGACATCGTGGCATTCCAAGGTGCGCAAAGCCTCATCGAGCAGAATCCGCCGACCCCAGGCGTTCAGGAGAACGGGCCCTTTGTTTTTCGTGGTGTGAGTTCAATTCCAAGCGAGGCTGGGCCCGTCATGCTGGTCATCGATCCCAGCAATAACATTTCAGGCGCAATCTTAGAAGGTCTCGATTACGAAGCGATCTATATACTGGATTCCTCGATCTTTGGTGCCGGGGATTTTGGCAGAATAACCACCACGGTCAACGGCACCTGGCTGTCGCGGTTTGAGTTTCAAGCTCTCTCCAATACGAAACGGTTTGGTATCGCGGGTACATTCCAGCCGCCGGGAGCTACTCTGACCAATTCGACGCCATGGAATCGGGCCAACGCCAGTATCTTCTACGATGGCCCAGCTGACACGTGGATGGCTGGTCTCGATGTTGGTGCGGTAGTCCACTGGACCGGACAGTACGAGGACGACAATGCCACTCTGACAGGATCGACGAAGCTAAACGAGCCTAGAAGTGGCCCGCTCGGTGGCGGTGGTGAAGTACGGGCGCGGAAAGTGTCCGCGCTGACTACGCTCGATCTGATCCTGAACTACACATTTAACCTGCCGCCGCCTGCTCCGGCCGAGGTACCTGGCTTTGCCAAGGATGGCGGGAAGAACGTGAAGATGAAGGATGGCAAGGAGAAAAACGTGGTGCCGGTGTCGACGGCCGAGTATGGCTGTAGCGATTGGAGGTGGTGGCTGAACAACACCACGATCACGCTTGGGATGCAGAATGTGTTGGATGAAGATCCACCGTTTGTAGCTGGTTCCTTCGAAAGCGGCTACGACGAGTCCCTTGCTACCATAAAAGGCCGGTTCTGGTACGTCGGACTAAAGAAGCGCTTCTAAAAGTAAGACGAACGAAATTCACAGCGGCCGGGCTCTTCACAGGGCCCGGCCGTTTGCTTTTGGAGTGCGCGAACATGTCCGCGCTTTCAAAAGCGCTCCGGCAGCTGCCGTGTCGCCGCATAACTCTAAATCCCAGTCGCCTACCGCCCAATGTCCGATATAGTTTACGCGTCAAACCGTAAGACGTATTATGGAGCGCGCTGTATCTTGCGCCGACGTACGATCTAATGAAATACGATTGGAAAGATGCGGGAGAGGAGTGGTCGGCCCCGTGGGGAAGTTCGGAGGCGCAATGGTTTGGCGCCATCCTTCCGCGCATTCGTGATTGCTTCCCGGTGGAAACAATCTTAGAAATCGCGCCTGGGTTTGGGCGCTGGACGCATTATCTCAAGGATTATTGCCAGGAGCTGTGGGTAGTTGATCGCGCTCCCGCCTGCATCGACGCGTGTCGCCGGCGTTTCGAAACCGATTCACATGTGAAGTGCTACCTTAATGACGGCCTCTCACTTCCAATGATTCCCGACGGCTCGGTCGATTTCGTATTTAGTTTCGACTCTTTTGTGCATACAGACCGCCAGGTGACAGAGGCGTACTTGCGCGAATTGGGAACTAAACTGAAAATTGGCGGCAAAGGTTTCATCCACCATTCCAATTTTGGCCACTATGCTCACTCGGCGCGTGAGCGACTTCCCACAGCACTAACAAAACCGCTCATCAAAGCGAAAGTCCTCGATTGGGAACATCATCGCAACCCGAGCATGAGCGCTGATTTGTTTCGCGTCTTGTGCGCGCAACACGGCCTGCATTGCATCAGTCAAGAGCTTATTAATTGGCGCGGACGGCGCTTGATCGATTGTTTTTCGTTGTTAACACAGAGTAGTGACTCGGCCACGGAAAAACCCACACGCATAATGCGCAATCCAAAGTTCATGCGTGAGGCAGCGTATATCCGCGCAATGCCGCGAAGTCGCAACGGTGGTTCTTAATTGCCGACCCTCGGCACTTTTGCGTTTTTATGTTTATTGAGGCACGCAAGATATGTCTGCAAGCGCCGCGCTACCGAAGTTAAGCGACAATGGCCAGCCAATATCCTCCTTCCGGCAGCGAAACTGGCTCGGTGCGCTATTGATAATCGTTCTTGTTTTCGTCGCCTACGCCCGCGTCTTTAATGCGGGTTTCGTTTGGGATGATGAATCGCATTTGACCCAAAATCCGTGCGTGATTGGGCCGCTGGGATTGAAAGAAATCTGGACCAGCGCGCGGGCGGTTTATTACCCGCTGGTGCTTACGACCTTCTGGGCGCTGCACAAGGTCGTCGGCCTGACTCCATGGTCATACCATCTTCTGAATGTGCTTTTGCACGCTGGCTCGGCGGTCCTGCTCTGGCAGGTCTTGCGGCAACTCAATGTTCGCGGCGCCTGGCTCGGAGCAACGCTCTGGGCGTTGCACCCGGTGATGGTGCAATCAGTCGCTTGGGTGACTGAATTGAAAAACACGCAGTCGTGCGTTTTCTATCTTTTGTCGATCTTCTGTTTTCTGCGATTCGGGCTGCCAGCGCCTGGACGATTTTGGAACAGAAATTCCATGCTCGTGCAATTGGCGCTGAGTGGGCGCAGACCTTGCCGGAACGCCTTATCATCGCGGGGCGCGCGATATGGTTTTACCTGGCGAAACTGGTCTGGCCGCATCCGCTCATATTCATCTATCCACGGTGGGAGATTGAACCGTCGAGGCTCACAGCCTATCTGCCGCTGCTTGCGGCACTAGCTGGATTGCTCGCTTTGTGGTTGATCCGGGCGAAATGGAGTCGCCCCGTGTTCTTTGCCACCGCGTACAATGTGGTTTCCTTGTTTCCTGTGCTCGGCTTTTTCAGCGTCTTTTTCTTTCGCTACTCGTTTGTGAGCGATCATTTCCAGTATCTTGCCAGCATGGCGCCGCTCACTCTAGCTGGCGCTGCCGTCGTAACCGGAATCGATTCACTGCCGTTGAAACCGTTTCGACGCGAGGCGACAACGCATGGAGCGGCGGTTTCCCTGGCACACCGTAGCGGCGCGAAGGCGGCCCAACCGCCCGGGGCGCTTACGAAACCGCCCTTCCTTGGGCTGTGCGGATTACTTTTGCTCGGACTTGTTTTTTTAACGTGGCAGCAAACCGCTGTTTACCATGATCTCATTTCCTTGTACACAAGGACCCTTGCAAAAAATCCTCGTTGCTGGATGGCTCATTACAATTTGGGAATCGTTCTTCGCGATAGAGGCGAAGCTGATCAGGCGATAGCTCATTATCGCCAGGCTATCGCACTACGGCCAAGTTATGCGGAAGCCCACTATAACCTTGGACGCCTGCTGTCTGAGAAAGGCGAAGTCAATGATGCGATCGCTCATTACGAAGCAGCGCTGGCCATTAATCCTCTTGACGCGGAAGTGCACAACAATCTTGGCGTCACGCTATTTCAAAGCGGGCGCGTTGATGATGCGATCGCTCATTACCAGAAGGCACTGGCGATTCGACCGGACTACGCCGATCCGTCGTGCAATTTGGCGAACGCGCTTCTTTCCAAGGGCGACATAGATGGCGCGATCACTCGTTACTTAGCGTGCGTGGCAGTCTTGCCTGATCAGGCCGATGCTCAATACAATCTCGCGAGTGCTCTTCTTCGCAAAGGGCGGACGGACGAAGCGATTGCCCATTACCAAAAAACTCTGGAGCTGGTTCCCGAGAACGCGGACGCCCATGCAAACTTGGGCAGCGCGTTTCTTGCGAAAGGGCGTGTCCGAAACGCAATTGCGGAATATAGGGACGCACTCCGTGTCGCGCCGAACAATGTTGCCGCTCAAAGCAACCTGGCCTGGCTGTTAGCGACTTCGTCGGACCCATCGCTCAGAAATGGATCAGAGGCTGTCCTTCTGGCCGAACAGGTCGGCTCGGAAAGCTCTCGAAGTGAAAATCACCCGATTGTTCTGCGCATCCTGGCTGCGGCATACGCAGAATCTGGCCGGTTTGCTGAGGCTAAGGAAACTGCTCAACAGGCATTGCAGGAGGCAGAGATCCAAGGCAATTCCACTCTGGCCAATGCTCTCCAAGACGAAATCGCGCTCTACGAACTCGGGTTGCCATATCACAAGTGAAATCGTAGTCACGGCGCTCTGTCGCCCTGTTTCGGGAGCAATGGGACCGGAACACCTCGACCCAGAAAAGGGGTCTCACAACGACATCCGTTAGTCGGTAGACGAGCAACGTGCCGTGAGCGCCCCGACACAGCGAGGCGACTACAACTTGCGGCCAATGCGCTTAATTTTCGGCTCCCGGTTCTCGCAGCGGCGTATGCGCCTGGTAGAGGATGACTTCTTTTTCAAGAATAGTCGTTAACTCCGATTTGCCCTGCACAATGGCTATTTGCATGGCTTGCTCTGCTGTGCCGATAGCCTCAGAAAACTCACGGACCTCCGCGTAGGCAGCCGCGAGAGTCCGGAGATAATTGGGATCTTTGCCGCGGGAAAGTTGGACGGTTTGTTTGGCGACCTCGATTGCCCGGTTGCCATCGCGAATTGAAGCATCGAAGGAAGTCGCGAGGAGCCACGCCAAGTTGTTGCGAGCCACGGGGTCGTGCGGGGAGATCCGTGCCGCATGCTCGTACTCGGCGATTGCATCTTTCTGTAATCGTCTTTGAAGAAACGCGTTGCCCAGAGCAGTGTGGAAGCCTGCGTCGTTCGGCTGGGTCGCAAGCGCCTTCTGCCATTGTGCAATCGCATCGTCAGTGCGGCCCTGCTGAAATAGAATGCTGCCAAGATTGAAATACGGGTCGCCGTAATCAGGTCGCAGTTTCACCGCTTTCTCGTAATGGCCGATTGCTTCACTTAGCCGACCTTTTCGGGCGAGGGCGCTGGCAAGAGCATTCTCGATGAGCGCCCCGCCAAAGTTGTAGTGGGCGGCAGCGTTGCGCGATCGAATCTCCAACGCCGCCTCGAAGTGCGAAATCGCGCTATCCAATTCGCCCCGTCGCAGGAAAAGATCGCCGAGACTGTTATGTGCCATGTCGTTATTAGTCGTAATAGCCAGCGTGTGGTTCCAGAGCATCTCGCTATTTTTCCAATACGACGTCTGCACAAACGCGCGCCAGCTCAACGCAATGATGATTGCCGCCGCGATCGCGGCGCAGAATGGCTTGTAGCCACGGCTCTGTGGGCCGTCTGTTCGGACTCCGCGCGATCCACGAGTGATCGGCTGCAGGCTGGTCGCGACAGATCGCGAGCCGGATTTGCGCGTCATTATGCTCGCCATCAGATCCGTGATGCCCCACGTAATCAGCACATACAAACCGATCTGCGGCAGGTAAGTGTATCGATCCGCGCGCGCTTGCTCGCCGGCTTGTATCAAGCCGATCACGGGCACGAGCATCCCGACATACCAAAACCAGCCGGTGAAAATGTACGGTCGTTCTTTCCTCCAAAGGATTGCCGACAGGCTGACTGAGATCAGAAACGCAATTGCCAAAAGAACCTGCCAGAAAGGCAGCTGGTCGTTGGGGTGCGGATAAAAAGCCCCCAGCCGTGCGGGCCAGAACATCTGCCAAATGTAGGCAACGTAACTGACAGCCGCGGTGTTCAGTCGCCACATGAATGGCAATTGCTCGATTGCTTCTGTGCTGTAGACCTGTGCCAGGAAAGTCGCTGCACAAGAGATAGCGGACAGTACGAACAACGGAATCTTTTCCGTTACGAGACCACTGACCACTGCCTGTCGCGCCGTAGCTTTACACGAAGGCTGGTTGGCGAAGGCAGGACCACTGACTCGCCGTCTCTGACATCTGACGTCTGACGTCTGACTCCTAATTCGCCCGAGCGGCCAGTAATCCAGGAGCAGAAGCACGAAAGGCAGCGTCACGAGCATCGGTTTCGACATCAGACCGAGAGCAAATAAGAATGCCCCAGTCAGATAGCGACCAACGGATGGCTTGCGCACATAACGCACGTAGGCGCCTAGCGTAAGCATGAAAAAGACGGCGCTGAGCACATCTTTGCGCTCCGAGACCCATGCGACGGATTCGACGTGCAGCGGATGAATGGCGAACAGCGATGCCACGAAAGCGCTTTGCCAAAACGCGCCGGTCATTTGATTGAGCACGAGAAAGACCAAGAGCACTGCTACCGTATGAAGCAGCACATTGGTAAAGTGATGCCATCCCGCCTGCAGTCCGTATAACTGGCAATCGAGCATATGCGAAATAGTCGTCAGCGGATGCCAGTTTCGTGCGTGAGTATGGGTAAATGCGTCGATGAGGCCATCGGCTGTGAGTCCCCGCGTGATCTGCGGGTTTTCATACACATACACGTGATCGTCGAAATTGACGAAATCGTGCCGCAGAGTTTGACCAAAAACGAACCAAGTGATTGCAACCAAAGCGAGGCAGACATAAAAAGACGCGAACCTCCACGAGGAGTCCTTTTCTGACGGACTGTTGGACAACTCGCGCGTGTTCTTCTTGGGTCTGCTCTTGTTCTTGCTCACAGTCTTCAGAATCCCTTACGAAAGAGTTTTTAATGTCGAACGCTCAACGTCCAATTCAGATGACTTGCGCATTCCGCTTTGGCGTTGTGCGTTTTCGTCATGGAGACGAATTACCATTTGTTGGGCTAGGGTCACGCAGCGGCTGATTAAATGGCGAGTCGTGGTGACGCCGCTTCTTCATCATGCGGCCTTTGTGCTTCCTTCGTCATTTGTCATTCGGGCTTCGTCATCGCAGCGCTGCTTTCAATCGTGTCATCTTTCTGTGATATCCGCATAATCCATCGTGAATTAATTACCGGGAGGGTTTTCCCGAAGCGGCAGGCGTCCGCGATAGAGCACAAGGTCTTTCTCGAGACGATTCGCCACGTCGCTCTTCCCCTGCATGGTAGCTATGATTGCAGCTTGTTGGGCCACAGCGAGGGCTTCAGAGAACCGGCCGCTCTCCGCATAAGCAGCTGCGAGCGTCCTGAGAAACCGTGGTTCTCTACCACCTGTAAGCTGCACTGCTGCCTGGGCAAATCCGACCGCTCTGGCGCCATCGCGGATTGAGGCATCAGGAGCTGTCGCCAATACCCAGGCAACGTTGTTACGAGAATGAGGATCTTCGGGAGCTAAAGCCAAAGCTTTTTCGTAATGGGCAATCGCCTCCTGTAGCGACCCCTTCCCCAAAAGAGCATTACCAAGCCCGGTATGGGCATCCGCGTCATTGGGTTGTATTTGGAGAGTTTTCTCCCAATCAGCGATTGCTTCGTCGATGCGACCTTTTGCAAAAAGAACATTACCGCGGTTGTAATAGGCATCTGCATAATTCGGTTGCAATCTTATTGCTTCCTCGTAATGGACCATCGCTTCGTCGGAGCGCCCTTTTCTGGCCAGAGCGTCGGCGAGGTTCATTTGCACAAAAGCTGAACCCACGTCGTAGTGGGCGTCGCGCTTACCGGACCTAATCCTTGCGGCACTCTCAAAGTGTGAGATCGCTTGGTCTAGCTCACCGTGGTCGACACACAGATACCCGAGATTATTGTGGGCAACGTCGTTGTCCGAAGTCACCGCAAGAGCATGGGTCCAAAGAGTCTCGCTGTTGCGCCAGTAGGAAGTCTGAATGAATGCCGCCCATGACAGGGCAATGATGATTACTACCGCGGTGGCTACGGCAAACCGTAATCTGGACTGGCGGACTGCTAGCACGTCAGCAGTGAGCCAAACTGCAAGCAGAAACAGACCGATATGGGGGAGGTAGGTATAGCGGTCGGCATGACCTTGTTCTCCAACCTGAACGAGGCCAATTACTGGCACGAGCATAGCGAGATACCAGAACCAGCCAGTGGATAGGTAAGGTCGTTCACGTCGGAAAACGATTGCTGCCGCAGTGACGGCGAGCAGGAATCCGATCGCAAGGATAACTTCCCAAGCTCCGAGGGTGTCATTTGGATGAGGATAGAAAACAGCGAGGTGTGTTGGCCACAATGTTTCCCAGACGTAAATCACGTAACTTACAAACGCGTTTTGCACGCGCCAGGAGAAGGGCAACGGCGGGATCGCGCCAGTAGCGCGCTTTTGCAGGACAAATGTGATGACACAGGCGCCCGCGGAGAGAACGAGCAAGGGAATCTTTTCCAGGAAGAGGCGTTGTATTATGCGCCTTTGATTACCGGATTTTAAGATTTTAGCCTTTCTTTTTGTTGAGGAGGGTTGTTCAAAGCGGCGTAGCGGCCAGTAATCCAGGAGGAGAAGGACGATGGGGGCGCTTACCAGCATTGGCTTGGACATGAGCCCGGCCGCGAACAGGACAGCGACCGTCAGATAGCGTGTTACAGACGGTGCGCGTGCATAACGAACGTATGCGTCCAGCATCAGTAAAAAGAAGACTGCGCTTAGAACGTCTTTTCGCTCGCTCACCCATGCCACTGATTCGACATGGAGTGGATGAACCGCGAATAATGCCGCGACAACAGCACTCTTCCATACTGCGTCGGTCATTTGCCGTAGCGCCCAGAACAGCAGGAGCACTGCGATGGTATGTAGGACGACGTTGGTGGCATGATGGCCTCCGGCCTTCAAACCGTATAGCTGACAGTCCAGCATGTGCGAAACAGTCGTTAGTGGATGCCAGTTGCGTGCGTGTGGGCTGGTAAAGGCGAGCGCTATCCCTTTTGTCGTTAGTCCAGACTGAATGGCTGGAGCATTATAGACGTATAAGTCGTCGTCGAAATTAACAAATTCATAACGTATTGTTTGACCGAATACCGCTAGGCTGATTGCAGCAAGAAAAAGGGATATACCGAGAGTTATACCATGTCTGCCAAGGCTTCTTTGTAATCCGCATTGGCGGTTTTCAAATTGCCGCTTGTTGTTATTTGCTGTGGGGCTCTGAATTGCCATGTGTTAAACTAGGATCCCGAAGCGGCCGCTGTTCTTGGTAAAGTGCAATATTGCCCTGGAGTTCAGTAGCCAGGTCAGAGTTTCCCTGGCTGTTGGCCAATTCAATCCCCTGCTGCGCAGCCTGGATTGCCTTGGAAAACTCGCCACTTTCAGCATAGGCGGCCGCCAAGGTGCGAAAGATTATTGGGATTCGGCGGCCCGAAATGCGCAGGGCCTCCTCTGCCAGTTGAACTGCTTTCGTACCGTCTCGAAGAGCATCGTCTGGCGACGTTGCAAATACCCACGCGAGATTGCTGAGTGCGTTTCCGTTATCGGGTTCAATCGCCAGCACCTTCTGCCATTCTTCGGCTCCCTCCCTGATGCGGCCCTGCTGGATCAGAACCGTGCCTACAATATTGTGCACCTCTATATTATCAGGCTGTAGCTCGAGTAATTTGCGATAGTGGACCAGCGCATCGGCTACTCGACCCTTTTGAAGAAGGGCCTTGGCAAGATTCTCATGGGCAGGGCTATTTTCCGGTCGAAGATCCACGGCTGCTTGCAGCAGAGAGATAGCTTCGTCCACTTTGCCTTTTCGCAAAAAGACGATGCCGAGGTTATTCTCAGCGACATCGTTGTTTGAGGTTACTGCAAGGCCCTGTGTAAACAGTGTTTCGCTATCGCGCCAATAAGAGGTTTGGATCCAGGCACGCCAACCTAAGACGCTAATGATAATGGCGGCGCTGGCGCTCAAAATTTCGCGTTGGCGACGCCACCGCGCTGTTAAGTCAGCAACAGACCAGGTTAGCAGAAGATAAAGACCAATCTGGGGCAGATAAGTATATCGATCGGCGTGGCCCTGCCACCCGACCTGCACCAACCCAATCACCGGCACCAGCATTCCCAAATACCACAACCAGCCAGTAACCAGATAAGGCCGCTTTTTTCGCAAAATGAACGCGGCTGCCGTTGCGGCGATGAGAATAGCAAGTGCCAGCATGATTTCCGAAATCGGGAGCCGGTTCTCTGGATGCGGGTAGAACACGGCGAGCTTCAGCGGCCAGAGCATCTGCCACATATAGACGACGTAGGTTGCTACGGCATTGTTGATTCGGGCCGATACCGGCAACTGCTCGGTCCAGCCGACCGCACCTCGCTGGGCAAGAAATGTCACGACACTGGAGACTGCGGAGAGCCCAACGAGTGGAATTTTTTCCACGAGCAGCATAGCCAACTTTCCATGACTGCTGACGTCTGACTTTTGACCTCTGATTCTACCGAGCGGCCAGTAATCCAGGAGCAAAAGCACGAACGGCAGCGTCACCAGCATTGGTTTAGACATGAGACCAAGAGCAAACGCCAGTGCTACTGCCAGGTAGCGCCCGATGGATGGTGCACGCGCGTACTGGACGTACGCGAGCAGGGTTACCATGAAGAAAACACCGCTCAGCACATCCTTACGTTCTGCCACCCAAGCAACCGATTCCACGCGCAACGGGTGAATGGCAAACACCGCCGCCACAAAAGCGCTTCGCCAAAGCGCACCGGTCATGCATTGCAGGGCAAGAAAAAGAAGGATCGCCGCAACGGTGTGCAGGAGCACATTCGTAAAATGATGGCCTCCGGCCTTCAACCCGTATAGCTGGCAGTCTAACATGTGCGAGATCGTCGTCACCGGATGCCAGTTCATGGAATGGATGTGCGTGAACGCCCAGGCAATGCTGACGGTGTTAAGACCGCTTGTTATGTTGGTATTTTCATAGACGTAACGCGGATCATCATAATTAATGAAGTCGTGCCCAAGAGTTTGACCAAAAACAATGCATGTAAGCACCGCAAGACAGATGCAAACGCCGACAGACAACCAGCGGCGGCTTTTTTTGGGGAGAGCGATTGATTGAGAATTAATACGGTGCACGTGCGGGGCTAGAATTTCGTGAGAAAGCCGGCTTAAGGGTTCCGGTTATAAATCAAAATGTAGTCTTTTAGATCCTTGACCGACGGCGGGACATCTCCAAAGAAGTAGTCTGTTTCCGTAGGCGTCATGTTCACAAAACCGGCTGCGGCGTAATTTTGCGCCGTGTATTCATTTGCCCAGGTAAAGATCAACCGATCGGATCGAGGCTGTTGCAACCAGGAATCGTTCATCACCACAGAGATTAGGTATTTTGGACGAGCGCGTTCGATCTCGCCGATCATTTCCTCTTGCATCCGTCGCGCATATTTTTGCGGTTCCATTAAGCCGTAACTGTAAATATATCCGGTCGCAGAATGGCGCTGTGAATAAAAATAAATCTGCGGCTCCGATCCCAACACTGCGATCGTATCATTGGGAGATGTGTGCTCCCGCACGTATTCCGCAATCCTGACGGACTCTGGGAATGGGCTCTCAGGATAAATCATTCGGCACGCTTCAACTGGAGAAGCCACAAGAAAGAATTTTTTATCCCGAAAAATTGGCAGGCTCAGGGCTGCGCCAAGCAGAAGAAGCGGAAGGAATCCAGCCGTCATCATCCGACCAGCCACAAGTTCCGACAGTTTGCTGATCGCAACACCGGCAAGGAGCGAAACCGCAGGAAGAACGAAAATAAAATAATGGTATCGAAAATAGAATCCCGGGCAGAGAGCCAAGGCCGCGCAGAAGAGAAAGCTGAGCAGAAAAACTGTGCTGCCACGCATTCGGCGATCCCACAAACCCGCAACTCCTCCCGCTCCAGCCAGAACCCAGAGCGCCCAGCCAGCTCCAATCACTTGCCTCACGCTGTTGAAGAAAATCTCCGGTGCCTGGGCGAGAGGAACTAAGCTGCCATATTGGCCCGCGTAATCGATCGTCCAAAACCAGAACTGTTTGGATACACCTGCATACGATAAAGTCAGACACGTGATCCCAACGGGAAGAATTGCGCCGGCGCTGAAGATCAGATTTCGCAGCAGAATCCTCTTTAGCTTGAATCCGCTGAGAACATCTGTGGAGATGAGATAGACTGCTCCGAACAGAATAAAAAAAACTCCGGGCTGCTTCATCAGAAGTGCCAGACCGAAGAGCAATCCGCTCGCGAACAACCGTCCCAGCCGTTGCCGACCGAATTCGTGGAGCAAAAGCAGCGCTCCACCAAGAACGGGCAGCATCACGAAATGCGTCGCGTGGCCAGCGAAGCCCAATACGGATGGACTTACAGAAAGAACCGCGTAGCTAGCAGCGGCCGCGATTCCAGCCGTGTAATTCACTAATCGTTGCCCGAGAAAAAAAATCAGCACGATTGAGGCAGCGTTGACGAGGAGCAAACCCAAATGAATCCCAGCAATCGTTTGGCCGAAGATTGACATGATCACGGCATACGCCGCATAGGTTCCCGGGAACTTCATGTTATAGGCGACCTTGTAAGGAGGGATGCCTTGCAACATCAGTTGGCCGGCATAGGCGTATTCGCCTTCGTCGCGTTCCAGCGGAATTCCGAGGAGTCGAATTCTAATTAGGATAACGAGAGCAAAAATGATTGCCGCAAGAGCCCACCACCCAAAACGCAAGAGTTTGCCATTATTATCGATTTTATGAGCCACGAAACGTGCTATTTCAATGAGAAACGGCAGGTTGCAACTGAGCGCGTCGAAATATGCCGAGTTTTCAGGTGCCCGCGAATCACGCCAAGTGACGCGAATAAATTCAGAGATCAGCAGTCAGAAATCAGTCGGCAGAATTTCGCGCGAAGCGCTATGGAGTGCAGCGAGTTGGCGCGGCTTTTTTCGCAGCAATTCGCATGATTCCCGCGTCGTTTATGCAAGAAATCGCTAGGCGTCTTTTTTCTCTCCCCAGTCGTGCCTGCATCTTTGCTCTGATGCTGATAGCTGTGACGATCTTTGCGTATAGGCCGGCATGGAATGGCGGGTTCATCTGGGACGATGACGCCTATAT
>WNFW01001668.1_pt1 | contig 17766 bp, 19 predicted proteins | sample 5400131 | NCBI WGS metagenome assembly WNFW01 (sample SAMN13153362, study PRJNA577476) | soil metagenome | isolation source: 20 cm soil or saprolite under grassland replicate 1 | place: USA:California | collected 2016-06-15 | reverse complement strand
AGGCCGCTGGCTGGTCCTGCAAACCGGCTTCCAGTCTGTTGATTTCTGTAGCGGCGGTCTATGACTGCCGGACAGACCAGCGGATGTTTCCGCATTGCAACCTGAAAAGCAGAAAATGGGGTAATCGTGCAACAGGAAAATATTTTCGCGCCGGTGAAACGCCGACCACCATATTTCCTCGGAGCGGTCCTCGCAGCCTGTATCCTAATGATGTTTTGCACGCCATTACCCGATCAACTAATTCTTTTTCCCACCACCCAACGCATTGATGCGCACAGCGCCGTGCGGCAGACCATTCCATTCCAAAATGGTCAACTAGAGATCTGGAGGGCGCATTCGCGTCTCGCGCAACAACGCAATTGTATCGATGCCTACCTTCTCCGTTTCTATGGCAACGCCGATCGCGCCGAGCGATGGGTTACGCTCGAAGCCGACGCCTTCGGCGAACGTGCTGTTGAAGTTTGGGGAATGAATTATCCGGGCTTCGGTGGCAGTTCCGGCCCAGCGCGTCTGAAACGAATGTCGCCTGCCGCACTTGCCGCCTTCGATGCACTGAAGTCGACAGCCCGGAACCAGCCGATCTTCGTTTTTGGCGCGAGCATCGGGAGCGCGGTGGCAATGGATGTAGCGGCCAATCGCGAAGTCCGCGGTCTCGTTCTTCACAATCCGCCACCATTGCGCCAAATAATCTTGCGCAACTACGGGTGGTGGAACCTTTGGCTGCTGGCCGGACCGGTGGCGCTGCAAATTCCCCACGAACTGGATAGCGTTGCGAACGCAAAACGAATTCATGCGCCCGCAATTTTTCTTCTCGCTGAAAACGACGAGATCGTTCCGCCAAAATTCCAACGCCTAGTGGCGGACTCTTTCTTGCCTGGCGACTACCATAACTCGCCGATTAAAGGCCCGGTCGTGGCCGAGATTCATCGGGCTTACGATTGGTTATTTGGCGCCACAGCCCCTAACGAGATGTAGCGAAGGCCTCTTTGTTATCCTCTTAGGAGAGCGATTTTTTACTTGTCATCCTGAGCGAAGTCGAAGGATCTCTAGCTATTGTTTCTCATTATTGAGCAAACTCCGCGCATTGATTCGGACAGCTACCTCTTGAGGAATCGGTTTTTGCGGGAAACGCAGAAGGACGAGCGGAAGCTCGTCCCTCCGACTTTACACCCGTGATTCGCTCCTTCCGCGGTCGTGTATAGTCTGGGCTTCAGTTTGAAGACGCAAAAAATTCTGATCGTCCTCGCACTTGCCGCCCTGGTCTGGATTGTCTTCGGGCAAACCGTGGATTTCGATTGGGTCCGTTACGATGATCACGATTACGTTTATCGCTCCGATCGCGTGAGCAGCGGGTTGAGCTTGTCCAACATCGCATGGGCCTTCACTCATTTTCATGCCGCCAACTGGCATCCCATCACCACCCTGTCGCACATGCTCGATTGCCAATTGTTCGGCGTAAAGCCGGGCCTGCATCATTTTACCAGCGTCGTCATTCATACCCTCGCCGCCATCGTGTTGTTTTTTGCCCTCGACTCGCTGACCGGAAAAATCTGGCGCAGCGCATCTGTCGCCGGCGTCTTCGCCATTCATCCACTGCGAGCGGAATCGGTGGCATGGATCGCCGAGCGCAAGGATGTCCTGAGTGGTTTATTCTTCGCGTTTACTCTGCTGGCGTGGTCCAGCTACGCGCGAAGGAAATCAGTGGCGCGCTACTTAATCGCGCTATTTGCCGCCGCGCTTGGAACATTTTCCAAGCCGATGCTGGTCACAATCCCGTTCGTGCTCTTGCTAATCGATTACTGGCCACTGAATCGATTTCAAAAGGAGAAAGTGATTTCGCTGGTCCTGGAAAAGATTCCCTTCGCCCTGTTTGCTGCAGCCTCGGCCGTTGCCACAGTATTGGCCCAACACGGCCAGATCGACACCTTCGGATTCTCGCTGCCGTTGCGTTTCGAAAATGCAATCGTTAGCTACGCCATCTATTTGCGTCAGCTGATCTGGCCAGTCGATCTCGCTGTTCTTTATCCGTATCCGGAAAAATTCTTTCCGTTCCTGACCATCGCCGGTTGTGCCGCACTCCTGATCGGTTTATCGGCAATTGCATTTATTTACCGAAAACGATTCCCGTTTCTGTTCACTGGCTGGTTTTGGTTTGTTGGCATGTTGGTCCCGGTAATTGGAATTGTGCAGGTGGGCCGGCAGGCTCATGCCGATCGCTATACCTATCTGCCGCTCATCGGTATCACCATCGCCATCGTGTGGCAGGTTGCCGAACTGACCGCGCGCTGGCATTTTCGAAAACAAATCGGCGTGCTTGCAGGCGCCATCGGCGTCATCACGCTGAGCGCTTGTGCTTATCGTCAGACCGCTTTTTGGCGCAACCCCGACTCGCTTTGGCCGCATACGCTCGCGGTGACGACAAACAACGACGGCGCGCATCTTGCCTTCGCGACCGCACTCTTCGCGGCGGGCAAAACCGAAGAAGCGATCAAGCACGCGCGAGCGGCGGCAGAAATTCATCCCGCTAATGCGGGTGTTTATGGCGAAGTGCCGGTCGGTCTGGAAGGGAAACCGCTCGACCAAGCAATTCTTTTCTGGAGCGCGCGGGTGGAGAACGAGCCGAACAATATCGGCGCCCGTAACACATTTGGTGTCTTGTTGGTCCAGAAACACCAAACCCGCGCGGCCATCGAGCAGTGGGAAACCGCGCTTGAATTAAACCCGAATGACGGAAATGCGCAGAGCAACCTGGCCTGGGTCTTCGCCACTGCGCCCGACGCCTCGCTCCGCAACGGAACTCGCGCGGTCGAGTTGGCGGAACGCCGACAGCACCAACCCTTCCGCGATGCAAGCCTGGACCTGCACGAAGAATGATCACGAGCGCGCATCTTAATATGCAGCCGTGGAGGGGCGAGCTCCGCGAGCCCGGTTGTAGCACCACCATCTTGTCCGCCCCCGGACGGACTTGCCGTGGCGAGGCTGTGGGGCTAACGGGCATCTTGCCCGTTGATTCTAGCCCTAGGGCGACCCCCCAAGATGGGGACCGGCCAATCCCTCCTTCGAATTACCTTGCAACTTCCGCGGGCGGCCTAATGTTCAGGTACACATTATGAGCTTGCTCGCGAGCTTTATGAATCTGGCGGGACCAGATCTAATCGTTATTCTGTTGATCATCCTTGTCCTTTTCGGGGCGAAGAAATTGCCTGAGCTGGCTAAAGGAATGGGACAAGCCGTTCGCGAATTTCAAAAGGCGAAGGACGAATTTAGCGACGAGCTGAACAAAGCCGGCAAGACCGAGGAAAAAACAGTTCACCCCGCCCAGGCAAACGTGCCACGAATCGAACCGGGAACACCCGGCGCGGCCACCCAGCCCGACCCGAACCAGACCGTCGCTCCCGGGAATCGCGCCGATCAGGTCTAGGGGAGAGCGCGCCCCCTTCCCTCCGGAGGAACATCCTCCGCCATGTCCGCTCTTTTTGTCATCCTGAGCGGAGTCGAAGGATCTCTAACTATTTTTCTTCCTCTTCCTCGATTTTAATCACTTCCATTCCTATTCTTACTCCCCGCTGCCCCTTCCGATTGTAAGCCGTCCCCCACTATTTAGTTGGCACCGTTTGCGCTTGCATCGAACGGGCAAATCAAGCAAGAAATGAGGTGGCCATGACTCCGCCTTTCCACGGGCGGCAGCTTAATGAAAAATCGGATTATACAGATTTTATCTGCCTTTAATTGCAGGTTTTTGGGGCCGAATACTCGTTAGGTGACTAGCCGCACGACACATATGAGCAAGCCGCAGTTATCCCCGCTTCTGCTATTGTTCGGCGCGCTATTCAGCTGGCTCGCCCTCATCGTCGAATTCGCGGTGTGGGTTTTCGTCATTCCACACAGCCCGCTCTTCGGGCCTGAGATCGGCCCCGTGGGTTCTTTCATCTTCTTCAGCATCATGCTTTCCGTGCAGTTCATCATTCAGTTCAGCGTTGTCGCAGTCCCATCGCATTTGTTTCTCCGCCCCCGACTCAGCCAGATTAGTTCTTGGCTGTGGGGTCTTGTTGGCACAGCATTATTCGCGCTCAGCGTTCCCATTTGGAGCACCCTGCCACTGCACGTGTACACACCCGATATGTTCTTCCTCGCTGCTCTCGCTCTCGTACCCGGTTTTATTGCGTTCGCTGTTCCTGACTGGCGTTCCCGAGTCACCTAACCAGACGCTCCAGCCGACGCCTAGCCGGCTTGTTTCCTCCGTTATCATGACTAAAATACTGCAAGATATAGCCACTCGCGCTCTCGCTAGGCGCGGCTGAGCTTGAGCTCGTTAGATCGTTGTACCCACGCCGCCTCACATCATCGAATCGTTGCGAGACAATCTGACGAAGATACGAAGGTTTTGCGCATTTCTTGAACCTTGATTAAGTCATCCTCTAGCCCATGAGCGAACAACAAGATTATCCTTATGCTACTCACCTCGATATCAAGTTCCCAGCCCTCCGCGTGGTGGACGTTCCGGTCCTAGTGAAAGCCTGCACCGCTAAGTGGTACAACCAAACCCTCTGCAGAGTGAACAACTCCGTTGTTCGCCTAGGAGTCGTGCAAGGCGAGTACCACTGGCACAAACATGACAACGACGACGAGTTCTTCTTTGTCCTGGAGGGGCACTTTGTCATCGATCTCCCAGATCGCTCGGTTGATCTGCAACCACAGCAGGGATTTGTCGTTCCCAAAGGCGTCAGACATCGCACCCGCGCCCCTGATCGAGCAGTCATTCTAATGGTGGAAACCGCTGCCATCGTTCCGACCGGCGATGCGTAGGGCCGCGGACGAAGAGCCGTGACGGCGACCACGGCTACAGGACGTGCTACTGCGGTTGTGCTTTTCCCAAGATTTTTACGACGGCAATGACAAATCGAAACATCAAAGCGATCGCCCTCAATGGCTTCCTGGCGGCGGCAATTTTGCTAACGGGATCAAGCGCGGGTCTGGCGCAGTCGACTCCACTCGACATGACAGAAGCAAATAAAAATAGGGTCGCGTAATCCTCCCTGGATTGTATAACTTAGCTGCGAGATGGAGCGACGACATATCAAATGGCTTCCGCTGTTGTTGGCGGGATTGTTTTTCGCCTATCAATATTTTTCCTCGGAAAAATTCGTCAACCCGGAGACAGGCCGGAAGAGTCACGTCGCCATGTCCACTCGCGAGGAAGCATTACTTGGACTTCAAAGTTATCAGCAGGTCCTCGCACAGTCGGAGAGTATCGATTCGGGACCGGAACTGGAGATGGTGAAACGAGTGGCGTCGCGGCTGGCGACCGCCACCGGCAAAGCAGGTGCGGATTTCGACTGGCAAGTCTCGTTGATTCGCTCCTCGCAGATAAACGCATTCTGTTTGCCGGGGGGTAAGGTCGTTGTTTACACCGGCATTCTACCCATCGCGCAAAATGAATCGGCCCTTGCAACCGTTCTTGGTCACGAAATGGCGCACGCTACTTCGCGACACGGTTCGCAACGCGTCTTAGAACAGAATCTCGCCCAAACCGCATTGACTGGCGCAGCCATGTCGCTCTCCGATATGGACTACGACAAGCAACGCGCGGTGATGGGAGCGTTGGGCGCGGGTGCTCAGTTCGGCGTGCTCATGCCGTTTAGCCGCAAACATGAGTCAGAAGCCGATCACATTGGTTTGCATTATATGGCGCGAGCTGGTTACGACCCGCGGGAGAGTATCCGTTTTTGGCAACGAATGGAAAATGCCGGCGGTGCGCAACCGCCCGAGTTTCTTTCCGATCATCCGTCGCACGGCACCCGCATTCAGCAACTGGAAGCGGAAATGCCGAAAGCGTTAGAAGAATTCAACAAATCCTCGCATGCCGATGTGCCGGCGTCTTTGTAAACCGCTTGGATTAGGTTACTGCTAGCTCAGGCAAATTTTCCGCTCTGACGTTGCAGTGAAAGGCGATATTCGCTAGAATCGTACTCACTTATGTCGAACTCCATATTCCTCCGTCTGCGCAAACTCATCGCGGGTTTTGCGTTCATGATCTCTCCGATCGCTCTGGCTTTACCGCCGGGTCTGCTCAACAATAATCATCCGGCAGTTCAGGCGGTGATAGCTGTTCAGAAAACCGTCACCGATACCTGGATGCAACAGCCGGAAGTTCTCGGCACCGCGGTCAGCGTGAATGAGTCTGGCACGCCGGTACTTGCTGTTTATGTTGATCGCGACGCCGCCAAAGCCGGCGACGTTATCCGCGACCTGCCCAAGAATGTCCGTGGGATAGACGTGCAAGTGCACCTCACGGATAAGTTCCGTTCCATGCGCGGCAATCCGCACGGCGGTTCTAGTCACACTGCGATCCAAACTCCCCCGATTCAGCTTGGGACCTCCGGAGGTTGGAGCAAGGATCTGGCGAACGGTTTTTGCTGCGGCGGCACTCTCGGCTCGCTGGTTCAAATCGGCAGAGACCAGTATATCCTGAGTAACTATCACGTTTTTGAATCGGATATCGTTTCCGGGGGCAATAACACCGTTGCTACTACCGGCGACCCAATCATTCAGCCCGGGTTAATCGATGTGAACTGTAACGTCAACGGGGCACAAACTGTGGCGACGCTGGTGAAAAAAAGTTCGCTACCCGGTAGTAACGTCGATTGTTCGGTCGGAAAAGTTGTAACCGAGCAGGTCGCCAGCAACGGCTCGATTCTGGAGATTGGCACGGTTTCTAAAAATACGGTGGCTGCCTCGATCGGACAGGCCGTGAAAAAGAGTGGACGCACTACTGGACTCTCGCGCAACTCCATCGTCGGTTTGAACGCAACGATCAGTGTCGCCTACGATAACGAATGTGCCGGCGGCACCGCCTTCACTAAAACCTTCACCGGCCAGATTGTGGTTGGAAACAAAGCCAGCAGGTTCCTGAATAGTGGTGATTCCGGTTCACTAATGGTGGAAGACGTAGCGAGCAATCCACGTGCGATCGGTTTGCTTTACGCCGGCAGCAGCACTGATGCGATCGCCAATCCAATCAATGACGTGCTGACTTTCCTCGGCGCGACCATGGTCGGGCAGTAAGAGCTCGCCGATTTACAATTCAGATGCCGGTTCGTCGCAAGGCGAACGGGCAATTTTTGCTTGGCTTCGAACTCCGGTTTCTCTTTCCGTTCTCAAACTTCAATTTGTGAACGGACCTGGCCTTCTTCCAGCAGCGGGGTTCGCTCGTTGGGTGCACAGAATATTGGTCTACCTTGCACCAGGAACACCGGCCTGTGGCCTGTGTGCCCGGCCGGTTTGTAACCCGCTGTTCCGATTAATTGCTCACTTTTCCGGAGACAGCGGAGTGCAACTCGGCTGGGCGCACAGGCAGAAATGCCTATGTTCCTAAAAGGAACAGACTTCTTTTGAAACTCTCTTTTCTCTTTTAACCCCCCTATGCGTAAGCCCAATCTCATCGTGTTTCTGACGGACCAGCAACGCGCCGATACCATGCTTTGCGGCGGGAGCGGAAAGGTTCATGTGCCGAACCTGTACAAACTTGCTTCAGGATCGGTTATTTTTGAGCGCGCTTATGTTACTCAACCTCTGTGCGTGCCTTCGCGAGCGTCACTACTAACTGGAATGTGGCCGCATCAAACCGGCTGCACCAAGAACGGTATTTCACTCGATCCCCGATTTCGAACCTTTGCCGAGCTAATTGGCGACGACAGTTACCATCCCGCCTACATGGGAAAGTGGCAGTTGGGGGACGAAGCGAAGCGACAGCGTGGATTTCGCGATTGGATTTCGACCGAGGGCGTCAGTGATTACAGTCGGTTTTTGGCTTTGCGAGGCTGCACGCCCGACAAGCCGGACGGATCTTTTTCCGAACGTCTGGTTAGCCAACTGCCGCTCGACATTTCGAAGCCCAGATTTCTAGAAGAGCATGCCTCCGAGTTCATCGAAAAGCATCGCCGCGATCCATTTGTTCTCTTCGTTTCGTTCGTTGAACCTCACTCACCTTACAACGGTCCTCTCAACCTTGAGCACGCGCTCGAAGATGTGGAACTTGATGTAACCGCGATCGCGCCAGCGAATGATAATGTCCCGTTGCGCTACAAACTAATGCGGGAATGGCAGCAGGCCGAGGCGGTCCTGGACCGGAAGCGATTGCCCAATCTCTACTTCTTCGGAGCTACTCCAGACGAGTATCGCGCGATGAAACAACGGTATCTTGGCCTCGTAACCATGGTTGATCAAAGCATTGGTGGAATTTTGTCGTTTCTCGAACAGGCTGAATTACTGGATGAAACCATCGTTGTCCACACCAGCGATCACGGAGATATGCTTGGTGCGCATCATCTGTTTGGAAAAGAAGTCGTGTTCGAAGAAGCGGTGCGCGTTCCCTACCTTGTTCGATTGCCCGGCCAACGCCGGAGCCTGAGAGTTGTTCAACCGGTGAGTCATATCGATTTCCTGCCTACTTTGCTCGATCTCCTGGGTCGGCCTAAACCAGATCAATGTGCCGGTAAAAGCCTGTCTCCACTACTACACGGCGAAACGATGCAGCCGGAAAGCATTTTTATGGAATGGTTCCCGAATCGCTTCAAGGTGATAAAAGGGACAAAGCTCGCGCCGCGCCGGGCGATTAAACGCGCGATGAATGAATCTACCCGCGCTGTAATCTCGCCGGAAGGATGGAAACTCTGCCTGAGAGATCAGGACTTGAATGAACTCTATAACTTGCAGACTGATCCAATCGAAGCGAATAACCTCTATTACCAGCCTGATTATCGAGCGATCATTGAGCGAATGACACGCGACATCCTTTCCTGGCAACGGACCACTGGCGATACCTTGAAGCTCTAGCGTCGCCCGGTGCCACGGAGAAGCCGCGCCTTACGATGAGACCCTTTTTGGTTGATTTGCGTGTCGTGGATTTCAGCTAAACTGCTGGAAGTATGCCCAAGTATCTCGTTCTCAGTACGAGTGGAAATCCCGATAGTAACAGCCGACGAATGGCACAAATCGCTTTTGACTGGCTAAAAAAAGCAAAGGTGAATTGTGAGTGGCTCGATATTAGCAGGCTCGATCTTCCCTTATGCGACGCTGACGCCTGCTACAATCATCCAGCCGCGCAAAATTTAACGGCCGCGGTCGAAAAAGCCGATGGGATTATTGTCGCTACCCCAGTTTACAATTATGATGTGGCCGCCGCGGCCAAGAATATGCTCGAGTTAACCGGAAGTGCCTGGGGAGACAAAGTCGTCGGTTTTCTTTGCGCCGCTGGTGGGATGGGCAGTTACATGTCGGTCATGAGCTTTGCCAATAGTCTCATGCTCGATTTCCACTGTCTCATCATTCCGCGATTCGTTTATGCTACCGGTGATTCTTTTGACGGCGACAAGCTCACCGACACCAAGGTTACGAAACGGATCGAACAAGTGGTCGCCGAGCTTGTCAGGGTGACGAAAGGAGTGCGCGGTCAGTGAACGACTGGATTGGCACCTCCGGATTCCAGTACGCGGAGTGGAAGGGAAGTTTTTACCCAGAGGATTTACCGGTGGCGAAGATGCTTCCATTTTATGCCGAACGATTCAATACCACCGAGGTTAATTACACCTTCCACCGAATTCCGGCGCCCAAAACGATCGCGAACTGGTGCCAGCTTACCCCGGAAACGTTTCGATTTACCTTAAAGGCGCCGCAAAAAGTCACGCATTTCGCAAGACTCCGCGATTGCGGCGACACGGTTGATTACTTTTACGAAGTAGTAAGCGGGCTGGGTTCGCGTCTTGGCCCGGTCTTATTTCAGCTTCCACCAAATCTGAAGAAGGACCCCATTTTGCTCGAGCATTTTACGGAATCGTTGCCCGCTAGTATGCGGACGGCCTTCGAGTTTCGCCATGAATCATGGCTGGATGAGGAAATATTCAGCTTGCTGCGAAAGCGAAATGTTTGTTTGTGCATCGCCGAAACCGAAAAGCTCGAAACGCCGACGGTCGTGACCGCCAATTGGGGTTACCTGCGTTTACGGCGTGAAGATTATCAAACGGATGATGTGAAGCGATGGGCAAACGTAATCAAAGAACATGTCGGGGAATGGTCCGATGTTTTTGTTTACTTCAAGCATGAAGAAGCCGGCATCGGGCCGAAATTAGCGAGCCAGATGATGGAGCTGCTTTCTCAGTAGCGGAGGTCATCCGCTTCGTCTAACTACGGCGCGACAGGTAGGCCGCCGCCGCAGAAACACGATCAGGCGGCGGCGCGACGCTTTTGCTTGACCAGCGGAGCGGACGAGCGGCGGCCGTCGCGGCTGGAACTGCGTTTTACCTTTAGAGACTGATTTCGGTTCAGGCTTTCCTGCAAAACCTTCACCAGGTCAACAACGTTAGTGGCTCGAGCCTTTACCTCGACCCTGGGCGCGATCTCCTTCTTGTTAGCTTTTTGCTCGATCAATTCCATCACCGCATCTCGATATTCGTCACGATATTTCTGCGGCTCCCACGTGCTCGACATGCTTTCAATAAGGGCGTGCGCCATTTTCAGTTCCTTCTCATTCAACTCGGTTTTGGGCCGATTCAATTCCTCGGGCGTGAGCACTTCGCTGGCGAAATGCATAAGCTCGAGAATGAGGAAAAGTCCATCCGGTTTGACCGCGGCCAGGTACTCCCGATTACTGATAACGACCTTGGCCACGCCGATCTTGCCGGTACCGCTCAGGGCCTTGTGCAGCAAAGCGTAAGCCTTTTCGCCACCCTTTTGCGGCTCCAAAAAATAAGGCTTATAAAAGAACTTCGGATCAACCTGCTCCAGCTCCACAAAGTCGGTGATATCGATGGAATGGGTGGATTCAATCCGTACTTTTTCAAAATCTTCATCTTTCAAAACGATATAGCGCCCACGCTCGTATTCGAAGCCTTTGACGATCTGATCGGCGGAGACTTCTTTCAGATCGGCTTCGGCCACTTTCTTGTATCGGATTGGGCTAAGGTCAGTCGCGCGCAGTTGGCGGAAACTTAGTTTCTCCTCCCGAGTGGCGGGGTAAACGGCTATCGGGATATAGACTAACCCGAAACTGATGCTGCCTTTCCAAATAGGACGCATAAAACTCGAGAGTCGCGCACCTTAGAGAGGTTACTGCCTCTTGTCAATCGTGCGGCGCCGCTTTCTTTCGAGCAACAATTAAGCCAGCGAATGCGCGTAAAAGTAGAATGGTTTCGAAAGTCGCTTTATAATTGCAGGCCGTCTGGGTCAGACGCCTTCTCTCACACCTTTTTGGCTCCCGAATTTGGTTTGGCTACGGGAAGTGATTGCGCGCGAGCGGCGGCGCGCTCCGCGTCTTGCAGACGCCCGACGGCGCGGTATTCCTCAGCTAGATGTTGCCAGGGCAGACGGCGGTTTGGTGTGAGCTGTGTCGATCTTTCGAAGGCTTTGACCGCGTCGCGATGATTCCCTTTCTTTTGATAGGCCAATCCAAGGTGTTCCCACACCGGCCCATAATTCGGCGCCAAACTTGCCCCTTTTCGGAGATAGGATATTCCAGAATCAACCTGTCCGGTTGTGATCAAACAATAGCCCAACTGCGATTGCACCAGATAATCTCGCGGCGCCAGGCGCGCGGCACGCTGCAATGGTGGAATTGCTTGCTGGACGCGGTTCAGGTTGATGTAGCTATAGCCCACCACCGCGAGCATGGAAGCGCTGTCTGGCGATACCTCGGCCGCCTTCACGATGGCGCCCAGAGAAGCTTCGGTGTGCCCGAGCGAGTTCTCCGCGCGTGCCAGCTCGATCCAGGTATCCACGACAGACGGCGCAAGAGCCGTCGCCTTTTTCGCGTATTGAACACTTTGTTCTTTGCGACCAAGATGCCAGGCACAGTCGCTCAGGGCAAAATAAGGCAGGTAGAATTTCGGTTCGAGCTCAACAACCCGTTGAAGATGTGGAATAGCGGCCGCGTAATGGCCTTGGGCGCCTTCTACCGCGGCCAAACCGAAGTGCGCGGGCGCAAATCGCGGTTGAATGTTCGTCGCGACATGAAAGGAGGAGGACGCTTCGCCATATTGGCGCATCGTCCACGCCAGCACGCCGCGCAGATACTGTGCGCCCAGACTCCGAGGATATCGCTCCGTTAGTTTGCGATTCAGATAAAGTGCTTGCGGGAAATTGTCCGTCACAACGGCCTGGACAATCTGCCTTCCGATCGGATCTTTGAGGGCCGGGTCGGGCTGCTCCATTGCCCGCTGTACCGGTGGTTTGACCAGTTTTTCCGGCGGCGGCAACTTATTCAACAGGCGATCGATCGAGCCATCCTGGGCCAAGGCACCGGTCGCCGCGAGCAGTGTAAATGAAAGCAACGCAGTAATGTTCCGCCAGACCGAAGCATGCAGCGTCATCCTCCTCTTTTATCAAGTTATCGGGTGAGTTCCAAGTAGAAATGTGTTTGCAGCTTGTCCGCCCTTTAAAGGGCTGCTAGAAGAGTAGTTAATGCCTTCTGTCTGCCGGCGATTGATTATTGCGGCGGTCCTGCTTTCAGTCACGAGCTATTGCAGAGCTGCTTGCGTTTGGAAGGTTACCAGCGCGGCTGGAAATGTTCTTTACCTCGCCGGTTCCATTCATGCACTGCAAAGCACCGATTATCCTTTGCCGTCAGCTTACAATCGTGCTTTCGATGCCTCCGAACGGCTCGTTTGCGAGGTAGATCCCAAGGCCCTAGTTGAATCGAGCAAGGGCTTACTCAAGGCTGGCGAGTATCCGAAGGGTGATAGCCTGAAAAATCATGTCGATCCGCGAACTTATGACTATCTGCGACGCCTGTTTAAGCTGATGGAAGTCCCGGAAAATAAGTTTGCACGCTATCGCCCCTGGTTTCTTTCGTTAATGCTGCAAGAACCCTCGTTGCACGGAATATCGGAGACGCTTGGTGTGGAAGAATTCCTAATTCGGCGCGCGCACGCCAATGCCAAACCAGTATTGGGCTTGGAGTCCGCTCGCGAACATGCTGACATCTTCCTCGGCTTAAGTGATCGGCAAAGTGAAGCTATGTTGCTGATCATGTTTATCCCGGCGCAACGCGGCAGCGGCAGTGCCGGCGATGCCTTGGCTGATGCGTGGCGGCGCGGAGACGCCGACACCGATACCCGTATTTTCATAGATGGTTTCCGCGATTTTCCGTCACTTGCTGATCGGCTCCTGACAAATCGGAATCGCAAATGGATTCCCAAAATCGAAGGGTATTTGCGCAGCGGTAAGACTTACTTCGTTGTCGCGGGTGCGGCGCATATGGGCGGATCCAACGGCGTGCCTGCTCTTCTGCGCGAGCGCGGCTATCGCATCGAACAACTTTGATTCTGCACCTCCGCGCTCAAGCTGTCGCGATGTCCGCCATGACAACGCCGAGGGCTCGCAGGAGCTCGCCCCTCCAGGTAGTACGAGATTGCGGCGCTGCAGTCGTGCCGCTAATTTTGTCTGTCATGAAATCGACGTTTCTCGCTTTCCTTTTCCTCTTTGTCGCGCTGCTTCCAATGCCGCCCTCGCTACTCGCACAGGATACGGACAAGGAAGTGGATGATGCCATTCAGCAGGCAACCGAAGCCGCCAAAAAAATGGGTGTGAAAATGCCTGACGTGAAAAAGCAACTCGAGGAAGTTAATAAGGAAGAGGCGAAGGAGAAGGCTGCCTTACAAAGGCAGCTCGAAGCGCCCGGGCCGGTCGCGCTTCCAGATTGGACTCCAAAGGTACCGCAGTTCGAGCCGGCTGGCCCGGTTTCAAAGAAGATTGTAAGTGACGAGGTAAACATAAACCAAACCGGAACTTCACCCCTCACGCCGGCCGACCTTGGAGATAGCTGGGAAGTAGCGAAAGGTGATAAGTTAAACAGCAGTCGCACTAACGGGAGCTATAACGGCACCAAGGTAGTCACGATTTATCTATCCACGCGTCAAGAGCCACTTCAAACAGTGGTATTGGAGGCCAAACGCGCCCCAGAAGACAAAATTACAGATGTCACCATCTCCTCTCCCGTGGTTGAGGACGAGTAGAGGGGTATCCTGGATTTGTAGCGCAGTATAGCTGACCCGGTCCGGGTAACGCACGCGTCTCGGGTGCTGGTTTCTGCGTCCCGCAGAAACTGTCTTCATCAATCGCGCACCACAGAGAAAAGTTCACGACGGCGAGACACCGTCGCCAACACGCGAGACGCGTGCGCTACCCAACCATATTCTCGTAAGCGCAGCTGTCTTCTGTCCTCTGCCCTTAGTCAGCTAGAGGCAGAAATCTTTCGTGCGCAACCTTGTCGTCTTTGACGGTGTAAATGCCTACCTCGGACATCTGCATCCGTTTTTTCGAATTCTTATCGGTAGCGTCAATATCAAATCGAACCACGAAGGTATCGCCCGCTATAAACGGACCGCTTACTTTGGAGTCATGCACCTCCATGTTCTTTTCCCACCAATCGTTTTTGCCGCGGACTTGATCGATCCCTCTCGTCTCCGCCGGGATGTTTCCCATCTGATGCGGTTCGACGCTAACAATATCTTTCGCGTAAAGATCATCGACCGCTTTCTTCCATTCGCTTCCTTTGCAAAGCTCCACCAATCTCATCGCAACGTCTTCCGTACTCATATTTCCTCCATTGTTTTGGTTTATTTCCACTGCAGAACAGCTCCTTCAGTTTATTCGGTTGTGCAAATTCTGTTCACCGACAATATAATCCTTGGTCGCGCGACTATTTTGCTTTCGGATGTGGCTCTATGACTCCGAAGACGTTGCCGGCCGGATCTTCAGCATAGGCGAGCCAGCCAACGCTGGGGATCTCCATCTTTGGCACACAAATCTTTCCGCCGCGTTCTTCAATCTTCTTTATCGACTGATCGAGTGATGGCACGGCGATCGTATTTATCGTGCCAGGGCTTTGCCCCTCGCGGGGGCGGGCCAGACCGCCATTGATTCCCGGGTCCTTATCGTCGCCTGTCGTGACAAGCCAATACTCAATCGGGCCACCCTCAAACTTTTTGAACTTCCAGCCGAAAACATCCTGGTAAAACGGGCGGACCGCGTCTGGATTGTCAGCATAAATCTCGAAATGAATTACGCGCTGCATAGTTCAATCCTTTCTGAAGAATTTGTTTTGCACCAATCTCCGATCGCCGTCCAAGCAACGTTGCAGTCCAATCAATACTGCTCGCAGACGCGGGACAAAGCGTTCCCCACCAATTATGTTTCGCTCTCTGCAGCTGGATTGGCCGTTTTTCTGAAATAATTGGCGAGTCGATCGTATGATCTGTCACGCAATTGGAAAATTCGCCGGAGCGTGCCGATCTTGAGCGTGATGAAGTCGGCGGAAGATTCTCCAATCTTTTTCGCGAAACCGGTCGCTTTTCGCGCGTGGCTGGAGAAACGTCATCAGACAAAACGCGAGCAATGGGTCGGCTTTAATCGGAAAGCATCCGGACGCTCCAGCATTACGTGGCCCGAAGCGGTGGATGAAGCACTTTGCTTTGGTTGGATCGACGGTTTGCGCAAGACCATCGATGCCGAGAGCTACAAAATTCGTTTTACCCCACGTCGGCCGACCAGCAACTGGAGCGCAATCAACATTCGCCGGATGGAAGAGCTTATGCGCGAGGGGCGTGTTCGACCTGCCGGGACGAAGGCTTTTCAGAAACGGGTGCCGGAGAGATCGGGCATTTACAGTTATGAAAATCGAAAAGCAGCGACGTTAAGTGCGGGAGCGAGGAAACGGTTCCATGCCAACCTTGTAGCCTGGAAATTTTTCCAACGCCAACCGACATCCTATCGGCAGATCGCGATCTGGTGGGTAGTTAGTGCGAAGCGCCCACAAAAACAGCAAGAGCGACTGCGCAAATTAATCGCTTTGTCCAAAGTCGGTCGCAGGCTATAAACCCATCACTTCATGCAACTGCAAGTAATTCTTCAATGCTGACTTTCTTGTAAACAACCATCAACCATGTCTCTTTCATCTGACGCTCTCACCATCCTCCACGAATGGGTGCACTCCGAAAGTCTCCGAAAACATTGTTACGCGGTTGCTGATTCGATGAAGCATTTCGCAAAGTTGCGTGGTGAAGATGTGGATGTCTGGGAAGCGGTCGGATTACTGCACGATATGGACTACGAGCGTCACCCGAATTTGGAACGGAGTTCGACCGAAGGACACCCGTTCGTTGGGGTGGCGTGGTTGCGCGATCAGGGCTGGAGTGAAGAAATCTGCCGGGCGATTTTTTCGCACGCGGATTATTCGGGCGTCTCTCGTGAGACGCCGCTCGAGAAGACCCTCTATGCGGTTGATGAGCTGAGCGGATTCGTCATTGCCGTCGCGCGGGTACGACCTTCCAAAAGTATTCATGAGGTGGAGGTCGCGGCGGTGAAAAAGAAGATGAAAGACAAGGCATTTGCCCGTGCGGTCAATCGCGATGACATCGTGCGCGGCGCTGAGGAACTCGGCATGCCGCTCGACGGTGTAATCGCGGAAGTCATCAACGCCTTGAAATCGGACGCCGCGCGGCTTGGACTTCAAGGAATGGCCGTGTCATCCTGAATGGGGCGCAAGCGAAAGCCTGTCCTGACACTTGGAAGAACTAACGCTTTCTTGGGAACAGCCGATGAACTCATGACCGGGTAACGTTCATTGGAAGCGTGGATGCAAGTCGACGCTTATGTTCGGCTCGACTGAGTCTCGCCCTACCATTCAGGTCGCGAAGTTTTTAATAGGGCGACGCTCTGCGGAGTCGCATACTCGACTCCGCTCGGGATGACAAGTGGTCACATTATCTACCAGGCTTTAATTAGTAGCTCTCGTGTTTCTTCCACACCCGCTCGCCAGATTTTCATCATCTCCTCATCATCGCGCTGATAATGGCCGCCGTAATTACCATCCTTCAGGTGATCACGTAGTGACCGCGGGTCCAACTGACGCAAATAATCGAAATCACTCATCGGCTTCTGCTTATCCGGCACGGTTACCTTCGCCAGTCGCGTCCACGGAAAATTTTCCATCCAGGAGGCGTGTGACGCGACAGGGTCAATCGCCAAAACTTGCGCCCACGTTTTTGGCGCATTCCACCAATTGTGAAATTTGATCCGCAAACCCGGGTGATCGGCCATCCATTCACCGACAAGTGATTGTGCAGGCGTATTTCCACCATGTCCATTGACAATCAGAATGCGCTTGAACCCCTGCTCCCCGATCGCATCAAGAATGTCCTGAACTACTCGCAGGTAAGTGTCGACGCGCAACGTAATCGAGCCGGGAAACGCACGAAAGTATGGCGTGATTCCATAAGCTACGACTGGAAAAACTGGCACAGCCAAAGGCTCCGCTGCTTCCACTGCAATTCGCTCAGCGAGAATGCTATCAACACTTAAACTTAAGTAGGCATGCTGCTCCGTACTTCCAAGCGGCAAGACACAGCGATCGTCCCGCTTGAGATATTCCTCCACCATCATCCAATTCATTTCGCTGATGCGCATCCATGTAACTTTTAGACTGGTTTGAAAAAGCGCCTAATGAATTGTGGGGCGTTTCTGTGAAACGCCAGAGACATACAAAATGGTGTCTGGCCCAGACGCCCTAGAAACGTTGCTTTCGCCGAGCGTCAATACTCAGCAAAGGCGTCGTCGGGATAGCAGTAGAGCCAGCGCTCGCCCGGCTGCGCGGACGCGATGACAGGATGTCCGGTGGCGCGGGCGTGTTTGCTGGCGTGTTGATTAGGCGAGCTGTCGCAACACAACGTCTGGCCGCATTCCTGACATGTTCTCAAGTGCACCCACCGGGCTCCG
>WNFW01002530.1_pt1 | contig 17774 bp, 24 predicted proteins | sample 5400131 | NCBI WGS metagenome assembly WNFW01 (sample SAMN13153362, study PRJNA577476) | soil metagenome | isolation source: 20 cm soil or saprolite under grassland replicate 1 | place: USA:California | collected 2016-06-15 | reverse complement strand
ATCGGCCCGCGGCAGCATCCTGATCCAGCTTCTTTCGCACGGTCGCAATCAGTTCGCTCCCGCTCACATGCGGGAGAGGGAACTCCGGCGGACGTGGAATCGCCATGAGACCAAGACTGACGATCTTGTGCGGCTCGGCCTTGTCGACTTCCAGGGTGAGTCGAGCGAATTGATCGGAATTCCGTTCCTGCAGCAAAGCGAGCTGCGTGTCCGGCGTGGATGGCTCCAGTTTCTTGAGGTCGAAGCCGCCCGTCATCTCGCGAAAAGCCATCGCTTGGTCGGCGTGCTGAGCTTCTGAGGGATAGTTCTGTTCGACGAAGGCCGTGTACGCCTCGCGATCACCACGATTGAAAACCTCCAGCCAGGCTGCAAACTTCTGTCCGGCAGGCGTATCCGGTACCTTCACTTGGCCGGAACACGGCACAGAAAGACACAGCAGCCACAGAACAAGCACGGCTTTGACCCGCATAACCATCAGACCCATGAGATATTCCTTTCTAACGGTCAATTTACCTCTCCTTGATGAAAGCGGAGCGTCACCGGCCGCGGGAGATCCTTCGCGGCGGCCGCTTCGACGCAGTCATCGATCCATCCGGTTACCGATCCGAGCAGATTCGGGCAGTGGCAGACGTGCTGGGCGGCGCGGATGTTCGGTGTCAACTATAGGGCGGCGGGGCAGCGTCAGGCCTCGGTGCGTTACAGCTGCGACTCGGCCTCACCGTCGACGCGTTGCACCGCCGGGTTCAGGTGACGGGCGACTATAGATTCCAGCGCTTCTCGCGCAAGACGGACGATGGGAGCGGGCCGTTGGCGGCGCCGATCCAACAATCGGTGGGCAGGATTAGGATTGCCGTTGACTTTTAACGTCGTTTCTTTGACGACTTCGGTTTGACGTCTTTTCTTTGACGTTTCTTTTCGACGACTTTGATTAGCTAGTGCGCCAGCCGCGATTCGAACGCGGGACCTTCGGCTCCGGAGGCCGACGCTCTATCCAACTGAGCTACTGGCGCCTGCTGAAGAATGTCCAGTGATCAATGATCAATGATCATTGGACATTGATCATTGATCATTCTTTAGCAGTCGGGGCGAGTGGATTTGAACCACCGACCTCCTGGTCCCGAAGACTGCGAGACGCCCCGCTTAAGGCAGCATAAATCTGCATCCGTCCTGCTCGTAAACAAAGACCTGTCTTATTTGATGCGGAGTTGCACAATTCCGCTGCGTTCAATGACTCTCGAGATGCGGCCTACTTGAAGTAAAGAACCGCATTCGTAGAAGCAGAACAGTGGGAGCAATGCGTGGGAGCCAATCGTCGTGGAATGGACATTCCTATTCACTAACGCCAGGTAAAAAAATCTTGCGGAGATGATCGAGGATTCTTATCTTAGCATTGTAAGGTGAGAACCCCGACTCCATCGCAATCCAGCGAGAGAGTAGGGATCGAGAAGGCGGCTCCCCACATGGGCCTCGTTCCTGCCAGATGAATGGCGGACGAGGTCTTTTGCTTTGTAGGAGGTTGGTCAGCAATGAGCAAGGTCGCGTTCACAGGCTGGGTGCCAAAAGGACTCCGCGATCTATTTGTCTCCGAAATGAAAGCCCGCAGAATTCGAATTTCGACCGGAGTCGAACAAGCCTTGGTCGCTGCCTTGGAAAAGTTAGGCGTTCCGGTCCCACCCGAGCTGCTTGAAGAAGAGGACAGGGTAGCGGGACCGATGAAAGGACCTTTGACGAGAGCCTAGAGCGGGACCCCGGCTCCGGCTTCGGCGGTCTGGTCGCCGCTGAAAGGAAGACCCCCCGGAGCCGGCTTCATTCGCAGGGCACATAGAGGTGCAGGCGGGAAGGTTTGCACTACTCCCTCGTGGGACTGAGCCGACCAAGCTCTCTCCCGAAGATCTCCTCGCCGAGAGGCGAGTCGGATGATCCGGCGGAAGGCAAATGGACCCAACACCGAACGAAAGACCTGAAGAAGAACTGAGGGGCTTGAGGGGAAGTGTGCTCGGTACAGAACACACCCGGACGAAGGTCAAGAAGGACACGAGAACAGTTCAGGAGTTCTGGCAGGACGAGAAGTCGAAGGTCATCGAAGGTCACGGGAAGTTTCTTGGGACGTATCGGTGGTACATCTACGCCGTACTGAGGGTCGGAGCAGACCACGGACTCTCCTTCGAACGAGCCCGCAATATGGTGAGGCGGTGGATCGCTCTCTGGGGTCCCGAGACCAGTGCCTACTTCAGTTACGAGCAGGGACCGATCACCGGACTAGGCCACATCAATGTCCTCCTCCACGGAAAGCTTCAGCACGGGACAGTTCACCAGATCAACGGCTCGTGGGTGTGGCGGTATCAGGGCCACCACTTCCCGATCACGAGTTGGAGTTGGGGCTACGGCGAGATACCTGTCCACGTCGAGTACATCGAGTTGTACCACCCGAGGCGAGGCCTGGGAGCCGAGTACCTCTCGAAAGGGACGTTCGATCATCCCGAGTACGCCGACTTCATCGGAGCACCCCCACAGCGACATCGACGGCGGACACGATGAGCCCACCCTCTGTCCTGGAGCGAGACCTGAGTAGTGCACTCAAATACGGAGACCGCGTTCTCGCCCTCGTCGCGGGGTTCCCCACCGAGCAGCGAGTCGTGGCTGTACGTCCTGATGACCTGTACCCCAACGACCCCGAGCACTGGTTCGCCACCCGCCACGCCGAGCCCGTGGGACTGATGGTGTGGCGGGATGGTCAGATGAAAGTCTTGATCCGTCACGAGTTTCACGGTCAAGCCTGGGTCGAGAATGGGTTGAAACACCTCACGGATGACTTCATGAAGCACATGGCGAAAGAAGGGTTCCCTGGCACACCGATCTAGCCGACGTCGCGGCGAACCGACGAAGCGAGACATCAAACGGCGGGAGGCAGAGGCTCGCCGCGAGTTCGAACGCGCACAACAGAAGCGGGAGAAGAGGACGGAACCGAAGTCACAACCGAAAGGACCAGAGACCCCATGCCAGCAGTGAAAAGTGTAGAACAACTAGAGAAAGCCTTCCACGAGGCTGCTACGAAGTTCAAGGCCGCTGTGGAGGCCGATGGAGTGAGCGTGGTCACGATCATGGCTACCCCCGGAAAACCCGTAGCCGGAGAGATCGCACTCACCGATCACGTTCCGAGCGATTGGCCGGCGCTGAAGGCCGTTCTCACCGCCGCCCAGGAGTGGAGGAAGGCGCTGGACCCGGACGGCGACGGACTGGGAAACGGTCTCAGGGTCATCGTGATCGTCCGCAAAGGATCGCTGGAGACCACGGTCATCAACACCAAGGAGAGCGCATGAACGCTCAGAAGGCACTCGGGGCGTTGAATGCTGCCCTCGACCTCACCCTCAGCGGGGCTCTGTCAGAGGAAGGAATCGTTGACATCAGCGGAACCTTTACCGCGACGTTGGTCGTGGAAGGAACCGCGGACGGCACGACCTATCGGGCACTCGAAATGCTTCCGGTGGCAGGCGGGGCTGGAGTCGCGAGCGTCACCGCCCCCGGCGCCTGGAGAGTCAACTTCGCCGGGTGCAAGAGTGCGAGAGTCCGCGTGAGCGCCTACACGTCAGGGTCGGCAGTGGTGGCGGCGCAGGTCGCGAAGAAAGCGGCGTGATAATCGTGGTGGGGGTGCCCTTCTAGGCCAAGGGCCGTAAGTCGGGGGTGTCTGTGCTCAGGCCAACTGAGGGGCCTGGCCTCAGGCCATCTGCCGTGCCCCCACCAGTTGGATGACCTGAACAGAGGAATGACAATGCCAGAAGAACTCACGAACGAAGAGAAGGCCAGTCGGGAAGAGAAGATCGAAAAGCTTCGCACCGGGGAACTGATCGTCGCGAAGACCCTGGAGGAGAATACGAGGCTCAAGAAAGAACTCGGCATCGAGAGCAACGGCGGTGGGGGCAGTGGTGGCCCCGTGACGACTCTGGAGGCGTTCCAGAAGTTATCTCCGGCCGAGCGCACTCAGTTCTACCGAGAGCACCCGACGGAGTACTCGAAGTTCATGGACCGGGTGAGAACAGAGGCCGAGCGGGCGCTCTTCGACAAGAAGGGAGCGGGGACCCTATGACCCCAGCAACGGCGGAGGTGGGAAAGGTTCTCGTGTTCACCAACGACGAGGCCGAGGCGGTGAAGGATTTCTCGACCCCTCAGAGTGGGGTGGTAGAGGACGGATCAGACCTGATTCCGCTGAAGCGCCGGTACTGTGAGGAGATCGTATTCGGGGACCACAACCGCGTTCAGTGGCGGGCCTACCAGGCGGCGAGTGGGAATCCGAATGTGAACACCTGCTCCTACGAGTCCTCGGTGTTCATGAGAGACCCAAGAGTGAAGGCGTACATCAAGGCACTCGATCGGCAGCGGATCGAGGCGTTGGTGGACGGAGAGATCACCTGGGGAGAAGCGGCTCGTCTAGCGAAACAACTGATTCACGCAAACAACATCGGAGCGATAACCCTGACAGCGACGAGGTTGGCGAGTTGTATCTACGCCGTGAACAGGGTGGAAGGGATGCCGACGGCGAACATCGACCTGAACGTACAGAGCCACGAGAGGATTCAGGGAGCCACAAAGGTGTTCACCGCGAGGATGGCGGCGGAACGACAGAAGAGGATCGCGTGAGGAGTACGGTTCACGTCCGATGTGGTTTGGAAGATCGACGGTCGTACGAGGGGTTCTGGGTGGTAACACATGAAAGTTCGGCGTTCTGTTGGCGTGTGGCCTGGGTCCAGGGCCTCAGGACCTCTCCCGGTCAGAGAGCCTCAAGTGGACGCTGAACCGAACGCCCCCCAGACCACTCCCGCTATCCCCGAAGAGTGGATCCAAGAACTCGCCGCCGCTGGAGCCCTCTGCCAAGTGTGTGGAGGAATTCACCTCGTCAGCATGGACCAACTGATCCTCGCCTCCCCACAGAAGTTCTTCGGGGAGTCCTCGGGGGTCGAGGTCCCTTGGTGCTCATGTCCCCGGTGCCCCGATTGTGGCCCCTGGAAAAAGACGGCGGCGGCCACCGCCGAGCGCCTCCTACGCGAATCGAATGGAGAACTACCACGATGACACAGGCGCAGCAGGACACAGGTCTTCAACACCCGGAAACTCCATTGACAACTGCGGGAGATCGCAACGAACAGGCTCCCCGCGCCCTAGATAGCCCCGTTCAGAAGGCCATCGCTCAAGCCAAAGATCAGCTGGCTGCGCTGCACCAGCAACGATTGACGACAGTGGAGGGCCTACAGACGCTTCAGGCCGCCATCCACCGTAGAACTCCACCTCGCGGCCCGAAGGAACGCGCACCACGAGGGCATGGCCATCGCCGACCGATTGAGGCAGTCGTTAGGCGTACTAGAAGGTCTCTATCAGAGTTGGAAGGAGTGGGAGGAAACAGACCGCCGGTTGAAGGACACGCTGCGGTCCTTGGCCCCTGACCGCATGAGCGAACTACCGAACTTCAGCTGGATCACTGCAGTCGATCAGAACTTCCAGCAGGCGATCGTACAGGTGATCGCTGAGCGCGTCCGAGCGGAAATGGAACTGCGGAAACGGGCCACCGCATGATACGGAACAAGGCGGGTGCTGCAGAACAGCCTAGAGATCATCTAGGCGTTGTGCAGAACTGGCCCGAATGTCTGGCACAGATCACCTGGACAACGCTGCGATGATGCACGCGATGGAAGAGAGCGAACGCAGAGGCCCCCCGGGAGTGGGGGTGGTACTGGGTAGAATCTCACGCCGCTCGACGCGGGCTGTCGCTCTCGCACAAGAGAACACTCTCAGGGGATTTCTCAATGCCGAACGGGCCAGTCACACGAGAGAACATCGAACAGGTCCGTTTCAAGTGGCCACTCTGGCGGCGCGGGAGAACCTACAACCATGAAGTGAGGACGGACGAGAACGGGTGAAGGGAACACACAACACCCGCTAGATGAAACACGGACGACGGACAACTCCGGAGGCCAGAGGACACCAGGGCGAGTGGTACACGTCCCCTGACCCCCGACACCATGGGAAAGGACCGCACCCCAGATGCCAGGTCATCGTGTAACCACTCGTGAGTGGAGTCATGAAGAAGGCCCCCATCGGTTTCGCGTGCGGCTCTTTCAGGACTCCACGGAGTTTGGAGGGAACATCGGGCTGGAGATCAGGGATTGGCGGCGACCCAACGAGTATCGGTACCGCTCCCTCAGCCTCGGCCACCGCGATCGTGAGCGCGCCGTCAAGTACGCCAGGGTCCTTGTCCGGTGGTGGAGGAGCACCGGGGTTCCTCCCAAACTCGTGTGGCGGAGAGGCCGCGGACGCCAGCCGAGAGAGGCCGCAGCATGAACTGAAGAGGCGACTGAGGTGCGCGTTTTTGCGTGAGATTTCGTGGATTTTTCGTTACTAGCTGCCGTTGACCCCTCGTGCATAGATTTTGCGTATGTTGATTGCGAAGCGTCTATTACCTAGCGTGGAGGCCGGCTGACGTCCCGAGGGGGCCTAGCAGGCGGTGGTGAGACCGTACAGTCTGGGACACCCACGGTCAACCAAATGAGAGACAAGTCCAGCCGCCACACGAGTTTCCCTGAGGGCCTGGTGTCCGCGTTCATCGCTTGGCGCTTGGCCACCAAGGATGTGAAGCTGGCCGACGTTATCGGGGCTGTTGGTGGATTGCCGGGAGCCGGATCCAAGAAGACATCGGCGCGGGTGGTGTTGAAGGCCGACAAAAGCTACCACGCGCATTTTGACGTTCATCGCGACGGAACTCGATATGTGTGGCTCCAGTTAGACCTCGTCGCCGGGGACGCCCGTGAGAAGGTCGAGTCTATCGAGACATTGTTTACAACCATCGGCCCGCACCTACCAGGGTCTCGCCACGCAGCCCAGGTTGAAGGGTTGGCAGGTGCGACCTATGAACTTGACCTGGCTGACTGGGAGCCTACGGTCAAACTCCCCTTCAGCATGCCCGGCGGCGGGCTCGCACCAATCCCTGGTGCCCCTGCGATCGTCGGTGTTGATGTCGAGTTTCAACAGGACCCTTCCGAACTGCCGATTCGCAGAGGATTCGTCTCAACCTACTCCAGCGCCGACATGCTAGTCGTGCGATTCATGCTAGCCTTGGAAACGACCCTCGACGAGTCAGTCGTGCCTCAGTTGTTAGGAGAGGCGAAGAAGTACTTGCCATGGTTCGCTCGCCGCCGGAAGGAGCGGGAGTGAAGACCCTTGCGGTGAAGGTCGCAAAGAAGCTTCTCAAGTCCGAAGCCAAGGTCGGCGTCGATCCTTTTGACGTTATTTCGCGCACGCGCATCGAGCGCGATCGCGACGTTATGCCACAGCACCAAGACGTGGAGGCAGTCGAGCGCGCCTACAACCGCCTCTACTTTTTCGATCCTGGTTGGCGTTCTCAACAGCTCCAACTCTTGGTTATGGACCCTGACACACTTTCCAGCCCCAAGGGCGGTCCGTTTGTCGGGGGACTCACCCACCTCACCCCCGACATGTCGGCGCATTTCGGAGGCGTCTTCTCTGCATACCTGACAAGCATGCTTGTGATGTTCACGCAGTCCGCCACGAGACCTGACCTAGCACACCTCTCGGCTGTCGAAGGAAGGCTTGAGCGCCTGGAGCGCGCCATGCGGTGGGCAGCCCTCGAGCAGCTTGAAAAGAAAGCAGAAGTCGATTGGGACGTCCTTGAAGTAGTCTTACCCAAGGCCGCTTCGGCTCTTGGATGGAAAGTCGAATGGAAGATCGACCGCGAGAAGTCCGAAGTAGTTGGTCGGGTGGCGGGCGTGGACTACACTAAGCTTGCACGGCAGAGGCTGGATTTCTATGAGCAGGTTGCGTCCGCGGTGGATAAGGAAACCTTCAAGGCAGTGTCGTTTGAATTAGAGCCCGCCGAGTAGTCAGCTCGCGCTGCACATGTTCGACCCCACCGAATTCGCGGACCTCGCCAATCAGCTCGGTGACGATGACAACTACACCAGTCTTGCGGCGAGAACGCGAACTTCTTTGGGGCGCGCTTACTACGCCCTGATGCTCGCAGTGCGAGCCGCAATTCGGACTGCGGAGCACAAGTCTATCGACCTCTCGATTGAAGATCACGGTCATCTCTGGCGCACGTTAGAAGACAGCGGAGCCCCTCAACTGATGAGCATTGGCAAACTTCTGAAGGAACTCTATGAGGCTAGGCAAAAAGCTGACTACCACCTTGACCCGGCAGATTTTAGGTGGGTCAAGAAACTCGCTGACCCGAGGTTTGCGCGGGCGAACGCTGAAATCGCCAAGGATGCCATTGGTCGCCTTCCGGGTTATGACTTCACTGTTGTTCTAGGGAAGGTGTAAATGACTCCCTCCACGAGCCAACGGAATCCAGCGAAAGAGTGTCACCGCCTGACCGCTCAATCCCCGTCGCTGGTGATTTCTGTATGGAGCGCCACCCGGATTCCACTGTCTATAAAATAGGTTGACGCTTCGACCACGTAGTCCTCTCCCCGAAGAAATCCCCTAAGGTTGACGCCAGAGATTGGCGCGTGGCATGATAGGTTCAGCCTGAATAGTTGACGCAACCGCCAACGCCTTGGGGTAGCCAATCCCCAACTGCTTTGCCCGGCTCTGCCCTATCAGGTCAGCGGACGGTCACCGTGAAAACTCACGGGACCGTCCTTTTTTTGTTGCCGCCCCAAATCGAAAGGAAGGACCACCGTGCCAAGGAAGCGACCACCCGCCGACCTCATCACCGCGTGGGAGATCATCGCTGGGATCCGACAGGGCGTGAGGTACTGGGGAGATGAAGCCCGCCACATGCGCGAGCGCGGGGCGGACGGTGAAGCCGCCGTTCTCGAAGCGTGCATAGCCGAACTCAAGAAAGACGTGGACGCCTGGGATAATCGGAGGCAGTAACCGCCACACAATAAACAGGGGAGTGAACGGCGTTCACCGGAACCATACACATGAACTACTACGAAACCCTCGCTGAAGTGCTGCTCGCCTGCCGACCGGTGCTGAAGACCGTTACGCCACGAAAGGACCTGCTGGCCCTAGAGGCGGTCTGGGAGGGGACACTCAGGAGCGTGGCGAAAGCCGAGGAGAAAGCCGAGCCGGTATTTGAGAGGATGAAGGCTAACCCCACCCTTTGGGCAACGGAGTGGCGGAAGCACGGCGCTATGGCCGAGCGGTTCCGTTGGAAAGGAAAACGTGAAAGCCAACGCCAGCGGTGGGCTGACCTCCAGTGGACGGTGCTGGTGCGGGAGCGCGCTGTAACCGAGGAGGAGGCGGTCTGGGCGTACCTCCTCGACCTGCGAAACATCCTGCTAGACGATCGCCTCCAGGAACCCGTCCATCTTGACCCCGACGCTCTCGAGGAGGTGAGGGAAAAGCTGGACGAAGACTTCGACGCGGAAGTCGAACTCCCCGTGGTCGGTGTGCTCAAGCATGACTGGGGGTGCATGAATGACGTCTTGTGCTGGAAACCGCTCAACCAGTTCAGCGCCGCCGACTTTCACGCGATCGCTGAGTGGTACGAGTGGCAAGTAGGCGATCTGTTCGTTGATGAACACGAGTACGAAGACAGATGAGCCCGTCCGCTTTGCGGCGTTCGTCTCGCCCAGGCCTCGCACACGATGAACTATGACACCGCACCCTCTCGCCGAAGAGTTCCGAAGACTCGCTGCCACCTTACGAGAGGGTGGGGCGCCGGAGATCGCCGACGTCTGGGATCGAGCCGGTGATCGAGTGCAGGCCTGGATGGACCACCGTGATGGCGAGCTGCTCGACCTCACTTCCGCTGCGCGGATCTGCGGATACAGCCCCGACCAGTTGCGCCGCTATCTCGACAACGGTCGCCTGACAGACCATGGTCGCGATGGCGCGCCCCGGGTTCGCCGTGGCGACCTGCCTCGAAAGCTCCCGCCCGCGCCGACGAAGTCCGCGCCCCGAACGACTTCGGGATTGCCCGACTTGGCTGCCGAGGTCACCGGCCAGAGCAGCTAGTTGATCGCCCCCTCCAGGGTTAGCAGCGTAACTAATTGGCGTTTCGGTACTTGCGTACTCGATGAGCCTCCGCACATTGCGTATTGCGATGGTAATAACACCGCAACTCGCGCCAGGAGAAGGACTTATGAAGCTCTGCCCAATGTGCGGCGGCACCATTCTGTCGCCCTCCATCAGCGGTGCGACGCGCGGGACTTGTCACTGTCCGCACAACCGCACCACCACCACGGAGGAAGCGATGACGAGCAAAAAGCAGAAGCGCGCCGCCAAGGCGTCGAAGCAGGAGCCGCAGGAGCAGCGGGACCATGGCACCGCCGAGAATCCTCAGCCGGTGACCTACACGTTGCCGGAACCCAAGGCTCCCGAGAAAGTCGCCGAGCCGAAAGCCCCGAAGGTCCCGAAGCCGATCGCGTTCGATGCCCAAGGCGAAGTAAAGGCCGCGAAGCAGGGGTCGAAGCTCGCCGCGTTGATCGATGCACTCGCCACAGGGGCGACGATGGAGCAGCTGGTGAAGGTGCTCTCGCAGAGCGGCAGCGCCGTCGATGCATCAGGTGTCAGGTCGTGGATCGCCTACGATTTGAAGAGGACGGGCCTCGGTGTTTACGAGGACGGCAATCTGTTCCGCCTCATCGGAACGCCGCTGCCGCATCGCGATGCCACCCCGAAGAAGGCGCAGGCGCCGAAGCTCGACGTCGTAACCGAGCCGAAGCAGACGAAGGCCGCGATGACGTCAGCCCGGTCGAAGAAGGCGGCAGCGAAGTCTTGAGTGTCGCCGTGGCCGACAAGCTGCTGTTCGAGTTAGGGCAGCTGGTGGCAACGCCGGGTGCCCTTCTGGCTCTTAGGAGGACTCACGTCCCTGCCTGGGAGTTGTTGAAGCGGCACATCACCGGCGATTGGGGAGACCTATGCGCCGAGGACAAGGCCGAGAACAAGCTATCCGTGCGCGAAGGATTTCGAATCTTGAGCGCCTACACACTTCCAGATGGCACCAAGGTGTGGTGCATCACGGAGGCAGACCGCTCCGTGACGACTCTCTTGCTGCCGGAGGACTATTGACATGAATGAAGCGACCGCAGTGCCGCCCGCGAGGAAGCGGCGGAAGAAGAAAGGGTGGTACGAATCCGTTGGGGAATACGGGTCCACAGTTGCGGTATTCGAGGACCCCAGCTCGAAGATCATCAACGGCCTGAGGATCATCTACGGGGAACTGAGAAATCCGGCGACCGGCAAGCTGGTTTCCCGCTCCCTTGGGCGGATCGCACGTGAGGAAGCAGTGGCATGGGCAGCCGGTCAGGCGAAGGCACTCAAAGAGAATCGCGAAGTCGGAGCACTACTCAACTCGCGGCCGACCGTCGGTCGAATTCTCGACCTCTATCTCCAGCACCAAACGCCCCGCAAGTCGGCGAGCGAACAGCGTTCCGACCGTACGCGCGTGAAGGCGTTCAAGGTCTTCCTCACATCAGCCAAGGATCTGTCCAAGCTTACCCAGAAGGAGTGGCGGGACTTTGGCGACGCGCGGCTTAGTGGAGTGATTGCACCGGACGGCACTCTAGTGCCAATCGACGAGCGCGAGGTGGTGAAGCCAGGCACAGTCGCCGCTGATCTCAGTTGGCTGCGCTCGGTAGTCCGGTGGGCGTGTGCTTGGCGGGATGAACGCGGCAAGGTTCTGATGGAGCGGGACTCAACGGCTGGCCTCGAGCTACCAGTGGACCAGAACATCTCGCGACCGGTTGCGACGACGGACCGTTACCGGAAACTCCGCGAACACTCGGACAAAGTGATGATGGAGGTCGTGGCGGGAGGGAAGAAGCTCCGGGTCCGCACATACCTATCCGAATTGGTGGACCTCGCGTTCCACACCGGTCGGCGAATCAGTGCCATCTTGGCGATTCAGTACGACGACCTTCATCTGAATCTCCAGCCCTTTGGCGCGATCACATGGCGCGCCGAGACCGACAAGATGGGCAAGGCTTGGACTGCTCCCCTCCACGAGGCTGCGCGCGCGGCGATTGACCGAGTGCTTGCTGACCGCCCTCGGCCCGATATCGGGGCGAGCCATCTGTTCCCTTCACCACGTAGTCCGCACCAGCCCGTCTCGAAGGACCTGGCGAGCGCATGGCTTGAACAGTGTGAGAGGATCGCCGGCGTCTCTCATCTGAAGCAGGGGCTTTGGCACCCGTTCCGGCGCTCTTGGGCTACCGGCAGGAAACACTGGCCAGTTCAAGACGTGATGGCGGTCGGTGGATGGACCGACCCGAGTTGTCTCACGACGATTTACCAGCAACCCGATGTGGACACGATGATCCGGGTAGCCACCGAGGCTGCCGAGGTCAGGGAGGTTTCACATGGATAGGAGAGAAACGGCGCGATGATCGAGGTCCCTGCGCCAACCGCCCACCGGCAATGGTGGATTGAGATCGGCCAGTGCCTGGGCCTAGGTGCCAGAATCGAAGCTGTCCAGTGGTTCATTACCGACAGCGCGATTGCCCGGGGGTCTAGCAGCACATCCGCCCTCTAGGTCGCGGAGCAGCCACGTCAGGCTAGACGGGCCGCTGAGATTAGGTGATCGCGGCGGCTCGCTACTGAACGGTATGATGGGGCAGGAGGCGAAGAATTCGCTAATGGACCAGGCTCAAGGTGACCTTGTAGCCGAGTCCGTGAAGAGTCTCATAGTGACTCTTGAGATTCACCCGGGTGAAGAATGGTAGTCGATTGACCCTCCCTTGGGTTTGCACAACGCCGAACGCAACTTCAAAATCGCGCGGGTTAATCGGGCTATCCGGATCCACGAAACGATGGGTGTGAGGCAACTCTGCGTTAGCGAGTCTTCGAAAGTTGGCGTCCCCTGAGAGCAACTGTGCCGACACAAGCCCCTGGGCAAACAAATGACTGAGAACACTGGATGGACCATACCGTTTGATGTGAAGAAGGATTCGATTCCGTCCATACAGATCGCACATCTCGATCCTATCTCTCCCTGGCCCTCCGGGCAGGGTCTTTTCGTGCATGATCGCTAATGTATTGTTCGCGCCCGCCATTCGGGTTATGTAGGCACCCTCGTCTGCATCGTTATAGGACTGAAGAGGAATGGTTATCGGCGGAATGTTATCAACCACGCGGTCGATGCCTGCGGCAAAGTCGCTGTCGATTCGGAACCACGTACCGTCACTGAGAAGATACAGTTTACCGTCATACTCGAGTTCGGCCATCAAGCACGCGCGGATGGGCCATCTATCGACCTCTTCGTCGGCCGATGCGCTTATGCAGTAGACGTGATCACGTCTCAAGTCCTCGGGAGTGAGGTCCGTTTTGGGACGACAATCCTCCAAGTACCCATCGAGCGTGAGATCATCGTAAGTCTGGGCTGATTGTGCCGAACGGTAGGCGAATGCACGAATATTGTACCAGCTGACGATCTCCGGTGGGGCGAGCCAGATCTTCTCGGTTTCAGAGCGCCTGATCTTGCGGACGAGTGCCTTGTCTAGCTTCTCAAGGACAAGGCGGTCGCGAACTTCAGCCATGTTATCGACCCACTCATACTTCTTTCGGTAGTCGCTTCGGTCGCTGAGTTCGCGGTAGCGTTCCAACAGATCAACGAGGCCATCAAGCGTGACGGGTGCGCTGACACTGAGAGCATCCATGCCCGAGAACCGCGTGCCTAAGGTCTGATCGAGAGGGGTTCCGGCGACGGCACGCAGGAGGTCACGTCCTACGTCTAGGCCGAAGTTCCCAATCGTGGACTCGCGACTTAACTGCTCACGTGAAAGGCGAGAGATGGCTTCAAATGTCCTTCGGTCGATTGATCGAATACGCTCGGGGTTGATTGAATTCAGCACAGTTCGAAGGCCAAATCGTTCATCGACAATGCCTGGGGCTAGGAGGTTTTTGCCGTGGCCGAACGAAAGGGCGTAGACTTGCTTCTTGCTCTGAATCAACAGTAGGGCAGCTGATCCCGACGTCTTCGCAGGAATGTCTCTTGGGTTTACGGCCTTGGCGAAGAAACGAACCCATCGGGGCTGATTGACGAAGCTCTCCTGAACATAGAGCGACCCGAGGAATCCTTTCGCATTGCGTATCTCGATGTGCTTCAGCGAGCGGCGATCCTCGAGAATCCTGTCAGGATCCGTTACGCCAGCCCTAACCAAGAAGACTGTAAGAGGTTCGACCCGCGGCTTTTCTTTCTGTCTTGGCACAGGCCGACTCCCGCCTTGGTAAGTCGGCCAAGGTAGGGAGGTGATTGTCCGTCAGTTAGGGCGTTTTTGCGGCAGCGACGGTCGGTTTTGCGGCAGAGTTAGTCTCAGGACCTACGCCTCCAGGAGTGCTAGACTGGCTGGCGGGTCACAAATACGTGAGGCTTCCCATCGTCTAGTGGCGGAACTGAAGGCTCGGATAGCGGTGGCATGCGCTTCCGATATAGTCGGACTCGACCGGCGAGCGGTATTCGGCGGGCTTCTCTCCTAAGCGTGACGAACGAAAACTGCGCTCGGACATCCGGCAACTGCTCAAACTGGGCCAAAAGCTCGGACCGATCATTGCCAACTTCGTATGCTTTGATAACTCGATGGCGATTCTTTGATCGTTCCTCCGCCGCAAGCATAGCCGTGCTTTCCAGCCTCTGTCGATCGTTCCAGTTGGAGAAGTACAAGTTGTCCTGCGCCGAGATCGCTTGAAACAGGTTGAGGAGATCAACATCATTTTCTGTGGCTATTGACGAGGGCGCAACCCCACGCTCACCAACTTTGTACACGCCTCCATCGAAGAGCAGGACTAGGGCATCCGGCGAGACCGGCAAGAAGACCTGAAATCCACGACACGTCGCGCCTAGAACCCCGGTCCAACGAATCCCCTCGCAATACTGATTGTACTTGTAGGCAGGATTATCAGAAGTAATGAACGCCCGACCCGAACAAGCCTTCACGACATGAGTCTTCATCCCATCCAGAGCAGCGCCCATCTGGAGTAGCGTACCAAGAGATAGCGCCATCGATTCATCAGCATTGGGAATGAAACCAGCAGGAATGGGCTTGTCTTCGAATACGGCATGTGCAGCCTTGGTCGATCTCTCTCGAATCCGGTCTCGGGCTGCCTTTGTTCGCACCAACTGAAGAGCCACAAGCGAAAGCAAAGCGACATACTCGCGTGATGCTACATCTGGGCATCGATAACTCGTTCTAATGCTCTCAATTACGGGAGCGGTTCTTCCCTCAATGTCTGCAAACCAATCCTCCAAGTCGTCGGAAGGTCCGTAAAGACGATGATGGTAGCATTGGTCGCGTAGACTTGCGTCCTTAATTGCTTTCCCGCCGGGAAGGTTGAAGACGTTGATTCTCTTGGGCGAACTTGCGAAGGCTCGGAGATAGAACTTTGGAACGTAGTGATGTCGGCGTTTCACCGGACATCGCTTTCTGTGCTAGTCAATGACAAGTCTCCACTGATAGTCGTTCCTCGGACAATGGGGCAGACGTCTAATGCTCAGCTGAACCTGCGCTCTCATCCTCATCGCTCAAAATGGCCCATAGCTGAGTGAGGCTCGCGGCATCGATGTGGCGTTCATGACCACCAACGATCCTGTCGATGAACGATCGCACGTCGCCGTCTCCGAGGATCCAAGCTACCTGGTTGTTAGAGACTGCTGCGCCGACGATTCGATTCCTCTGGGACGGAGAGAAGTCGTCCACAAATCGGCTCATCTGAGCGATCACGTTATGCGTCTCGGCAAAAGACGGGCTGGCTGCGAGTTCCCTAATCATCAGGTCGCGCTCCACTTCGCTCGCAAGCCTGATCTCGGGGAAGTGCTCCTTAAAGAAGTGTGATAAACGTGCGTAGAACTTCAACTCCGCCTTCTTGGCCGTCTCCCACTCACTGGCCAAGAAGCGAGAGAATATTCTTTCGTCCAAGGCCGAGACGTAGTCGTGGTCGTCCGTGACGAAATGGAGTTCCTCGCGCTTAGGTAGAGCGATTAGCAGCGTTTCCCAGATGAGCGCGTCCCCGAGGGAGCCTGGCTTGCCAGGTGGGTTACCTCTTTCGCATCGCTGCTTCGCGCGCTCGAAAACTGTCTCGCCGCACGCGACAATCTCAGCGAGCGAAAAAAGCTCGGCAATGATTGTGTCTGCTTTCAGCGATTCGGTCGCCAAGTCGACGGCGATGGCATCCAGAAGATTCTTGTGCTCTTTCTCATATTCCTTCTGCAACCCTCGAAGCGTGGAGTACTCGCCGTAGTCTTTGCACAGTTGGGGAAATTGAAGATTCAGCGCTTGCTTTCGAAGCCCCTTCAACGCATCCGCTATCTTGGACTCCCGATTACGCCGGAACTCATGAATGACCTGGTCCGGAACGAAGAGCCGAACCCTTCTCTTGTCGAGAAGCACGCTCAGTTTCTTGAGTTCCTCCAAGTCATCACTCGTGAGGTGGTAAAACGAGAGGAGGATGTTGGTATCAATGAAAAGGTTCAGGCTCATGTTACCTAGTCCTCTCCTCTCTAGATGCTGTCGATCAAGTCTTCTACCGACGCGTTAAGCACCTGCCAACAGACCTTGCAGGTGTTCTCGTCGAATGAGGTCTTGCCCATCGCCTGCTGATAGGGATGGACCACATTTCGCGATTGTCTTAGTGCGTGGGAGAATTTTCCGCGATCTGATTTCAACCATCCGCACTCAACCGCCACCTCGATCAGATCGTTAAGACTCCAATACTGATGATTCAGGACCTTGCCGGTACTTTTGTCCTTGGGCGAGGCCGATGCCTTGTTCGCGTCCATAGGACTCCTGGCCACCCGAGCGAGGAGCAGTGCTTCAAGGATGCTTCCCATCATGATGACCGCGGCAAGATAGGCCTTAGCGTGTTGGCACATCTGCGCTTCAAGCCAGCGCGACTGTATGACCACCTCCAGGTCGGGGACGATGTACGTCATGGCCGACAGGTCAGGCCCACGAATGAGCACCTTCTTCTCAGTCGTTAGCGCTCCGGTGTCGAAGAACTTCAGCGCTGTTCGGCCATAGTGTGCCAAGGCTTCTAGGCGAACACGACGACTGTTGGCCTCGAAATCTGAATCCTTCTCTATCTCCTCAACGAGGCGGTCTACACCGGCCTCGCGCAGTGTCAACTTCATATCCCTAACCTTCGCATCTACCGCACGAAGGTTCAGGAATTCGTCAGTGCGAGCTTGGCCATTTGGAAGCGCGATCTCACCTAGCAGCTCAGTGATCATTTTCTTCGCGCTGGCTTTGTCTAGAGGCATGCTGGCCGCCAATCTATGGGAGCCAATTAGGGGGAGTTGCTTCGAAGGAAAATGCTCGACAGGCATAACTGCCCATCGAGCATTCCTTTATCAAATCGGGGCGAGTGGATTTGAACCACCGACCTCCTGGTCCCGAACCAGGCGCGCTAACCGGACTGCGCTACGCCCCGAAATTCTAGACGCCCAGACGCTGGAGACGCCGAGGCAATCAACTGCATATTCCCATTGCCAGGGAAGGAAGCTAGAAGCAGAAGAAACCGAATGAAAGGGGACTAGTCTTGCGCGCCCTCGTGACCGGCGGGGCAGGCTTCATCGGGTCCCACCTCGTGGACCGCCTCGTCGCCGACGGCCAGTCCGTCTGCGTGCTCGACGACCTCTCGACGGGCTCGGCGAGCAATGTGCCTTCCCAGGCTCGCTTCGAGCGTGTCGACATCTGCGATTGGCCGTCGCTGCGCGACGTCGTTGCCGCCTTCAAACCCGACGCCGTGTTCCACGCCGCGGCGCAAACCGACGTCGGCCGGTCCATCCGCGAGCCGGACTTCGACGCCCGAGTCAACGTTGTGGG
>WNFW01001135.1_pt1 | contig 17781 bp, 17 predicted proteins | sample 5400131 | NCBI WGS metagenome assembly WNFW01 (sample SAMN13153362, study PRJNA577476) | soil metagenome | isolation source: 20 cm soil or saprolite under grassland replicate 1 | place: USA:California | collected 2016-06-15 | reverse complement strand
GGATCTCGTCCTCCCAGTCGATGTCATCGAGCGCGAAGGTCACGAGCCCGAGGTTTTCCGCCGTTTCGGCCTCGAGCATCTCGCCGATTGCGCGGTTGGCCTTCTCGAGCGCGCCGGCATCGGCAAGGAAGCGACTCGCCAGGCGCGAGAGTCCGTTCGGCATGGGGTAAGCGCCGAAATTCACCTCGGCAAGCACAAGGCTCGCGGGCGGCTTGTTGTCTCCGTCGCGCTGGCCGATCAGCATGTAGGAGCGGTCGCTCGCGAAGACGAGTTCGGCGAGCGTACCGGCAAAGCAGGAGCCCAGCTCGACGAGCGCGACGAGAGAGCGCGAGGTCAGATCGACGCGTTTGAGCACCCGCTTCCAAAACGCTCGGATCTCGCGCGCGAGCCAGTGCTTCTTGTTGGCTTCGAGAAACTGGTCATAGGCGAGCACCTGCGCCGGATCGCCCGAGGATTTGAAGATGATTGCGGCCGTGTCGAATTCGTTGGCGCGAATGTCGAGGATGGCATCGTCGAGCTCGCGCGCGAGGCGCAGCGGCCAGAACTGCGCGCCCGCGTCGACCATGGCTTCGGCTGATGCAGGCGGCGGCGCCTCTGGGCCGCGCAACGTGATCGTCGCCCGCCGCGAGGCCCGCTCAAATTCGACCGATAGCGTGCTGTACTCGACCGCGTCCGCGGAGCGCTCGCGCTTCAGCGGTGTGAGCGCAATGCCCTTGCCGGCAGCCGGACGTGACGATCTCGCCGTGAATTCGCGCGCTCGTTTTGCCACGGCCTCTTCGAGCCGGGAGCTAGGCACCACTTCATCGACCAGGCGCCAATCCACGGCGCGCCTGCCTTTGATGCCCTCCTCGGTCGTGCAAAACACGTCGGCGCGGTCACGGCGCACCTTGCGCTTGTCGGTCACGCGGGTCAGCCCGCCGGTGCCGGGCAACACGGCGAGCAGCGGCAGCTCCGGGAGCGAGACTGCGGAACTGCCGTCATCGACCAGCATGATATGGTCGGTTGCAAGCGCGAGCTCATAACCCCCGCCGGCCGCGGTGCCGTTGATCACGCAAATCGTGAACAGGCCGGAGACCTCGCTGGCGTCCTCAATGCCGTTGCGCGTCTCGTTGGTGAACTTGCAGAAGTTGACCTTGTGCGCGTGGGTGGCGCCGGCAAGCATGCGGATGTTGGCGCCGGCGCAGAACACGCGTGGCTTGCCCGAGCGCAGCAGGATGACCTTCACTTGCGGGTGCTCGAAACGCAACCGCTCAATCGCGTCCGCCAGCTCGATGTCGACGCCGAGATCGTAAGAATTGAGCTTGAGCTCGTAGCCCTCGAACAAGGTGCCCTTCTCGTCCACATCCATCAGCAAGGTCGCGACCTCGCCGTCGACGGCGAGTTTCCAATGCCGGTACTTCGACGGATCGGTCTGGAAGTCGATGCGGCTCTTGCCGTTGTTCAATTTGCGTTCTGCCTCAGCCATGGATGTCCTCGCAAGGTGGCTCAGGAAGCCGAAGTCCGGCGATTGCGATCTCGGCGGTTCGTAGCAGCCGAAATCTGAACAGCCCGGTGTTCGGGGTTCATGTCTGCTTCGTGATGCTCGCGCAGCAGCCGATTGACGAACTCCGAGGTCGCACGCAACGTCGCTTCGGCTGCCTCGCGGTGCGGGGCATGCCGCGTTTTCGGCAGCAGGGCGACCTCGACCGGGCAGTAGCACTCCTCCTGCGCCATCTCGATCTGCCGCAGCGTGCCGTATTGGTCGTCTTCCCCCTGCACGATCAGGATCGGAATGCGAATGTGAGCGAGCTCGTCGCTCAGCTCCCATTTGCGGAATTCGGGATTGAGCCAGGGCCCGCACCAGGCGTGGAACGCATTATCGGGGTCGGCGTGCCAGCGCGCGAGCTTGGCGCGTAGTGGCCCGGTCTCGAAAGCCGTCTTGGTACGCGCGATTTCCGCAAGCCCCGTCTCCTCGGTGAAAAAGTGCGGCGCCATCAACACGAGGCCGCGCACGCGATGATCCTGCACGCTCCCGGCGTAGATCGCGGCAATCGAGGCTCCATCGCTGTGCCCGACAAGAAGCCCGCGGCGCAAGCCGATCGCGTCGAGCACGCGGGCAAGCACGTCCAGCGCCTCCTCGTGCATGAAGGAGACCGGACGCGGCAATTTCGCCGGCGACGAGCTGCCGTATCCGGCGCGGGAGTAGACGAAAACGCCCGTGCCGGTCGCTGCGGCGAGCTCCTGAGCAAAGCTGCCCCAGCCTGCAACGCAGCCGAGCCCCTCGTGCAACAATACGAGGGTCGGCGCCGCGTCGGGGCGCGGTCCAATCATGCGGTATTCAAGCCGCATCTGGCCAAGCTCAAGATGGCCGTGGTCGGCGAGCATCACCGGGCTCCTCCGGCTGCAAAACTCGCAGCGGTCCGCGCGAGTTTCGCCAAGCTCTCCTCCACCGTATCCTCGGAGGTGTCGAGCTCGGCCTGCGCGCGCGCATAATCGCTCCGCCGCGCGTCGAGGATGGCGACGAGATCGGCCATGGCTTCGCGATTCTGCGCCATGGGGCGGAAATCGCCCTGCGCCATCACGCGCCGCATATGTTCCTCCGGCCGCGCCTTGATCCACACCGTGTGCGTGCGGCGCAGCAGCAGCGCATAGGTTTCGGCATTCGACACGATCCCGCCGGCGGTGGCGATCACGGCCGTCTCGTGCTCGTCGATGACGCGTTCGAGGCAAGCGCGCTCGTAGCGGCGGAAGGTTGCAAGTCCTCCCATCTCGATCAGATCGGGAATGCGCGCCCCGTAGTCCTGCTCGATGAGCCGGTCGAGCTCGATAAACGGGCAGCCGAGCGCATCCGCAAGACGGCGGCCCAGCGTCGATTTGCCGGCGCCGCGCAACCCAATGAGCGCGATCCGACGCCCACGATCGACCTGCATGTGCTGCGAAGCGCGGCGCTCGATCAACTCGGCAAGCGAGGAAAGTTCTGCAACCGGCACGCGGGCGAGAATATCGAGGATTTCGGCCATCGCCAGCGTGCGCCCGTTGCTGCGCGGGAGCAATTCAATGATGGGGATGTCGAGGGCGCGCGCGATCGATTCGAGGATGATGACCGACGGGTTGCCCTGCCCGCTTTCGATCTGCGCGAGGTAGCGCTCGGAGGCGCCCGAGGCGTGTGCGAGCTGCCGGCGCGTCATGCCGCGCTTGGCGCGGGAGAGCCGCAGCAGGCGGCCGATGGCACCAGCGAACGCGCGATGATCGACGCGCTGCGGCGCCGCCGCAGGCTGTCTCCTGTTCATTTTCGCCTCGGTCATCGCCGCAACCTGGACCCGCCGGGTTAGGCATTATAATTCATGCACTATAGTGCAGCTTGCCCGCGCAGTCAATGCGGGCGCGGCGTCCAAAGGAGCTGCGGAGACCGCCGGGCCACGGTGTTTCATCGCGCGCGGCGGCACCCAGCGGGTTATCGGATAATGCGCTCGGCGCGCAGCTTGAACCGCTGAATCTTGCCGGTCGCCGTCTTGGGGAGCTCGGTGCGAAATTCGATCCAGCGCGGATATTTGTAAGGCGCGAGCGCCGTCTTGACGTGTTCCTGCAGCGCCCACGCCAGCTCCTCGCAAGTCTTCTCGGGCGACTTGAGCACCACGAAGGCTTTTGGCTTGATCAGCTCGTCGATGTCGGCCCAGGCGACCACCGCGGCCTCGAGCACCTCGGGATGCGTGCAGAGCGCGCCTTCGACCTCGAACGGCGAGACATAGATGCCGCCGACCTTGAGCATGTCGTCGCGGCGGCCGCAGTACACGTAATAGCCGTCCTCGTCTTGCAGGTACTTGTCGCCCGAGCGCGTCCATTCGCCAAGAAAAGTCTCGCGCGACCTCTCGCGGTCGTTCCAATACATGATCGCGCTGGTCGGGCCACGCACCTGCAGCTCGCCCATTTCACCTTTGCGCGTGATCACGTTGCCGTCGTCGTCCATGAGGCGGATGTCGTAGCCCGGCACCGGCTTGCCGGTCGTGCCGTATTTCACGTCGCCGGGATAGTTGGAAAGAAAGATGTGGAGCATTTCGGTCGAGCCGATGCCGTCGAGCACGTCGAGCCCATAACGCTCCTTCCAGCGCCGGCCGACGTCGGGCGGCAGGGCCTCACCCGCGGACACACAGCATCGCAAGTTCAAATCCGTGCGCCTGGGCGCGGCCGCATTGGCGAGGAAGGCGGCGTAGAAGGTCGGCACCGCATAAAAGGCCGTTACCGGGTGCTGGCGCAGAATCGCGGCAACCCCCTCGGGCGTCGGACGGTCGGGCGAGAGTATCGTTGTCGCGCCGGCCGCCATCGGAAATGTCAGCGCGTTGCCGAGCCCATAAGCGAAAAACAGCTTTGCTACCGAGTAGCAGACGTCGCTTTCGTCGAGGCCGAGCACGCCGCTGCCATAGAGATCGGCGGTAAGGCGCAGACTGGCGTGTACGTGCACTGCGCCCTTGGGCCTGCCGGTCGAGCCCGAGGTGTAGAGCCAAAAGCACATGTCGTCGCGCGTGGTCGGCGCGGTATAAGGTTCGCGCTCAGCACTCGCGAGCAAGTCTTCGAGACGGCGATGCCCGCCCCCGTTTTCGCCCGAGACGACGACGTGCATCAGATCCGCGCTCGACCCGATCAGGTTGGCGAATTTCGGTAAGAGCGCTTCCGATACGACGAGGACCTTGGCGCGACTGTCGGTGAGCATGAACCGGTAATCATCCTCGGTCATCAGCGTATTGACCGGAATGGGCACCACACCCGCTTTGATGGCGCCGAGAAACGCGGTGGGCCAATCGATCGTGTCGAAGAGGGCGAGCATGATGCGCTCCTCGGGCCGGATTCCGAGCGAACGCAACATGTTGCCGAAGCGATCCAGGCGTTGGGCGAGCTGGCCATAGGTCCAACTGCCGCGGGGATCGATGAACGCCGCCTTTTCGGCGCGCCCGGCCTTGAGATTGCGCTCGATGATGTCGGCGGCGAAGTTGTAGCTGCGCGGGATCGCCTCGACGGCCGCGCGCGCATCAAGGCTCGGCTTCGCAGCGGCATCGAGCATGGGCGTTTCCTCCTGCGCGGTGAACGGCTTCCTCTTTGACCGAATTATGCAAGCCGCCGGTGACGGCGGCAACGAAAAGCTTGCTATAATCGCGGCATCGCGGCGTCAGGGGCGCCGCCGCAAATGACAAAAACGTGCAGGAGAGGCTCCCATGGACGAGACGGTCCGCAAGATCAGCGCCGACGACATCAACCCGCGCTACAACTGGGGCCGGGCGCTGCCGGCGCTCGGAACGATGGGAGTCGATTTCGAGGAGCGGGTCGATTACCGCCGGCTGCACCGCTACCGGCTAAGCCGCGTCAAGCAGGCGCTGGAAAAATCCGAGCTGGGCGCGCTGCTCGTCTTCGACGTCAATAACATCCGTTATGTGACCTCGACGAAGATCGGCGAGTGGGAGCGCGACAAACTCTGCCGCTGGGCGCTGCTCGCGCGCGACCAGGAACCGATCTTATGGGACTTCGGTTCGGCCGCCGTGCACCACAAGCTCTATACACCTTGGCTCAAGCCCGAGAACTGCAAGGCCGGACTCATTGGACTTCGCGGCACCGTCAACCCCGCGTTCGGTTTGATGGAACGCCACGCCAAGGAGATCGCCTCACTGCTCAAGGAGGCGGGCGTGCACAAAATGCCGGTCGGCGTCGACATCATCGAGCCGCCGATGATGTTCGAGCTGCAAAAGGCGGGGCTCAAGATCGAGGACGGGCAGCAGGTGATGCTCGAGGCGCGCGAGCTCAAAAATATCGACGAAATCGCCCTGCTCAACCGCGCCGCCGCCATGGTCGACGGCGCCTATCATCTCATCAACGAAGAACTCAAGCCGGGCGTGCGCGAGAACGATATCGTCGGCAAAGTGAATGAATTCCTCTATCGGCATGGCTCGGACGACGTGGAGGCGATCAACGCGATTTCCGGCGAGCGCTGCAACCCGCATCCACATAATTTCACCGATCGCATGCTGCGCCCCGGCGATCAGGCATTCTTCGATATTCTGCAAGCGTTCATGGGCTACCGCACCTGCTACTACCGCACGTTCAATGTCGGCCGCGCGACGCCGGTGCAGCACGACGCCTACAAAAAGGCGCGCGATTGGCTCGACAACGCAATCGCGCTGATCAAGCCGGGAGTCACCACCGATCAAATTTGCAAGGTTTGGCCGAAGGCGCCCGAATTCGGTTTTCCCGACGAGATGTCGGCCTTCGGCTTGCAGTTCGGGCACGGGCTCGGCCTCGCGCTACACGAGCGGCCGATCATCTCTCGCGTGGTCTCGCTCGATCATCCGACCGAAATCAAGGAGGGCATGGTATTCGCGCTCGAGACCTATTGCCCGGCCACCGACGGCTACTCCGCGGCACGGATCGAAGAGGAGGTCGTGGTGACGGACAAGGGCTATCGCGTGATCACCCTATTTCCGGCCGAGGAGCTGCCCATCAGCCACCGCTATTGAGTCTGGAGTTGCCCAGACGGCCGCAGCAGCGAAACCTCTTCCCCCGCAAGCGGCGCACGCTGACGTCTACGGCATGTGCTTGCCACGCTGCTCGAATGACAGTAGATACCGCTGCAAAGCACCAACTGGAGGGTCGATATGGACACTGCACAACCGAAGCTCCGGCCGATCATGGCTGCCGCCGCGCTGGTCGGCCTCGCGCTCGCCTTCGCGTCTTCGCCCGCTGCCGCGCAGCAGTGGACCCCGGAGCAACGCGCCGCCTGCGAGCCGGACGCGATGCGGCTGTGTCAGCAATACTTTTCGGACATTGGCCGTACCCGAGCGTGCATGGTGCATTACCGCCGGTACCTCAGCCCCGCGTGCCGCGCCGTCTTCGATCGCGGACGTAGGGCGAGGCATTAGCTCAACGGCAGCTCCGCGCTCTTCTCTTGAGGGCGCTCAGGTCGCGCGGCCATCCGGCCGCGCGACTTATTTTGTCAAGGGATGGGTCATCTCCGCCGGCCGCACCCACTGATCGAACTCTTCGGCCGTGAGATAGCCAAGCTTGAGCGCCGCATCCTTGAGGCTGAGATCCTCGCGATAGGCGAGCAGCGAGATCTGCGCGGCTTTTTCGTAGCCGATATGCGGGTTGAGCGCAGTCACCAGCATAAGCGAGTTGTCGAGGTGCTGCCTGATCCGCTTGACGTTCGGCTCGATGCCGCACGCGCAACGCTCGTTGAATGAGGCGACTGCTTCCGCCAGAAGCTGCGCGGATTCGAGCACGTTGTGCAGCATGACCGGCTTGTAGGCGTTGAGCTGGAAGCTGCCCTGAGAGCCTGCAAACGCCACCGCGTGATCGTTTCCGAACACCTGCACGGCAACCATCGTGAGCGCCTCGCACTGGGTCGGATTGATCTTGCCAGGCATGATCGAGGAGCCGGGCTCATTCTCCGGAATTTTCAGCTCGTCGAAACCGGCGCGCGGCCCGCAAGCGTAGAAGCGCACGTCGTTGGCGATCTTCATGAGCGCGCCAGCGAGCGTGCGCATGGCGGCGCTCGCGTTCACCAACTCGTCGTGCGCCGAGAGCGCCGCGAATTTGTTGGGGGCCGAGAGGAACGGTTTGCCGGTCTCCGCGGCGATCTTCTTTGCCACTAGATCGCCAAAACGCGGGTCGGCATTGAGCCCGGTGCCCACGGCTGTGCCGCCGATCGCTAGCGCGTACATGCCTTCGATGGCCCGCTCGAGCACGGCGATGGCGTGGTCGAGCTGCCCCACCCAGCCCGAGATCACCTGCCCGAGCGTGAGCGGGGTTGCATCCTGCAGGTGGGTGCGTCCGACCATCACGACGTCCGCGTAAGCTTTGGATTTGGCCGCAAGGGTTTCGCGCAGCTCCTTCACCGCTGGCAGCAGGTTGTTCGACATCTCCTCGACGGCCGCAATGTGCATGACCGTCGGAAACGTGTCGTTCGAGGACTGGCTATGGTTCACGTGGTCATTCGGGTGGACCGGCTTCTTGGAGCCGACCACGCCGCCCGCGATCTGAATCGCGCGATTGGCGATCACCTCGTTGGCATTCATGTTGGTTTGCGTACCCGAGCCGGTTTGGAAGACGACCAGCGGAAACTCGCTGTCCCACGTGCCATCGATCACCTCCTGCGCCGCCTTGACGATGAGATCGACCTTGTCCTTCGGCAGCTGCCCGAGTTCGCCGTTCGCCAATGCGGCGCATTTCTTGAGAATGCCGAGCGCGCGAATGACCGCGCGCCGCCAATGAAAGCGTTCAACTCCGATGGGGAAGTTGAGATGCGAGCGCTGCGTCTGCGCCCCCCACAGATGATCGGCTGGGACCTCGACATTGCCCAGTGCGTCTTCCTCGATTCGCATCCCTGGACGGGCCTGTTCCTTCGTCATCTGATCGAGTCCTCAAGCGTCGCCGGTGACATGGCGCTCTGGTGCAGCTTGCAGCTTGTGAAGCGATGCGGCCGTCTCGGAGCGTTTCCGTTGCGAAACCCGCCCTACAAGCGGTGGTCGGCAGCGGCAGGTGGCATAGCCAAGATCGATGCGAGGGGCAACTTGGCCCCTCGCCAGCCGGGCGGCGCGAAGCCATGGGTGCGGACCGCCGATGCTGCTAACATCGCAATGTGGCCGCTCAAGAGCGAGCGCGCATAAAACACGGGAGGCTGCCATGGCCAGGAAAAAAGAGGGCGTCTACAAGATCGTGGAGGTCGTCGGCGTCAGCGAAAAGTCGTGGGAGGACGCGGGCCGCGCTGCGGTCGCAACGGCAGCCGGAACGCTGCGCGACCTGCGCGTAGCGGAAGTGACGCAGATGGACATGAAGGTAGACAACGGCAAGGTTTCTGCATTTCGCACCCGCGTGTCGCTGTCCTTCAAATACGAACCTTAGGACGCGCGTTCGCGTCTTGCATAGCGACCGCGCCTGACGCGTCGGCGGGCGTGGAGCACGCCAAATCGGTCAAATCCAGGCTGAGCAGTCGGCCCCTCGGACCCTCGCGCGCGCCTCCTCGCTAGCGGTTGCGCCAGCCACACACTCGGAAAAATTCTGCGGCTCGCGCCAGCGGGCCGGCTCACTCATTCATCGAACCGCGATTCCGGGGGCGCCGGCCTGCGCGGTACAGGCCCCGTAGGGAGCGCAACGCCTACATAGCGCATCAGCTCAACCGGCTGCAGGACCGGCGGAACGCGATCGGGGGCAAATCGCCACGCCGCCAGCAGCGCGGCGACCGCCGCGACGATGAGGGTCATCACGATTGCGTACGCTCGCCAGCGCCTCAGGCGCCGGCGAACCACAGCCGTCGTTCGCTCGAGGGCCTCTTCTCGCACGGGCTGGGGTGGAGGAGCGGCAGTGACGGGCGCGCCCGGCGGACTAGGCACGGCCTCGACCGCGGAGGTTCCAGTCACATCCGGCCTCGGCGCCGGCGGTGCTTCGGCAGGCGGCGGCGAAGCCGTTTCCGAAGCCGACACGGGCATCGCCTCCGCGACAGTCGTCCCCTCTGATGGCGTCGGCGCCGTCTCCTGCGTGGCTGCCGAAGTCGCCTCTGCACTCAAGGTTGTTGCCGCCTGCGATATTGCCGCTTCGATGGCATCGAGGCTTGGCGGCTCAGCCGCTGCTGGCGGGGAGGTCGATGGCGGGATCTCGGGCTGCGGAGCCCGGATCCCTTGCTGGACCTCCGGCAGTTTGGCCTTGATGCGCACCCAAATGCCGGAGTCTGGCTCGACGGCCTCGACCATCAGGTGCAGTTCGCCGAACCGGCGCTCCCACAGCTGGACTTTGGCGGCGAACGTTGCATCCGCCTCGAGCAAGTTGCGCGCCTGCGCGCGCTCCTCGAAATCAAGGCTGCCAAGCACATATTCGGCGGCCAGCGCATCCATGTGGTCGAGTTCGCTCATGACTTAAGGCATCCATCGATCTCGAGCAGGCTTCGCCGCAGGGATGCGCGGAGCAGATCGATTGGCATGTCCAGCTTGGCCGAAAGCTGCTCGCGGCTGAAGGCGCCGTAATAGGCGAGCAGCAGCATGCGCTGCCGGTCCGGTTCCAGCCGCCCGATGCAGGTAAGCAGCTGTTTGAGATCGTCCGTCAGCTCGTGCCGCGGGACGGTGCCGGGTCCTTCGTCCTCTTCGATGACGTCCGGCTCGCCCTCGGCCGCGGGTGGCTGCGGCCCGCGCGCCACATCGATCGCCAAGCGACGAGCGATCGCCACCATCCAGGCGAGCGGGGTCGAACGGGCTGGATCGTAGTCGCCAGCATCGCGCCAGATCTGAAGATAGGCCTGCTCGATGACTTCGCCGGCGAGGTCATGGCGGCGCAGGATCCGCAGCACGATGCCGTAGAGTTTGGCGCACGTCGCTCCGTAGAGGCGCTCGAAGGCCACCGCGTCCCCTTTGGCAACCGCCGCAAGCAGCCATGTGATTTCGACGGCGGTCGACATGAGAACAGTCCTTCCTCCTGGCTGGACCTGACCATACAAGCGTCCGGCCACGGCTTGTAGGCGTGCCGGCGGCCGGCGACAGAAAAGCCGTCAGCCCGATGGCCGCATCCTCTTGGCCATCAAGCCGAGCGTCCCCCGCAAGGCCCGATTATGGCCGCCGAGATCGCCCCCCGTCGAGACACGAATTTTCGAGTACCCGAGAGCACCCACGACGCCGAGCTCGATCAGCTGCGGTTCGGCGGGGCCGACACGCTCGCGCGGCAGCAGTTCGTCGTTACGCGCGCGCGCTGCTGCGCATCAAGTCGAACGTCTCCGGCCCGACCTGGCTGTCCTCCTCGGAGCGCACGCGCATCTGCTCGCGCTCGTCGAGCAGTTCGACCTTTTTCATCTCCTCGAATGCCTCGTTCAGAGCTGCCTTGGCGTCCTCGAGCTGGATCTTCAGGTCGTTGGCCGAGCGCTTGAGGTTGTCGCGCCGCTGGATCGCCGCCTTGGCATAGGTCGGGTAGGCGAAATGACCCGGATCGTGAATACCGGAGCGATCCTGCTCGGTCTTGATCTCGCGCTCGAGATCGCTGCTGATGCGCTCGAACTCGCTGATCATGCTCTCGATCTGGGCGACTCGACGCCGCCGCTCGTCAACCTGAAACTTTTTCAGGCGAATGACTGTCTCGCGTGACTTCATCGACTCGTGCTCCCCGAAGTCCCCGGCGCCACCGCACCGAAATGCGCGCCGCCCCCCTGCAGCCTACGCGAAGCGCGGCGCGACAATGAGTTCCCGCCGCCCCGCAACATCGCGCAAGGCGTTGATATCCTTGCCCAAGACTCATTGCTGCTTCCTTACCTCAACGCTGTGGCAGGCAAGCTGTTGCGCAAAACCAACAGCGCGGCGCCGCGCCGGTGAATGAGCTGCGCGATCGCGCCACGTTTCTTAACTTCGTGTTTACCCGCGTCGTTAATCATTGGGTCATCGTTGTGGGACGTCAGTCCGCACTGGGCGCAGCGGACAGAACTTCTCCGGATCGATTAGAGCCGACTCTTAAAGTCAGAGATGAAATGGCGCTTGGAAAGAAAACCGCTCCCGTGCAGTATCTTAGGGTGATTCGCCCGAGCTTTCCCGAGGGCACGCGCACGTTGGAAGTAGGTTTTATTAACTGCGCGTCGTTAATGTTTCCCGTCGGTTTGTCCCAAGGCGTTTTCGAGGGCCGCCGCTGCGGCGTGCCGACCTGAGCCCGAAGCGCGAGGAAGGGGGCTGGCATGCGCGTATTGCTGATTGAGGACGACAGCGCCACCGCTCAATCGATTGAGCTGATGCTGAAGTCCGAAAGCTTTAACGTCTATACGACCGATCTGGGCGAAGAAGGCGTCGATCTCGGCAAGCTCTACGATTACGACATTATCCTGCTCGACCTGAACCTGCCGGACATGTCCGGGTTCGAGGTATTGCGGACGCTGCGCGTCTCCAAGGTGAAGACACCCATTCTGATCCTGACCGGCCTTGCCGGTATCGAGGACAAGGTGCGGGGTCTCGGCTTCGGCGCCGACGACTACATGACCAAGCCGTTTCATAAGGACGAGCTCGTCGCGCGTATCCACGCCGTCGTGCGCCGCTCCAAGGGCCATGCCCAGTCGGTGATCCAGACCGCCGATCTCGTGGTCAATCTCGATACCAAGACGGTGGAAGTGAACGGCGCGCGCGTGCATCTCACTGGCAAGGAGTACCAGATGCTGGAGCTCCTGAGCCTGCGCAAGGGCACGACGCTCACCAAGGAGATGTTCCTCAACCACCTCTACGGCGGCATGGACGAGCCGGAGCTCAAGATCATCGACGTTTTCATCTGCAAGCTGCGCAAGAAACTCGCCAACGCTTCGAGCGGCAAGAACTATATCGAGACGGTGTGGGGCCGCGGATACGTGCTGCGCGAGCCCGCCGACGACGAGGCGCGAATTCCGGCCTGAGCGGCACCGCCGCGACACGCCCTCAATACGGATTGATTCTCAACGCCCCGGGCATTGCCGTGCCCGGGGTGATTGACGCTGCGCGCGCGACCCGTAGAGTGCGCTGCCGCACCTGTCCGCCCTGCCCCTTACGCCCATGTCTGCGCCGTCAATCCCCACCTTATCCGCGCACGGCGCCGAATTGCCGGCGATCGGCTTCGGTACCTCCTCGTTGGGCGATTGCGGCGAGATCGTCGCAACCGCACTCGGGCTCGGATACCGTCTCATCGACACCGCGTGGAAATACGGCAGCGAGCGCGGCGTCGGCGAGGGCATGCGCGCCTCCGGCGTGCCGCGCAGCGAGATCTTCCTGACCACCAAAGTATCGCACGAATATCTGCGCGCCGATGATTTCGCGCGATCGGTCGAGGAGAGCCTGAGGAATCTCGGTGTCGACTACGTCGATCTTCTCATGATCCATTGGCCGAACCCGGAGATCCCGCTCAGCGAGCCGGTCGGCGCGCTTGCCAAAGCGAAGCGGCAAGGCCTCACCCGCCATATCGGCGTTGCAAATTTCAATATCGCGATGCTCGACGAAGCAATCCGGCTCTGTCCCGAGCCGCTGGTCAATCTTCAGGCAGAGTACCACGCGCATCTCGACCAGACCAAGCTCACGCAAGCATGCCGCAAGCGCGGCCTGATCTTCACCGCCTATTGCCCGCTCGGCCGTGGGCGGCTGTTGCGCGACCCGGTGCTCGCGGACATCGCCGCCCGCAAAGGGCGCACGCTCGCGCAAATCGCACTGCGCTGGCTCCTCCAGCAAGGCAACATCGTTGCGATCCCGCGCTCCTCGAATAGCGCGCGCATGGCCGAAAACCTCGACGTGTTCGACTTCACGCTGGCCGAGGAAGAGATGAATCGGATCGCAGCGCTCAAGCGCAATGACGGCAGGATCGCCAATCCGGCAGGGCGCGCCCCGGCGTGGGATTGACGCCCGGGCGAACGTGCAGCGAGGCCGCCATGGCGCAGCCGCCGAAATATTTCATGTACTTTCCCGGCAACTACCGGTGGTCGGCGGCCTTCGTCAACATGCTCGGTCGCGCAAGCTACGGCGGCACCGACATCGGCGAGTTGCACAAGATCGGACGCGCGCTCGCGGACAAGAACGCCGAGGACGACCAGGCTTGGTTCGACGCCTGCGTCGCGGTCGCCGACGAGGTGCGCTCCCGTGCCGAGCGCTTCGCCGCGTCGGGACATGCGGTTTCCGCCGCGGCCTTCTATCTGCGCGCGTGTCACTATTATCAGATGGGCGAGCGCTTTCGCACCCCGAAGGACAAGGCGGCGCTCGCGGCCTATCGCATCGCGGTCGATTGCTTTCATCGATTCGTCGCCCTCGGCGAGATCAAAATCGAGGTCGTCGAGGTGCCGTTCGAAGACAAAAGCCTACCGGGGTATTTCGTTCACGCGCAGAACAGGCGGTCGCCGCGCGCACCGTGCGTCGTATTCTTCGACGGCCTCGACGTCACCAAGGAGATCCAGTACCTCGCCGGCGTGCCGGACCTGATCAAGCGCGGCATCTCGGTCTTGGTCATGGATGGGCCGGGAACCGGCGAAGCGATTCGTTTCCGCGGCCTCGTCCTGCGCCACGATTATGAAAAAGCGGGCAGCGCCTGCATCGATTTCCTGGAGAGGCGCGAGGATGTTGACGGCAAAAAGATCGGCATCGTCGCGATCAGTCTCGGGGGATATTACGCGCCGCGCTGTGCCGCGCTCGAGCCGCGCTTTGCTGCTTGCATCGCCTGGGGTGCGATCTGGGACTATCACGCGGTATGGAAGCGGCGGATCGCGGCGCAGTTCAAGGCTTCGCTGTCGGTGCCAGGACACCACATCATGTGGATCCTGGGGGCGGCAACGCGGGAGGATGCATTGAGACGGCTCGAGCCGTTCAAGCTCGATGGGGTCGTGCAGAAAATGCGCTGCCCGTTCCTGGTGGTGCACGGCGCCGACGACGAGCAGATTCCGCTCGCGGATGCGCAGGCGCTCTACGATGCCTGCGGATCGACGGACAAGGCGCTACGCGTGTTCACGAGCGAGGAAGGCGGCGCGCAACACTGCCAGCGCGATTATCTCACGCTCGGCTGCGCCACCATGTGGAGTTGGTTCGAGGACAAGCTCATTCACGCCTAGCGTGAGGCCCGCAGGACTAAACAGCCGCAACGACGATGACCTCGCCCTCCGCCTTGAGGCTGACGTCCAGCCCGCACGCGCGAGCGAGGAGGCCGGCGTAGAACGGCTGAATCGCGTGGGCGTCGATCGAGCCGTTTTCCGAAGTGCCTTGCAGCAGGGCGGTCACACCTTGCGGAATCCGGGCATTGAGCCCGGAGGCGGCGATACGGAATGCCATGCTTTCTCCTTCTCCGACCGCGTCGACGGTCAGCGTACCGCCGCGCGGAATCGTCTGGCCCGCGATAATCAACAGGTTGAGTAGCAGCTTGACCCGGTTTTTCGGCAACAGCGCGCGCGGCAAGTTCCAGGCGAGCTTGGTCTTGTCGTTCTCGATAAACGGCCGCGCCATCGCTTCGGCGTCGCCGATATCGATTTTGCCGCCGGGCGCACCGGCCGAGCCAAAGGCGAGGCGACAGAATTGCAGGCGCGCCGACGCCGTTTTCGCGCTCCTTTTGATGAGATCGAGCGCAAAAGTTTTGGTCTCCTCATCACTGTCTTCTTCTTCCAGCACCTCGAGTCCGTTGACGATCGCACCGGCGGGACTGATCAGATCGTGGCAAACGCGCGAACACAGGAGCGCGGCGAGATCGAGCGCATCTAGGGCAACGGCTACGGACATCGCAGGCGTCTCCGATGGAGGGGTTCGGCGAAGTGCGTGCTGGACGCGACTCGGGACCGTGGCGTCGGTGGGCCGGTGTGATACACCGCATTCGCTCGACCTGCCAAGACTTGAACCGACGGAGCCGCCCGAGCGTGCGAGCAGAGGATGACATCACGGGTGGCAATGGACGGCTGCTCGACGAGCTTACGACCATCGTGTCGGCCGCGGCGGCCGCCATTCTTACGGTACGCGCGCGTTCGCTCGACACCCGAACCAAACCCGATCGTAGCCCGGTCACTAGCGCCGACGAGGCGGCCGAAGCCGTGATCCTGGACGCGCTTGGGAGGCTTCTTCCCGGTGTGTGCGTCGTGTCGGAGGAGGCGACAGGCCACGCATTCCCCGACCGGCTTCCCGACAGCTTCGTTCTGGTCGATCCGCTCGATGGCACGCGCGAGCTCATCGCGGGACGTGACGAATTCACCATCAACATTGCAATCGTGCGGGGCGGGCATCCACGCCTCGGCATCGTCGCAGCCCCCGCGCAGGGATTGCTATGGCGGGGTATCGAAGGGTGCGGTGCCGAGCGACTCCGCCTTGCTCCCGGCGACCCCGCGAGCGCGGCGCAGGCGCGCAGCACCATCCGAACCCGACGTGCGCCGGACACAGGCCTCGTCGCAGCGATCAGCCGCTCACATCCCGACCCCCGGACCGAGGCGCTCCTGGCGCGGTTACCCATCGCGGCTCGGCACGCATGCGGGTCGGCGGTCAAGTTCTGTCAGCTCGCCGAAGGAAGCGCTGACATTTATCCGCGCCTTGCGACCACCTGCGAGTGGGACGTTGCGGCCGGACACGCGGTGCTCGCAGCCGCCGGCGGCATAATCACCACGCCGGAAGGGTCGCCGTTGAGCTACGGGCGGATGGCCGAGAACTTCCGCATCCCAGCTTTCATTGCGTGGGGCGACCCCTCGGCAGCGGCCGGGTTCGGCGGCTGAGCGAGCATTATCGGGCGTTGGCTCGTCGCCCAGGCGTGCTCGGGCCTCCTGCGCTGGCGCGGGACAGAGACTTCCGTCGCTGCCGCCATGCGGCCATAGTCTTGCCTGTCATGGGGCGATTCGGTTGCGGTTTGGCCGCAAAGCCCAGGTATCTTCATGGGTAACGGTGTCATTTGGCCTCGATTCACGGAGCATTCGATGCGCGCCCTGACGCGGACCGTCGCTCTCGCCCTCATCCTGCTCGGCTTCGCGAGTTCGCCTCTTTTGGCCCAAGCCAATCCTCCGCCGCCGAGCAATCCCCCAGGCGCGCAACCCACAGGCCCGCAATACCAAGGTCCGCCGCCCCAAGCTCCGCAGGCTCAATCACCGCAACCGCAAGGCCCGCAGTACTCCTCGAATGAAATCGTCGATGCCGGTCACCGCTTTTTCGGCACGATTTCGCGTGGGCTCGCGCAGATCGTCGAGAAGGCAGGCAGCCAATTTGGGCTTCCCAACGGTTACGTGCTCGGCCAGGAGGCCGGCGGCGCGGTGGTTGCGGGACTGCGCTACGGGGAAGGCATCCTCTACACCAAGAATGCCGGTGACCTCAGGGTGTTTTGGCAAGGGCCGTCACTTGGCTATGACCTCGGCGTCGAAGGCGCGCGCACGATGATGCTTATCTACAATCTGCCCGCCACCGACGCCATCTACCAGCGCTTCGCCGGGATCGAGGGTTCGGCTTACTTGGTCGGCGGCTTGGGAATGACGGCGCTGACGATGAACAACATCGTCGTGGTTCCGATCCGCACGGGGGTGGGGATACGGCTCGGCGCGAATGTCGGCTATCTCAAATTCACGCCGACGCCGACCTGGAACCCGTTCTGAACTGGACATGAACTCGCGCCTCACTCGATCACCTCGTCGGCTTGTGTCAGCAGCGCTGGCGGCACCTCGAGTCCGAGTGCCTGCGCGGTCTTCAAATTGACGAATAGCGCAATTTTCGTGGACTGCTGGACGGGCAGATCAGATGGCTTTTCACCTCTGAGAATCCGGCCGGTATAGACTCCGACCCAACGAAACGATTCGGCAAGACTGCCGCCGTAGCTCATCAGACCGCCAGCCGCCACGAACTCCCGAAATCCGAAAATTGCTGGCACCGCGTGGCGAGCAGCCAGCGCGGCGAGCCGATCGCTGCGGCTGAAAAAGAAAGAGTCGGAACTAATCACAGGTCCGCCCGCGCGCAGTCGGGCCATGCTTTCGAACGCCGTCTCAAAGTCTGCCTCGGTGCTCGCCTGTAGCACGTGAAGCTGCAGCCCGCGGCTGCGAGCCGCCGTCTGCAGGTCTTTTGATTGCGCCTCGGCAAGGTTTGGACTGGTCGGATTGATCAACAGAGCAAGTGATGTGACAGTAGGGACCATCTCGTGCAGCAGCTGCAGCCACTTCGGTCCTACTTCTAAAGTCAGGGTGGTTGCGCCCGTAAGATTACCACCGGGCCGGCGCAGACTCGCGACCAATCCGAGATCGACCGGATCGCCGGCCACAAAGAAGACGATTGGTATTGTTTCGGTCGCAGCCTTTGCCGCCAGAACCGAGGGGGTCGGGGTGACAATTACAGCCGGCTGGCGGTGAACCAGATCAGCCGT
>WNFW01001134.1_pt1 | contig 17787 bp, 14 predicted proteins | sample 5400131 | NCBI WGS metagenome assembly WNFW01 (sample SAMN13153362, study PRJNA577476) | soil metagenome | isolation source: 20 cm soil or saprolite under grassland replicate 1 | place: USA:California | collected 2016-06-15 | reverse complement strand
CGGCCAAGGACAATCCGGTCGTCAAGGCAGACAGCTTCCGCGATGGCACCATCGACCACATGCAGAATTTCTTCGATTGCATCAAGACCCGCAAAGAGCCCAGCGCGCCAGTGGAAGCCGGAGTTGCCGCAGCCCGCGCCGGCCAGATCGCCAATCTGGCCTACCGCGGCACCGGTCAGATAGCCTGGCCGCCGAAGAACCTGGCTTGAGCCTGCTTGCGGAATTCGCACAGGGCGACGCAGGACTGGACAAAATTGCGGCATATGCGTGGGAGAACAGGCTAGTCCACAATTCCTGCGCCTGGATGTTCGTCGTCAAGCACAGCGGCGAGCACTACGGCCAGCTCGTGGCCTACTATCGCGCGAACAACCTGGTGCCGCCGGACGCGCGGCGGTAATGCGGTAATAGGCCCTTGAAAGTTCCGGGTTGCTCCTAACTCCCGTATGGTCACCTGCTCGGAAGCAATCGTGACTTGGTTTGTGGGAATTCACACGGTCCAATAGTCATTTCCGAGGGAGGCCACAAGTTTTTGGATTCAAACAAATTGAGGAGGGTCGCTCCAATGAAACAAATACGAATCTTCTTGCAGTTGGCAGCACTCATCTTTACCATCGCCGCTTTCGGACAGGGCACAAAGAGCGCCGCGGCCGCGAGCGTGCCTCAGGCACAACAGTCGCAGCCTCCGCCGACGGTAGCTTCAACCGTGGACCGCGAGATCAGCATTATCGAAAAGCAAATTGTGGAAGCTGCCGAAGCCATGCCGGAAGATAAGTTCAACTTCTCTCCTGAGAGCTTGAACATCCCAGGGGCCGACTACAGGGGTGTGCGCACGTTTGCCTTGCAGGTCAAGCATGTCGCCGCTTCCAACTACTTCCTATGGTCGGGGCTTACCGGCGATAAGCTCCCGGAAGACTTCAAGGGCGGGAACGGTCCTGAGGACTTGAGGGCCAAAGCCGACATCGTTAGGTTCCTTAAGGACTCTTTTGCCTTGGGTCACAAGGCGGCGGCCACGTTGACTACTCAGAACATGTTGCAGACCTCTGAGCACAGCAAATCGCCCCGCCTGTACTTGGCCACATTCGCCGTCGCCCACGCATTTAATCATTACGGACAGATGGTGGAGTATTTGCGGATGAACGGAATTGTGCCGCCAGCCAGCCGGGCAAAGCCAGACTGATTGCCGGAATTGCCATAACCGTCGCATGCGTCCGCCGACTTTTCGCTGGTGAAGCAGTGCCGGGCCTTAGCAGATTCGCTCGTTAGGCAATGGGACGAACTACTGCCGTTTATGCCACCATTCACGAAGGGACCGACAGCGACCCGCCGAGTCCAACGAGATCAAGAAGATGCCGTCCAGTTTCGTTTCTAGGCCAGGTGGCACGCGGACAAAGGACGCCCACCACGTGGCAATACCATGCTCCGCAGTGACTGCGAGGATCTCATATTCGAACTGGATTTTTTCTTCGGTTCTCGCTACGCCGGACCAATATTCGTAGATTGCGGCCCGACCACGCAAGGGTTCGTCGAAGGGCGTCACTTGATAAGTGGCATCGTCTGCGTACAGCGAGGCGGCGGCCCCCGGGTCACGGCCGGTCCAAGCGCTTCCATAAGAGGCCAGCCAACGATTGAAAGTTTCTCGATCCATATCTATTTTTGTACACTACTACACCTGCGCTAACCTCGTCGTCCCGGGGCACAGCGGCGAGACCTTGACTCCCGTTCGGTGTTGCGCGTTCAATTTCCTGTGTTTGTCGTCGGCTGAGTTGACTCGATCGTTATGTTCTTGAGTGCGTGAGCGACAGCATCCTTGACGACGACCTCATTCCGGCCGTGGTCGGTGATGGCGTCGTAGAGCAGTTGCGTCGGTCCGGGGTTTAATTCCTTCTTGTATTCATCGGTGATATCCGCGGCCATTTGTTGGAGCATCTTGCTGGACTCGGCATCCAGATCCGTGCCGGTGATGTCGACTTGTTTGCCCATGTATGTCGCGGCGATTCGCTCGGCGAGTTTGTCGGCGGTTTGGTAGTAATATTCCGAGACTAGGCGATGGCCTTCCTCATGTTCGATCACATGTTGGGTTACCCCGGTCGGCACCCAGATGTTGATGTTGAGTTGTAGCGTCACCCTGAGTTCCGTGATGGTGACGGTCGCGTGTGTGGCATCCGCTTGTCGAGACTCTCCGCGGACACTGGCGTTGGAAAGGAAATTGGAATCGCACTCCGCGTTTTCCCCCGGGGCCAACGGTGGCATATCGGCTGGCGGTGAGGCCGGGTCAAACGTGCGGTTCGCGAAAGCAACCGGCTGCTTGTTGATGGTCGGGACAGGAGCTTCCCTCAGATGCCGTCTCGATGAGAAGTCCCGCCACGTGAGCCAGCCGAAGAGAAGCACTCCCAGCAACACGCAAAGGACAATTAAGCCGCGCGAGGGCAATACTGCCTCCGCATTCCATTTTCCGAATAAGACCGCCTCCAAACCATGAGTTTGTGGGTGGCGAATGGCGCGAAAGGTACTCTCATCGATCCGCGTTGCACCGGCCGATAGATACCTGCGTCATGCGCCCAATCACTGGAACGTCCTCTTGGCAGCATGTTGCCATTGAAAGCATTATCAACGCGCCCTGCGATGGTGTTGGACTTTCCACAGCTGAGCAGCCGAGTGATATCAAGCACGAACGTGTACTCCTTGCGCACATGTTCTCCAGCCCGTTCCTCATTTATCCAGATTGTGGCTGTGTGGAACACGGCCTCAAACTCGATCCGTGCCGCAGAGTCTTGCCATTCAATCGGAGCGTCGAAAGTTCGCCGATACCAGGCGACACTCCGATAGTCGACAAAAGAGGAATCAACTTGCCAAGCGTGAGGCACACGCACTTTGCGCCAGGCACTGAGGGGGTCATCGCTTCCGTACCGGCGCTACTCCTCACCAACGCTTCCAGGATCAGTCCGAAACCACCATTGGCCGCAAAGGCTCACCGTCTCCGGCACGAACGGGTCTGCGGTTTTCGCGCCTGAGGAGAGAGCAGGCGTGCTCATAGTGCCCGCAGCCAAGAATCCGGCCCGAGTAAGAAACTTTCAACGAGAATTCACGGCAAGGTTCCGTTTCCGATCGTGATGACTTGGCAGCTAACCAGATATCCTGGACGTGTGTCAAACCAAACCAAATTAGCTGTAGATGCTCCAAGATAACGGATTCGCCCCACTCTGACCTGATAGTGTTCTTCGCCAGCGATTGTAGCTGCCGGCACGCTGCCAAAAACTAAGAACAATCGAGAACATGCATTGATTCAATCGAAAGATTCGTTTTGACACCCCCACGTGCGCCGTTCTTAATGTCATCACCAATGTACCTCCGCACTTGTCCTAACCGAAGGAGTGGAAATGATGAAGAAGATCTTACTGGTCCTACTCGTCGTGTTCCTTGGCACGCCTAGTTCATACGCACAGTCCACAACATCGATACGAGGAGTCATCACCGATTCTTCCGGTGGAGTCATTGCGGGAGCGTCTGTGACCATGGCCAGCATGGAAAATGGCGGCGTGCGTACGAGCGTTACCGATGCCAACGGAGTCTACAATTTTCCCCAGGTCGTCCCTGGAACCTACAGGCTAGTGGCGGAGAAATCCGGTTTTGCCAAGATGACGCGCACGGATATCACGCTTCTCGTGAATACCCCGAGCACGCTCGACTTGGTCATGGTCGTTGGCGCCACTGGAGACGTGGTGAATGTGCAAGCGGAGGTTTCACAGATCAACACTACCGACGCGAGTCTTGGCAACCCATTCAGCGAAATGCAGGTGCGACAAATCCCTTTACAGACGCGCAATGTGGTGGAACTGCTCAGTGTGCAACCTGGCGTGACTTCGAATGGAGAAGTGCTTGGAGCGCGCCGCGACCAGAACAACGTCACACTAGATGGCGCCGACGTAAACAACAACCAGAACTCCGGACTGATCGCGCAAAACACGACCACCGGCCTGGGCGGATATCAGGGATCAAATGCCAACGGGGCAAATATCAATTCCGGGTTTAATGCGGTGCTGCCGATTCCGCTGGATTCCGTCGAGGAATTTCGTGTCACCGTGGCTGGCCAGGGAGCCAACATGGGGCGCTCCTCGGGAGGACAAGTCGCACTCGTGACCAAAAGCGGTACGAATAATCTCCACGGCTCGTTGTACGAATATAACCGGAATTCCGCTACCGCCGCGAATACCTGGTTCAACAATCAGGCTGGTGTTGCCAGGCAACCGCTGGTGCGCAACCAGTTTGGTGCGTCTACGGGCGGCAAAATTGTCCGCGACCGGGCTTTTTTCTTCTTTAACTACGAGCAGCGCCAAGATGCCAGCGGCGTAGCCCAGGTGCGGGCCGTGCCATCCGACTCGCTGCGCCAGGGAATCTTCAAGTACAGAATGTGCAACAACCCAACAGGCCCTGGTGGTGTTTGTGATCCAGTGAACGACCAAATTTTTGTGCAAGCCATCTCGGCGAGCGACATTCAAGCGGTGGACCCCATCGGAAAAGGCGTCAATACCAGCATGCTTCCTATATTGAGCCAGTATCCGAGTGGCAACGCTCCGTCTTTTGGTGAGGATGGCGGACTAAACTTCAGTGGTTTCCGGTTCAATGCCCCGAGTCATCGCAGCGATCACGCCATCGTCGGAAAGATCGATGTTCATCTGGACCGCGCGGGCAAGCATACCGTAAGTCTGCGTGGCACCCTAGCTGACAATACCGACGACCAGATTCTCGCCCAGTTCCCGGGGCAAGCGCCGGCGTCCACTCTTCGGGACAACAGCAAGGGTTTTGCGGCGCAATATACAGCGATTTTGCGGTCCAACCTTGTCAGTGTGCTGAATCTCAGTTACACGCGATTTGGTCAAGCCTTGTCCGGTGTAGCCGGTCCCGTGCTGTTCCAGACCAGTCTCGACCCGCTCCAGAATCCCTACGCGCGTCCCCTCTCGCAGCGCCTGCCAACCCTGAATCCCAATGAGGACATCGCCTGGACCAAAGGGGCGCACACCATCACAGCAGGGTTTTCCGCCCGCTTCATTCACAACAACACTCGCTCGTTTGCCAATTCGTTCGCTCGCTATGGGTACGGCGCCACGGAATTAATCGGCCTCGGAGCAGACATTGACAGTGCGCTCACAAATTTCATGTCCACCAATCCGATGCGCTTCGGGCCAAACGTCGGGCTGGCAGATCCTGTTTCAGTAACCAATGGTATGGGCGCCATCCTCGGTTTGGTGAACGACGATTTTCATACCGATCTGTTTTCGAAAAATGGAACTCCCTTGTTGCAGGGTACGGTGCAGGCCCGCAGGTTTATCGAGCAAGATTACGGCCTCTATGTTGGTGATACGTACCGCGTCTCGCGCGAGTTGACCTTGAGCTTTGGTTTGCGATGGGAGAACTTCAGGCCTCCTTACGAAGCAAACGGATACCAGGTGATGCCCACTGTCCCGCTCAATCAGTATTTTGCGGAACGCAATGCAGGACAAAGCCAGGGTCTGCCGCAGAACGCGCTGCCGAACGCCAGACTGAAGTGGGCCCTGGACGGCCCTGTCAATGGCAAACCGACTTGGTGGAGACCTTCCAATCTAAATTTTGCACCCCGCTTTGGACTTGCCTACTCTCCCTCGAGCCGCGAGGGCTGGCTCGCAAAGATGTTCGGGAGAGGCGGAGCGTTGCGAGTCGGTGCCAGCATGGTCTACGATCGATTCGGCAGCGACCTCATCACGCAGTACGATCAATTCGGTTCGATCGGCCTCGCCTACAAGGCGAATTTCCCAGATTCCTACAGTTTCAGCACCAGCCCGCGATACGGCGGATCATCGCCCACGTTGCCCGCTCCTCCACAGGAAACCTTCCCGTATCAGCCTCCTGACATTGCCGCCATCATCGGCGATTTCGAAGGCATCTCACCAAATCTGAAGCCCCCGTACGCTTACGTTTTCACCGCCAGCTTCGCTCGCGAAATTCCCGGCAAGATGACTCTGGAGATCGGTTATGCGGGTCGCCTCTCTCACCGGCTGCTCATGGAAGGCGACGTCTATACACCGCTCGAATACTTCAAGGATCCCAAGTCCGGAGTCACTTGGGAACAAAACGCCGGCATGGTGCGGAAGCTTTTTGATTCTGGTTTGACCCCTGCCCAGGTAAAGGCAAATCCGAGCTTGGTGCCAACGCTTCCATTTGTCGAGGACGTGTGGCCCACTCTCGCGAATGTAGACGTTCCTGGAAGCGCTTCAGCCAACTATTTCATGTGCGTATACCAGGATTACGGTGGCAGCTATCTTGACTGTTTGCATGCGCTCGATCGAAACGTGACAAGTTCCTACAATCCGGGGCAATGTCTCACTGGCACAGGATGTTATACCTTTTTTCCTATCCAGGGCAGCTCACTGCCCACTTGGATGAATTCCGGCACCGCCGCCTACCACGGCCTCACCGTCTCCTTGCGGAGGAGATTCAGCGGCGGACTCTCCTTTGATTTCAACTACTCGTGGTCGCACTCGGTTGATGACGGTTCGGCGGCCGAATCAGGGGCGGGGGAGCAAGGGGCCGCCATTCAAAATATTTACAACACCAAGGAATTCCGCGGCTCGTCGGATTTCGACATGCGCCACAACATCTCTGGTAATGCTCTATTCGAGCTGCCGGTCGGGCGCGGGAAGCTTCTTTTGCGGGACGCCTCTCGCTGGCTGGACTTCATGGTTGGAGGCTGGCAGGTCTCCGGGCTGTCTCGCTTCCGCACCGGCTTGCCAACAACCGTGGCGGGAGGCTTGGAGTACAACGCCAACTATTGGCTGAGCTCACTCGCGATTGTGACCGGGCCCATCAACCATGGCGCGCACATCGATCAGAACGGCAACCCCAGTATTTTTGGGAGCACCAGCACCTCGAACTCCTTCGCCGACGAGCTACCAGGCCACACTGGCAAACGCGCTGCCGTTCGCCTTCCCTCCTTTTTCAACACGGATCTGGGAGTGACAAAAGTGTTCAAGCTGCCTTGGGAAAGCCAGCTAATTCATTTCCGTGCCGAAGCCTTCAATGTATTCAATAATGTCAATTTCACGAACCCCAGTCTGAGCTTAACCTCGCCGGGCACATTTGGAGAATTCCAAGGCGTAATGGAACCGCGCGTAATGCAGTTCGCGCTACGCTACGAATTCTGAGCACATCCTGGAAACTTGCCCAATTCGGTTGCAGCACTTTGCTTCAACGCCTATCCAGGTGCCTGCCGGAAAATCTTTTTCCTAAATTGTCGGTTTCAACGGAGATCTAGCATCGGCAGCTAAATCTCATTCGGCAGAAGATCTTGGGCGGCAGCTAGGTCGTGCGGAGGGGCACCCCCGATGGTCGGGGTGAGTTCGTCGGACTCGCGCGTGCTGCCGGCAGCGCTGTCCAGCTGAGCCACGAGCCGGGAAAACTCGCCTGCGGCACAAGAACTCGGAACGGCCAGGTCCAAGACAACACGCGAACCGTGGTTCGGCGTTTCCCGGGCCAGCACGATAACTCGAGTTCCGAGCTGAAGAGCTTCCTGGGTGTTGTGAGTCACAAACACTAACGTCACCCCAGTGCCCCGCCACAAGTGGCGAATCAAAACTTGCATGTCTCTGCGCGTCCCTGGGTCAAGCGCGCTGAAAGCTTCGTCCAAAAGCAAGATCCTTGGCCGATTGACCAGGGCCTGCGCAATAGCGACTCGCTGCTGCATCCCACCCGAAAGCTGGTCCGGGTATTTGCCGGCATCCGCGTCTTGCAAACCGATTCGGCGAATATACTGCATAGCCTGCTGGCGGAATTCTCGGCGCTGGCGGAAATAGCGCGGCGTCAGGCGGGTTAACAGGTTGAATTCACTGACTTCCGGCCCAAAAGTGATGTTGCCCATCACGGTTTTGTCCGGAAAGAGAGAATACTTTTGCGGTACATAGCCGCAGATGGGATCTGGCTGGTCGTGTTCGGTTCCATCGATCAGGACGCGGCCCGCGCAGGGTTGTTCCGAACCAAGCACGAGCCGCAACAAGGTCGATTTTCCGCAACCGGTCTGGCCCAGCAGGCAAACAAATTCACCCTCTTCGATGGTCAGATCGACGGAGCTCAGCACAGGGTGCGATGGTGCACCATAGCTCACGGAAACTTTTTCGAATTGAATTAGAGCCATATCCGCTATGCCTCTCGGAACCAGGGGTGGAGCTTGCGGTTGATGAGCCGCATCGTCATGTCTACCAGGAAAAGCAACAACGCCACCCACAGTACGTAAGGAATAATCACGTCCATTCCCATGTGCCGGCGCAGCAGTGCGATGCGGTAGGCCAGCCCGTCTGTCGAGGCGATCATTTCTCCTGCAAAGAGGAACAACATGACGGCCTTCAAGTTAAGCCTGACGCTATTCAGCACGCGCGGCGCAATCTGCCGCAGGACGACGCGATAGGCCACGTCGAAGTCTCCTGCCCCAAGCGTGAACGCCTTCACCACCTGCTCTTGGGGCACACTGCGCGTCAGGTTAAAGGTGTCCAGAATAATTGTTGGAGTCACGCCGATGACGATCAGCATGATTTTGGAGAGCTCATCGATGCCGAACGCGATGAACAGAATCGGTAATAGAGAAAGTGCAATGATCTTGTCGAAGAAGAGCACGAAGCGCGAGAAAAAGACCCCCACGTACGGAAACAGGCCCATGTGTAGCCCGAGAAAGATGGCCGGAATAAGCAGCAGCAGACTGTAGAAAAAACGCCGCGCGCTAGCTCTGGTGTCCTTCCATAGCATGCTGGCCAAGAAGCGTTGCGGCACGTTCGCGTTTTCCCCCATGGTCGGTTCGTCGTCTTCAGCCGGTCTGAACGCCGCTTCGTAGGTGCTGTGAAGCATGTGCGGGATGGTGGGCACCACACGGTCCTCGGCGTTCTCCTGATGCCGCTTGCGCGCGGCGTGAACGTAGAGCCCGATTCCCAGCACAAACAAGAACCACGAGAGCAGGATCGCCGCCGTCCGGCTGGGCTTGGCATGGACGAGTTGGAATCCGCCGCCCATTTTTTCCTTCAAAGTCTGCCTTGCGCTGCCATTTCCATATAGAGGTTTTCGAAACGCAAGCGGACATGGTCCGTTTTTCCCTGTATTGAACCATCCGGATAGCGAATTGCTACGTCGTCCGCCGTGCCGCTCTTCTCGCCCAAGAGGCCGTGGTCAAAACAGAATTGCCTCACCAGCGCCATCTTCTGCTTGAGTACTGGCGAACTGCCGAATTCCGCCGCGGACTTGGGTTGGTAGAACATCCGAGTTGTACTGAGTTGCTCCTTGTACGAGGCTAGGGAATCGGCCGATCCTTCAGCGACGGCCGTCAGCACCCTGTCTGCCGCAGCGCCTTCGGGCGACATCAGTCCCATCATCTCGTACCAGGCGCCGGCAAGAGCTTTCGCGAATTTCTGCCCGGAGCCGTCTGCACGCTCCAGCACGTCTGTGCGCACCACGGTGAGGTCGAGAATCTCGCCCGGTATTTGCGAGGAATTGAACAACGACGTCACGCCCTTCTGCTTCAACAACTGCGAAAGCATCGGTTTCCAGGTGACCACGGCAGAAGCGCTGGAATCGCTGATGAACGCCGACTGAATATCCGAATCGGAAGTGTTGATTTTCCGCACCTGCTTGATCTCACCGGTCTGCCCATTCAAAGTAAAGGCGCGGTCTAACAGGTACTCGGAGACCGTTTTCTCCACCAGCAGCAACTTTTTACCGGCGAGGTCTTTGATCTGCAGGCCACTTCTCACCAGCAGCGCGTCATTCCCATTCGAATAATCTCCGATGATCAGCACCGTGGTGGGGACGCCGGAGGCGGCAGGCATATCCAATGCCTCCATGTTGGTCATGGCGCAGGCATCGATGTTGCGAGCGACGAAGGCATCAAGCGACGGTGCATAATCGAACCGCTGAACTTTGATTGTGATGCCGTATTTGTCCGCCCATTTCTTTAGGATTCCGGACTTTACCAGGTAGTGGTAAGGCGTCCATCCTGCGTAGATGGACCACCCAACCGTGAACGCCGGTTTCTGAGCGGCCGCCGAGGTCGTAAGCAGCATGAAGAGACAGAGAAAACGCGCTGTCATTTAATCGTCCGCGACGCGTATTCCGCGCAGGGAATGAAGGTCGTCATATGCTGAGGAATTCTAGTCCTACCGCGCGGCTATACCCTCAGTCATTATTTCTATCGCTGGGATTCACATTTTCGATGATGCTAGGTAGGCGCGCCAGCCGCCGAACTGCGTGATTTCAGTGGCGCTGGCAAGCGCATAAGACTCGCAGCTAAAGCCTATAACCAATTCGCCGGAATCCAGCGTGAGGTTGCCGAGGCCGAGCGGCGCGGGGACTTCCGTCGCAAAACTGCCGAACTTGTCTTCCGGTATCGTCCAAACTTCCACTTCAATCCCGGGGCCCTGGAATTGGTCATCGCGCACCAAGCCCGGTTTGGGTGGCTTTGTACCTGCCAGCGCATAGAGCCGGTAACCGGGTGCCGTGCGGCAGGTCTTTTTCAGGCGAGCGCCGCGCTGGGTTAATTTGCAATTGAGCGGTTGGCCGCTGAGATGCGCGCCAACGACGGCCAGATCCATGCAGCCGGGAGTTCTCTCGAGCAGGGGAGTCTGCGCGCCGAGATAGCGATGCGCGAGTGAGAGAAGACCTTCGTCGGAAAAAGCCAGTCCTATCAACGAAATTCCAAATGGCAGGCCGTTCGAACGAAAGCCGGCCGGAGCTGCGACCGCCGTAAGGTCCATGAGGTTCACGAAATTCGTGTAGTAGCCGAGATTCGTGTTCATCTTCACTGGGTTTGCAGCCACTTGCTCGTGAGTGTAGATAGTTCCTGTGGTGGGCAGAACAAGGACGTCCATTGCGGTCCACTGTCTCATGGCGGAGCGGCGCAATTCCAGCAGGCGGTACTCGGCCTGGAACGCATCGACCGCCGTAAAGCTCCTTCCGCCAGCGATAATGCCTCGCACGACCGGGTTCATCTGATCGGAGTGATTCTGCATGAAGGATTGGATCGCCGCGAGGCGCTCAGCTACCCACGGTCCTTCATAAAGCAATTCGGCCGCGCCGCGAAATACCGAAAAATCAATCTCCACCCTTTCGCCGCCCAGCTGCTCGAGTTTCCGCACCGCTTCCGCGTACAGGGCACGGGCTTCTTCATCGCCGAAAAACTCGAGTTGTTCATATCGGGGCACACCGAACCGGAAAGGGGCGTTCAACCACGGCGCGGCATCTTCGCTAGTGCGAGGTTCGCGTGAAGATGGATCGGCGGCATCTAAGCCTTTGGCGGCGCTCCAGACTCTATGCGCGTCCCGGCAGGTGGTTGCAAAGATGGACACGCAATCGAGCGTGCGGCAAGCTGGAACCACGCCTGCCGTGCTCAGCAGCCCGCGGGTGGGTTTCAGGCCGATCAAATTGTTGAATGCAGCAGGCACACGGCCCGAACCTGCCGTGTCTGTGCCGAGTGCGAAAGTAACATGGCCTTTCGCCACGGCGATCGCCGAACCGGAGCTTGATCCTCCAGAAATAAATCGTTCGTCGAACACGCTCGAGCAGGCTCCGAACGGCGAGCGCGTACCCACCAATCCTGTAGCGAATTGGTCCATGTTGGTCTTGCCGATCAAGATTGCACCGGCTTCCTCCAGTCGCTTTACCACCGTCGCGCTTGCAGCTGGGGTGTAGGCATAGGCCGGACATCCTGCGGTCGTCGACATACCGGCAACATCGATGTTGTCTTTGGCTGCGAAGGTCATTCCGGCAAGAGTCGTTGGCGAAGCGTTTTCAATGACATGTGCCCGCGCCAGCGCACTCATGCGCGGCACTAGAGAGATCCAAATCGGGTTGAGAGGCTCTCCTTCCAAACGATCGTATATCGCCGAGATGCTTTTGGAGATCTTCATACGAATGCCTCCGGGCGAAATGCCAATAATATCTGCCCCGAGGAGACCAACGAACCTGTCGCGCAGTGCAGTCTTTCAACGGTACCTGCGCTCGGCGCCACTACCGCAATCTCCGTTTTCATCGCTTCGAGCACAAGCAATTTCTGCCCGGCTTCCACTCTCTGACCAGCTTCTACCCCAATTGTCCAGACACTTGCGCCAATCGGAGAACGCACGGGCCTGCAGCCCTCAGGAGTTTGCAAATCGCTAGGTGATACTGTGAGCCCGTCCGGCGGCTCGGCGACGTCGACCAGCCCAGCGGCACCCCATCGCTCTCGTTCGGCCTCAAATGCTCTTTGCTGGCATGCTTTGAATGTGGCGGTATCCGGCTCGATCGATTTCAAAAAAGTGTGGTATTCGCGCATGCGAAATTCCGACTCCTCGATAGCTAGCGAGTAGCGTCCGCGCGGGAATTCGTCGCGAATGTCCACCAACTCCTCCGCGCTCGCAGGGAAAAACCGAATTTGATCGAAGGAGCGCAATAACCAGGGCGTCCCCGGCACGAACTCTGCGGTAGATCGAAAAGTGTTCCACATCTGCACGGTGCGGCCGACGAATTGGTAGCCGCCCGGGCCTTCCATGCCGTACACGCACAGGTAAGCGCCGCCAATTCCCACGGCATTCTCAGGCGTCCAGGTCCGCGCCGGATTGTATTTCGTAGTAACCAAACGATGGCGCGGATCAAGTGGCGTGGCTACCGGCGCTCCCAGGTAGACGTCGCCCAGTCCAAGCACTAGGTAGCTGGCGCCGAACACCATGCGGCGCACCTCATCGATAGAATCGAGGCCGTTGATGCGGCGAATAAACTCGATATTGCTGGGACACCAGGGTGCGTCCGGCCGCACGCCCTGCATGTACTTTCCGATGGCCAGCTGGGTAGCCGGATCGTCCCAGGACAGCGGCAGATGAACCACGCGCGAATTCACTGCAATGTCGTCCAGGTCTGGAATGCGGCGATCGCAATCGTCCAGAGCTTCGAGCAGACCTTCGCGGCCAAGGCGCGAATCGTAATGCACGTGCAGTGAACGAACCCCCGGCGTGATATCGATGATCCCCGGAAGTTTTAGTTCGCGTAATTGTTGTTCCAGAGTGTGGACGCGGAGGCGCAAATTCAGATCCAGCACATTCGGCCCGTACTCGACGAGCAAGCACCTGTCGCCGTCAGCTCTACAGACCACTGCCGGCGCACCGTTCGATGCGAATCCCCGCAAGACGGGACTTTCACAAGAAATGGTGGTCGGCAGTGCGGGCACCTCTCCGGCAAGCGTTTCGAGGTTTACTTCCTGTGCGCGGCTCAATTCTAAAGCCTGCTCCAGCGAGAGTGCGCGAAACTGCACCACGTCGTCAGCCTTCAGTTGCCCTATCTTCCAAAGCTCGGCGTTGGCGATGGTCGCCGGACACACGAAGCCTCCCAGGCTCGGGCCATCCTGACCCAGGATCACCGGCATATCGCCGGTAAAGTCGATGGTCCCAACTGCATACGCGTTGTCGTGAATGTTGGAGGGATGCAAGCCGGCTTCTCCTCCATCCCTACGTGCCCATTGTGGCTTCGGACCGATGAGCCGCACCCCTGTCCGGTCGGAGTTATAATGTACCCTCCACGCAGTAGAAAAGAATGTGTCGATGTCCTCGGGAGTGAAGAAGTCCGGTGCGCCGTGCGGGCCGTAGAGGACGCCAATCTTCCACTCATTTTCATATCGCGGGATCAGCTGTTCCGGCAATTTAGCGGCTTCTCCTGAACTGCTCTCAGCATTGCCTATGTGTAGAACATCTCCCGCCCGAAGGGTGCGGCCAGATTGACCTCCGAATTTACCGAGAATAAAGGTCGAGCGGCTGCCAAGATACAGCGGAGCTTCAATGCCTCCCGCGACCGCAAGGTAAGCCCGTGTACCTGAGCCTTTTGCTGCTCCCAATTCGAGCACCGAGCCTCGACGAACGAATGCGGACTGCCATAGTGGAACCGGTCGGTCGTCTAACCGCGCGCCGAAATCCGCGCCCGTCAGCGCCACCGTCGCGTCGCAGGAAAAACGCAAGGTCGGCCCCGTCAGTGTGATTTCTAATCCGGCGGCGTCAGGTGCATTACCCACCAGACGGTTGGCAAAGCGAAATGCCAGCGAATCCATTGGACCCGAGGGAGGAACTCCAACATGCCAATAGCCGAGCCGGCCGGGGAAATCCTGAATGGTAGTTTGCGTGCCGGGCTCAAGCACATCAATAGTTAGGGGAAGGTAAACGAGATCGCGCAAGAACGAAGTAGTGACACATCCACGAGCCAGAGCCGGACCTTCGCAGATCTGTCGCAAGTACGGTAAGTTCGTCTCCAATCCCGACAGCTCGGATTGACGCAAGGCAACGCGAAGCTTGTGAAATGCGGCCTCCCGGCTTGGCGCGTGCACGATTATTTTCGCCAGCATGGGATCGTAAAACGGCGTCACCTCAGTTCCGGCTTCCACCCAGGTGTCCACCCGTACTTTCTCAGGCCAGCTGACGTGCGAAAGTCTCCCCACGCTCGGTTGGAAATTCTTTGCCGCGTCTTCCGCGTACACGCGCGCCTCGATGGAGCATCCAAAGCGGCGAATCGTGAATTCCTCAAGCGCGAGTTCTTGCCCCGCCGCCTGCCTGACCATCCACTCAACTAGGTCCACACCTGTCACTTCCTCCGTGACGCCATGCTCGACTTGCAGGCGAGTGTTAACCTCTAAGAAATAGAAATCGCCGCTCTCCATATCGTAGAGAAACTCCACCGTTCCCGCAGACTGGTATTTCACCGCCTTCGCCAATCGCACCGCCGCGCCGATAAGTTGTGCCCTGACTGCTCTCCCCAAGCCGGGTGCCGGCGTTTCCTCAATAACCTTCTGGTTTCGCCGCTGCACGGAGCAATCGCGTTCTCCCAAGGCGGCCACCGAGCCGCGGCCGTCACCGAAGACCTGCACTTCGAGGTGTCGGGCTTGCGAGACGAATCTCTCCAGGTACACGCCTCCGCTTCCAAAATGCGATTGGCTAAGGTGCCCGACCGCGTCAAACGCCTGGTGCAATTCCTCACCAGAACGGCACAAACGGATCCCGATCCCACCGCCTCCAGCGGTACTCTTCAGCATCACCGGGTAACCGACGCGTTCGGCGGCTTCGATCGCGGCTGGTACGTCTTCGAGCAGTTCGCTGCCCGGCAGGAGCGGCACATTGTTCTCGGCGGCAATCCTACGCGCCACATGTTTCAAACCAAAGTCGCGCATCTGTTGCGGAGTTGGCCCAATGAACACAACTCCGTCCGCCGCGCAAGCCTCTGCGAAGCCCGCATTCTCGCTCAAAAAACCGTATCCAGGATGAACAGCGTCTGCTTGTGTTTTGCGCGCAGCCTCAAGCAAGACCGGTATAGAAAGATAGCTATGCGTGGGCGATGGCGGACCGATGCACACCGCTTCGTCGGCCTGATCCACATGAATCGAGTGGTGGTCAGCTTCGGAATACACGGCAACCGAGCAGACGCCCATCTTACGAAGTGTTCGAATAATGCGGCATGCAATCGCGCCGCGATTGGCGATCAGGACTTTACCAAACATCACGTCTCGGGCACATTCCAGATCAGCACTTGGACCGGAGTCGGGTTGTAGGCGTTGCAAGGATTATTCAACTGCGGGCAATTGCTGATCAAAACGAGCACATCGATTTCCGCGCGCATCTCGACGTACTTGCCGGGCTCGGAAATGCCGTCTTCAAACGTGAGCTTGCCATCCCCCGTCACCGGCACGTTCATAAAGAAATTAATGTTGCTGGCGATGTCGCGCTTGCTCATGCCGTGGTCCCACTCAATTACCGCTTTCATGAAACTGTTGCGGCACGCGTGCATATGCCGCTTTTCGAGAGCGTACCGTACCATGTTGCTCTCGGTTGCGCACGCTCCGCCCAGCGTGTCGTGGCGGCCGCAGGTGTCCGCCACGATCGTCAGCAGCACGGTGCCGCCGGTTGACATCAACTTTGTGCCGGTCGTGAGATAAATATTGCCTTGCTGCTGGATGGTGTCTTGCGCGCTGTAACGGTCGGAGTAATCATGTTCATTGTAAAAGAGAGTATCCACGGCCTGGTTTCCGTGCAGATCAACGATGCGGAAATACTGCCCCTTCCTCAAGGGATGGATCCAAGGCTCTCCTGCAGGAATCTCATGGCTGTAGACGGCCCTTGTTGGCTCAAATTTGCTTTCAATTAGACTTATTCCGACCATGAGCGTTGTATCCTCATAGAAAATATCTCTCCGTCAGCGTGAAGCCCCGTCCGTTTTCCGCGCGCGAAACACGGCACGGATCATCCGTTCCTGGCACCGGAACCCGCCGGACTGACAAGCGCACTGGTTTTGGTTCATACCGTGGATTTGGATCGAGCGGATGTGGGCAGGTGTTGAGAATCACGAGAATGTTCATCTCTGCGCGAAGCTCAACAAAATCGCCAGCCTTGGAGTTGCCCGGACCAAATCTCACGCTGCCATCCTCCACGACGTCAACGCGGGTGAAGAAATTCACATTGGCGGTGAGGTCGCGCGGGCCGAGCCCCCACTTGCCCATCTCGATCAGGAAACTGTCCCGGCCGTTCTTGTGATAGTCGTTGCGTTGTTCCTGGTAACGCGAAGACCCGTACCTGGCTTTCACCAGTTTGGCGTTGGAAGTTCCGCCGATCGGATCGTGCCAGCCAACCTTGTCCTCAACAATGGAACATAGAATGCGTCCCATGTCGGAATACAACACGAAACCCTTGGTAAGCCGTGCTATATGCTGCGCCTTTAGCGTATCCGGCATATTGTATCGTTCCACTGGACAGTCGAAGTTATAGAAAATCGCGCCAACATTCGCTCCGCCTTCCAAATCCACAAGGCGTAGCGCTCTTCCGCGCTTCAACACGTGCGACCACGCCGCTCCCGGCTGAATGGTCTCCTCCCACAAAAAGGAATTCTCCTCCATTTATACTTCTCCTCTTCTGCTCCTGCGTACTTTGCTGATGGGATGAATTAAAGCGAGGGAGGCGGACCGCAGCAGACATCCATTCTCGTCAGCCGCAGGTACACTGCTATCGAAATGAGCGCTCGAGGATCACGACCTGAGTAACTGGATATCATTGCGTGTAGTCTTGCACACTCGGCTCAAGCATACAAGGAAAAGTATCGCCGCCATTAGGTTGTCCAGTTTGTCGGGTGCGCGACCTGGAAAGGACATCTGGCGGGTGTTCTTTTTTTACTGCATAGTGCTGGGCCGCAATTCGTTCAAACCAATCGATGAAGTCCCAGGAGGAAATAGGAGAAGTCATCGCGCGGTTCTTCGTATCGGTTTTCCAAAAAATGACCAGCCGGTTCTGGTCTTGAGAGATTCCTGATAAAACAGTTGCCCCTGGAGAGGTGAGCTTTACCGATCTTCCGCCAGAGCGCGCAAGAAGTTTTACTCCAAGTTCAGTCTTAAGATTCGATATCGTCTGACTGATTGCAGGTTGCGCGACATGGATTCGGCGCGACGCTTCTCGCCGAGGCTCTTCCATTCGACCGTCGCGACGAAGTACATGAGATGTCTGAGCTCCATGGCTAACCTCGATGGATAACGAAATGCGATCAGCCGGGTCACCAATTCTGGCTCGTTTCCCGGGATTCCTATTGACCAACTACATCATGCACGCGCTCCGCCATCTGCTTTGTGCCTAGCTCGACACTCACCGAGCATATTAGGCCATGTTCTTAGCCGCCGCTAATCGCGGGCACAATCGAAACTTCTGCCCCGGCAGGAATAGCCGTCGCAAGTCCACCGGTGTAACGTACGTTCTCGTTTGCCACAAAAATATTCACGTGTTGTCGAGTTTGGCC
>WNFW01001133.1_pt1 | contig 17792 bp, 19 predicted proteins | sample 5400131 | NCBI WGS metagenome assembly WNFW01 (sample SAMN13153362, study PRJNA577476) | soil metagenome | isolation source: 20 cm soil or saprolite under grassland replicate 1 | place: USA:California | collected 2016-06-15 | reverse complement strand
GGACGCCATCTCGCCGCACACACTCGCCGGCTTCTTGGCGGCCTGCGCCGCGTTGGCGACGAGCTTCAGGAGGCGGAGCACGCTGGGATCGTGCGGCGTGAACCGGTCCGCGAGCCGCGCGTTGCCGCGGTCGACGACGAGCGTGTACTGCGTGAGGTCGTTGGTCCCCACACTGAGGAAATCGGCGACCTCGGCGAACCGATCGGCCATCACGGCCGCGGCCGGCGTTTCCACCATGACGCCCACCGGCACGCTGCGCGCCGCTTCGATGCCGGCGCGCGCGAGCCGGTCGCCTTCCTGCGCGACCATCTCGCGCGTCACGTCCACCTCCTCGAGCCGCGTGACGAGCGGGATCATCAGGTGGATCTCGACGTGCGCGGCCGCGCGCAGCGCCGCCCGGATCTGGGTCCGGAACACCTCCGGCTGGTCGAGGCACACGCGGATCGCGCGCCAGCCGAGGAACGGGTTCGCCTCCGGCGCGGCGCGGAACGCCGCGGGGAACTTGTCGCCCCCCAGGTCGTACGTGCGCACCACGATCGGATGCCCGGGGAACGCCTCCCCGACACGGCGGAAGTAGGCCGCCTGCTCGTCTTCGGTGGGCAGGCTCGCGTGCGAGGTGATCAGAAACTCGGTGCGCAGCAGGCCGACCCCTTCGGCGCGGTGCTCGCGCGCCTCGGCGATTTCGTCCGGCAGATCGACGTTGCCGCGCAGCACGATGCGCTGGCCGTCGGTCGTGACGGCCGGCTGGTCGACGACCGCCTCCATCTGCAGGTCCAACTCGCGGCGGCGCGCGTCGCGGTCCCGGGCGGCGGCGATCTCCTCCGCCGTCGGGGCGAGGAGTACGGTGCCCTGCGTCCCGTCCACGATCAGCATCACGCCGGCGTCGATGCGCTCCACGGCCGCGGGGAGGCCCATGACCGCCGGCATGCCCATCGAATGCGCGAGGATCGCCGCGTGCGCCGTCTTCGTGCCCTCCTCGCTCACCAGCGCGATCACCTGCTCGCGATCGAACTGCACGGTGAGGCCGGGCCCGATCTCGCGGGCGACGAGGATCGAGGGCCGGCTGATGCGCTCGAGCTCCTCATCCGCGCGGTGCATCAGGTGCTGGATCATGCGGATCGCCAGGCCGTTCAGGTCCGCGAGGCGCTCCTTGAGCCGCGCGCTGCGGGTTGCCGCCCACAGGTCCCGGACCTCCAGCACCTTGAACTCGAACGCCTTTTCGGCGGTGAGGTGGTTCTCACGGATCAGGTTCGCGATGCCGGTGAGAAACTCCCGGTCCTCGAGCATCAGGATCTGAGCGTCGAAGATGCGGGCCTGGTCGGGCCCGGCGCGGTCCTCGGCGCGGGCCTTGAGCTCGGCGATGTGGCGCTTGACGTCCCGCACCGCCGCGCGCAGGCGCCGCACTTCCTTCTCCACCTGGTGGCGCGGCACGACGCGGTGCGGCACGTCGGGCAACCCCGAGCGCACGATCACCGCGGGGCCGATCGCGATCCCGGGCGACACGCCGATGCCCTTCAACAACCGCTCGCTCATTCCGCTTCCTCCGCCGCCTCGTCCGCCTCGGAGCCGGTCAGGTGCATCTCGTGGAACCCATCGGCGACCAGCGCCAGCAGCGCCTCCATGCACGCCTCCGCATCCTCGCCGTCCGTCTTGAGGAGGATCGAGGAGCCGCACTCCGCCGCCAGCATCATGACCCCCATGATGCTCTTGCCGTTCACGGCGAGCTCGTCCTTGCGCACCTCGACTCCGCACTTGAACCTCCCGGCCACCTTGACGAACTCCGCCGCGGGACGCGCGTGCATCCCGAGCGGATTGACGATCTTGGCCTCGCGCTCGATCACGGCCATAGCCACGCCGCGACCAGCGCGACCGCCACCAGCCCCAGCCCCAGCCGCAGCCCGCTGACCTGCCGCGGCAGCAACCGCAGCAGGAGCAGCCCCGCCCCCGCGAACCCGGCGAGCGCGATCCGCGCCCACGGCGCGAACGCGCCCGCCAGCCAGACTGCCGCGAGCGGGAGGCCGAGCCCGGTGGCGACCGCCATCCCTGGACCTGCCAGCGCGATGGCCCGCTGCAGCCACGGGGCCTGCAGGGCGGCGACCACCTTGAGCCCGAGCCGCCACCCCTGGCGCAGCGCCCACCAGCGCAGCGCGACGTGGCCGACGTTGTAGACGACCAGGAACCCCAGCACCGCCGTCCACCCCAAACCCAACGCCACGCCGGCGATGGCGAGGCCGGCGGTCAGCGGCAGCCACCCGGCCCACACGAGGCGATCGCCGACGGAGCCGAGCGGACCGCACAGGGCGGTGCGCAGCCGCTCGATTTGGTCGGGCGCGGCTCCGTCGTGCTCGGCCCGGGCGGCGGCGCCCACGGCGAGGCCGGCGAGATACGGATGCGCGTTGAAGAATCGCGCCCCGCGCGCCAGCGCCGACCGGTACGCCGGTCCGGCCGGCCCGCCGGGGAGATCGCGCAGCAGCGGCTCTTCTGCCACGCCGGCGCCGACGCCCATCATGCGCTCGTAGTTCCACGAGCCCTGCACCGTGAACAAGCGCAGCAGGGCCAGGCCGAAGTGCCGTTTCACCGGAGCCACGCGGCGATAGCGCCACAGGTGAGCCCCACGGCGAACCACCGCAGGTTCGGCCCGCGGCCGGTGATCCGCAGCGCCCCCGCGGTTCCTGCGGCGATCCCGGCGCCGGTGGCGGCGGCGGCGAGCAGCCCGGCGCCGCGCGGTGTGAGCGTTGCCGTGAGCACGATACGTGCCGCCCAGGCGAGGGCCAGCCCGGTGGCCGTGACGAGCGCCGCGCGCACGCCGTCGCGGACGATGCCGCCCACGTGCACGCGCACCAGGGCGTCGGCGTTCCCGGCCTCGAGCGGCGCCGCCGCTCGTTGCAGCGCCCGGGCGGTGCTCCGGCGCATCACGTGGATGGCCATCCCCCCGACCATGCCGACGAACAGGCCGACCACGGCGCCGACGCCGAGGCTCAGGGGGCCGACCAGCAGGTGGCCGGCGCTCACGGCGACGACGCTGGCCGGCCCGTACTCCGGGTAGCGCACGGCCCCGACGGGGAGGATGTCGAGCTGGAACAGCTCGAACAGCACGCCCAGACGCAGTCCGGTCTCCAGGTCGCCGACGATGAGCCCCGCCCCCGCCGCCGCGACGAGCGGCCGCGCAATCATCATCTGAGGCACGCTCACCAGGTCGAGCCCGACCAGGGTCCCCCACAGCAGCAGGGCGAGCTGGACGTCGACGTTCATACGAACTCCTCCAGCGGCACGGCGCGCGCGGTGGGAACGTCCTGCGCGGTGATCTCGATGCCGTGCGCGGCGAGCTGCCGGAGCTTGTTCGCTTCCGCGTCGGTCAGGTACACGTAGCGCAGGCGCTCCTGGCGCCCAGCGCGATGGTGCACGCCGCCGATGTTGACCTGCCGGATCTGGCCGCCCCCGTCGCCCGCGATCGCGGCGATGGTGTCGATGTCGCCGGCGAGCAGGATGCCGGGACGCGGGTCGGCATTCCACTCGGGGAGGCGACGCCGCGCCTCCTCGACCGAGGCGAAGATGACTTCGATGTGCGGCGGCACACCCATGCGATAGAGGTCCTGCTCCCACTCGCTGGAGCGGACCTCGTCATCCACGAGGACGATGAACGCCGCATCCAGCGGCTGGCCCCAGCCGACCACGACTTGCCCGTGGATGAGCCGGTCGTCGACGCGGTAGAGCGCGATGCTCATGCGGCGGGCGTGCGGATCGCGCGGGCGCCCGCCTCCGCGGCCCGCTTGGCGGCTTCGGCCGGCGGCACGTCGCGGTGGAAGACGAAGTCGAGCAGCATCGCGAGGTTGACGCCCGTGACGACCGCGAGGTCCGGTTTCCCGTGCGCGTAGCGCACCGCGCCCGTGAGGCACGATCCCCCGGGCAGGTCCACGAACAGCACCGCGGGCTTCCCGCCGATCGCGGCCGTAAGCCGGTCGGTGAGGGCGCGTCCGTCGCACCCTTCGTTGCTCACCGGCACGAGGGCGTCCTCCACGCCGGCGATGGCCGCGACCGCCGTCACGAGGGACTGTGCGACGGCCGCATGCGACACGACGATCCCGCGCAGCGGCTCACTCATAATCTTCCTCGAGATACTCTTCCACCTCGGTCCGCTCGCGCATGGTGCGGATCAGCCGCTCGTTGAACGCCTTGGCCGAGTCCACGCCGCCGTAGCGGAGCAGGTGGTTCATCGCGACGACCTCGCAGATCACGGTGAGGTTCTTGCCCGGGTTCAGGGGAACCGTGACGAGGGGCAGGTGCACGTCGAGCAGGACGGTCTCCCGCGTGTCGAGCCCCGTGCGGTCGTACTCGCGATTCGCGTCCCAGTCCTCCAGCTGCACCACGACCTCGATGCGCTTCTGCTGGCGCACGGCGCGGACGCCGAACAGCCCCTTGATGTCGATGAGGCCCACGCCGCGGATCTCCATGAAATGATGCGACAGCTCGTGGCCGCGGCCCATGAGGATGTCGTTGCCGTGTCGGGTGATGTGCACCACGTCGTCGGCGACGAGGCGGTGGCCGCGCTCGACGAGGTCGAGGACGCACTCGCTCTTGCCGATCCCGGAGCGGCCCGTGAACAGCAGCCCCACGCCGAACACGTCCGCGAGTGAGCCGTGCACCGTCGTCGCCGCGGCGAACACCGCGTCGAGGAACGGCCGCAGGCGCCGGAAGAACTCCGCCGTCTTCAGCCGCGTGCGGATCACCGCGACGCCCTTGCCGCGCGCCAGCTCGAGCAGCTCCGGCGGCGGATCCTGGCCCTTGGTGACGACCACGCCGGGCAGATCGAACGAGAAGAACGTCTCCAGAGTGGTGCGGCGCCGCTCGGGCGCGAGGGAGTTCAGATAGCTGATTTCCGTCTCGCCGAGGACGTGAAGGCGATCCCCGACGAAGCGCGCGGTGAAGCCCGCGAGCACGAGCCCGGGACTCGAGGCTTCCGGATTGGGGATGACGCGATCGAGTCCCGTGTCGCCCGTCAGCGGCTCGAGCTCGAGCGGATCGCCCTTGCGGGCCAGCAAGTCGCGGATCTTGATCTGCCGGCTCACGGTCCCCCTCCCTCCCCGATGAGGCGCGAGAGCTGCGCCTCCGTAGCCGTCGCGGTGCGTTCCCAGGACAGCGTTTCGGCGAAGGCCCGCGCGCCGCGGCCCAGCCGCGCCGCGAGGGCGGGATCGGCTGCGAGCGCGAGCAGCCGCTCGGCCAGGGCGTGCGCGTCGCCGTGCGGCACCAGGTACCCGGTTTCGCCGTGCCGCACCGATTCCCTGAGGCCCGGGCTGTCGGAGGCCACCGCCGGCGTGCCGCAGGCGGCGGCCTCGACGTTGGAGATCCCCCACCCTTCCTTGGGACTCGGGAACACGACGGCCCAGGCGCGGCGCAGCAGCCGCCGCTTTTCCTCTTCGGAGACGAATCCCAGGAAGCGCACCGCCGCGTCCAGGCCGAGCCGGCGCGCCACCGCCCGGAGCCGCGGCAGGTCGTTCCCCTGCCCTGCGATCTCCAGGGTCACGTCCGGACGGGTCCGACGCGCCTCGGCGAGCGCGCGCAGGGCGATCTCCACTCCTTTATAACGCTTGAGTCGGCCGACGTACAGGAACGTGGGGCGCTCGGCCCGCACGACCGCCGGGTCGGGCCGATACCACTCCGCGTCCACCCCGGGATACACGACCTCGATGCGCTCGCGCGGCACCCCGCGCGCCACCAGGTCGTCCCGCGTGCTGTCGCTGATCGCGTGGAAGCGGGCGCGGCGGTACGCCCCGGGGAGCGGCCGCTCCGCCGCCCACACGATCGCGGCGATCGGCCAGCTCGCCTCCCGGAACGCGGTCGCACCGAACAGATGCGGGACGATCACGAGAAACGGCAGCCGGGTCATCCCCGCGAGAAACAGCGGCAGCTTGTTGATGTCTTCGACGACCACGTCGTAACGCTCCGCGCGGAGGCGTTCGCGCACAAGCGGCCGGCCGCGCAGCGCGAAGCTGTGGCGACCGCCGGTCCGGAATACGCGCATGCCGTCGAGCTCGGCGTGTGGCGCGGCCCCCCGCCAGCCGCTCGCGACGAGGTCGACGGCGTGGCCGCGGCGGGCGAGCCGCCCGAAGATCTCGTGCAGGTGGATCTCGGCGCCGCCGGCGTGCGGGTTGTCGCGGTCGTTCCAGTTGACCAGGAGGATCCTCACAGCACGCCGAGCTCGCGCGCGACGGTGTCGAGGACTCCGTTCACGAATGCCGGCGCCTTGGAGCCCGCGAACCAGTGCGCGAGCTTCACGGCCTCCGCGATCACCACCTTGGGCGGCGTGAGCCCCTCATCCAGCTCGGCGAGGGCGACCCGGAGGATGTTGCGCTCGACGGCCGCGACCCGGGTGAGGCGCCAATGCTCGGCCGCGTCGGCGATACGCCGGTCGTATTCGGCGCGGCCCGCCGCCGCGCGCGCGGCGAGGTCGGCCCCGCGATCGTAGCCCTCGGGCGCCCGGCCGTAGATGCGGGCGATGCGGGCGACGACCGTTTCGATGGAGGGCTGCCCGGTCAGGTCCCAGGAGTAGAGAATCTGCAGCGCGCGGGCGCGCGCCTTAGTCTCGGGGCGCTGCACGGTCGAGCTGGTGAAGCGCGTCGGCCGTGCGCAGAGCGGCATCGGCCGCGTCGTACCCCTTGTCGCCGGCGGGGCCGCCCGACCGCGCCAGCGCCTGCTCCTCGGTGTCGGTGGTCAGCACGCCGAACCCGACCGGGAGCCGGTGGGCCAGCGCCACGTTGGAGAGGCCGCGCGCCGCCTCGCCGGCGACGTAGGTGAAGTGGGCGGTCTCGCCGCGGATCACGCACCCCAGCGCGACGATCGCGCCGTAGCGACCACTCGCCGCGGCGGCTTCAGCGGCGACCGGCAGCTCGAACGCCCCCGGCACCCAGATCACATCCACCGCGCCGTCGGGAACGCGGTGCTCGGCGAGGCAACGGCGCGCCCCCTCCAGCAGCCGGCGCGTCACTTCCTCGTTGAAGCGGCTCACGACGACGGCGACCCGCCGCTTGCCGGGCGCGCGGGGGGTGCCTTGGATCTCAGCCACGGGTCAGTGCGTGAGGAAGTGGCCGAGCTTGTCGCGCTTGACGTCGAGGTAGGCGCGGTTCTCGTCGGACGGCGGCGGCACGATCGGCACGCGCTCGACGATCTCCAGCCCGTACCCCTCCAGCCCGACCAGCTTGCGGGGGTTGTTGGTAAGGATGCGAATGGACGAGAGGCCGAGATCGAGCAGGATCTGCGCCCCGATGCCGTAATTGCGCAGGTCGGGCTTGAACCCCAGCTCCTCGTTGGCCGTGACGGTGTCGCGTCCGGCGTCCTGGAGCTCGTACGCCTTGAGCTTGTTGAGAAGCCCGATACCGCGGCCCTCCTGATCGAGATAGACGATGACCCCGTGCCCCTCCTGCGCGACCATCCGCATGGCGCTGTGCAGCTGCCAGCCGCAGTCGCAGCGGGCCGAGCCGAAGACATCGCCCGTGAGGCACTTGGAGTGCATGCGCACCAGCACGTTCCGCCGGCCCGTCACGTCGCCGTACACGAGCGCGATGTGCTCGGCCGCGTCGACGTCGTTGCGGTAGCCGATGATGCGGAAGTCCCCGTAGGGCGTCGGCAGCCGCGCGTCGGCCACCCGGTGCACCAGCCGCTCCTTGGCGAGCCGGTACTCGACGAGCTGGGCGACGCTGATGAAGGACAGGTCGTGCCGGCGCGCGAACGCCTCCAGCTCGGGCCGCCGGGCCATCGAGCCGTCGGGGTTGAGGATCTCGCAGATTACGCCCGCCGGGTAGAGCCCCGCGAGCCGCGCCAGGTCGATGCTCGCCTCCGTTTGGCCGACGCGCTGCAGCACGCCGCCGGGCCGGGCCCGCAGCGGGAACACATGCCCGGGGCGACGCAGGTCCGCCGGAACGGTCGCGGGGTCGATCGCCACTTTGATCGTCATCGCCCGGTCGGCGGCCGAAATACCGGTGGTGACGCCGAACCGCGTTGCGGCGTCGATGCTGACCGTGAACGCCGTCTCGTGCGATTCGGTGTTGTGCTCGGCCATCTGGGGAAGTCCCAGCGCCTGGCAGCGCTCGGGCGTGAGCGTCAGGCAGATGAGCCCGCGCCCGAACGTCGCCATGAAATTGACCATCTCGGGGGTGACCAGGTCGGCCGCGCCGATCAGGTCGCCCTCGTTCTCGCGGGCCTCGTCGTCCGCGACGATGACGAGCTTCCCCGCGCGGATGTCCGCGATCGCCCGCTCTACCGATCCGAATGCCATAGTTGTCTCACGTACTTGCCCAGCACGTCCCCTTCCACATGCACCCGATTCCCGGGCCGCAGCGCTCCGAGCGTCGTCTGCGCCCGGGTGAAGGGAATCAGCGACACTTGAATAACGCCCTGCGCCGGCCGCGCGTTCACCGTGAGGCTCACCCCGTCCACGGCGATCGAGCCGTGGGCGACGGTGGCCTCGTCCACCTCGGGCGGCACGCGGATGTCGAGCAGCAGCGCGTCGCCCTGCTCGGCCACCCGCTCGATCGTGCCGACGCCATCGACGTGGCCCTGCACGAAATGCCCACCGATCCGATCCGTCGCGCGCAGCGCGCGCTCCAAGTTCACGCGGCGCCCCGCCGCGTACTCGGCGAACAGCGTCCGGGCCTCCGTCGTCTGCACGACGTGGACCGTGAAACCGCCCTTCACCACGCGCTCCACGGTCAAACACGCGCCGTTGATCGCGATGCTCTCGCCCTTTTTGAGGCCGCGGAATGGAGCGCGGATGCGCAGCACCCTTCCCCCATCCCCCTTCCCCTTCCCCCCGTTCGGGGAAACGGATTCCACGCGCCCCTGCGCGCCTACGATGCCGGTAAACATAGCGTCCGGTCCAATACCAATAATGTATCGGGGCCCAACGCGCGGCGCTCCACCGGCACCCAGTGCGGCGCCTTGTCGATGCGGGCGTCGGGCACGCCCGGAAAGGCTGGAATGGCGCCGTCGCCGAGCCACACGGGGGATTGAATCCAGTAGAGCCGGTCCACGAGGCCGTCGGCGATGAGTTTCGCACCCAGGGCCCCGCCGCCCTCGCACAGCAACGACTGGATCCCCGCCGCCCGCAGCTGCGCCAGCCCTTCGGCCAGCGACCCCGGGCGGAACACGCGCACGCCGTTCTGCTCGAGCGAGGCGACGCTTGCCGCCGGGGCCTGCGCCGAGGCGACGATCCACGTGGGCACCTCGCGGGCGGTGCGCACCAGCTTCGCGCTGGGATTCAGCATCGCGCGGCGGTCGAACACGATGCGGACCGGAGTCCGGCGCGGCGTGACGGCGCCGCGCACCGTCAGGACCGGGTCGTCCTTCAGCGCGGTCGTGCCGCCCACCGCGATGGCGTCGAAGCCGGCGCGCAACCAGTGCACGTGCGCCCGCGCTTCCTCTCCGGAGACCCACTGCGAGTGTCCGGCCGCATCGGCGATGCGACTGTCGATCGACGTCGCCAGCTTCAACGCGACGAAGGGCCGATCGGGGTGCGTGCGGACAAAGAGGAAAGGCGCGTTGAGGGCGGCGGCCTCCGCGGCGCGCACGCCCACTTCCACGGCGACCCCCTGCGCGCGCAGCACGTCGAGCCCACCGCCGGCGTCCGGGTCGGGATCACGGAGCGCGGCCACCACGCGCTTCACCCCCGCCGCGAGGAGCGTCTCGGTGCACGGCGGCGTCTTCCCGTGATGGGCGCACGGCTCGAGGGTGACGACGACCGTGGCGCCGCGCGCGGCGTCGCCCGCCGCCTGCAGCGCGACGACCTCCGCGTGAGGGCCGCCGTACTCCGCATGCCATCCTTCGCCGACGACGCGTCCCGACTGCAGCACGACGGCGCCGACGAGGGGATTCGGCGCAACGCGCCCCCAACCCCGCCACGCGAGGTCGAGGGCGCGTTGCATCGCCTCCGGTTCGGAGACGCGCTCAGAAGCTGACGCGGAGACCGATACCTCCGTAGACATGCCCCGCCTTGGGGTCGAAGGTCGTGTAGTTCCTGCTCAGGTTCTGGTCCTTTCCCGTCTGATAGCCCAGCTCGCCGACGAGCTTGGCGGCCATGAGATCGAGCCCGGCGTTGAGGAACAGCACCTGGCGCGAGTTATCGCGGCTCAGGGGCACTTGCTTGACCGTGAGCGGGGTATCGTGAAAGCGCAGGTGCGCCGTCGAAGAATACTTGTCGAACCCGAAACCCGCCGCCACGTCGAAGAGCAAGAGCCTCATGCTCGCCGCGACGCGCACGTTCGTCGCTTTCAGGTCGGTATCGAACTCGAACTGGTCGCCGGCCGAGAGGCTGCCGTACTGCACCCGCGGCAGGGTCCGGCGCATCGCGCTCACGGAGATCGAGGGGATCGGGAAGCTGCCTCTCAGCACGCCGACGCGGACGCCGTAGCCGATGCCCAGCGCCACGTCGCCGACCTTCGTCGCGTTCGAGTCCACGGACAGCTTGTCGAGGCCCGTGGGCAGGAGCGTCGCCGAGCCGAGGACGTCAACGGCGAGGAGGCCGCCGGCGAGGCCGGGCCAGACGCCGATCCCCGCCTCGATGACGGGCGCGGGCACGCCACCCGAGATCGGCGCCTGGGTCGTGTCGGGATTCGGGACCGTCGCTTTCACGGCGTTCACGCGAATCGATCCGAAGAAATGGCCGAAGCCGCCCAGCGCGCGCGCCGTGCCGAGCTCCGGGTTGCCACCGCTGATGGCGATGCCGGCGAGCGGCTGGAACGTCGCGTAGGCGTCCACGGCCGCGTTGCAGGCGGCCTGCACCTGCGCCGTCGGGTCGTTGCACCTCGGCTCTTGGGCCGCGAGCGGCACCGCCGCGAGGCCGAGGAGCGCCGGAACCCATTTCATGCCGCGCATACCGTCTCCTTACCGTTCCGCGAAGCGCACGCCGGCCGGGCCGGCGGTCACCTCGCCGATGATCCAGGTCTCGATGCCGGCCCGCTTCGCCGCCGCCATGATCGGCTCGACGTCGTTGCGGGCCGCGACGGCGATCATCCCGACCCCCAGATTGAACACCCGCCGCATTTCGGCGAGCGCCACGCGTCCCTCGCGCATCAGCACGCGGAACACGGGGGGCCAGGGCCAGCCGCCAGCGTCCACCACCGCCTCACACCCCTCTGGTAATACCCGGATGAGGTTCCCCGGGATACCGCCCCCGGTGATGTGGGCGAGCGCGTGGAGCCGCGGGATGACCGGCATCACGGCCGCCGCATAGCTCACGTGCACCGCGAGCAAGACCTGGGCCACCGGCCGGCCGTCGCCCGGGAACGGATCCCCCACGTCGAGTTTCATCGTGTCGAAGACGATGCGCCGCGCCAGGGAGTATCCGTTCGTGTGCAGTCCGTTCGACGCGTAGCCGATCAACACGTCCCCCGGCCGGACGCGGTCGCCGTGGAGGGCGTCCGCTTCCTCGACGACCCCGACGATCGTCCCCGCGACATCGTAGTGCCCCTCGGCGTACACGTCCGGCATCTGGGCGGTCTCGCCGCCGGCGAGCACCATGCCGTGCCCACGGCAGCCGCGCGCCACGCCGGTGACGATCGCCGTGGTGACTTCGGGCACGAGCGTGCCGGTGGCGATGTAATCCTGGAACGCCAACGGCGCCGCGCCGTGCACCAGGATGTCGTTGACGCTGTGGTTGACGAGGTCCTCACCGATCGTGTCGTGGACCCCCGCGCGGATCGCGACGAGCACCTTGGTCCCGACGCCGTCGGTCGAGAGCACGAGGACCGGCTGGCGCATCCCGGCGGGGACGCGGACCATGCCGCCGAACGCCCCGATCTTCCCCAGCGCCAGCGGCGTGCGCGTGGCGCGCGCCAGCTCGGCGATGCGGCGCTTGACCTCCTCGGCGGTGTCGAGGCGCACGCCGGCGGCGGCGTAGCGGTCGGTCACGTCGCCGCCTCGGTGACGTCGAACCACACGAGAGAATGGAACGCGCGCACGCGCTGCTCCACGTCCTGGACCGTCACGCGCTCGAACCGCTGCACGCCGAACGCCTCGACGGCGAACGAGCCCATGACGGCGCCGTAGACCATCGCGCGCTTGAGGTTCGCCTCGGAGACGTCGTCGCTGCGGGCGAGGTGCGCCAGGAATCCGCCCGCGAAGGCGTCGCCCGCCCCCGTCGGATCGAACACTTCCTCCAGCGGATAGCCCGGCACCTTGAAGACGAGGCGCTCCTCGGCGAGGAGGGCGCCGTGCTCTCCCTGCTTGATGACGACTTTCTTGGGGCCGTGCGCCAGCACCCAGCGCGCCGCACGATAGATGTTCCAGTCGCCCGACAGCTCGCGTGCCTCCGAGTCGTTCACCATCAGAATGTCGATGTGCCGCAGCAGCTCGAGCAGGACGTCGCGTTTGGAGTGGATCCAGTAGTTCATCGTGTCGCATGCGACCAGCTTGGGCGCGCGTACCTGGTCGAGCACGTCGAGCTGCAGCTCAGGATCGATGTTGCCGAGGAACACGTAGCGCGCGGCGCGAAAGGCCTCGGGGATCTTGGGGTGGAAGTCCGCGAACACGCCGAGGCGGGTCTCGAGGGTCTCGCGGTTCTGGAGGTCGTAGCTGTACTTGCCCTTCCAGCGGAACGACTCGCCCGCGGCCTGCGACACGCCGGCGAGATCGATGCCGCATCCCATCTTCGCGAGCCGCTCCAGCTCCGGCTTGGGATAGTCGGCGCCGACGACGCCCACGATCTGCACGCGGTGCAGGACGGCGCCGGCGACGCTGAAGAACACCGCTGAGCCTCCCAGCGCGTCGGCCGTCTGGCCGAACGGCGTGCTCACGGAATCCAGGGCGATCGACCCCACCACGAGCAGACTCATTTCACATCCGATCCGGCGCGCCGATGCCGAGCAACGCGAGGCCGTTGGCCAGCACCTGGCGCACGGCGCGCGCGAGCACGAGGCGCGCGCGCTCCTGGGGCTCGCCGAGCACGCGGAACTTGTGGTACCAGCCGTGCGCGAGGCGCGCCAGCGTCTCCAGGTACCCGGTGATGCGATGGGGCTCGAGGGCGGCCGCCGCGCCGGCCACGAGCCCCGGGAAGTCGGCGAGGGTTTTCATGAGGTCGAGCTCCTCGGGCTCGGTCAGCGCCGCCAGGTCCACGCCGTCCGGCGTCGCGCTCTCGGGCGCGCGCGCCGCGACCCGGAAGATGCCGCTCATGCGGGCGTGCGCCATCTGCACGTAGAAGACCGGGTTCTCCTCGCTCTGGCTCTTGGCGAGGTCCACGTCGAAGACGAGGTGCGACTCGCTGCGGCGCATCAGGAAAAAGTAGCGCACCGCGTCCCGTCCGACCTCATCGACGAGCTCGCGCAACGTGAGATAGTCTCCGGCGCGCTTGGACAGCTTCACCTCCTCGCCGCCTTTCATCACCGTCACCATCTGATGCAGCACGTACTCGGGGTAACCCTTGGGGATCCCCATCTCCAGCGCCTGGAGGCCGATGCGCACGCGCGTCACCGTGCTGTGGTGATCCGCTCCCTGCACGTTGATGGCCCGCGTGAAGCCGCGCTCCCACTTGGCCGTATGATACGCCACGTCGGGCAGGAAGTAGGTGTAGTCGCCTCCCTTTTCTTCCCGCTTGCGCATCACCCGGTCCTTGTCGTCTCCGAAATCCGTGGTCTTGAGCCACACCGCGCCGTCCTTCTCGTAGGTGTGGCCCGCCGCGGCGAGCCGGCGCACGGCGTCGTCGACTTTGCCGGTGGCGTACAGCGACGACTCGAGAAAGTACACGTCGAACTTGACGCCGAGCGCCTCGAGGTCGCGGTCCTGCTCCTGGCGCAGCTCCTCGACGGCGAAGCGCCGCACCGCCTCCAGGTCGGCGCCCTCCGGATCGTGCGAGTGCTGGGCGACGTAGCGGTCGGCGATCTCCTTGACGTAGGCGCCGTGATACCCGCCCTCGGGGATCTCAGCGGGGCGGCCGCTGCGCTCGCGGATCCTCGCCTGGACGCTGCGGGCGAGGTTCGTGATCTGCGCGCCGGCATCGTTGTAGTAGAACTCACGTGTGACTTTCCAGCCGGTCCATTCCAGCAGCGACGCGATCGCGTCGCCGAGCGCGGCCTGGCGCCCGTGGCCGACGTGGAGGGGGCCGGTTGGGTTGGCCGACACGAACTCCACGTTCACGGGCGCGCCCTTCCCGGAGTGGCCGCCGCCATACGCCGACCCGGCGGCCACCACGGCGCCGAGAGCCGCCCACAGCTGCTGCTCGGCGAGGAAGAAGTTGATGAAGCCCGGGCCGGCGATCTCCGTTCGCTTGACGAGTCCGGACGGCAGCTCGAGGGCGTCGAGCAGCTGCTGCGCCACGGCGCGGGGCTTGGCGTGGAGGGCCTTGGCGAGGCTGAGCGCCAGGTTGGTGGCGAGGTCGCCGTGGGTCGGATCGCGCGGCCGCTCCAGCTCGACGTCCGCCGAGGGCGCGCCAAGCCGCTCGGCGGCCCGAGCGAGCGCCGCGCGGATCGTCTCCTGGGCCGTCACTTGTCGGTGGAGTCTCTCTTCTTCGTATCAGGGGCGGGCGTCTTCGGCTCGCTCTTCGCCTCAGGCTTCGCGTCGCCTGCCGGCTTCTTCTCGCCCGCCCTTTTGTAATCGGTCTCGTAGAACCCGGAGCCCTTGAAGACGAGGCCCGTTCCCCCCGAGATCTGCCGCACCGCCCGCTTCTTGCACGTCGGGCACACGGCGTAGCGCTTGTCGTTCATCGTGGAAAAGAACTTCTCGAACACGTGCCCGTTGGGGCATTTGTATTCGTAGGTGGGCATCGGGCGAGAGTTTAGCGGAGCGCCGGAGCGAGGTCAATCTGCATGCCCTGCGCGCGTGATTCCGCTACAGCTCGCGCTCTTAGGATGCCAACGTTTCCGGACCTGACCAATAGAACGTCGATGCGGCACGGCAGCGCTTGCGCGGCGTCTGCGTCTTGGCCTCAGGGCCTACCATGGCTTCGCAGCCGGTGAGGTGCTGGTGTGGCGGAAATGGTAGACGCAGAAGCCCCGCAAGCTTCTGGGCGCAAGCCCGTGTGGGTTCGACTCCCACCACCAGCACCGCCGTTGCCGGAGCGCGCTTGCGGATTCCGAGGCGCCGAGCGTATTCTTGTGACAGCTTGCGGGGCTTCTGCGGCGGTTGCCGCCACGCCACGGCCGGGGCGAACACACTCCCCGGCCGTTTTTCTTTCTCCAGTGCTGCAGCGCTCCCGACGACGATGTCGTCGCTTTCGTAGATCTGGATACGCTTCCCCGCCATCCGGTGCTCTTCAGACCTCGCTGCCGGCCGCGAGCAGCGCCGGGCTCGCCCGCGCCGCCTGCCACGCCGGAATGAGCGCGCCGGCCAGCGCCGCGGCCAACAACGCCAGCGCGGGCTCCGCGATCCGGCCGGGCGGCACGCCGGTCAGCACGGTGGGCAGGACGCCCGAGACCACGAATCCCAGCCAACGGCCGAACAGGACGCCCGCGACGGCGACCGCCACCGCCCGCGCGAGGACGAAGCCGATCACATGCCGGCGCCGCGCTCCCACGGCGCGCCGCACAGCGAGCTCCGGCAGCGCCGCGCGCACCCACATGCGCATCACGGCGAACGTTCCGAGCAACGCGATCGCGAGCGCGGCCATCCCCTGACCGAACAACACCCAGCCGAACCAGCGCGCGGGGACGAGCTCCGCCGCCTTCACGCTCGCCACCGTGCCGCGACGCGTCACGCTCCACGCATCCCCAAACGAGGCGCGCACGACGCTATCAACGGCGACCGGCGCCGCACCCCTGCGCGCGTGCACCACCAGCTCGGCAACACGTGGCGGGCGCTGCAACGAGCTCAGGTACACCGCGTACAGCGGCCCGCGCTGGGCGCCAAAGCCGTTGCCCCACGCGTCCTTCACCACGCCGACCACCGTGTACCACGGGTCGTCGGGCCCGTCGCCGATGCGAATTACTTGGCCCATGATGCCAGGGATCGCGAACCTGGCCAGCGCCTCGTTCACGACCGCGACGTGCCGGGCGGCCCCGCGATCGGACGGTTCGATTCCCCGTCCGGCGACGAGCTTCCAGCGCATCGACCGAAACGTATCGGGCGACACCGCGTTGACGGCCACGGTCGCCGCGTGGTTGCCACGGGTGACCATGAGGTCCTCGGTCTCAAGGCCTACGACCACGCCCGGACTCGTGAGGCTCACCGTCGTGAACCGCGGATCGGCTCCGAGTCGCCGGAGCAACGCTGTGTAGGTCGTCGCCCGCGCCGCGGGCGCCAAGTCGCGGGCTTCGACGGTGAAGACAGCGCCGTCGCCACCGACGGCCGGCTGCTGACCCTGAGACCCATGCCCGTGACGCATCAGCTGCGAGGCCGCAACCAACACCGTAAACGCGACTCCCAGCTGCACCACCGGCAGCACGAGCCCTTGCGGCAGAGCGCCGACGATCATCCCGCGACGACCCGCGCCCGCGAACAGCGCGGGCAGCACGGCCCCCAGGACGATCGCCCCGCCAATGGCCACGAGGACCAGCACCGCGAGGCCGGCCGGGGCGGGCGGAGCGGCGCCCGGCCAGGCCGCCCGCGCCAGCCCCTGCCCCGGCAGTCCGACCGCGAGTCCCACCGCGAGCGCGGCGAGGGCCATCACTGCTCCTTCCAGCAGCCCGGCGGCCCAGAGATCGCCTCGCGACGCTCCCACAGCCCGCCGCACCGCCAGCTCGGCCCGGCGCGCGGAGGCGCGCGCCAGCGAGATGGTGCCGACTGTCAGGACGGCGAGTGCGACGATCGCGATGGCGAGCCCCACCACCAAGCCACTCAACGCGTCGATCGCCTCGCGCTGAAAGTTGGCGGGCCCGCGCACGAAGCTCGTCCATGCGATGCCGAGGTCCGCGCGCGGCACGGCGGGAAGCTGCAGCGCACTGGCCCCCACGAGGGCGGCGAGCGTCGCCCCAAGCGCGATCGCGGCCGCCACCGTGAGCCACGCCGCGGACTGGGCGTAGGTGCGGAGCCCCCACGCCGCCGGGGCTGCCGCGCGCCGCAGGCTCATTGCCGGGGCTGCCGGGAGAAGTCCGTGCCGCCGATGCTGAAGCGGCGCGTAAGCCGCTCGCCGGTTGGAAAGTCGAGAATCGGCAGGGACTCGGGCATGACGAGGCTCCGGTGGCCGGGGTCGGACTGTAATGATGACCCCGGCCGGCCGGAGCGTGCAACTGCCCCTCGCTGCGCTCGGCCCCTCGCTTTGCTCGGGGTGACTTCGCGCAGCTCGGGGTGACAGCCGTCAGGGCACCGCAGGAGTCTGCAGGAAGCTCGCCACGAGTCCCGCGTGGTCGGACGGCCAGATGTTGAACGCGGGGCCGGCGATCCTATCGGCGGGCTGGTCCCCAATGATCGTGATCTGTCCCAAAAGCCTGCCGTTCGGGCCGCCGAGGCCGCGCGCGAACACGTAGTCGATGCGCTGCACGAGCTGCGGCACCTGATTCGACAGGTCGGCCACCTCGCAGCACGTGAAGCCGCTCGCGCCGGGGCGCATCGCCGCCCACGTGTCGGTGAAGCCCGCACCAGTGACGACCTGATGCATCGCCGAGCCCGTGGTGTCGTTGAAGTCGCCGAGCAGGATCGCCGGCGTATCGCCGCCGACGACGGCCATCAGCTCCGTCGCCTGCGCCGCGCGCAAAAGATCCACTCCGGTCGCGTTGCCGGACTCGAGATGCGTGGTCGCGACGGTGACGGGCCTGCCGCCGATCAGCAACCGCGCCACTACGTAGCCGCGATTCAGATCGATGCCGTCCGCAAGGTGGCCGAGGTTCGCGGCGTAAATGGTGGCGATGACCGGGCCGTTGAGGCTCACGCGGTCAGCA
>WNFW01002733.1_pt1 | contig 17825 bp, 16 predicted proteins | sample 5400131 | NCBI WGS metagenome assembly WNFW01 (sample SAMN13153362, study PRJNA577476) | soil metagenome | isolation source: 20 cm soil or saprolite under grassland replicate 1 | place: USA:California | collected 2016-06-15 | reverse complement strand
ATGTTTTTGGCTTCGCGCGAATCTTTGGCAATGATCGCTTGGATCATCGAGACTAGTGGGCGCGCGTCGGCATGCCAGTGGAGCTCGATCTCCGCGCGCCTAGCTCGCATCGCTGCGTCTTTTGGAACAAGCGCGATCGCGCGGTCCAAGGCACGCTCGGCATCAGCGTAACGGCGCAGACACTGATAGCTCCTGGCGATTTGTTCGAGAAAGGCAGAGTTTTGTGGATCAAGCTCGATAGCGCGCTCAAGATTTTTGGTCGATTCGGGCCATCGCCCTTGACGTCGATCGATATAGCCGAGTATTTGAAACGGCATCGGATCATTAGGCAAACTCTTTTGTGCCAGGGTTAGCTCCTCCCGAGCGCGGTCGTAATCGTGATAACACCAGTACAAATGCTTGGCGAGAGCGAGATGCGCTTCACCCGAGTTTGGGCGCAGGCGAGCGAGCGATTGGATTGCCCCGTTGGCCATAGCCAAACGCGCAGGAGTGTGGTCGATCCCCTGGAGGTAGATCACATCGTGAGCCTCGGCAAGTTGGTAATATGCAAGTGCGAAGCCGGGATCGCGTTCGACTGCCTGATTCAGGAGGCGAACGGCCTCAAGCAGACTCTCCGCTTGAGGCGTACTTAAACCTGAACTCGCGATCAGTGTTTTGGCCCGTATGTACAGATCGTGAGCAGCAAGATCAGTCGTCGGTTTTTCCTCGATGGCCGCTTTCTCTTGGGGCGAGAGTTTTGACTTGAGCTTGGCGACGATCTGTTCGGCCAGCTCGTTTTCGATCGCGAACACGTCCGCGATGTCGCGGTCATAGGTTTCCGCCCACAGGTGCCCATCAGTCCGAGCATCAATTAACTGAACACTGACGCGCACGCGTCCGCCCGACCGCTGGACACTTCCCTCTACGACGTGTGACACGCCGAGCGTTTTAGCGATTTCGCGCAAGTTTCGTTGAGCGCCGGTTTTGTATTGCATCGTCGAAGTGCGGCTGACGACCTTAAGATCGGCAACCCGGGCAAGATTGGTAAGAATTTCATCCTGGACACCATCAGCAAAGTAGGCGTTCTGTTTTTCATCACTCAGATTCTGGAAGGGCAGTACGGCGATGCTGTTTCCCAGGATAGGAGTAGCGATCTCGGAAAGATTTCGTGTGGTCGGCGGCAATGCTCGATGAAAAAAGGTCGAAAAACTGACAGCCAGGGCGACTGCGAACAAGAGCACGGCCACTGACAGCACGGATTTCGGCCAACGCGGCGCAGTAATGGGCCCGACATCTGCGCCTGACGTTTGCTTCCACCTTCCCCGGCGCTTTAATTTTTCCGGAACTTGCTGGTTCCCGAAGCCGTCCTTGCAGAGGTTAACAACGTGAAGCCTCAGGCCATGTTTTACTTCGCACTCGCCCAAATCTCGTAAGTAGGGCTGCCAGTGCCGGTATTCACCCAGATCGTCGGCGACATGTTTGGATAAAAGAATGTGGCCGGCGTCGCCGCAATCGAGCACGCGTTGAGCGACGTTAATGCCTGCTCCGGCGATATTGACCCGGTCGTTCACGTCCGGGACCTGGTTAATGGGGCCGCTGTGAATTCCCATGCGCACTTGAATCTCCGGATGGTTTTGGAGTGCTTGCGCGATTTCCAACGCACAATGCGCCGGTTGCTCGAGATTTTCGAAGAACAACAGCGCCATCCCATCGCCGGTTGGCAAGCGAATGAGTTTGTCTTTCGCTTCGGCGGCGCGGAAACAATCAGTGCTCCGGACGATGCGGTTTAGTTCCTGAAGCGATTCGACCTGGTCATTGACGAGCAGTTTCGAATATCCGACCACGTCGATTAACAAAAGATGTGCGATCTCGAGCGGGAGATCGGGCTTTGGCTCCGCGGACATATGTTGCGCGTTCAAGCATCCTCTTTGCCAAATTAATTATACTAACTATATCGCTTCGCGTCGAGACTAAACTTCGGTTTCGTTAGGCTGCACGTCGATCGATTATCCCTGTTCCGTGTTTCCGCTGCGATTCAGTTCGGCCTGCGCGAAACCAAGCCTGCCCCAAATGCCGCAGCATTCAGAACGATCATAATGAATGCGAAAAGATACATGCCCAGGGTAAGGCCGATCGCGAGGTGCATCGCGCAAATGCGGAAATAGGTCCTTCCACCTAATGAGTATCTCAGGATCAATTATATTGGAAGGCGGGCGGATCAATGCGCGCCAGATATTCGAGCCATCCCACCAACCGTTCCCCAAACATTTTGTGAGTCCCCCGAAGAAATAGATGAGGCAAAGATGCAATTGAAGAACTCGCCGCCAAAAGCCGAGTAACTGCGGATTGCACAACTTTTTGCGCCAAAGATAATCGAGCGAAAGCCGGTCGGGCAGCGGCGAAAGCATCAGATAGAAGAGTCCGACCGTCATGAAATTATCCGCTCCATAGGAGAGCAGACCCCCGCTCTTTGCAGCACAAAGGTGAAGGAACCAGGCGAGTATCGCAGATGAGCGGCAGAAAAGGCCCGCGAGCAAGCTAAAGCCCGTTCCAAGTAAACAGACCCACGCTATAGAAAGCACCGCATTCTCAGACAGTCCGACGTACGCTCCGAGAGAGACTAACCATCCAAGCCTCGGAACAAAGCGACTTTCCACGGAAAGGAGTGCTTCTGCGAGATTGCGGCTGATGAGACCATGACCAGTTCCAGCCAACAAATAATTCCAATCATCTCGTAAAGATAGAGTGTAAACTATTACCTGAAGACCAAGGCCGAGTCTCAACACACTCAGCCACGTGTCAGACTCGACCGGAAACAGGAATTGCAGGATCCGTTCCCTCCACGTCTCCAATTGCTTAGGGATTTTCCGGCTTAGTTGCTTTGTCGGTACGGCTGAAGTCATAAGCGTAAGAAAATTCGAACGATTCTCTTTTACCCTGTTCGAACTCGCTGATACTTGGCAAACTGATTGATCCAAAAACGGCGCGAATTGCTGTCACATCTGGATGGTCGCGCCAGACCGAACCGGCCAGCATTTTCACCAGATACTCCCGCAGAGGGTCATACCGAGTGCGCGCTATCTCATCGATTACACCGGCTAGACGCATTCCAGCCGCGGCGCTATGGACGCGCGGCAGTTGGTACTCCACTCGCCCATCGGGGTAATGTAATTCAAAGACGACCTTATAACTCGCCGGCACATTTGGCGCGAAGTAACCATATCCGCGTTCGATGCCGGCGATGTGCAAATAAGTCATAACGGCTCGACGAAACGCATTTGACGCGGCTAAATTCTGCCCCGAAGCCGCAGCGATGAAAGCTTCGGCTTTTTCCGCATACCTATTAACGGTATGCGGCGCGATCGTTAGACCGTGCGCAATTAACCACAACGTCTCACGGCAGGCGACCGTAAGAATTAGTGAAAAATGAAGTATGAAGCACGCCAAATAAACAGATTTCTGGCGCACAGCTCCATCTACTTTCAGCAGCGCAAGAGTAAACTTGGCGCGCTATTTATTTACTATGGTTGTAGCTCATCCAGCACACTCTTTATATCGGAGGTGGACATCGACGCAACCTGTCGCGTTGCACGAGTCTGGATCAAGGTCAACTCGCCGTTCGGTGCATTTTTCGCTGCTTCGGACGTCGTTACTTTGTCGGTCTTGATGTCGAGCTTCGCATTGGAGTTGGGAAGCAGATGCTCCTCCTTGCCATGTTCATCGCGGAGGACAATGTCGTAAAGCTGCGTCTTGAGATGCTTCAATACGTCCTTGAAACGAGCGGGGTCCACAGGAGTGATGTTCTTTATTTTTAAAACGAAGGTTGCCTTAGATGCGGGAGGCTCAGTAGGCTCCGGAAATGGTTGAGCGAAGACCCGAAACGAGAGGATCGCCACCATCCCAATCACGACCAATATCATTACTTTGGATGTTCCAGATAGGGTTTTCATAATGCCGCTGGTTTGACCTAACAACGACCGAATGACAAGCCCAAAGTTTGGTCTGGAACAGGTGATCTGCGAAGCTTCTGATGGGAGTCGAATGGCGCGGGTGAACTCCAGTCTTAGTCCAGCGATGCCCGCCGCGTCACCGTTACCGCAGCGTAGGCTGCGTCCTTCAAAACAAACTTCCGGATTTCAATGCTGATTTTCCGGATCCGAAATCTACGCAGAAGGTGCGAGGCCAGATCATTGGCCAGTGTTTCAAGAAGTTTGGGCGACTGCCGGGACAGAAACTGTTTCGCTTCCTGACAGAGCGCAGAATAGTCGACTGTTCGCGCGATCGCGTCTTGGATGTCGCGGAGATCGCGCGCCGGCCAAAGAGTGATGTTGAGAACAAGGCGCTGGCGTCTGGCTCGTTCGGCTCGCGGAACGCCGACTCGCCCAGAGGCTTTCAGCTGCTCGATATGAATTTGCTGTTCGGCGCTAACTCTCACTTTTTTGAAGTCCTAACATCTAGGCGAATTTCTTTCTAATCGACAAATTCCGATTTTGATAAGTCTTCCAGGAACTTCTACCGGCAAATCTCGTAATGACAAAATAAAGACGGGACTCGCCTCAGAATGAAACGGCTTTGTTCTACTGTACCGTATTTGGGCTTGTCAGGCGCAACCTCACATTTCACCATCGCCGCCAGTGAAAGTCGAACCGGCAGGCAGCGATATGCTCAATTTGAACCGGTTCCAAACGACGCGCTGGAGTGTCGTCCTTTCCTGTGCGCAAACGAGCGAGACGCAGGACGCGGCGCAGAGAGCGTTGTCCGAGCTGTGCCGCGTATATTGGCGACCGGTTTTCGCGTTGATCTGCCGCCGGGGACATTCAGTAACCGACGCCCAAGATTTAACGCAGGATTTTTTTGTCATGCTACTTAAAGGCAATTTGCTTTCGTTGGCCGATCCAGCACGCGGCCGCTTTCGATCACTGCTCCGGACGGCGGTGGAAAATTTTCTGAATGACAAGCAGCACCTCGCCCGACGCCAAAAGCGCGGCGGCGGAATGCAATTTGTGGCATGGGATGAATGGATGGCGGAAGCGCCATCGCAGCTGTCGATCTACGGACAAGAGTTAAAAAGCTGGCCGGCGGAGCGAATCTTCGATGTGCGCTGGGCTGCAACCGTGGTCGAGCAGGCACTGCGTCGGTTAGCAGAAGAATGTGAAAGCCGCGGTCGTTTGCGAATGTTCACAACTCTGAGCAAATATCTGAGTCTTGAGCGGGTAGAAATTTCGTATGCGGCGCTCTCGGCATCGTTGGGCGTTCCTGAGACCGTAATCAAACGAGTGTTGCATCAGCTCCGTGTGCGCTATCGAGCCATTTTGCGCGAGGAAGTGTCGCACACAGTGGCCAACCCGGCGGACGTCGACGACGAAATTCGTTATTTGTGCGCCACTCTGGCCAGCTCGCAGTGAATCGGGCTATGGATTTTTCAGGTCTCACTGATTTGCCCGAACGCTCCGCGCAAGATTGCGCGCGTTGCCAATGTGGCTCGCTCGCACGCGTCGCTTCCGGGCTCTGCGTTAGCTGTTTATTGCGCAGTGGCCTTGGTTCGGACGAGGCGAACATCGAGGATTTCGACGCGCTTCTCGCCGCGGTCGATGTCCCGGACCGGGACTGGCAGTTGGGCAGCTATCGTATCTTGGAAGAAATCGGTCGTGGCGGCATGGGGGTGATTTATCGTGCGCGGCACGCGCCCTCGCGCCGAATCGTTGCCTTGAAACGAGTGCTGAATTATCACAGCGATTCTCGCGAGACCCTGACGCGATTTCAACGCGAAGCCAGAGCAGCCGCCAGCCTCGATCATCCGAATATCCTGCCCATTTACGACGTCGGCGCGACTGAAGACGGGCTTCCATTCTTCAGCATGAAATTCGCCCCCGGTGGAAGTTTGCTCGATTCCAGGGAGAGCTTTCGCGATTCGCCAGCGCGTGCCGTCCAATTGATCGCAACGGTGGCGCGAGCCATCGATCACGCTCACCACCAGGGAATTCTTCACCGAGATCTCAAACCCGGAAATATTCTGCTCGACGCGCGCGGGGAGCCGATGGTGAGCGACTTCGGATTGGCAAAATGGCTCGATACCGCAAGCGAGCTTACGTGCACGCTCACGGTATTCGGCACGCCGGGATACATTGCTCCGGAACAAGCGGAGAATTCGGCCGCAGATCTTACGCCGGCATCGGACGTTTACAGCCTGGGCGCGATTTTATTTGAACTGCTGGCCGGGCGGCCACCGTTTTTGGGCGAGCATGCCCTCGCCGTGATCCGTCAAGCAGCCGATAATGACGCACCGAAACTGCGTTCAGTTATCCCGAATGTCTCACGCGATTTGGAAACGATTTGCGCGCGCTGTCTGGAACGCGACCCGAAACTGCGCTATCAATCTGCCGGCGCCCTCGCCCAGGAGCTCGAACGCTGGCTGGAAGGGCGACCAATCGCAGCCCGGCCAGTTTCGCCGCCGGCGCGGTTGTACCGCTGGTCGCGCCGGAACCCGATTCTCGCAACCAGCCTCGCCGTTTGTCTCTTCTTCGGGACAGCGGTTGTCACGCGCCAGGTTCAGAATTGGAAGTTGGAAAATAAGCTACGGGAAAACCAACTGACGAGGAATTCGGTCGCGGTGTTGCCATTTCTCGACCTGGACAGCGCTGCCGAAGAATCCGATTGGACCGCGACCGTGGCGCGCGCACTCCAGACAGAGCTTTCCGAGATCGGCAACGCGCGAGTGGTTCCGGTCGGCAAGGCTGAAGATTCGAAACTGGCGGCCCGTAAGTTTCGAACGCGTAGCGCGCTTTTCGGCACTCGCCGCAAGACCGATCATGGAATCCAAATTTCGGTCCAACTATTCGGTCCTGACGGCGAGCCACTTTTCGGACGGATTGTCGACCTCAGCGCTACCTCTGATTTGAAATCATTCACTCGCAGTTTAGCGCCGGCGCTCTATTCAATTCTTATCGCAAACGACTGGTCAAATTTGATTACGGCAAAAAGCGATCCGGCGATGCGAAATGAGCAGGCACGGGAGCTAATCGCAGCCGGAAGAGAATTAGGTTTTCACAGAACGGTGCGAGATTTCGATCGAGCCAGAAGTTGCTTCGAAAAGGCGCTTCAGCTGGAACCCAGCTCCGCTCTTGCCCATGCTTATTTGGCCAGCTCCCTCGCGGCACGCACTCATTACGTGAGTGACGCCAATTTGCTATTCCAAGCGGAGCGTGAAGTGAAAGAGGCTTTGCGTTTGGCGCCTGATTCTGAGGAGGCCCTCCGCGTTTTGGCTGGAATCAATTATCAAAGAGGTCAACTCAGAAAAGCGCTTGAGGCTGCTCTCCGCGCCGTCGAAACGAATGCGCCAAGTGGAATGTCCGTCGCGCTACTTGGAAGGATTTACCATGAACTTGGCCGACCGGATCAAGCGTTGCGTTGGTTTGAATTAGCCCGGAGCCGCAGTGACCGCAGTGGGGAATATGACTCCGACATCGGGGATTGCTTGGCAGCTTTGGGCGATTACGAAAAAGCCGGCGCAGCTTACCAACGAGCGATTGATCTCCATCCCGAGCGGTCGCAAGGGTGGACCGGTATTTCTCATCTCTATTTGCTCAAAGCCGAATTTGCCAAGGCGCGTGCCCTTTGTCTCCAAAACCGCAGCCTTGACCAAGAGGGGATAGACGGCGCTCAACTCGCCGCGCAAATTGAGTTTTTTGCACGAAATCTTTCAGAAGCTCAACGGCTTTACGGACGTCTCGATGAAAGCAACCACGACGGAGGCAGCGCGTTTTACGGAAACGTTAGCTATGGATCGGCCTTGGGACGCATTGGCATCAGCCAGGGCCACTCTATCAATGCGCGGGCGATGTTGCAGGAGTGCTTGGCTAAAGAAATGCAGCAATCGGAGTCGGCGCCAGACAATCCCGACATTCTTTACCGAATCTCTGCCATCGAATCCTCTCTTGGCAAAAATGAACCCGCTATCGAACATCTAGAAGCAGCGGTCTCCGCGGGATGGATCGATTACCGCTCGCTCTCTCTCGATCCGCGCTTTGATGCCATCTCAAATGACACCCGCTTCCAGGCGATCCTCGGAAAACTAGAGTTAAAGGTCGAAGATCTTCGCAAGACAGTTAACCCCAAAACAAAGGAAGAAAATTAAGCCCAATGAGAAAGTGGAATAATCCCGACGATAAAAAGGCGGCGTATCTCGCCGTATTGAAAAAAATCATGGTCGACAAAAGATTCGCAGAGAAGTGTCTCGAATCAGACGAGTTCGCTCGAAATGCTTTTCGCACGATCGGTGAAATTGAGGTGCCAGCAAACGCCAAAGTTGTCTTTTTGCCGGAAGGCGATCTCGACAACGCGAAACGCGATGGAACCGGCTCAGTTGTGATCGAGATGCCGCCTAGGGAGAACGGACACCCCAACGGTCACGCGATGGAATATGTGCGCTGTACATATAGCTGGTGGTGAGACTAGGCGGGCCACTGCCAATATCTTCCCTGTAATTTATTTGATGCCTTAAGCGCGACGAGGGCGAGCTCCGAGAACGACACGGGAACGCAAGAGTCGCGAGGAACTTTTCAGTTCCGCGATCGCAGCTGAAAAGTTTTTCCACGAAATAGGAAGAGCGCCTCGCCGTCTCGTAAATTTCGGTATGTCGCAACGCAGGAGAGCGCGCGCTTCTGCGAGCCCGACCCGCGGGTTCGCCGCGGACGCGCAGCACTCGCGCACGAGATGGCGCCAACGATCTCCCGCTGAAATCATATTGCGCGCGTCGAAGGATTCGCTCAGAAGCCGCGCGTATTGCGCGGTTGCCCTGAGAAGTACACGCCGATCCTGACCTGCGGTTTGCAGAACTACTTCTCTGAAAAATCTTTGCGCGGTTCGCGGAGAGCCGAAAACTTCAGCGACGACTTCGAATCCGCTTACGAGGTCGTTTACATATCTCGACGGTTCTTGAGCGACCCGCCCGTATCGCGGCCAGCAGTTCGGCGGAGGCGCCTTCCGAATCGTCGCGTCGAGTGGAGCAATTCCACGATAAAAACCAGCGTGATCGCGCGAGGTAAAAGGTAAGAGACCGGTTTGGAGAAGCGCTGGCAGGGATTGTCGATGTTTCGAGTTCGATGTTCCCCGGAACGATGTCGGTTCTGCATCTCCGATTAATTCCGCATCGACTAAGATTGGCTGCGCTCCCACCGCAAGCCAATTGTCTCGATGCAAATCCGTTGCCCCAAGAATCTGCGCCAGCGCAGCCTGCGCCCCCCAGCGAAAATAAAAGAGCCGGACTGCAGTGGGACTCTCGCAACCCTTCGTCTGCAAAAACTCCATCCAGAAATAACTTCGTCGCGACAGCATCTTCGGGACGCGAAACGAGACGCGCAGACCGTTTCGATTCAGCCAGCGAAGAGCCTCGAACCAGAGTTCTTCTCCACCAGACAATCGCGGCTTGTAGATAACGCGACGGCGATTGACGAACTCAATCATCGTCGCGGTTTTCGCACCATCGTGCGGGTCGGAAAGCCGAGCTCGAATATGTGTAACGCGAAACGGTTGGCGAGCGCGTAGAAATACGCGGCAAATATCGGCTCTGTCCCGCAAAAGGCGAGCGAACAACTCACGCTGTGCGTCGATCCAGACGGAAATAAGTTGCGCCGCCGTTTTGAGAAGATCTGGAAATTCGATGGTCATTTCCAGAAGCGTAATGTCATTGTCTGGTGCGAGTCTTCGCTCGCCGTTTTGTGCAATCGGCCTCGAGCTGCGCGCGACCGCTTTCGTTACGTTTTGCTGGACGTGTAAAGTCGGCGTCAGCGCAAACGCGAGACGCGTCGACAGGTCTCGGCTCAAGTCATCCCACGCTGATTCCGTCAGAAATTTCTTTGCTGCACGCGGAGCGGTGCCTCGCAAGCAAGCGGTTGCGAAGCTAACCGCGGGAGCCAAAATTTGGTCCTGTGAAACTGGCCAGCGCTGTCGCCGCCCTTGCCGGACAGAACTTGAAGACGTTCTCTCCAAAAAGACTTTAAGTCCGCGTGCGACTCGGCCGGCTTTGCCATCTGGCAGTTGCGCGTCGGACGACGCTGCGCCATTTCTCTCACCTTTTGCAAGGATCTTCACTGCCGCCGCGGAGCTGCTTCAGAGTGGATGTCGATTTTTTGCGAAGGCCACGAACGTTCTGAGGCGATCAATCTGTCGTGGCTCACTTGATCCGCCAAAAACAACGGTCAAAGGCCTCCAGTTCGGATCGACATTCAAATAATGTCCAGGATCGGCGTCCATCACGCCCAATAAAACTTCCGCCACGATACGACTGCCGAGAGGTCCGAGACATTCCCCGCCGCGGAATCTGCGAATCCCACGAACCTCGGCTTCGCGCAGAAGATAGTACCAAAGCGGCGTTCTCTCGTTGATCCCGCGGGCCCGAAGAAATTCATTGCCGTCGTCGTCGAATCCGATCTGGGCGCTGGTAAGCGGTTCCACATCTGCAGCCCGACACGCCTCCTGCCCCGAGGGCAATCCAATGCGCGATCCGCGCAAAAGTGTCATTTCCGGTAATGGTGGCGGCCGAACTTTTGAAAAAAAAGGCATCGCCGCCGCGGGCAGATTAAACATGTCTTCCGAGATTATCGGGTCGATGTTCTCCGCGAAATTCGCGTTCCCGCCCCATGTGAGGGTGAAGCGATTCCAGTCCACAACTCTATCGGCCGGAAGCGGTTCACCCGGTTGGTTTGGTCTTGTTTTTCGAACCAAATCGCGCAACCGGAGGACTCCAACCCAGCAATTAATGTCATATTGGGGCTGCACCATGCTGTGGCCAAAACGGAAAGCCGCTTGGGTAAACTCAATCGGAAGCGCCGGAATATTTTCGCCGGAAAACGGTTTGAAAAATCGCGGGCCATCTTTTTCGATGTCCGCCAGAATCTCCGGCAGGATAAACCACTTTAGGAATTCCTTACGAATGATCCATTGATAATGCCAGACCGCAAGCCGGCGTGCCGTCTCGAAAATAGTTTCATTCGGAAAAGCTTCCTCAGTGGCACCGCCGCCTTTGATATAATCAACCATGCGATTGTGGAACTGCAGAAAGACAATGTGGAGCTGGGCCAAGATTAAATGCTGATCGTTCCGATCGTCCGCCAGTAACGCCCTTCCGTTCGGGCGATAAAAATCATCCGGGGTAGACGGAATCTGTTCGCGAGGCAGCGCCTCAGTGTGGCCCAAAAGGAAAGTCTCGCTGCCCCTTTCGGAATGATCATAGAGATCCGGTGATTTTTGTGGGCCGTTGCCGTAAACGCTCTCCAGATTTAACCGCGGCGCGTGAAAGTTTCCTGTTCTCTCCGGAGCGGCCGCCGCGTGTTCGAGTCTGGTTTCGTCACGAGTCAAATCGTGATCCAAAAACTGGCCGAGGTAAACGAAACCCGACGGCGCAAGATCGCCCCGGCGCGGCCGGCCGCGACGGTTTTGCGGAATGTCCTTCATCCGCGTTGAGAGCTCACGCAGATGCGCCTCATTGTATCCGGCAAACGGTCCGCCGAAAAGCCGCGAATAATGCGAGACCATACCAAGAGCTTCTCCATCTTCTACGATCTCGGGCGAGAGAAGTTCGCGAAAAACAAAAAGCCCCGGACCTACGTCCGGGGCTTCTGTAAGCTTGAAACAGCTAGCTTATTTAGAAATGAAAAGTCAATCCTCCTCGGAAGATATGGAAATTCAGCTCAGTATCGACGGAGGTATGCGACTCGAACGTTCGACCCCGGGTGCTCGTGACGAAAACATTGGTCGACGCACTTTTGTCCCCAAGATCCATGTACAGATAAGTAAAGTTCAACATCCAATGCTGGCTTAGGCAAATATCGAAACCGCCTCCTGCTGTCCAGCCTCCCCGGATGTCCGCGTTATCCTTTCTAAACAGCTCCGTGACTACACCTCCTTCCGGCGTGCTTTCGCTGAATAAGGTTGACTCACTAACGCCGGCCAACGCGACCGCACCGCCACCCGTGCCAAATATCATGAAGCGGTCACCAAAAACGTAACCGGCACGAAGGCGGCCGGTGCTGTACCAATCCAGCTCCGTCTTTGAATCAATTGCCGTGTCATAGATAAACGGTGTGCCAGGAGGCAACACGAAGAAGGCGTCTGCCGAATCGTGCCGTTCCAGGTTGGTGGCGGAAAGATCCACTTCGAGACCGAAGACCCAATTTCCACGCTGCCAATTATAACCTCCATGGAACCCAGCTTCCCAACTCCACTCGTCATTCTTCCCGGACCGGTCAAAGACTGTGTCGACGACACCGGGCAGTTCACCCGAGGCCGGCGATATTGTTTGTTCAAAGGCAAAGGTTTCTTCATCGAGCTTTCCCAAAATCCCGCCTCCATGAATGCCGAAATACCAGCCTTCAAAGCACGAGGGTGGAGGAGGAGGCGCGGGGGCCATTTCCTTGGCGGCCGGCTCAGGACCGGCAAAAGCTAAAGCAGAGCAGGCGCAAAAGAGCGCAACGGTTAAGGTAAATTTCTTCATAGCTTGCCGGTGTAGCGGTTTTGTGAAAATCGGTCAACAAAAAACCGGATTAATTTGTTAGGCACTTATAAAAACTAGAAAGAGCCGGCCGAGCCGTTTTAGCTTACCTGGTAGAGCCGCCGACTTTTCGCTTCTCGAATTGGTCGTTGGTCAGCCAACACGGAATCGCACATCGCGGATGACTTTCCCGCCGAAGCGTTGCTTCAATTTTCGCAGGATCTCGATCTTTGAAACCTGCTCGAGCTCGTAATGCAACGCTGGTTGGAGCACGCGCACGTAAAGAATGCCTTCGCGTAAGGCGACTGGCGACGAATGCGCGGCGATGAAGTCACCAACGATTTTGCTCCACGCTTCGAGCACTTCGGTTTCATGCAATCGCTCTCTTAGTCCGAGCCGTTGCATCAACTTCGGCAAGACATCGGCGGGCTCAGCCCAGCGGTTCTGCAGGATACGTTTTTCGGGCAGGCCGCGCCACTCAGCAAGGACGTGGGCGCGAACTGACGGATTCATGGCACCTTTGATTTAGCCACAGACTCACACGGATAAAAACACAGAAATTGTTGGAGAGGCGCTTGTGCCAAGCGCCTTTCTGTTTAATTCGGCGTTTGATGCAAACGCCGCTACAACAATGAGTGAAGACTGAGAATCAATACCGCCGCCGCATGTTGCTCGGCAGAATGTTGAGCTCGGTTCGATACTTGGCGACGGTGCGCCGCGCAATCGGAATTCCCCGCTTGCTCAAGATCTCAACAATTTCCTTGTCACTTAACGGTGCATTACCTTCTTCATTCTTGACGAGATCGAGGATCGCCTCTTTCACGCTGGTGTTGCTCATCGATTCGCCGGTGGCCGTTTGGTATCCGGGAGTGAAAAAATATTTCATCTCGAACACGCCCTGCGACGTGGACATGTATTTGCCGGAAATGGCGCGACTCACCGTCGTCTCGTGCACTCCGACCGCGTCTGCGATCTGAACCATTGTCATCGGTTTCAAAAACGCCGATCCCTTGTCGAAGAAGTCCCGCTGCCGTTTCACGATCTCGTGCGCAATGTTGGAAATTGTCTGCTGGCGCTGGTGAATCGATTTGATCAAAAATTTTCCGCTCCGGATCTTGTCGCGAATGTAGTCCTTCACTTCGTTTCCGTTGCCATCCTGCGCCATGATGTCTTTGTAAGTGTTGCTGATGCGAAGATGCGGGATCTGTTCGCCATTTAAGATAACCTGGTAAGTGCCGTTAATTTTTTCGACAGTCACATCCGGCAGGACATAATTTTGCGGCGCCTCGGCAAAAATGGCACCCGGTCGCGGGTCGAGCTGGGCGATGTTATTGGCGCACTTTTGCACTTGCTCGACGCTGATCCCGATCCGGCGCGCAATTTCCGGAAAACGTCGCTTGCCCAAATCCTGCATGTGGTCGGCCACGATCTTATACTCCAAACTGCTTTGTCTTCCTTCGCGCTTCAGCTGGATGAGCAAACATTCGCGTAGATCACGCGCGCCCACTCCCGGCGGATTGCGATCGTCCGCGTCGAGCGCGTTCTGATTGAGCTGTCCCATCAAATGCTGTTGCAGCGTTTCCTGCGTCGGGATGGAATCGAAAAAGAACTGGCGTTTTTCTTCCGCTTCCTGCGAGCGGCCGCTGTAGCTGCTCGATTGTGCCATGTAATCGCGCCATTCTTCATCAAGCTTCGCCAGCTTATCGAATTCCTCCTTGAAATTGTCGTCGGCGGGCGGCGTCTCCGATTCAGCTGGCGCGTCCGGATTCGGCGCATCCGGCAATTCTTCCAACACCGGATTCGTTTCCATTTCCTGTTGAACGAGATTGCGGAGTTCTAACAATGGCGCCTGCAGGATGAGCAGGCTTTGTTGAAGTTGCGGGGCAAGGACCTGCTGCAGAGAAAGATTCTGCGTTTGATGCATCCCAGGGCCGGCCATACGTGGAGTTTACTGTCGGGCGAGCGACAGGCAAGCAGGTTACGGGCCGCCTCCCTCGCGTGGCCGGTAATTTCACGCTGAAGAGTTATCCCGGGAACACGACTTGCTACCTAGTTGAGCGGTCGATCACTTCCGAATGAAACGCATTCTCCTCGCGCTTTTACTACCCGCTACGCTGATGGTCATGTCATTTAGCGGCGCGCAAACGCCGGAGGCGAACCAGGAACAGAGACTTCTGGCACTGATCAAAGAAGTCCAGACACAGCAGGCGCAAATGGCCGAGAATCAGAAGAAGATCGAGACAAAACTAGCCGAGATTGGGGAAACGGTTCGGGTGGCGCGGATTTTTGCAGGGCGATCGCAATGAGGAAGAATTTTACCGTCACCCTATTGTTGCTCGCGATTTTCGCGGCGACGCTTTGCTTCGCCAAAGCGCAGAATGCACCCACACAACTCGTCAGCGCCGTCAACGAGCTTAAGCAGCAACAGGCACAGATCGCCGACAACCAAACCAAGATCGATAGTAAGATCGCCGATCTGGTCGAAACAATTCGCGTTGCCCGAATTTTTATGAGCCGTGCCGGCGGCAAGCACAAACCGTCTAAACCCTGAAAATGAATACATTCTGCCGTCCGCTTAAAGTCCTGTTGGTTGTAATCGCATCATTAGGTGCGATGGCTCAAGCGCAGTCACCGTCCCCGATTATCGTTCAAGCTGTGAACTCGGCAGCAACGGCAACGTCGGCCAAGCCCGCGGCGACTGCGGCCGACGCCCAGTCGATTCCAGAGGCGATCAAACTGCTCGAAAAGATCAAAGCAGACAACGATGAAGTCTTGGCCAAACAGAAAGCTGCTTTGGAACGGCTTGACGAGTTACAGCAAGCTGCCGAGCAGCTCAAGATCTTCGCCAATCGCGGCTAAATTCGCGCCGTTTACTTTTTCTTCGGCTCGATCTTGCGATAGAGGGTCGCCATGCTGATCCCGAGCATGTTGGCGGCTTTTTCGCGCGAGCCGTCACAGTGTTGCAGAGTCGCTTCGATGTAATTGCGCTCCTGCTGCTGCACAAAGTCATCGAGCGAGTGCCCGACCGGCATGCTCGCCAACACCTGCTCCTGTTTGTCGCCCTTGGCGTGACTAACGATGTGGGGCGGCAAATCGCTCGACAAAATCAACTCGTTCTCACACAAGGCCCAGGCGCGCTCGATTGCGTTCTCCAGCTCGCGCACGTTCCCGGGATAATTGTAGTGACACAAAATATCGACCGCCTCGGCATCGATCTTTTTCGGCTCGCCCCCTGTCGCGCTCGCTTGTTTTTGCAGAAAATGATTCACCAGTAACGGCACATCTTCGAGTCGCTCGCGCAGCGCCGGCAGCTCAACTGGAATCACCGCCAGGCGGTAATACAAATCCTCTCGAAATGTGCCGTCTTTGAGCTTGGGCTGAAGCGGCTCGTTGGTCGCGCCGACCACGCGCACGTTCACCGGTGAACTTTTGTTGTCGCCAACGCGCCGAACTTCCCGTTCCTGTAAAACGCGCAGAAGCTTCGTTTGCAACGCCGGCGCCATCGAATTCACTTCGTCGAGAAAAATTGTGCCGAGATTTGCTTCTTCGAACAGGCCCCGTTTGTCCGCCACCGCTCCGGTGAAAGAACCCTTTTTATGACCAAACAATTCCGACTCTAACAAATTTTCCGGCAACGCGCTGCAATTGATCGCCACAAACGGATGATGCTGCCGATTGCTGTTGAAATGCAGACCGCGCGCAACCAATTCCTTGCCCGTCCCGCTTTCGCCTATGATTAGAACGGTGCTGTCCGTGTCAGCGACTTTGCTGATCAGATTGTAAACGCTGTGCATCCTCCCGCTCGTGCCGATAATGTTTTCGAAGCGGTAGCGGTTCTTGAGTTCTTTGCGGAGATAAACGTTCTCCCGCAGCGCCGCCTGATAATCGAGAGCCCGCTGCACCGTTAGCTGCAGCTCGTCGATCTTGAACGGCTTGGTCACGTAATCGTACGCGCCCATCTTCATCGCTTCGACCGCTGTCTCGACCGTTCCGTAAGCGGTAATCAAAATCACCGCCGTTTGCCGGTGATGCTCGCGCACATGCCGGAGGACATCGAACCCGGTCATCGTTTCCATCTTGATGTCTGCGATCAGAACCTGCGGCGCAATGCTATCGAGCTGCTCGAGCGCCTTCGGCGCAGAATTGAATGGGAAAGCCTGGTGTCCTTTTTCGCGACAGAGAGTCACGATGACCTCCACCATTGCGGGCTCGTCGTCGATTATTACGATCTTGGCCATAAAATCTCAGCGCGGAGAATATTTCAGTTTTGAGAAAAAGAAAGCGGTTTTGAGAATTTGCTTGGTTAGACCGAATTTTGGACCTGACCGCCAACCATCGACCAACTCACCGGCCGATCGAACGCGACGATCTCCTCGAGCGCCGATGTCGATCCTGCGCACGGCACTGCGATCAAGTCAGCCACGAATCCGGAGCGAACCTTACCGAGTGAATTTTCCTGACGCAATGCACGCGCCGAGTTCGTTGTCACCATTTTCACAATTTCCTCAGCCGAAACATTCGGAAATCTCTTTTGAAACGCCTGCATCTCCGCGAACAAACTTAAAACCTCATTGCTCGCCAAACTGTCTGTCCCGAGACAAATGTTGAGTCCAACTTTGCGCAATTTGTGAAACTGAAACGGTGAGTGGCCGAAATAAGCGTGACTGCGGGGACAATGGATGATCGAAAAGTTCTTCGCAGGTCTCTCCAGCAAATTGAAATCGCTTTCCGTAACTTCGTTGAGATGAGCGACGAGGTAGGGGCGATTGACCTCAATCGCCTGCGAACGCCCATCCGACTCGGATCGGTTCGCTGAACCGCCCCTGCCCGCGATTGAAAGAAAATATCCGACTGGCGTTTGGCGACCGCAGGCGCTCATGTTGCGACCGATTTCTTTTAAGAAATCGTAGAGCGGCCCGCTCCCCTCCTGAAACATCGACGCTTCCTCGCGCGATTCCGCCAGATGCGTCGTCAGCAAGACATTCTCACGCTGCGCGATTTCTTCGCATCGTCGATAAAGATTTGCCGAGGCCGTAAACGGCGCGTGCGGTGCCAGTCCCCAATGCTCTGTCGATTTCAACTTCTCGAGCGCAGCATCGACAATCTCGTTGGCACGACTCGGTTCGCGGACGTCGATCAATTCCGCGAACCACCACGTCCGGACTAGAGATTTGATTCGCCGAATCAATTCTGGAAATCCAGTCAGATTCGCTAACGTCGTTGTTCCGAAGCGCTTTGCTTCGGCAAAACCATCATTGATCGAGCGAATGTAGTCTTCCGGCGAAAGGTTCGCTTTCTCCGCGTTGATTGCCCGGATCCATTCGGTAAACGATTTTGAGGGCGGGATTTTGCCGCGCAA
>WNFW01005580.1_pt1 | contig 17831 bp, 19 predicted proteins | sample 5400131 | NCBI WGS metagenome assembly WNFW01 (sample SAMN13153362, study PRJNA577476) | soil metagenome | isolation source: 20 cm soil or saprolite under grassland replicate 1 | place: USA:California | collected 2016-06-15 | reverse complement strand
TCAAACCAGTTGGTGGTGGGATACTATATAGACGGGTCAGGAATCGTTCACGGTTACTACCGGGACGCCAGTGGGGCGCTGCACTTCCCGATCGATCCTTCCGGCTCCACTGCGACAATCCTGTTTGGACTTAACGATAGGAACTGGGTGGTGGGCAGATATGCAGACGCCTCAGGCGCGACTCATGGACTCTTCTTTGTCCCGCCAAATAACTTCTTCACTTTTGATTTTCCCGGATCAACCTTTACGTCGCTTGGCGGTATCAATGACCAGGGGGTTATCTGTGGTCGTTACGTCGATGCTTCCGGCATTGCCCACGGATTCCTGGCTCGCGTCACAGGCACACCGCCGACAACGCCGGCGGGAACGGAAATGAAGACGAACGTTTCCCCGTCGCTGCTCACCCCACTCGACCTGTCGCCCTCGGCGTGGGGAGGTGCAATGCCGGCGCGCTGAGTCGAGCATCGGGGGACTGCGGATTACCAGGTTTCGGGATGAGGTGCAATGTGCGCGATGTGGACCGGATCATGGGCATCTGTTCAATGATGGTTCTCCCTGCTACTCATCTTCGCTACAGTTTGAATTCAACGGTCCTCAAAATTAGGAGAACAGACGAACACTAGACCTCGCCGAATGAACTTCTTGCAACTGCTGCCAGCCCAACGGCTGTTCGCTCGTGAACTAGAATTTAATTTCACGGGATGACCAAGCTCAGGAGCAAAGATGCCGCCGATCGAACTTTCAACCTCACACATGGATCGGCGCGAATTCATGCGGCTTGTTACAAGTATCGCAGCAGCACTTACGATGAGTTGTGAGATTGTGTTAGGGGAATCTATGCCTATGAAAACAGCAGTAAAAATTACCTGCATCATCAGATACGAAATCGATCCGTACCAGCGGGAAGCCTTCAAAGAGTACGCAGAGAACTGGGGTCGCATTGTCCCAAGGTGCGGTGGTCATCTCGTCGGTTACTTTCTGCCCTATGAGGGCACGAATAACATCGCGTGGGGATTGATTGCTTTCGACAGTCTCGCCTCGTACGAGGTATACAAAAAGAAACTGAAGGCCGATCCCGAGGCGCGTAACAATTTCGCAGCAGCCGAAGCCAAACGTATCATTCTTCGCGAAGAGCGGAACTTCGTGGAAATTGTTGATGGAACATTCGGCGTCTCCGGTGCGCCAGGGGCCGCTGCATGACGCGCACGCTTATTCTTCCGGGCCTTCACAACTCGGACCCCGACCATTGGCAAAGCCGTTGGGAAGCCGAGGACGAGACCCTGCAACGCGTTATCCAGGATGACTGGGAAACGCCACACTGTGCCGAGTGGGTTGCGAGACTCGAGCAAGCGCTCGAACGCACAGGGACGGAGACCTTGCTTGTTGCGCACAGCGCTGGATGCGCGCTGGTCGCGCATTGGGCAGTCGGCTGCCAGCGAGGACAAGTTCGCGGAGCGCTTCTGGTGGCGCCAAGCGATCCCGAGGCTGCTAACTTTCCTTCCGGCCCGACTGGATTTGCGCCGATGCCGCTGGTGCGATTTCCATTTCCGACAGTTGTAGTCGCGAGCTCGAATGATCCATTCGTCACAGTCGTGCGCGCGCGAACCTTTGCGAAGGCGTGGGGCAGCAAGTTCGTGATGATTGGTGAAGCCGGGCACATCAACAGTGCCAGCGGCTTCGGTGACTGGCCTAAAGGACTCGCGCTTCTAAACACTCTTCGCAATACGCCGAACAAAAGCGAGACCACTCAAGCCACCGTTTTGATGTAAGGCACCTTGCTATTAGCGGAAGGGACAGATTTCTTCAGTTACTGCTACGTCGAAAATCTTCGTCGATATTCAAGGGGATTTACTCCGATACATCGGACGAAGGCGCGTCGCATCCGCTCTTCATCCCCAAATCCACATAGTGATGCGGCACGCTTGATCGATGTAGTTGTTGACTCAAGCATTCGCCGAGCGGCTTCCAAACGTAAAAGCTCCACGGCTTTTGCCGGGGTCTTCCCGATTTGTAAAACGTAGTTCCGCGCGAAGGTTCTCGGACTCATGCGAGCCTGACGGGCCAGGCTTTGAACGCTCAAATCGCTTGTGAGATGCGCTGCGATCCACGCATGCAGATTACTGAATTTTTCATCGGTTTCTCGAGCTGCCGTCATCTGCATTTCCAATGGGGCACTGAACTGAGATTGTCCGCCAAGTCTCTTAAGAAACACGACGAGGAATCGCGCGACTTGCATCGCGAGCGCGGATCCGAGGTCTTCTTCGATCAAAGCCAGCGCTAAATCGATGCCGGCAGAGATGCCAGCAGAACTCCAAATTGCGCCATCTTTTATGTAGATTGGATCGCCTTCGACGCGAATGCTTGGATACTTGTTTTGAAGGTGCTTGATATAATTCCAATGCGTAACCGCGCGACGTCCATTCAGTACGCCAGCTTCTGCCAATAAGAAGGCTCCGGTGCAGATGGAGCACATTCGCCTGACTCTCGTTGCGTGTCTGGTGATCCAACTCACCAAAGCCTTATTCCCGACACTCTCCTCAATTCCTATCCCGCCAGGGACAAGCACGGTGTCGATTCGTTTGCGTGTGCGCACGATTTTGGAGAAAGGAACGGTTTTCAGAACAAGGCCCGACGAAGTTTTCACATCTCCGCCGGCAAGCGACCCGACTACTACTTGGTACGGTGCATGAGCGGCTTTGGACTGATTGCTAGCTCGCTTTAAGATCTCGCACGCGCCTTCAAGAACTTGGATCGGGCCTGCAACGTCGAGCAAAAGCACATTCTCGTAGGCTATCATCAGCACCAGCCGACAATCGTGAGCAGGTGGCTGGGAAGGAGCTAGTGAGCGTTGTGGCATAAAACGAGGGGCAAATGACATAGCTGCGGTTCGTAGCCTGCATCAAACTGGGACGTGCGAAAGGCCAAACAAACGAAATCGGAGGAAAATAAAATGAAGATGGAAACACTCGAAGCGAAAACAGAAGCGTGCGAAATGCACGGTTCTAAAATCTTTGGTCCACTCATGGCAATTATAGCTACGTTCGTCTTCTTGAGTTCAGCACGAGCCGCGGACACTTCATCAGGCGATCCAAAGGAGACTGCAATCCGGGAACTCTCGGCCCGAATGACCGAGGCTTACAACAACGGGGATGTCAGCGAAGTAGCGTCAAACTTCACACCCGATGGTCAATTGATTTCGGGAGACGGAACACACCTCCACACTCCTGCCGATATCGAGCACTATTTGGCCGAGTTGCGGGCGAAACTTCCGAAGGGCACGCGCTTCGTTATTACAGCCGTCACAGACGTCCGCTTTCCAACTCCTGATGTGGCGGTGGTGACCTCGGAGGACGGCTGGCTGTTTCCTGGCGAGGCGACGAGTTCTGAGAAAAATAAGGAAATTCAATCGCTGGTTGCTGTCTGGCGTGAAGGCACGTGGCACGTGGTGTTGGTTGAACGGACGTGGCGTTGTCCTCCCCAAAGACTTCCGGGGTCGCAACCAAACTAACAAAAATATGGATACAAGGAACAACAAGCGAACTGTTCTCAAACCAGTCCTAACCAATTTATGCAACAAAAGGCGATTCTCGTGATCATCAGGCAAATCGTCGTCGGCATTCTGCTCACCAGTGCAGCGTTCTCGGATCCTCCCACGGGACAAATGATCACGCGTAGTTCAGGCGTGATCACGATTGGGGGAACACCACATCCCTATCTCGCTGAAGGCACCGGTCCGACCTGCATTGTTGTGGGCCTCGCACCTTCGTATCCGCCGCTGTTATCCGACCGATTGAAGCAGCGGATTCGCTTCGTTTACGTGGATTTTAAGAACAGTTGGAACGCCGAATCGGCCGACGTCGCCGGGAAAATCACCATGGACTCGCTGGTCGATGAAATCGATCAAGTCCGGAGCGGTCTGGGGTTGGAGAAGGTCATCCTTTTCGGCCATTCCGGCCCCGCTCTGGTGGCGGTGGAGTACACGTTGAGGCACCCGGACCGCGTCTCTCAGTTAATCCTGGTGAGTGTCGAACCGTACTTCACCCCTGCTTGGCTTAAAGCGCGAGAGGCGTTCTGGGAAACAGAAGCTTCAGCGGAGCGAAAAACCGCCTTAAAACAGAACCAGGAGCGTTTCCCTGACGACCTCTTGCGGAGGCTTTCGCCCCGAGACGCCTTTGCGCTGCGCTACGTTCGCAATGGCCCGAAGTACTTCTACGATCCATCCTACGACTTTTACTGGGCGTTTGCAGGCAAGCATTTTTCGGCGGAGGTGATCAGCTACTTTTTCAATACGATCGTTGCGAACTACGATCCACGGTCGAGGCTCACCAAAAACACTGTTCCGACGTTCCTTGCGCTGGGTCGCTACGACTACAACATTCCCTATCGCGAATGGGACAGTACAAGGAAAACAACGCCACACCTGACGACCCACGTGTTCGAGCGAAGCGGGCACTTTCCCATGATCGAGGAGCAAGATCAGTTCGATTCGGGCTTGCTCGACTGGTTGGCGCGTTCGGCCTCGTCGCAGGCGGACCGTAAGCCTGCGTCAGGGAGCGAGCAAGCGCGGCAGTACTAGGACACCAGGACAACTGGCATTATTCTCTCATCCGAAGTGGCCATTGCCGCATTTCGCGGTTTCCAGAAAGTTGGAGCACTCAAGCATCGATTCATACCTATTCAACGTCCCATTTCGTTCGTCATTGCAAGTGAAGCACAACATCAAAATTATGAGTACAAAGAAAAACAACCAAATTGTTCAACCGTATCTGTTCTTCAACGGCCGCTGTGAAGAGGCGCTCGATTTCTACCGCAAAGCGATTGGAGCCGAGGTGACCGCACTTGTGCGGTTCAAGGACAGTCCGGACCCGACAATGTGCGCACCCGGGACAGGCGAGAAAATCATGCATGCAAGTTTGCAGATTGGTGACAGCACTGTGTTTGCTTCCGACGGCGAGTGCGGAGGCAACCCAACTTTCAGGGTATTTCGCTCTCGCTCACGGCGTCAGATGAGACTGACGCCGAGCGATTGTTCGCTGCGTTGGCCGAAGGTGGGAAGGTGATGTTGCCACTAACAAAAACGTTCTTCTCGCCGCGCTTTGGCATGATCGCAGATCGCTTTGGAGTGTCATGGATGGTCCAAGCGCCGCCACAAAAGCAGAAATGATTGACGCCTTCGGAGAGTCAATTCTCACATAGACAATCGTTCAGTAATGCGTGACGGCGTGCGACTCAGTGCGATGCTTTATCGCCCGCTAGACAAGGGCGGCAGGCTTCCGTGCATCTTCTTCCTGACGCCGTACATCGCACAAGGCGCTCATGATCGCGCCATGTACTTCGCGAGTCATGGCTATGCCTTTCTCGCCGTCGACACGCGCGGACGCGGCAACTCTGACGGTAAGTTCACACCCCTGCTACAAGAAGCGAAGGACGGCTACGATATCGTTGAGTGGTTGGCGCAGCAGCCCTGGTGTAACGGCAAGGTGGCGATGTGGGGCGGCTCGTACACTGGTTACGATCAGTGGGCCACGGCCAAGGAGCTACCGCCTCATCTGGCCACTATCGTTCCGGTGGCCGCGGTTGGGCCGGGAATCGATTTTCCCATGCTCAACAACCTGTTTTACACCTACGACCCGCGGTGGCTTATGATAGTCCGCGGCCGAGCACTGCAAGACAAGATCTTTGCGGATGGCGGGTTCTGGTCCGCGTTGACCCGACGATGGTTCGCGGCCCACGCGCCGTTCAAAGAGCTAGATACCTACCTGGGCGATCCTTCACCGATCTTCCAGACGTGGATCACCCATCGGACACAGGACACATATTGGGACAATCACCGGCCTACACCCGACCAGTATGCTGCACTCTCAATTCCGATTCTCAGCATCACGGGACACTATGACGACGATCAGCCTGGGGCGCTTGCGTACTACAAAGAGCACATGCGCTATGGCAATGAGCAGGCCAAGCCCCGACACTACCTCATTATCGGGCCTTGGCCTGGTATGACTGGACCTTGAAGAACGGTCCCAGGCCCGACTTTCTCAAGGACAAGGTCGCCTTCTATGTCGCTGGCGAGGAGGGATGGCGGTATGCGCCGACGCTAGCGGGGGCCACGGCACGCATGGAAACCTGGTATCTGGATTCCGAGAATGGCCGTGCCGTAGACGTGTTCGCGTCGGGCGACCTGCGCACCGATCGGTCGGGCGCTGGTGCCCCGGATCGTTATGTATACGACCCGCTCGACATCGGATTCGTCGAGTACGAAAGCCGGCCCGAGGTCTGGAGCCCGGGCTATAAGGCCTACATCGATCAACGGCCGGTCCTGATGTCATCCAGCAGGCAGCTTATGTACCACACGTCGGCGTTTGATCAGGACACTGATATCGCAGGGTTCTTCAAGCTGTCCGCCTACATAGCACTCGACCAGCCCGATACCGATTTCGACGTGAGGATATACGAGATCAGAAGCGACGGCAGCAGCATTTTCCTTGCCCGGGATCTCATGCGCGCACGCTACCGCAACAGCCTACGGCAAGAAACGTTAGTCAAACCCGGAGTGATCGAGCGCTACGATTTCCAGCATTTTAATTTCACGGCGCGGCGCATCGCCAAGGGCAGCCGTCTGCGGCTGGTGATCGGGCCGGTAAATACGCTGATGATGGAGAAGAACTACAACACCGGCGGCGTAGTTGCCGCCGAATCTGGCAAGGATGCGCGCAAGGTGACAGTGATGTTATACCACGACAAGACCCGGCCGAGTGCTCTGTATGTGCCGATCGCGGCAGCGTCCTCCGTAGAAGAGGCGAAGGAGAAAAGGAGGAAGTAGGGTGCCACATCCTCGACCAGGTCTGTCATCTCCTCAAGCGTATGAAAGGACGTGATGGGGACATCTATGGGATCAACACATTTCGTTCGGTCAGCAATCTTAACAAGCACTGTCTACGTCGTTGATGAGGTAAACATGCTAGTTCACACCGATGCAAACGTTTCAATGGAGGGCAAAAATGAGTTAAACAAGCATTCGCAAAACAACATTCTGGTAACCGTCTTCGGGGCAGCTATGTATGGGGTTGGCGTACTCGATTCCTGTATTTTAAGACGTCTCGACACAGCGAGGCGGCTACAACATCTACGAGATGGCTCCCAAAAGTTTGGTTGCTTTAGCGTATGAAAAACTCCGATATTGTTAAGGTCTTTGTTCAGACTCCATGCGAGGCGCTGCGCCCATTCGTCAAACGGTTCCTCGTCGTAGAGTTTCCTACGGCACATAGGCATTCGCATCTGCCTGACACGGGTTTGGTGGCCGGCTTTTGTTTCAAGGGTCACTGCATGCTGCATGGGAATACAAGGGCGCCGCAAGCAGGGCTGACCGGTTTGTGGGACCGCACGCGGGAAGCCGAGCAGACCGGAAATGGCGGGATTGTGTTCGCGGCCTTCACGCCAACGGGCGCTGCGGCACTCCTGCGCCAGCCGGTGCATGAATTTTTCAATGGCATCATCCCCTTGGATGCCATTCTTGAGAGGTCCACTGAGTTGAACCGAGTCCACGAACAGATCGCCGAAGCTGCGAACCAGTCGCGCCGCATCCAGGCTCTGGAGAATTTTCTGGTTGCGCGCTCGGCGAATGCTCGACCGGATGATTTTGTTTCGGCAGCAGTATCAAGGATCGAGGATGCGCGCGGCGTAGTGCGCATCGACCGCCTCGCCCGCTGGGTTGGTCTCAGCCAAAGCGCGCTGGAGCGGCGTTTTCGCAGGGTCACAGGCACATCACCCAAAAAATTCGCATCCATCGTAAGGCTGCGGCATGTCGTCCATCTGCGCGCGAAGGGAGCCGATTTCACCTCAATTGCCATTGCGGCAGGTTACTGTGACCAGTCGCACTTCATCAAAGACTTCAAGCAAATCACCGGCTTTGCCCCAGAATCATTCTTCCAACGCAAATTGTCGCCATGGTTTGCGGACGTCGCTCACGCGGTTCTGGGCTGAAAAAAGCCGAATTTTTACAAGTCGACTAATTTTGGCGCTCGTAACGTGATGAATGAATTACTCGTTTACGAAAACAAAAACAATCCTCACGCTTGTCACGTCACTCATAACCACGGCTGCTTTCGCAGGTGATCCGCTTCCGGTGGGCAGCACGGCCCCGGACTTTTCGCTTACCGACGCGAAAGGTGAAGCCCATTCGCTTTCGCAATACAAAGGCAAATACGTCGTGCTCGAATGGTTCAATCCGGCATGCCCATTTGTGAAAAAACATTATGGCAGCGGCAACATGCAAAAATTGCAACACGAATACACCGATAAAGGGGTCGTTTGGCTGACAATCAATTCCAGCGCGCCTGGCACTTGGGGTAATCTTACTCCCGAGCAAGCCGAGCAAAAGATGACGGAATGGAAAATGCATCAAACGGCTTTGCTTCTGGATCCGGAAGGCAAAGTCGGACGCGCGTACGGCGCAAAGAATACGCCAAACATGGTAATCATTAATCCAGAAGGAAACATTATTTACGAGGGCGCAATCGACAGCAAAGCTACGCCGAATCCTGCCGATATTCCGAATTCGACAAACTATGTTAGAGCTGCGCTCGATGAATCCTTAGACAGCAAATCCGTGACGACCGCGAAGACAAAGCCCTACGGTTGCGCGGTCGAATATAAATGATTCTTTCAAAAATCACTACGCTTGAAGCCTGAGTCTTTAATTTGGTGGCTCATGATCGAGGGGAGCGCTTTTTTTGACGATCGCTTGATAGAGTAGTTAAGGCATGATCAGTGAAACGCGGCGACCGGCTCTCGTCGGATCGGTGAAAGCCAAGAATGAACTCAAGCAGTGTCCTGAATCGCCCCGGTCGTTCGTCTTAGCAGAAAGTTAAACAAACCAACAAAAGACCAAATCACGAATCCAATATGAGCACATCAAAAGACAATCGAGCCATTCAACCCTACCTCTTCTTCAACGGGAATTGCGAACAAGCCATCGAGTTTTACCGCAAAGCGCTTGGCGCCGAAGTCGAGATGATGATACTTTGAAGGCTTTTCACTCTCGCTCTCCGTGCCGAACGAAGCAGAAGCCGATCGGGTTTTCAATGCATTGGCCAATGGTGGGCAGGTAAAGATGCCGCTTACGAAAACATTCTTCTCACCGCGCTTCGGCATGCTCCAAGACCGGTTCGGAATCGGATGGATGATTAGTGTCGCGCCTTCACAACAAGCTTGAACTGCAGCTATCTCAAATTCATCTGGCAAGATTGCGCACTGCGAACTGCGGTAGGACGAAAATGGCTACTATTCGTTCCTCATCATCGTCGAGTGCTTCGACGTTTTCGCGAGCGCGCAAGGAAGCGACGAGACTTGGCGGCGTTTCCGCAAACTGCCATGTCGCACCAGCGCCGACGGCCAGCTTTCGAGCTGTCAATGAAGACCCACGAACAGTTCGACCCGTGACAAATCCGCAGTCGATCCACTGACAACGGCAAGACCTGATGGACCATCCGATACGCGACCACCGATGCGATCAGGTCGAAGTCGAGCGCATCGTTGCGGAGGTCGACCAGCACACGCCCATCGCGGAAGCGTAGCTCATGGGCTTTGATGCCGGTGATCCAATGCTCCCGTAGAAGCGCCAAGGCGCTTTTCGGCGGTGCGCGTCTTGAGATGACCCGGGTCACTAATCCAAACAAGGCTTCGCGCAAAACCTTTGCGCGGGCCAGCGCGATTCCAGCCGCCGCAGGGTTTTTCTGTGCCTTCTTAGCCAATGCGCGCAGTACGCTTTTGGGCACGAGCTGTACAAATGCGGCCCATTCAAGCAAACGTGCATAGCTGTCGAGCCAGTCGCGAGGCGATTGATCGCGGCCAGTGACAGTATTGACGAAATCGAGCGCTGCATCGCCAGCGATAGTGTCACGGCTACGAAATTGGTGCGGCTCAATTGTAACCTGTAAAACAGATTTCATCGGTTGACAACCTTAACCCAATATAGTAGCGACTACAAAGATAAATGCGCAGTACAGCACAAACTAAAATCTGATGAGCACCAAAGAAGCTAATCATTCAAGCAGTACCTCAAGGGCAAAAAATGAACCCGGTATGAGCGCGTCCAAACAAATAGACAAACAAATTGCGGGCCTCACCGGCTGGCGCGGTCAAACAATGGCCCGGTTGCGTAATGTCATCGGTGGCGCGGATCCAAAGCTAACCGAACAGTTCAAATGGAACACTGCGGTGTGGAGCGCGAAGGGCAACGTGTGCGCCCTTGGGGCATTCAAGGACCACATCAAGATTAATTTTTTCAAAGGGGCGTTATTGCCGGACCCTTACCACCTGTTCAATAGCGGACTGGAAGCAAAGGCGTCACGGTCAATCGATCTCTACGAGGGCGACGCTGTAAATGAGTCGCATCTAAAAGCGCTCGTGGGTGCTGCTGTTACCCACGATAGCGCGAGCAAATAACAAATAGGCTCAATAGATGAAAATCAACATCAGCGCTCCGCCGGGTGAATCAGATAGCCAAGGCCTTCGTATTTCGAGAAAGACACTTTGGATCGGTCGCATCCTGAGTGCGCTGCCTGTGCTGTTCCTGCTCATGGATGGCATCATGAAACTGGTGAAACCGGAGCCTGTTGTGAAAGCAACGATTGAACTCGGATATCCCGAGAGCGTAATCATCGCCCTCGGGGTCATCCTTCTGGTTTGCGTGATCCTATATTTAGTGCCACGCACGGCCGTTCTCGGCGCAATACTTTTGACCGGTTATTTCGGTGGTGCCATCGCCACGCAGATGCGCGTCGGCAATCCCTTGTTCAGCCACGTCCTATTCCCGGTCTATCTGGCGGTGCTTATTTGGGGCGGCCTTTTCCTCCGCGATTCACGCCTGCGTGCACTCATTCCGCTGAGGAATTAACGAGTGTTCCATGACACGCCGAAAATTCACGATGATAGCCGGCGCAACAGCGCTTGCCGGTTGGCAAGTGAATCCGTTGCAAGCGAGGCCCGCGAGCATTAGTCTCGTGCTCGCGCCGAGCAATCTTGGACTACGGCCGACAGAAAGCGGCGGCCAACCCGGTACGTGGCGTGCACCGCAAGCATTGCTCGATGCGGGCCTGCCTCATGCACTAGATGCGGGGGAAATCGTACCGCTCGAGCGACCGACGTATGAGTTCGAGGCCCAGGCCGGGACGAGAATACGCAATGGTCTGTCCATCCGTGCGTTCTCGCTCCAGCTGTCGGAGAAGGTGCGTGACATCCTGAAGAGGAATCGATTTCCGGTAGTCATTGGCGGCGATTGCAGCGTTCTTCTTGGTAGCTTGCATGGTATGCGGCTCGCCGGTGGGCGCGGACTCGTGCACATCGACGGACACAGCGATTTCTTCCATCCCGGGAACTACGACACTACAAAGCGCCTGGGTTCAGCGGCCGGAATGGACCTGGCTCTTGCGAGTGGCCGAGGTGAGTCGCTGCTGACGGATTGGCCGGAGATTGGCAGGCCTCTCGCCAGCGACGCCGACATCATTCAGTTGGGGGAGCGTGACGCCGAAAGCCCGACCTTCAAGGATTCCTACGGCGATATCGTTAAGACTGGGATTACGCAGTTCACGATCCAGCGTGTGCTAGCCGACGGGGTCGACGCCACGGCGCGTCGGGTGATCGCGAAACTCGAGGCACGAGGATTGGACAAAGTCTGGTTACATGTCGATCTCGATGTCCTCGATCAATTCGTAATGCCAGCGGTGGACTCCCCAGGAAGTCCGGGCCTCGACTATCTGCAATTGACGGAGCTGGTCGGCACTTTGTGCGATTCTGGGCGCATCTTCGGGGCCAACTTCACCATCTATGATCCCGAAAGAGATCCCGAGGCGCGCTATGCGAGTCCATTGGTTCGTTGTATTGCAGACGGAGTCTGCGGGCAATCTCGTGCCGAAGGGGCGCGACGCAGAATCTAATTCGCCTATGTCTTGGGTGCGCCATCAGGATCGGTACCACAGTCGCGCACTTTTGTTTGTTTTGGCGCTGCTGTTTGCGACGGTTTCTGTGCGCGCGCAGACAAAAATCCGTTCGCTCACTAATGTCATTGAGGGCCACGCCGTCGGGGGTGTAACGGTCGATCTCCTAGGCAATATCTATGTCGCAGACTTTGGCGAATTTGTCTGGAAGATCACGCCGGAGGGCAAACGTGACGTATTTGCGTCAGGCCTTTATGGCGCGTCCGGCAACGCGATCGACCATGAAGGCAACTTGTTGCAATCGAATTTCTACGGCGATTCAATCATCAAAATTGATCGAAAAGGTCAAATGCAGCCATTCGTCACCAGTGGCCTGAGCGGCCCTGTGGGCATAGCCATCAACAGACAAACAGGCGACGTCTATGTCGCAAATTGCCGCGGTAATTCGATCGCAAAGATTGCGTCAGATGGCACCGTTTCATCATTCGCAAAAAGCGATCTTTTCAGCTGTCCAAACGGTATTTCCTTCGATCGCAATGGAAATCTTTATGTCGTTAACTTCCGTAACAACAAGATGCTGAAGGTCGATTCGAGTGGCGTTGTTGCGCCCTTCGCCACGATATCCAAAAAGGGATTAGGGCATTTATGCTTTAAGGAGGATCGATTCTATGTAACTGCTTTTGAATCGCACGAGATTTACGAGGTTACATTGGATGGAACCGTCAAGCGCATCCTTGGCGATGGCAAGCGCGGAATCGTAGATGGAGCGGCCGCAAAGGCACGGCTGTCGTTCCCTAACGGAATCGCAAGTTCTCCGTGGGGGCGCCGACTTTATATAAACGAGTATGTCAACGACTCAGAGGATTCATTGCCGCGCCGTACGATCGTCCGCGAAATAGCTCTCGAAGCAGCAAAATAGTTGTTGTTAGGTGCTGACTAACACACTGATGGAGGCAAGACTTAGGAAATGAATTGGATCGCCATAGACAAATACGTGAAAGATGAATCGAACAAAGCGCACTGAATTTCGTCGCCTGCCGGGCAGAGGCTCGCACGACTTGAACACCGTTAATGCAATTTTGGATGCGGGCTTTCTCGCTCACGTCGGATTCTGTGTCGACGGCCAGCCGTTTGTTATTCCGACCTTGTATGGCAGGGACGGTAAAAAACTTTACCTGCACGGCTCGGCCGCGAGTCGCATGCTCGGGACACTCGAAACCGGTATCCCCGTCTGCATAACCGTAACCCTTGTGGATGGCCTGGTCTTGGCTCGGTCCGCCTTCCATCATTCCATGAACTACCGGTCGGTTGTAGCGTTTGGCACCGCCCATGAGATCGATGAGCCGACCCAGAAAACGCGCGCTTTGCGCGTAATTTCTGAGCACTTAATAGCACGGCGTTGGGATGACGTGCGCAGTCCGAGCGAAAAGGAGTTGAAGGTAACCGCGGTGCTGGAGTTCTCGATTGAGGAAGCTTCTGCAAAGATTCGGACTGGCCCGCCTGTCGACGATGAAGAGGACTACAATCTGCCAGTCTGGGCGGGAGTCCTTCCTCTCAGCTTGGAGGCGAAACCACCGATACGGGATTCTCGACTAACGGATGGCATCGACGTGCCAGAGTACGTCTTGCGATCCCGGCACCATGGCGCTCGTTGAGCAAGCTCGTCAGAGGTATTGCAATGACCATAGACCGAGGCCGTGGCTGTTCGACAACGTCGAAGGTGGTCATGTTCTGCCTCCTCAACTGGCTCTTGTGGTGACCTGGCCCTGGTTGGATGAAGGCTCCAATGAATGCACAAGAACGTAGTCGGATTTATCTTTTTTTGTTGCAGTTTGTTCATCATCTTGCAGTCCGTATCTGCACCAATTAAATGAAAAAACCGATTTCGATTTTTTGATTGGCGAATGGCGGATTGTATCGTCACCACTTGAAGCCGTATAGTCAGGAGTGCGTAGATTTCGAGGGCATGTGCACCAATAACTGGACCATGGAATTTCGAGGCGTGTTGTGAGCCGTGACTCCGAGCGCTCCGAGCGTCGTTCTTCGCTCGTTGTAAAGATCAACTAAAACTGTCAGCAGAAAAATAACTAACCGAATCAACAACTGAAAGAACAACAATCATGACAACTACTACGACAAATACAATCCGACTTCACCGCGTGCTTCGTGCCGCGCCTGAGAAAATCTATCGCGCATTCCTCGATGCGGACGCGATGGCGAAATGGCTTCCGCCAAATGGATTCACGGGAAAGGTTCACCAGATGGAGGCAAAGGTGGGCGGCACCTACAAAATGTCGTTCACCAATTTCACAACCGGGAAGAGCCATTCCTTCGGCGGAACCTATGTTGAGCTGAAGCGACACGAGCGCATTCGCTACACAGACAAATTCGATGACCCGAACCTGCCCGGAGAAATGCAGACGACCATAACCCTCAAGCCGGTGTCCTGCGGGACGGAGTTGAACATTGTTCAAGAAGGCGTGCCTGGCGCCATCCCTGCGGAGGCTTGCTATCTCGGCTGGCAGGAATCACTCACGTTGCTGGCAAAGTTCGTCGAGGCCGAGATTCCGGATTAACCCCTGCGATAGAAAAGCGACACGAGGACGCGCCCGCACTCCAGAGCTTTGCGAAACAGCCATACCGCACATGCACACAATGAAATGGAGTTTCGTTCGCATCTACGCAACAGCCATGACGACCGTGACCGCGTCGCTGGTTGCCCAGACCGCACCTTACGATTCTGCGAAACCGCTTCAGCACGCGACGCTGTTTGCGTCAGGCATCATCTCAACCGGCGATTACGAATCGCACCCAACCTTTATGCCCGACGGCCATGAAGTGTATTTTCTCAAATTGGCGCCAAATTTCTCGCGTTGGTCCATTTTCATGTCGCGTTATAAGAACGGCAATTGGTCCCAACCGGAGGTTGCGCCGTTTTCCGGCCAATACCAGGACGCGGATCCTTACATCACGGCCGACGGAAAACATTTCTACTTCATCTCCGATCGTCCGATAGAGGTGGGCGGCGAACGGCAGTCGCATCACGACATCTGGGTTATGGACAAAACGGACTCAGGCTGGAGCGCACCGCGTCACCTGCCGGCACCAGTCAACAGCGATGCCGACGAGTTTTATCCGATTGCGTTAAAGAACGGTACTCTCTACTTCGGGTCACAGCGCAAGGAGGCCAACGGTGTGAGTGATATCTATCGCGCTGTGCCGGAAAAGGACGGCAGTTATACGGTTGAGAATCTTGACGCGCCCGTAAATACCGGGGCAGGCGAGTACGAAGCCTTTGTTACCGAAGACGAACGGCTGATGTTGCTCGCGATCACGAGGCGACCCGACTCTCTTGGCGATATAGATCTTTATGTGTCGCACAAACAACCCAACGGCAAATGGAGTGAGCCGGTGAACTTGGGGCCGGAGATTAATTCGCCAGCTCGCGAGCTATCGCCCAAACTGACGCCAAATGCGAAGTATCTGGTCTGGATGAGCTGCCGCGTGCCAGCATTACCTGTCAAACCGCAGCGGCGCACCACGGTCGAGGTGTTGCAAGAACTGCACGCACCTGGCAACGGACTCGGGGACATTTTCCAGATTGATGTCTCTGCGGTGCCAACCTTAAAACCCCCAAAGTGAACCGCGCGTCGACGGCATGATCATAAAGAAGCACGGGAATAGCACAATCATCTACAAATTCGACGTCGTGCCAACCGCGCAACAGATCATCGAACTGTACAACGATGCGCAGCTTCCAAGACCGACACATGATCCTCAGAGAATGAAAGCCATGTTTGAAAATTCAGATCTGATTGTGACCGCCTGGGTTGAAGACAGGCTGGTAGGTGTTGCTCGTACGATTACAGACTGGGTCTGGTGTAGTTATCTTGCCGATCTCGCTGTCAGTCCCGACTATGAAAGGTCCGGAATCGGCAAAAAGCTTATTGAGCTCGTCAGAGAGAAAATAGGAGAACAATCAATGCTCTTATTATTGTCAGTTCCAACAGCGATGGATTACTATCCCAGGGTAGGGTTTTTAAGAGAGAACAGGGCTTTCATCATACATAGGACAAAATAGCAAGAAATGCTTCTGGCTGGGCTCTGAAAATCGCTTGCGTGACATCGCTGCATAGTGGCCCTATCACACTTTGCAAACTGGACCTTGTGATCCAATTGATCGCTGCCACTTCTAGTGAAGTAGAGCACGAGTAACAATCAGAAATGGACCTTAGCGTGAAATGAAAAGCCTCAAACCCATTCTATACGCGGGCGCGCTTGTTGGTGTGCTCGACATCACGGCGGCGTGTGTCAATGCGCGCATTCTGGCGGGTGTCACACCAGCGCACGTCCTGCAAAGTGTGGCTGGCGGGCTGCTCGGACGTGGCACCTATAATGGCGGATTCGCAACAGCCACCCTCGGACTCGTGATGCATTTCGCGATGGCCCTGACCGTGGCGACGATTTTCTATGTGCTAAGCCGATGTTTTTTTTCGCTGCCCCAGAAGCTTTCGGGACTTGTCGTGGTGGGGTTGGTTTATGGAGCGACGGTTTTTGCGGTCAATAACTTCGGCACAGCGCTGTTCTTATCATGGGTTCGCAGCCTTTATCTGCATACGCCGGTCGTATTCAAGCCTCCAATGAGTTGGTCGCAGTTGTTCATTCACCTGTTCTGCGTAGGGCTTCCAATCGCACTTGTGATGGGGCACTATTCAAGAAAGCTGTCGCCGCACGCCGCCCTCGCGCCACAGGCGATGTAACGTACAGATCTGCTTGCGGTCTCATCTGGTGCCAGCGGAAATCGCAGGCTTTTTCCTGAAGACATTTGGCGCTGCTTGCAGGGCTTAGTTCTCCAAAGTGGCCTTATCAAAGTTTGCCGACTGGATATTGCGGATGGCCCGATCGGTCGAAAACTTGACCGTAGCATTCCGCTACAGGCATGAATCCGAAAACAATTGGGTTGGTTCTACTCGAACACGTGACCGCCGTTGACGTCACGGGGCCAGCGGAGGCATTTGGACGAACGAACATTCAAGTACGCAACCAGTCGGCGAGCGGTAGGCGTTTCCCCGATTGTTATCGGGTGTTGACGCTCGGTGTTAACGCGGGGCGATGTGTGACGGAGTGCGGCATCGTCATAGAACCGCACTTGAATCTGGAAAAAGCGCCGGCACTTGACACATTGTTCATTTGCGGTGGTAGCCGAATTCACCCCGCAAGACAGAGCGGAAAGCTTGGCAAATGGCTAAAGGTTCGTCTACCGCTCACGCGGCGTATTGTCGCCATCGGATCTGGTATCTACGAGCTCGCTGCGACCGGGCTAGTCGACGGGCGACAGGTAGCGATTCACTGGCGTCTGGCTGATGATCTCGCGCGGCGGTTTCCTAACGTTCGGGTCAATCGAAATGCGCTTTTCATCAAAGACGGTCCCTTCTACAGCTGTGCCGGCGGCGCGTCAGCAATCGATTTATCGCTTTCGTTGATCGAAGAAGATTTTGGCCATCGGATCGCGTTGAATCTGGCGCGCGAACTCGTTCTTCATGTGAAACGATCAGGAGCGCAACTCCAGTACTCTGAGGCCCTGCAGTTCCAGGTCCAATCCTCTGATCGCTTCACTGATTTACCCGCCTGGATTTTGTGCAACTTGAACCAGGATCTAACTGTCGAATCGCTTGCCCACAAGGCGTGTATGTCGCCGCGGAATTTCAGCCGTCTGTTTAAGGCTGTTGTCGGAGAGACACCCGCGGATTTTGTCTCTCGCGCGCGCATTACCGAAGCGCGAGAACGATTGCTCATTCCGCGCACTACCATTGAGAATGTTGCAACCTCGGTTGGCTTTAAAAGCGTGGATGCTTTTAGTCGGACATTTGAGAAAGTAGTAGGAATCCGGCCCAG
>WNFW01002433.1_pt1 | contig 17837 bp, 17 predicted proteins | sample 5400131 | NCBI WGS metagenome assembly WNFW01 (sample SAMN13153362, study PRJNA577476) | soil metagenome | isolation source: 20 cm soil or saprolite under grassland replicate 1 | place: USA:California | collected 2016-06-15 | reverse complement strand
AAAAGCCAGTAATGTAGCGCCGTTAGCCAATGCTCGCGCCATCCTCTCTCCAGCAGCAACAATCAGTTTACCAGAATGTTCGTACGTAGCGCGGCGCAAAGCAATGACCTCGCGGCACTTCTCAAGCGTCGAGTGACGTTCCTGTGCTAGAACATCTTGTATACTGGCCTTACCACCTTCAAAGAGAAAGGGATAAAAGAGGCGATCGTACTCAGATCCTTCTGTGTCATGCATTGCTTGTCTCATCTATTCGCGCAATTGCGACACCGCCATGCACCAGCAATACGTCGCCAGGCGCAATACTTTCCACAAGTGAAATATCGATTTCTTCTTCCGTACCATTTAGAGTCACCTGAGCCAGCCCGTTCTCTTCATTGACATATAACACACGAACTTGTAGTGCTTCATCTGAACATGTTATACAGTGTCCCTCGCCATCAAGTGCACAGGAAACATCTACGATAGGCCCCAACTCAAGTTTCAAAAGATCCAGTTGGTTTCCTTGTTTGTCATTCATCACAATAAACCTTCATGCTCAAAGAAAATATGCACCAATTCCCATAAAACATGGTAGAGTGTCTCATGCGTCTCCTGGATGACAAATGGGTCGTGCGACTGTATGACAAAAACGAAATCGATTTCGGTCTCCTTTGAAAGTCCACCATCACTGCCTGTCAGGCAGAGCGTAAGCAAACCCATCCGCTTAGCCAGGTTCAATGCGTCCAGGACATTGGCATCGTTCCCATTCAATGAGAAACCCATCGCGATATCCTGAGATCGCGCTAGAACCTGAAGCTGGTATACGAAAAGGCTATCAGTATTGCCTTTTGCCATCATGCCACTCATTGTGGCGCTATCGTTAGTTAACGCCAGAGCAGGCAAGGCTCGCTTACCAACGATCACTGGATGCACGAACTCGACCGAGACATGCTGAGCGTCAGTTGCCTGAGCTCCATTACCAAAGGCGAGCAATCGCCCTCCTTGGAAGAAGCGACGTGCCATAGCCCAACAAGCCTCTGCGATCCTTTCTGACTCGTTCTCGAAGAACGTTTCAGGTACTGTCATGCTTTGCTCGAAGCGTCTCGCTACTAACACCTCCAGGTCTGACATGTCTGTCTTATAGGGTTGTTGCATTCCTACACTCTCCATTGTCAACGAGCATCTTCAAGGGTTCCTGTACCTCTATGCTAACCTTCATTCAATCTGACTCGAATGGAGCATTTTCAGCTCATCGGTATAGACATCACCCATTGTATTCAGTGCCCTCATTGTTTCCTGGGCCTCAACCTCGTCGATCTTGCTCATTGCAAAGCCGACGTGAATCAATACCCAGTCTCCTGGGCCAATGCCCTCAGGTCGCACCAGTGCGACATTCACGTTTCGCTTGACACCGGAAACCTCCACTTTAGCGATGGAATTTGCATCATCCACGATGTCTATGATCTGGCCGGGAATACCAAGGCACATGTTCTTACTCCTATCCTCTTTGCATTTGTGCCGCGGCCACCGCTATTTGCCCAAGACTGATTCCACCATCATTAGGCGGCACACGGCGATTCAAATAGACCTGGAAAGCCATTTCCTCCAGGCGTCTCACTAGTTGCTCAAGCAACAATTGATTCTGAAATACACCTCCACTAAGAGCCACAACATGTAATCCCGTCTGCTCACGTGCGTTGAAACACGCAGTCGCCAGTAACTCGGCAATTGAGTGGTGGAAACGATCGGCAATCTGCGAGGTCGACACACCCTGTTGCATGTTACTTACAATGGCACGAAACATCGGTGCTACATCCAACGTCGCTGGCATCTGATCTCTCATTCTAATTGTGAATGGATAGAAATCCGATTGTTCCTGGTAGATACTTCCTTCTTGTTGTCGAGCGAGCATCTCCATTTCAATGGCTGCCTGACCCTCATAGAGTACTTCGCTACGCAACCCAACCAGAGCAGCAACTGCATCAAACAAGCGGCCAAGACTTGAAGTTGGCGGGCTATTGATACCTCGCGCGATCATTTGTGATAGCACGCGCCACTTGGAATAATCAAGTTGCTGAACAAACGGAATATCTAAATCTCTAAAAGCATCCCCGTAAGTCTGTGCCAGGTTGACAACTGCCATGCGCCAGGGTTGGTGTACTGCTTGCTCACCTCCGGGGAGCGGCATATAATCCAGATGTGCCAGGCGTTCAAACCCTAGCAGATCGGCCTTCATAATCTCGCAACCCCACACTGCGCCATCTGTTCCGTAGCCTGTGCCATCTGCAGCGATTCCAATTACAGGTTCCTGGAGTCCATGTTCAGCCAATACACTGGCGATATGTGCATGGTGGTGTTGAACACCAATTTTCTGTGGGATATTTGTGTCGAGAGCGTACTTTGTTGCCAGGTATTCGGGATGTAGATCATATGCAACCACTTCGGGATGGATATCGAAAAGATTCTGGAAATGCTCAATTCCTTCACGAAACGAGGTAAGTGTCTCCAGATTCTCCAGGTCACCGATATGCTGACTGATAAAGGCCTGCCGTCCCTTGCCAAGGCAAAACGTGTTCTTGAGGTGTGCGCCGCAAGCTAAAAGTGGTGCAGGGAAATCGAATGACATCATGATAGGCTCAGGGGCAAAGCCACGTGAACGGCGGAAAAGCTGCTCACCTCCAGCAGTAATACGCATGACAGTATCATCGCAGCGCATGTGAATATCACGGTTATGAGAGAGCGCACCCTCGGCGATAGATGCCAGTCGTTGCATGGCATTATCATCTTTATACGCAATTGGTTCATCACTCAAATTGCCGCTCGTCATGACCAATACCGCGGGTTGTCCAACTTTCATATTCTCAGCGAAAGCATGCAACAGCACATGATGCAGAGGGGTATAGGGTAGCATAAGACCAAGTGTGTCATAGGCTGGCGCAACATCCGGCGCTACTGGACAATCAGAACGCCGGGAGAGTAACACGATGGGACGGCGGTGCGACTCGAGTAGTGATGCTTCGTCATCACTTACCTGGCAAAGCTTTCTGGCTGTCTCAAGGTCAGGCACCATGAGTGCAAAAGGTTTAGCCTCGCGGTGCTTGCATTGTCGCAGTCGCTGTACCGACTCAGCATTTAAGGCATCACACGCCAGGTGATAGCCTCCCAATCCCTTGATAGCAAGGATAGCTCCTGTAGCAAGTTGCTGCGCTGCAGCAATAATCATATCTTCGTTCGTTGACGTAGGGGCACGATTTCGCAGATGAGCAGAATAATCCGCATCGCGTAGGGGACGATTTATCGCGCCCATCGCTGATTTATCGACCTTCAGTGGGTGTTCCTCTTTCCGAATTTTTGTCTGAAAAGGTATTTTTATGCCCCCCGTGCTATCGAGCAAATATACCTGTGGCCCACATACTGGGCAGGCATTCGGCTGGGCATGAAAGCGCCGGTTCAGCGGATCCTCATACTCACTCTGGCATTCCCTACACATCGGGAACACACACATCGTCGTCTTTTCGCGATCATAAGGCACATCCTGGATAATCGTAAAGCGAGGTCCACAATTCGTGCAGTTGATAAAGGGATAGTGGAAGCGCCTATCTCCTGAATCGAAGAGTTCAAGCAGGCAGTCGTCACAAGTAGCAGTATCAGGCGAGATGAGTACATTGCGCTCGGCACCAGACTGGCTATGAGCAATGACGAAAGCAGTATCGTAACACGGGGATACTTCCTCGGCAATCAGAGAATCTATACGGGCTAGTGGCGGAGCTTTCTCGCGCAAGACTTGTTGGAAGCCATCGAGCGATTCGGAAGTACCCTCGACCTCGATAGTCACGCCTCCACTGTCATTCTGCACAAAGCCCCCTAGTCTCCATTGCAAAGCCTGCCCATAGACGAATGGTCGGAAGCCTACGCCCTGAACTATTCCCTGAATGACGATGCGTCTTCTCTCAATTGTCGAGCCTGTTACCGGTGGCATACACTACGCCTTTCAAGTGTGTAACTTGAGGATATTTCATACGCGTACTACGAGACCCTCTTATGTTGTACCATTTACAAAAGCTCTTAGCCACTCACACCATGCATCCAGTCCCTCGCCTGTCCGGCAGCTCACTTCGAAAATACGCAAGTTCGGATTGATCGCTAGCGCCTGCCTTCTGACCTTCTCTATTGAGTAGTCTACATAAGGAAGCAGGTCGATCTTGTTCACGACCATTACCTGTGAAACTGCAAACATTTGTGGGTATTTTGCTGGTTTGTCGTCACCCTCTGTGGTACTCACCATCACGATACGGATATCTTCTCCAAGATTCCAGGCAGCGGGACATACCAGATTACCGATGTTTTCGATGAATAGCAGCCTCATCTCTGTCAGGTTGATTTCTTCGAGTGCATCGCTGACCATGTGTGCCTCCAGGTGGCACGCTCCTCGTGTATTGATCTGGACTGTCTCCGCGCCCGCTGCTTCAATCCGCTCAGCATCGTTGCCGGTTTCGATATCTCCCTCAATCACACCGATTTCAAGTTGCCCACGAAGCCGTTCAATAGTTCGCTCTAGCAAGGTTGTCTTACCAGCGCCCGGTGAACTCATCAAATTAATTGTACGCATGCCGTGTTTCGCCAGTAGCTGCTGGACGTCTTGGGCAGTAGTATCGTTGGCTGCCAGGATATTCTGAGCAATGGTTATTTTAGGCATAACTGCCGCTCCTCCACTCTGGGATGCAATCATGCAGTTTCAAATTCGGACTCTACTTTTCGAACTCCATTTCAAGCAACTGGAGTTCAGTGCCAGAAACAATCTTGTTGGACCACTCTTTGCATGTCGGACACTGTGCAACAAAGTTTGTGACGCTAAACTCGCGGTCGCAATAACGGCAATAGGCGCAATGTGGCATTGTATCAATCAACAACTGAGCTCCCGCTAAGGTAGGATCAAGGCTGGCCAGCATCTCGAAGCAGAAGGTCAAAGAATCAGTGACGACGCCACTGGCTTCGCCAATCTTTAGTCGCACGCCTTTCACATGCGCTGCATTGCACTCGGACACCTTAGCCTCAACCGCCTCAACGATACTTTGCGCAATCGCGAGTTCGTGCATAACTGACCTCACTCCTTGAAAAGCACCTCTTCGTCATGCTTAATGGGCTATTCGAGAAGCGTCTCATCTTTACAGCCTCATCTATAGAGGCTCGCACAGGCTCACTCAATCCCATCTGCATTTCTGCATGTTCTTCATTTTTGTTGAATGGGGCAGGTTCGCAACCAACAAGAAAGGTGTGAATTGGTCGAGCGCCAAGTGATCTGGCGAAGGCGAGTACCTTCAATGGGTCCATGCTATGGGCTTCCATAGCTGCTCTGCCAGCCTCGACTCCTTTCTCGGGATCAATGCCAGCCAAATCTGGTTCGATCAGGTAAAGCGTCCCAGGCGTTCCACCTCTTGATACTGCATCCACCAGTACGAGCGTGTCATAATTATCGAGCAGGGTATACGCCAGGTCTATTCCACGTATACCGAAATCTACAACTTGTACACACTCCGGATACCGTTTGGTCTTGCGGCTCATCAACCTTTGGGCTACCTCAACTCCAAAACTATCGTCTCCCAGGAAGATGTTGCCTATGCATGCTATAAGTATACGCCGTACGGGAATCTTTGGTTGTAAGCTGTGTTCCAATTCTGATTGATGCTTTACTGTCCCTTCCATGGATTCCTCCACAGTTGTCTCCTCCAGGGGTTCTACTTCTTCAGGGAAGAAGAAGAAACGGTGGCCGGGCAGCACCTTCTCGTCCCATTGCTCCCTACCGGGGTCAACATCCAGCGTCACAACAAGGTAGATGCGATTCTCGAGATCTTGCTGGAGTACCTCAACTCGCGCAGTCTTCCCTTCCAGCATCATATCCATAGCATCGGTCAAAGTTCCTTGTCGCCCCCGTCCCGGTCGCAACAGCACGCTATCCCCTGCTTTCACTTTCCTACCACCAATAACCACGGATTCTGGCGGAGCATAATCTTCACCCGGAAAATCTCTATTCGCGTTATTCATGATCGCTCCCTTCATCGACTGGCCGCAGACTGCGGATGACTCCATGCAGCTTCATAAATTGTTCGGGCGAGAGGGCTTCCGTTCGTTCCAGTATCTCACGTGCGCGCTCGTCTCCCTGTCGCATCTCTTCTTTCTCTTCGTCCGTCAATGTCATGATACGCAGGGTGAGAATTTCATCAATCTCAGTGCCATCGAAGAGAGAACCGGGGCTTTCTGGAGCGATCTGCGGATAATCATAGAGAATGATAGGCGATGAGAGCATCGTACCATATTCGCCCTCTTTCCCGACCAATACAGGCCAGGTGTGCAGATTATGGCACTCCTGGGCCATTGTCTTCAACGCTTCCGGAGGGTCTAACAGCGAGATGAAGGCTCCATGATATACTTGTAGGATGGTGTGGGTGGAGACGAACGAGTGCGGCATTACAGCATTGCTCGTCAATGCGCCAGTCCCAGGTGTTCTGTTTTCAATATGAACACTGATCCTGTAAAGGTCTATACCAACGGATTCGGCATCAATTATGACGGCCCCAGCAAGTGGTTGCTGCTCCCGAATTATTTTGGCTACTGAATCATCGGTCGACTCTTCTGACCAGTACTCACCAGGAAATTCGATCTCCACGAGTTTGGGTTGATCGAGCAAGGAAATCAAAGGAAGGTTCAAAACACTCACTTCGCGTTCTGTCCCTTCTTCCCAAGGTTCACTTGCTAGATGGCTCGCTAGGCTCCACTCTTTAGCATTCCTTGCTTCGAGCTCTGTTTCTGTAGGAACGCTCGCAGTTACAGATTGTACTGTCCTGTGCAAGAGCAAATGCAGGAATCTCATATAGATGTCGATTGAAGTATCTGCTGAACCTGCTACCAGGCACTCTGTCTGCATCGTCCAGGGTTCTATACTGCCGTTTGCTACACTATATTCTCGTGGATGAACTACACCAATCGTCCACCTCTGGCGATTTTTAATAGCAGAGCGTCTGTACGGATAGAGGAGATAGCCCTCGTAGAGCACTGCGTTGGCGATTTCCTTAATTTCTTCCATCCTCATGTTTGCACTACCTCATCACTTGCCTGTAAAAGACGAACAATTACCTCTTCCCAGGTGGGCAGGCTATGTGTAGCTTTGTATTGGTACAGTTGGTCAAAAACATCTTTGTGCAGGCGAATCCAGGCGCTATTAGGAAAATAGCGCTGAATCATTTCCCGCCACAGTGCAACCGGGAGTCGATAGGTTGCTTCCTTTGACCAGGAGATCTGCCCAACCTGCAACTTGTCTGACTCGTCCTCGTAGAAGATGGTTCCACTAAATAGGAATGTGAGTGGAATCTCACCCTCCTCTAAAGCATCAAAATACTTAGTAACTGCCACTTCAAAATCGTAAGTGCAAGGAACTGGTAGATCGACCATAGTACTTCCAGAGAACTGCGGAACTACGGTGCTGGTATGGGTCCATAGCAGGGGACGCAGTGTTTCGCCCCAGCGCTTTGGTTCACCAAAGACCTCCAATAGTCTCGCCTGTGCTTCGGGACTATAGCGCCGGCGTGTGACATTGATCTGGATCTGGCAGCGTAGAGTGACGGTAAAGATGCGCTCTTGATCTATGGCGTTGTCGATGCGCAGTTTGAAAATGAGCGTTGGGACCGCGGCGAAAGCCGGAGCCTCTGCATCGACCACCTCAAAGTTCAGATCAGGCATCTGGCTCTCCTCTCACAAACTCAGATTTTGCCCGTATGTTGACAAAAAACTCTGCAATCGCCTTCCAGACCTCTTCGCCGCCACTCAGGCCTTTCCAGTAAACGCGAATCAGACCTACGAGTTTGTAGCAGGCATCAATGGGGACGATGTAGTACTCACGAACATCTCTCACCCTGTTTATGAGCAATGCCTCCACATCGGGTTCCAGGTCGTTCAGGATGGGATTGTTACCGGTAAGCGACTCCCAATTCTCAAGGACGAGCAGGGACTCCATCGCGCCCGCAGGACTGGGATAGTAAGCCATGCTACGGTTGGCGATTGTGCTTTGAAAGATATAAACCATGTTGACGGGGATCATCAGTTCGTCCCACTGCTCATCACTCATCTGGAAATCCGGCAGCGCCAGGTAGCGTCTGGGCACAAGTCGATACTTCCCGCCTCCCGCACCCTGACCATTGAAGAGCACCGAGCAGGCTTGACACGCGCAGATCACTGCATGACTTGAGAGGTCCAACAGGTGATGGTGATCCGCCGGAATCATTTCACTGCACAGTTCGCAATGCTCAATGGGCGCACGAGCTTGCTCGCGCTCCTGCCTAAAGCGACGTAACGCTCCTATAGGGGCAGCGGAATGATCCTGACCTTCATTGCTCAGATAAGACGCTGACATGCCTGCTCACCTCACATTATGGGGTCGTAATGGCTACACTAGCTTGCTCATCTTTGGTCAATGCTACCTTCACTTTATCGTTCTCCATTAGTAATGGAATTGGTTCCAGGAACACGTTAGAAGTATCCAGGCATCTTCCTGCACGACAGATATCGTACTGCCGCCCACAAGAGGAGCAAATAAGAGTGGTTCCTTCTACCCTGCTGCCATCGAGAGAAGCATCGCAACTACTGCAGTGGTCGTGATAAGCATAATAAGTACCCGCGATTTGACAAAAGAGCAGTCGTTCTCCCTCTACAGAGATCACTTTGAGGGTTCCCTCAAGCAAAGAGTTCAATTCACCCACCATTGTCCATGCACCATTCTGCTCAGTTGTTTGCGTGGCATTCTTGCGTCTCCGTGGTGGAACGAAGGTAACTGGTATACCAGGTGGAGGTGGTGGATCTGTGACACCCTCAACCTTGAGTTCAACCAGGTCTGGAGCCGCTTTGTAAATAGCCTCTTCAATCGCCAGTTTGAGTGTGATGGTTGATGAAGGGCAGTCGTGGCAGCTTCCCTCGAGACGCAAGTAGGCTACGCCGTTGTCGACTTTTACTAACTCGACATTGCCGCCATGGGACTTGAGATAAGGTCGTACCTCAACCAGCGCTCTGGCAACACGGGTCTCTATGTCTTCCGGGTGTAATTCGTGAAGCAAAAACAGGGAAGAAAGCAGATCGTCTTTCGTATAAGTCTCGATCAGTGCGTTGCCTGATGCCCCAGATTGTGTAGTCAGTTCGAGTATGCGTGCCAATCCTTCGCCGTACATATCCAGCAGTGCCTGAACAAGTTCCTCGACTGTGGCACGCGCACGTGGATCAGGAAGCTCGGTAACCTCCTGGATCAGCTTCTCGATACGCTCAGCCCGGCGCAGATGCTCATGCTGGTCTTGTTGCATTAGGCCACCTTCTCTTTTCTCTATTATAAATTTGGTATATCTACCTGGCATCCACAGTTATCCATGCATTTCCACTTCGGCTGCGTTTCAGGTACCCCCGATTTCAGCCATGAGGAGTTGCCAGAGCAAACCTGACCCTGGCAACTCCCCGGGCTAACATCCCTTGCGGAGTCGGTAATGTCCTAGAGCCTATGGTGTTACGCCGAATGTTGGCGAGTGAACTACCTGCAGCTCCTTCCCTTCGCCAAGGTACATATGCACGCCGCATGGCAAACAAGGGTCAAAGCTACGAACCGCTCGCATGATATCGATGCCCTTGAAGTTGTCCGGTCCGTTCTCTTCGAAGATTGGTGTATTTTGCACGGAATCCTCGTAAGGGCCAGGCGTACCATAGATATCTCTTACACTACCATTCCAGGGTGTGGGAGGATAGGGATGGTAATTGGCGATCTTGCCGTTTTCGATTACTAAATGATGGGAAAGTACACCTCGCACCGCCTCGTGGAAACCACATCCGATGGCCTCCTTTGGAACCGTGAAATCGTTCCACGTTCTGGTGCGACCAACGCGTATCTCGCTGAGTGCCCTGTCGACACAATGCAGTGCGACAGCAGCAGAATAAGCCTGAAAGTAGGTTCGCGCACGGTTCCGCTCAATAGCGTTGCTCCATTTTGGAATTTTCCACTCAAACTCCACTTCCGGCTTAGTGGCGGACTTAGGTAAGCGAATCTTGACACTGTTGCCTGTTGCCTTGATATAGCCTCCCAGGTCGACTATTCCAGCCAAAGCAGTTGTCCACAGTCGAGCGATGGCACCACCACCGGTATCCAGGGCCAGATAGTCGCCGGTACGCTTGTCAAACCAGCGTGGCGACATTGTCCAGCTATAAGCCCCATCGAAGTCGCGTTTCTGTGGTTTCGGGATCGTCGTCTGGTTCCAGGGATGACGCTTGTCGACTGGATTGCCAAGTGGATCGCGATCAACAAAGGTTCTCTCGTTCTGCCAGTCGTCGTAATAGGAGTGTCCCAGCAGAATTCGGATACCCAGGTTGATATCCACCAGGCTCGTAGTCACTAATTCTCCGTCCACAATCACACCGGGAGTGACGAACATGGCACGTCCCCATTTGTCCATGGTGCGGTAATCATAGTCGCATACATCGGGGTCCTGGAACGATCCCCAGCAGCCGATCAGGGTTCGTCGGTAGCCAACTTGCTCGTAGCCTGGTAGCGCCTGGTAGAAGAAGTCGAATAAGTCGTCATGCAACGGAACCATCTTCTTCATAAATTCGACGTACTTCATCAATCGAACCAGGTAGTCCGTGAAGAGTTGGACAGTGGCAACTGTTCCTACTCCTCCCGGATAGAGGGTCGAGGGATGGACATGTCGTCCCTCCATCAAACAGAACTTCTCGCGGGTGTACCGGCTCACCTGGAGTCCCTCGAGATACAACTCACCAGTGAAAGGATTGAACGCCCGCATGATGTCACCGATCGTGCGATAACCATGATCATGCGCATGAGGAGCCTCGGTTTTGTTTGCCTTCTCTAGCACACCAGGATTCGTTTCTTTCACCATCTGCTCACAATAGTCAACTGCGACCAGATTCTCCTGAAAGATATTGTGATCGAACATGTACTCCGCTGCCTCGCCCAGATTGAGCACCCACTCTCCCAATGCTGGTGGTTTTACTCCATAGGCCATGTTCTGGGTATAGACGGAGCAGGTCGCGTGATTGTCGCCACAGATGCCGCAAATGCGGCTGGTAATAAAGTGGGAGTCACGCGGATCTTTGCCTTGCATGAAAAGACTGTAGCCTCTGAAAATAGAGGAGGTGCTATGGCACTCCACTACTTTGCGCTGCTTGAAATCAATCTTAGTATAGATGCCGAGACTGCCAACGATGCGTGTGATCGGATCCCACGACATCTCTACAAGCTGTGATGGAGGTGTTGGAGCCTCTTCCCGTTGCATTTTAGTAGCCATAATACTAACTCCTTTCAGCTTGCCTGAGCGTAACAGCGTTGGCAAGCTGGATAAGAGACATTACTCCTTTGTGGAGTCAATGTACACTGATTTTGTCTACTTGGTATGGTCACCATCTTGGTTGATAGCCTGTCGTCAGTTCCCTACCCTTGTGCCGCCAGGATGGCTCCTTGTTGTCTGTGCTTTGCGTCATCTTGCGTAGATTCCTGATGACTCTGCCATAGACCCCGATAAGGTTGGAAGATAACTTGGCGCCAGTAGGTTCATCCATGAACGGCATGAATTTGTCAGGGAATCCCGGCATCGTACAGCCAATGCAGATGCCTCCGACATTGGGGCAGCCACCGATACCGGCCATCCACCCTCGCTTAGGTACGTTGCAATTCACTACTGGTCCCCAACACCCTAGCTTCACCAGGCATTTCGGTGAATCGTAGGTGGTAGCAAAATCGCCCTGCTCGTAGTATCCGGCTCGATCACATCCCTCATGGACAGTTCTGCCGAAGAGCCAGGTTGGTCGATGTGCCTCATCCAGAGGAATCATCGGAGACATTCCCGCTACCTGGTAGAGTAGGTAGAGCAGGGTCTCCATAAAATTATCTGGCTGCACTGGACATCCAGGAACGCAGACAATTGGAATGCCCGCAGGAGTATTCCAATTCCAACCGAGGTAGTCAAGCAGACCCATGGCTCCGGTGGGATTTCCCTGCATGGCGTGGATGCCACCATAAGTGGCGCAGGTACCCGCTGCTACTACTGCCAGCGCCTTGGGCGCTAACCGATCGATCCACTCACAGGTTGTGATTGGCTGGCCGGTAGTTGGATCAGTACCCAGGGCTGCCCAGTAGCCCTCAGCCTTGATCTTCTCGTTGGGAATCGAGCCCTCCACCACGAGTACAAAGGGATCGAGTTCACCTCGCTCTGCTTGATACCACCACGTCATAAAGCTGTCACCACCAAGTTCATAAGCGAGCACGGGGTTATGGAGATGAACCTTGGGGAGTCCGGGGATGGCTCCTAATAAAACATCTTCGATGCTGGGTTGGGTAGCTGCGGTGATCGAGACCGAATCCCCATCGCAGCCCAGTCCAGCGGTTATCCAGACGATGTGGACTTCCTCCACGCGCGATCTGGTCGCCATGCTGTACCTCCTTGAGCGCTGTATGCTCATGGCCTGCTAAGATACAAAATACAAAGAAGCTACAGTCGTATTCAATTGCAAATCATGGAGGACACACTATTATATTCCAGTATGTAATACACCCTTAGATTCTGTACGGATTACATCAGAAAGCTTCTCAGCAAGAGCAATTTCTAAAATCATGGTGTATTCTAAGCAAATTCTAATACAGCTTAATGAAATGCTAATGCATCTTCTCTTCGTAGAGCCGCCTCTCCACTTCCTCTAACCGTGCGAGCGTTAACTCTGCTGGCCGACCGAGATAGATCTTTCGTCTGCCCGAGCTTCCCCAATCATAGGCATACCAGTAGGCACAGCCATGAGCTCGCTTTTCTTTCCGTGCGATGAAGCACCCGGAGATTCCACGGAAGTCGACCGCCTCGACTTGCTCGACGAGGCTCTCCCACTCCGTATACCTAAAACACCTGCACGACCCATCTCGACAAAGTACATACCCTGTAGCACATCTGCTCTCCGTCGCCTCAAAAATCACCGGTACTGCTTGCTTTGGCCTGGCCTCCTTGTAGTATATATTGCCAGAGGCGATCCTCTCGCCTACTCCTTTTCGCTCAAGTGTGCGCCTGAGTTGTAAGACCCCCAGGCGCAGGCGGGTTTTGACGGTGCCTATGGGAATCTGACATCTCTGTGCGATCTCTGTGTGTGTCCATCCTCCAAAATACGCGAGTTCAATCACCTCCCGTTGCTCTGTGGGCAATCGCTCCAGACACGCATGCAGCTCTGCAATCTGTGCAGAACTCCAGACCTCCTCCCACACATCCGCCAAGGCAAAGCGCTCATACTCTTCAACCTCCTGCCACGATACCTGTTGCAGAGCGGAACTGCGGCGCAAGCTGCGTAAATAGTTAATGGTACGGTGGTAGATGATCGTGAAAAGCCAGCTGCGAACTGGACTGGCTTGTGGAGCATATGTTGCGGCAGATTGCCAGACGGCTACGAAGGCATCTTGAACCAACTCTTCAGCGGCCATATGATCAGCAGTTATGCGATAGGCCAATGCGTAGAAACGCTTGCTGTAGCGGTCGTGGAGGCGTTCCAGCGCCCACATGGCTTTACCAGCTATGGCATCCATCAGGAACTCATCACTGAGCTCGTCTTCTTCCATATTTGTCTTTCATTTCTCGTAGCAAGGCTTTGCTACTTTTCCCTCTCACTTAACACGATGGGATTAGGCTTTTTGACTCACAATGCAGTTGTTACGGTAACCGAAGCAATTATAGAAAATATAGAGAGATAAATTGCCATTGCATCGATCTTAATTGTGCGCTCCTAACATGCACTAGCTAACAATACCCTACCCTGGATACAAATGTAACCTACATAAGGGTATTTCCAAACCTTCAAACGTAGGTTCATCTACCTTACGTTTGAGGTTTGGAGCACTAACGTAGCAGCCGAGGCTACACGTTTCCGGCATATCCTGAGCAGCACGACCGTCTCCTTGCTTGGTGCGGCAACTTACTCAACGTTGAACAAAATTCTGACCTGGATGTTCTTCTGCGCTAGAGAGGCAATTCTTCTGGTGCGAAGTTGGCCATACGTAATGCTCGCGGAGCAAATGTATCGTTTCAGTCCAGAGGCGCTCCAGGCGTTTGCAGAATATCTCAAGAGGCGTATGCTCATGCCCCGCTTCTCCAATGCTCGCAGCGTGCGCAATGCAATAGACCGGGCGCGCTTGCGCCAGGCCAACCGTCTCTTTGCCAAAGGTGGGAGAATCTTGAGGACCGATCTGATGACCATTGAAGCCGAGGATATCCTGGCCAGCCGCGTGTTCAGTGAGGAAATGCCGGATGACGAGCAACAGTCCTAGCGGAACAAAACAACAAAGTATGTGGTGACCCCAATGTGAGAACAGAATAACCTCAAGGATCATGCCTGCTTTACCAACTCGTTATGCTTGTCAACATCGGCGGGTTATATCCGCATTTTCCCCATTCTGATCTCATCTAACTCTACAGGTAAATGCCTTCAAAATAAAAACATGTCAACTGACTGCTAGAGAACTCACTAGACAAGCTAAATTCCGAGCGAGGTAAATGGAAGAAATGCTGCAAGCTGAGGAACACATTGAGAATCTCAAAAGATGATGTGTTCCCTATAATTCTATCATTGTCCTTCCCTCCAAAATCTGATATAGTGAAACAGACACAGTAAACCTCTAGCCTGCAATGGAGCAAACAACCATGACAGCACATGAAACCGCAACGACCTCGCTTAAACGTACTCCACTTTATGAGCAGCATGTTGCCCTCGGTGCACGCCTCGTAGAGTTTGGTGGCTGGGAAATGCCTGTCCAATACAGCAGCATCATGGAAGAGCATCGCGCAGTTCGCACCCACGCTGGCTTCTTCGACGTTAGCCACATGGGAGAATTCAAAGTCGAAGGCCATGATGCGCTTGCATTTCTGCAACATCTCGTTCCCAACGATGTATCCCGTCTTGCAATCAACCAGGCTCTTTACACTCAGCTCTGTTTGCCTGATGGAGGCACCATCGACGACCTGATTATTTATAAACTCGAAGACCAGCATTATATGCTGGTCGTCAATGCGGCAAATATCGATAAAGACTTTGCCTGGGTCGAGAAACAAGCCAAAGATTTTAATGTCCAGATCACCAATCAGTCGAATACAACTGCTCTACTTGCTTTACAAGGGCCTGAGGCTCAGTCAATTCTGCAGCCCCTGACAGAAGTAGATCTTTCCACAATTCGTTACTACCACTGCGCACCGGGATTGGTGAATGGCATAAACTGCATCATTTCACGAACAGGTTACACCGGAGAAGATGGCTTCGAACTCTATTGCGCATCGGTGGATGTTCCTAAACTCTGGAATGACCTGCTCGCAGCCGGGAAAGATCACGGATTGCTACCGGCCGGGCTAGGAGCGCGTGATACCCTGCGTTTAGAGGCCAGCTATTGCCTGTACGGGCATGAACTCGATGAGCAGACCAATCCACTGGAGGCTAGCCTTGGCTGGACAGTGAAGTTGAACAAAGATGAGTTTATCGGACATGATGCGTTACTCAAAGTCAAAGAGCAAGGCCTCAAACGCAAACTTATTGGCATCGAGATGGTTGAACGAGGCGTATGTCGTGGCGGCTATGCTATTTACGAAGATGATCAGCAGATCGGCGTCCTCACCAGTGGAGCGCCAAGCCCGACTCTCAACAAGAACATTGGCATGGGTTATGTCGAAGCCTCATATGCTGTAGTCGGCAAACCTGTGTACATTGACATACGTGGAAAACGCACCGCAGCGCAGATCGTAGCGCTGCCATTTTATAAACGTAAGTAGGGGCGCAATTCATTGCGCCCTTGTTGGCATTCATTGCTCTCTTGGGTATCACACAGATGGGCATTATTTATGAAGGGAGACATTTATTTATGGCAAGCCTCAAACATCCTGAACACCTAAAATACAGCAAAACGGACGAATGGGTACATGTTAAAGGCGACCAGGCAACAATCGGTATTACTGATTATGCCCAGGATCAACTTGGTGATATCGTCTATATTGAATTACCCTGGGATCAGGGTGCGAGTGTCTCACATGAGACCAAGTTCGGCGACATTGAGTCGGTCAAAGCGACTTCTGAACTCATTTCACCTGTAAGTGGTGAAGTTGTGAAGGCCAATGATGAATTGAAGGACCAGCCAGAACTCATCAACGACAGCCCTTATGAGGAAGGTTGGATGCTGCTTGTGAAGATGTCCAACCCTGACGAAGTTGATAGCCTCATGAGTGCTGAAGAATATAAAGCCTATCTGCAGGATAGGTAGTCGGAGAAGAATTTGTATGAGCTACATACCCAATACGCCGGAAGACCAGCAGATCATGTTGGACAAGCTGGGCCTTTCATCATTAGAAGCTTTGTTGACGCCAGTACCTGAAAATGTGCGCCTTCGGCGTCCCCTCGACCTTCCACCTGCCCTTGCTGAGCCAGACCTCAAACGCTTACTGAATGGCATGGCGGCGAAAAACAAAAACCTGGATTCGACGATTTCTTTTCTGGGCGGGGGTACGTACGATCATGCTGTTCCAAGTGTTGTTCCGCATCTACAACGGCGTTCAGAGTTTGTAACCTCGTACACACCTTACCAGCCAGAAGTTAGCCAGGGTATGTTGCAGGCCATCTATGAGTTTCAAACAATGGTCTGCCAGATCACAGGATTAGATATCGCGAATGCCTCGCTGTATGATGGCGCCACCGCGCTGATAGAAGCCGTGTTACTGGCGATAGGACCTGGCGGAAGAGGTGAGGTAGTTATCTCAAAGGGTGTTGATCCTCAGTATCGCCGTGTCCTACATACCTATGCTCATGCACGGGGCTTTAGCGTTAAAGAAGTGCCAACACGCGATGGCATTACCTCTCTTGAAGATCTGGATTCCGCGGTCAACACAACGACTGCAGCGGTTGTCATCCAGCAGCCCAATTTCTTTGGTTGCATCGAAAATATGCGTGCCATTGAACCGATTGCTCATAAAGGCAAAGCAGTCTTTGTTACAACTATCACCGAACCAGCTTCTTTGGGTGTGCTGGCTTCCCCTGGTGAATATGGAGCCGATATTGCCGTTGGCGAGCTTATGAGTTTTGGCAATACCATGAGCTACGGTGGTCCAGCGCTTGGCTTTATGTCAGCGCGGAATAAATATATGCGTTTATTGCCGGGGAGACTGGTTGGTCAAACAGTTGAAGAGGGAGGCCAGAATCAAACAGGATATGTGCTGACCTTGCAGACTCGCGAGCAACATATCCGTCGTGAACGTGCCACCTCAAATATATGCACCAATCAATCGTTGCTGGCCGTCGGTGCCACCATCTACCTGGCAGCGTTGGGTAAGCAAGGTTTTCGTGAACTTGGCGAATTGTGTCTGCAAAAAGCTCATTACGCGTTCCGCCAGATTTCTGCTATACCCGGCTACAAGGCAACATTCGGCGCCCCATTTTTTGACGAATTTGTCATCACTGCTCCCATTACGGCTCAGAAACTTCAGCAACATGTTGAGCAAGCTGGTATCATTGGTGGTTATGCACTCGGCAATAGTTATTCTGACATGCCAAACGACATGCTCTTCTGTGTCACAGAAACACGGACAAAAGAAGATATTGACTACCTCGTACAAGTGTTAACGGAGGTGCAAGTATGAGTATCGAGAGTTTGATCTTTGAAAAAGGCGCTCCTGGCCGACGTGCGGCCACAATGGCAGCTATGGATGTACCTGCTGAATCACTTGAAAGTATGGTTCCTGAAAGTATGCTGCGTAAAGAGCCTGCCGCACTGCCGGAGGTAAGCGAAATAGAGATTGTGCGTCACTATACTCACCTTT
>WNFW01001481.1_pt1 | contig 17854 bp, 16 predicted proteins | sample 5400131 | NCBI WGS metagenome assembly WNFW01 (sample SAMN13153362, study PRJNA577476) | soil metagenome | isolation source: 20 cm soil or saprolite under grassland replicate 1 | place: USA:California | collected 2016-06-15 | reverse complement strand
CCCTGGCCGACCTCCTTGGCGCCGAACGGCCCGCTGGGATCGGGATCCTCGATGAGGTAGGTGACGACGTCGCACATCTCCAGCGTCGTGGGGCTCTTGTACTCGAGCAGGCTGGGAATCTTGTGCACCACGTTGCGGTTGCCGCGGTACGCCATCTCCTCCATCAACGCCTCGCCGAGCCCCATGTACACCGAGCCCTCGACCTGCCCCATGACGGCGGCCGCGTTGATCGACTGGCCGATATCGTGCGCGATCCAGATGCGCGGCACCGTCACGACCCCCGTGTCCGTGTCCACGTCGACTTCCGCGACGGCGGCGCTGTAGGAGTAGGCCGGCGAGGGGCCGACGCCACCGCCCCGGTACTTCGCCGCGCTGCGCGGTGGCGTGTACGATCCAACCGTCCCAATCGTCCCCTGCGCCGCTTCGGCGACCTGCACCGCCTCGGCGAACGCCATTCCATGCTTGGGGTCTTCGGCGTCGAACACCCGCCCGTCCGCGAAGACGACCCGCGCGGCGGGGATCTGGAGCTTCAGCGCCGCGTGGCCGGCGAGAATCTCCCTGGCCCGCTCGGCGGCCTGGATCGCCGCGTTGCCGGTCATCAGCGTGACCCGGCTGGAGTAGCTGCCCAGGTCCACCGGGGTCAGGTCGGTGTCGGCGGTGACGACCGCGATATCGAAGGGATCGAGCCCCAACACTTCGGCGACGATGTAGGCGAGGATCGAGTCCGAGCCCTGGCCGATCTCGGTCGAGCCGCAGAAGACCGTCACGCCGCCGCCGCGGTCGCACTTCAGCTGCACGCCCGAGTGCGGCATGTTGTTCCAGTAGATCGGCAGCCCGGCGCCGCAGATGTAGCTGGAGCAGGCGAGGCCCACGCCCTTGCCCGGCGGGAGCTTCCGGAACTTGCGCTTCCACTCCGAGCCGGCCACGACCTTCTCGAGGCACGCGCCCAGCCCCATCGAGCCCACGCGCAGATAGTTGGCGGTCAGGGAGTTCGCGGGCACGAGGTGTCTCAGACGCAGGTCGGCGGGGTCGGTGCCCAGCTGCTCGGCCAGCTTGTCGAGCTGCACCTCCAGCGCGTAGCGGGGCTGTGGCGTGCCGTGCCCTCGCTTGGGTCCGCACGGCGGTTTGTTGGTGAACGCGCGGGCGCCCTGGAACTTGTATCGCGGGATCGGATAGGTGACGGTCTGCAGCGCGCCCGTGTAATAGGTGCTCGCGACGCCATAGGAACCGTAGCCGCCGCCGTCCAGCAGGCTCTTGAAGTGCATCGCGGTAATGGCGCCGTCCTTCGTCACGCCGGAGAACACTTCTTCGCGCGTCAGCGTGATCTTGACCGGACGACCCGTGACCATCGCGAGCTTCGCGACGACGATCTCATGGCTGAACGGATCGCTCTTGCCGCCGAAGCCGCCGCCGTTCGGCGTGGCGATGACGCGGATGCGCGCGGGCGGGAGCTCGAGCACCTTGGCCAGCGCCCGGTGCACGTAATGCGGCGTCTGGGTGCTGCTCCACAGCGTGAGCTTGCGGTCGGCGGACCACTGCGCCACGGCCGCGTGCTGCTCCATCGGCAGGTGGGTGTTGCCCTCGTAGAAGAACAGGTCCTCGCGCACCAGGGCGGCCCCCGCGAAGCCCGCCTCCACGTCGCCGAACTCGAGGTGAATGACCTTGTGGAGGTTGCCGCCGTCGCCGTAGTCGTGGATGCGGGGCTCGGGGTGGGCGACGGCGTCCTCGGCGTCGGGGACGGGGCGCAGCGGCTCGTACTCGACGGTCATGAGGTCGAGCGCCGCGGTCGCGACGTCTTCGTTCACGGCCGCCACGGCCGCGACCGGATCGCCGACGAACCGGACCTTGTCCGGCGCGAGCGCGTGCTCGTCCTGGCTCACCGGGAGGATGCCGAAGGGGATCGGGAGGTCTTTCCCGGTCAGCACGGCTTTCACCCCGGCGAGGCGCGCGGCCTTCGTCGTGTCGATGCGGACGATCTTGGCGTGCGGATGCGGGCTGCGCAGTAGTTTGGCGTAGAGCATCCGGGGGAGGAAGAGGTCGTCGGCGAATCGCGTCTCGCCGGTCACCTTCGCCGTGGCGTCGAGCTTTCGGAGGGCCTTGCCGATGACGCGATGGTCGGACTGCCGGACAGTCGGACTGTCGGACTGAGAGCGCCTAACGGTCAGACTGTCCGACCGTCCGACCGTCCGACGCTTCTTACGCGTGGCCGTACAGCGTCTCCGGCGCCGGTTTCGCGTCCTCGCCCCGCATGCGGGCGGCGGCGAGCTCGACGGCTTCGTAGATCTTGAGGTAGCCGGTGCAGCGGCAGAGGTTGCCCGAGAGGGCCTGCTTGATCGCCTCGCGCGACGGGCGCGGATTGGCCGCGAGCAGGGCGTCGGCCGCGAGCAGGAACGCGGGCGTGCAGTAGCCGCACTGCGCGGCGCCGAGCTCGGCGAACGCTTCCTGCAGCGGATGCAGCGTGCCGCCCGTGGCCAGTCCTTCGACCGTCGTGACGCGGTGTCCGGCGCACGCGAGGCCGAGCACCAGGCAGGAAAGCACGGGCTGGCCGTCCAGCAGTACGGTGCAGGTTCCGCACTCGCCCAGCTCGCAGCCGTGCTTGGTCCCGGTGAGCCCCGCGTCCTCGCGCAGCACTTCGAGGAGAGTCTTGTGGGGCGCGAATGCGACGGTGGCCGGCTCACCGTTCAGCTCGAAACTGATCGTGGCGTTCTGATGGGGCATCGAACGAAACGTAATCTTGTGCCGGGGGCGGCGCGATGGCAGCTTTGGGCCGCGAACTGAACTCGGAGCGAAGATGCGTCACGTGATCATGGCGGTGGGTACGTGCGTCTTGGTTACCGCCCTCCCGCCCTCCCGCCTTACCGCCCAGGTCAACTACCGTGCGCGGGCCGAGTCTCTGCTGCGCACCGTTCCGCTCATCGACGGCCACAACGACATCCCGGACGCGATCCGCGAGCGCGGCGGCCTCGATTCGGTGGATTTCGCGGTGAGCCAGCCGAAACTGATGACCGACATCCCGCGCCTGCGCGCCGGCGGCGTCGGCGGGCAGTTCTGGGCGGCGTACGTCCCCGTCGGCACGATCCACGGCGAGGGGCCGCACCCGGCGGTGTACGCCCTGGAGCAGATCGACCTGGTGAAGCGGCTCTGCCGCCGCTACCCGCAGGCCCTCGCGCTGGCGGTGACGGCCGCCGACGTCGAGCGGAACTTCCGCGCCGGCCGGATCTCCTGTCTCATCGGGATCGAGGGCGGCCACGCGATCGAGAACTCCCTCGGCGCGCTGCGGATGTTCGCCGCCCTCGGCGTCCGTTACATGACGCTCACCCACTGGGAGACGATCGACTGGGCGGATGCCGCGACCGACAGCGCGAAGCACGGCGGGCTGACGCCGTTCGGCGAGGATGTGGTGCGGGAGATGAACCGGGTCGGCATGCTGGTCGACCTCTCCCACGTCTCCGATTCGACGATGATCGACGCGCTGCGCGTGTCGCGCGCGCCGGTGATCTTCTCCCATTCGTCGGCCCGGGCGCTCGACACCCACGTGCGCAACGTCCCGGATTCGATTCTGCGGCTGCTCGCGCGCAACGGCGGCATCGTGATGGCGAATTTCGCGCCGGATTATGTGTCGGAAGCTCTCCGGGCCTACGGCGATACCATCACCCAGGGCATCGCCCGGCTGCGCGCCGCCGGCCTCGACTCGGCCGTCGTGCGCGACTCGGTGCGCGCGTGGCGCGAGCGCGGCCCCAAGGCGACGCTCGCCCAGGTGGCGGACCACGTCGAGCATTTGCGACAGGTCGCCGGCATCGATCACGTCGGACTGGGCTCGGACTTCGACGGCATCTCCAGCGTCCCGGTGGGGCTCGAGGACGTCTCCAAGTTCCCGGACCTGATCGCGGAGCTGCTGCGGCGCGGCTGGACGGCGGCCGACGTGCGCAAGCTGGCGGGGCTGAACTGTCTGCGCGTGATGCGGGGGGCGGAAGCGGTCGCGCGGGAGATGCAGGGCGGCACCAGATAGGTCATATTACCCGCAGCCTTCCTCGTGGAGGTCGGGAATCATGCGACGACCCGTGCAGGCAGTGATCGTCCAGGGCGTGACGGGTGGGATCCTGGCGGGATTGGTGGTGGCGCTCTGGTTCCTGGTGGCGGACGCGGTCGCCGGACAGCCGTTCCGGACTCCGGCGCTGCTCGCGGGCGCCTTGCTGCACAGCCGGTTCCCCCAGCCGACGTTTCGCCTCGTGGCGGCGTATACCGTCCTCCACTTCGGCGTGTTCGCGTTGCTGGGAGTAGCGATGGCGCGGGTGAGCGCCGCGTTCGCCGCCCCCCACCGCCTGCTGCTCGGCGTGGCGTTCGGTCTCGTCCTGCAGGAGATCGTGTTCTACGCGGGGTTGCTGCTGTCCGGCGTGCCGCTCCTGCGACTCGTGCCGTGGCCGCATGTGTTCGGCGCCAACATCGCGTCGGGACTCGTCCTGATGAGCTACCTCCACTACGCGGAGCGGGACCCGAGACCGTTCGGGCCCGGGCTGCTGCGAGAACATCCCCTGCTGATGCGCGGGCTGGTCACAGGGCTGATCGGCGCGGGCGCCGTCGCGGTGTGGTTCTTCGGACTCGACCTCGCGGTCGGCGCGCCGCTGCGCACTCCGGCCGCGCTGGGCTCGGCGTTGTTGCTGGGCGTCTCCGGGCCGGCGCTGGTGCCGGTCACCTTCGGCCTGGTCGCGACGTACACGGTCGTCCACGTCGCGGCCTTCGTGGTCGCCGGGGTCCTGCTGGTGGCGCTCGCGGAGCAAGTCGAGCGGGTGCCGGCCATGGCACTGCTCGTAGTGCTCGCGTTCATCGTCCTCGAGGCGCTCGTAGTCGGCACGCTGGCCGTGAGCGCGGAGTGGGTGCTGGGGACGCTGGGTTGGTGGTCGGTGGCCGTGGGGAATCTTCTGGCCGTGATCGCGATGGGGTGGCAGGTGTGGCGCACGCATCCGGGGTTGCAGCGTCGGCTGTTCCACGAGCCGATGCACGTGCGCGTGTAGCGGTCGGGCCGCCCTAGAACCGGCGTTCGATCGCGATCGCGAATCCCCGGCGCGAGAGGACCGGCCGGGATCTCACCACGGTCCCGTCCACGCGGACCGAGAAGCCGGCCCTCACCTGGACCCGCACCCCCGCTGTCCCCGTGAGCGTCTCGAGGGAGCGCACCTCTTGGACCGGCGGCGCGCCGACCAGATAGCTTTCGCGGCCCCCGCCGCCGCCCACCCACGCCTCGACCCGCGCCGATAGCGCTCGGGTCACGCGCACGAAGCCCGCCGCATCGGTGCGCCGCGACGGGTTGCGTGAGAAGTACATCCGGGCATCCCAGGTCCACGTGCCCGCCGTAAAGCTCGCATGGGGCATGACGAGGTCCACCGGGCCGACTACGTAGTTCTGGCGGCGGTAGCCGACGCCCGCCGCGAGGCGCGTCGTCGCCCGCCCGGTCACGTCCAGATCCCACGAGTTCTTGGGAACGAGCTCCGGCCCGATGGCGGTGCCCGCTTCCAGCGACGCCCACCACCGGGCCGACGGGTGCACGAGCACGCCGAGCTTCTCGGACACGTCGCGCTCGCCGAAGCGGTCGAGTGCCTCGACCGCCGCCCACACCGCGTGGCCCCCCGCAGCGGTCCAGGTGAGCTGGCCGCCGTAGTTCTGCCAGTCTGCCGAACCCGTCACGCCGTCGTACCCGCCCCAAGCGGCGAGGCGCCACTGCTGGGAGGCGCCGGGACTGCCCAGGGCCAGCGCCACGAGCGCCCACAGCCACGATCGTTTCATGTCGTGCCGAACCCTTTCCGCGTCATCTCGCCCCACACCTGGCGGCGCCGCCACACCGTCACGAACGCTTTCAGCCGCCACCACACCGTGCGCTGGCGGTAGCCGAACGCCTCGAGCGTCGCGAACAGCAGCAGGCGCGCGAGGTCGCCGACACGGCGGTAGCGCCGGAAACTCGCTTCCTCGAGTGCCACCGCCCACAGCGACAGCAGCATGCCGTACCCCCACGCCACGAGCAGGAACAACAACGCGAACGAGACGTTGATGACCCCATACGCGAGCCCGACGATCGTGACGACGTATCCCAAGACCTCGATGAGCGGCGCCAGCATCTCGCCCAGCGCGAAGAACGGGACGGCGACGAGCCCCACCCGGCCGTAGCGCGGGTTGAACAGCATGCCCCGGTACTCCCAGACCGCCGCGATCAGGCCGCGATGCCAGCGCTCGCGCTGCCGGCCGAGGATGCGTCCCGACTCGGGGACTTCCGTCCAGGCGACGGGATCGGGGATGAAGGAGATCTCGTAGGCGATCTTCTGGCGGCGGAGGTAGCGGTGCAGCCGGATGACGAGGTCCATGTCCTCGACGATGCTCTCCAGGCGGTAGCCGCCGATCGCGAGCAGGTATTCCTTGCGGAACAGCCCGAAGGCGCCGGAAATCACGAGGCTGCCGCCGAGGCGGTTCCAGCCGAGGCGGCCGAAGAGGAACGCGCGCAGGTATTCGACCACTTGGATGCCGGGCAGGAAGCGGCGGGGGACGCGCGCGTCGGCGACGCGGCCGTCCTTGACGGTGCAGCTGTTGGCGACGCGGACCGTGCCGCCGACCGCGGCGATCTTGCGGCCGAGCAGGAACGGGCGGGTGAGCCGCAGCAGGGCGTCGGGCTCGATCAGGGTGTCGGCGTCGACGGCGATGACCAGGGGGAAGCGGCTCGCGTTGATCGCGGCATTGAGCGAATCGGCCTTGCCGCCGTTCTCCTTGTCGATCACCATCAGCCGCGTGCGGGCGCGGGAGCGATACACCGCGCGCACCGGCGCGCTGGGGATCGTGTCCGGATACGTGCGCGGGATCTCGAAGAGGTCGAAGGCGTGCCGCAGCCGCCCCATCGTGTCGTCCTTCGAGCCGTCGTTGACGACGATCACTTCGAAATTCCGGTACTCGAGGGTGAGGATCGCGGTCACGCTGGCCTCGATCGTGGCGCTCTCGTTGTACGCCGGCACGAGGATCGTGATCGGCGGGAGGGCGTCGCTCTGCATCAGCCGCTGGAAATCCTCGTCCTCGGCGAGCCGGCCCTGCTCCCAGATCTCCGGGACCGCGAGCATCAGCAGCAGCGCGTAGAACGAGTTGAGCACCAGAAAGTAGGCGAGGATCCCGACGTCGGTCCCCTGCAACACGGCGGTGAGAACGCTCACGCCGCGTACTCCGCGAGGGCCTGCTGGGAGAGGCCGAGGACGAGCCGCGCCATGTCCCGGGCTTCCGCGTGCGCTCCGACCTCCGCCTCCAGCAGGGCGTTGCGGCCCGCGGGGCCGAAGCGGATGAGCGCGAGCCCCGCGCGCATGCGCACCCACCACTCGGGGTCGCGCAACGCTTCGCGGACGAGCGGCAGGGTGGCCGGCTCGGCGATCATGCCGAGCGAGCGGACCGCCTGCGCGCGCACGGGCCACGCGTCGTCCTGGACGAGAAACCCCAGCGCCGCGGTCGACTCGGCGTGCGGGTAGTGGCCCAGCCCGCGCGCGACCTGGGTCCGGACCTCGGGGTCGGGGTGCGTGGCGTGCGTCGTGAACGGCTCGCGCAGCACCGGGTCCTCGAGACGGGCCGCGAATTCCATGATGCGCGGCAGCCTCGGGTCGTTGAGGTGGCGGAAGAGATGGAGGAGATGCTGGACCACGGCCTTCCGCGAGCGCTTCAGCATACTGGCGTAGTACGCTTGGACGGTCGGCCCGAGGTGCGGGAGCTGCTCGAGGACGGACCGCACCAGCACCGCGCTTTCCACGCGCTCCAGCGTCGTGACCGCGGCGATCTGGACGGCGGGGTGCCGGTCCTTGAGCAGGCGGAGCACGCGGCTGACGTCGCGCGGCGTCGCCGCGACCGATAGGAACCGCGCGCACTCCAGCCGCTTCCACCAGCGGACGGAGCGATAGTTCGCCCGGACCACGCGCGCCCACCACTGCTGCTCGAGCGCGCGGGAGAGCTCCTGCCATCCTTCGTTGGCGACGCGGGCCGACCAGGTGACCAGCGCGTCGATCGCGAGGGGCACCGGCAGGCGGCCCAGGCCTGCCAACACCTCCGCCGGCCGGGCCTGCCCCAGGGCCCAGCGCTGAAAGGTCTCATCCACCGCGACGCGCTGTGGGTGCACGCGGGCGCGGCGTCGCTGCCGGACCCATCGATTGAGAATGATGAGGAGCACCACGGCGAGCAGCAGCGCGGCCTGCACCGCCGCCACGAGACCCAAGAACTGGCGGCTCGTCACCTCCCCACCCAGCGCCGGATTTTTTCGAGCGCGACGCGCAGACTGATCGGCTTCACGAGGTAGTCGAGCGCGCCCGCTTCCAGCCCGCGCAGCTGCTCCGCCTCCCCGCCGTGCACCGTGGTAAAGACCACGCGATACGCGCCCGGCCGGTCGCGCTCCAACCCTTCGAGGACCGAATAGCCGTCGAGGCCGGGGAGATCCACATCGAGCAGCACGAGGGGGCGCGTGCCTGCCACGTCGAGCGCCAGCAGCTCGCGCAGCGCATCGCGCCCGTTGCGATAGGACACGAACCGGTACCCGCGGGAGCGCAAGCCATACTCGAGCAACTCCGCGAGCGCCGGATCGTCTTCGACGAGGATGAGCTCGGGCGCCGCCGAGGTGGCCGCGGCAGGTGGCGGCGCGGGCGGTGGTGACGCCGGCGCTCGCGGTGGCGCGGGCGCTTGCGGCTTCTTCGCCGGGATCGATTCCTCTGGCGTCACCAGCCACGGGATGCCCTCCGGCTGGGGGGGCGGCAGCTTCGGCGGCCGCTTCGCCGGGGGGGGCGGCGGGCGCGGGGAGGGCTGCGGTGGAGACGGAGGCGGTTGCGGCGCCCGCTCCGGGGGTGTCTCGCGCCGTGGGGGTGGCGGTGCCGCTGGCGGCGGGGCGGGTGCGGCCGGCGCAACCGACGGCTTCTTGAACGGTGTCAGCGGTCGCGAGGGGCGAACTTTTGGTGGAGGCTGCTTCGGGGGCTCGGGTCGCGGGGGCGGACGAAGTGGGGGCGGCGCCGGCGGCGGAGCCAACGCTTTCTGCGCGGCACTGGGACGACGAATGATGAGACGTGGAGGCCCCGTTGTGGCCGCCGGCACGGTGAGGCTCAGCATCTCCCCGAGGCGCGTTACGAACCAGCCGGTGAGGCCCCCGCGGTCCATATCGGTGTCTCCCGGCCGTGCGATCCAGTCCTTGGCGGTCGCTTCCATCCCGGCGGCGAGGCGGGACGCCTCCATGAACCCGAACGAACCGGCGGAGCCGTGGATCTTGTGGGTCTCTCGGCGCAGCGTTTCGAGGGCTTCGCGATCGCTCCCGGCGGCGGCGAGTCGCTTGGCGATCCCGGCCAGCACGCCCAGGGTGGCGCGCATGCCAGCGAGGTACTCCTCGCGCAGGCCCGGCGGCAAGTCGTCGGGGCTGAGGGGGGGGCCGTCGGGCACGACGCCAAGATTGGAGAGGGTAGCGGAAAACGCCATAGCACGCGCCGGGGGCCGCGGCGATATTGCCCTGGTGACCGGTCCCGAGGCCGTGGGCCTCTGCTTCACCTGCCGGTGGATGCGGACCGTGACCAATCGCCGCGGGTCCGTCTTTTACCGCTGCGCGCGGGCCGAGACGGACCCCCGGTACGCGCGCTATCCTGCCCTCCCGATGCGCGCCTGTCCGGGCTACGAGCGGGCCGACCCCTCCGCAGGCACGCCGCGCCTGCCCGGCAGCGACACCGCGCCGTCCGCCTGAGAAAACGACACGCCGTGCGCCGGAGGGGAGATCCGGCGCACGGCGCACCGCAGGGACTTCAGCCTGCGACGGGCGCTACTTCTTGAAGGCGCCGACGCCGTAGTAGCACGGGTCGGTCGAGCAGCTCGCCATCACAACCTTGATCGAGTACCGGCCTGCGCGGGACGGTGTGACCTTCACGACAGGCCAGTCGTCGTCGCCCACGTCGGAATCGACTTCGTCGCCGTCGGCGTCGTACAGGCGCAGGTCCATGTCGCGGCAGTCCTGGTCGCAGACGCCGAGGAAGGCGTAGGCGCGGCCCGCCTGGAGATCGATCGTCAGCATCTCGCTCTCGTGATTGCCGAGCGTGCCCTGGTACACATCGTTGACCATCTCGTACCCATGATCGGTGAGGTACGAGCTGTGCTCGCGAACCTGACTCCGGACGACGCGCTCCCACTGGTTCTGGGCGGCGAGTCCGGCGGGCGCGGCGAGCGCGGCCGCGAGAAAGACGGCGACAGCAGTGCGGGACATGGCGACTCCTGGTTGTGTGTCGTGCATCACTGGGCGACCGCTCCGTGGCGGCCGCCGCCAGGCGCCCGGTAAAGCGAAAGCCGTGCCGCCCGGGGGGCCAGCGTCTATCTCCGCATCTTTCAGCACCTTACAAAGTAGGGCGCCGCGCCGCGCTTGCCCGCGGCCGCTTGCATCTTGCCTCGATGTGCCCCACTTTGACGGCGCGCCTCCCACAACCCCCACCCGTCGAGGCACCGTGGCCCACCCCAGGGCGCTGGAGCGAGCCAAGTCGTTCTTCTTCAGCCACTTCGAGCGCATCTTCGTGGTGCTGCTCTTTGCGTCCATGCTGATCATTCACTACTTCGTGGATGAGAAGCTCGCTTTTCTCAGCTTCTATTATCTCCCCATCATTCTCGCCGGCTTCTACGGCGGCCGGCGCTTCGCGGTCATGGCCGGCGTGTTCCTGGTGTCCCTGGTGTTCTTCTTCCAGGGAGTGTTCGGGCTGGAGCTGCTGCCCGGCTTCTACCTCGGCGCGCTGCTCACGCTCGTGCCGTGGGGCGGGTTTCTTATCCTGACCGGCTACGTGGTGGGGGTGCTCGCCGAGGATCGGGCGCGGCGGCTGACCGACATCAAGAACGCGTATCTCGCGGTGCTGGAGATGCTCACGTTCCACATCGAGTCGACGGAACGACACCAGCAGGGACACAGCCACCGGGTCTCGGCGGTGGCCGTGGAGATCGCCAAAGAGCTGAAGCTGTCCGAGGCCGAGATTGAGAACCTGCGCGTCGCGGCGTTGCTGCACGAGGTCGGCACGCGCGACCCGCGGCTGTTGAAGCTGCTGTCGCGCGCGGTCACCGACGAGGCGCTCCCCGTCGCGCGCGCGATGCGCGGCGCGGCGGAGATCATCGCCGAGTACGGCCACTACTATGAAATCGTGGGCGAGGACTGGGAGATCGACGCGTTGCCGATCCCCGTCACGGCGAAAGTCCTGGCGGTCGCCGACGCCTTCGAGACCTTGCAGATGCCGACGCCGGTGCGGCCGGCCTTCCCGAAATGGAGCGCGCTGGAAGAAGTGGAGAAGGGGTCGGGCCGGACGTTCGCGCGCGATGCGGTGAAGGCGTTGCGCAACGTCGCGGGCCGGCCCGAGTCCGCGAGCAGCGCCGAGCTCAAGGTCGTCTAGGGAGCGGGAGGCGGGAGCCGCTTGTCGCGACCACTCGCGACGCCGGCGCCCACGCCGAGGCCGAACGCCGCGGCGGTCCACACGGTAATGATGGGGAGGATCGCGACCGGCCACGCGATGGCCGCCGCGGTGACGCCGGCGACGACGGGCGCCGCCGGATGCCGGATGGCGTCGACGAAGCGCAACCGCTCGCGGGTGAACTTCCGGGCTCCGAAGAAGCCGCCGCCCAGCGCGGCGGCGCCTACCAACAGACCGATCAGCATCGTCTCTCCTTGAGGACGCCCCGCAGGACGTCCGGCCGTACGCAACTTGCGACCGCGCGGTTTCGGACGCAAATCTTCCGCCATGAGCGCTGCTCCCCGCGTCGTGCGCGTCGCTGCCGTGCAGGCGGCGCCGGCGTTTCTCGACGGCGACGCGACTCTGGACCGCTTGGAGCAGTGGGCGCGCCGGGCCGCCGGCGAGGGCGCGCAGGTGATCGGGTTTCCGGAGACGTGGGTGCCGGGCTACCCGGCGTGGCTCGACGACTCCCCGGGCTCGGCCCTGTGGGGGCACGAAGGCGCCAAAGCGGTCTTCGCGCGGCTGTTCGCCAACAGTATGGAGGTGCCGGGGCCCGCGACCGAGCGCATCGGCAAACTGGCGCGCGCCCTCAAGGCAACGCTGGTCGTGGGTGTGCACGAGCGCGTGGGGCGGACCCTGTACAACTCGCTGCTCACCTTCGGGCCCGACGGCGCCCTCGTGAACCACCATCGCAAGTTGATGCCGACCTACCACGAGCGGCTGGTGTGGGGGCTCGGCGACGGCCGCGGGCTCACCGCGGTGCCCGTGAGCGGGACGCGCGTGGGTGGTCTCATCTGTTGGGAGCACTGGATGCCGCTGGCGCGCCAGGTGATGCACGACGCCGGCGAAGAGATCCACGTGGCGGCGTGGCCCGGCGTGCCCGACCTGCACCAGGTCGCCTCGCGCCACTACGCGTTCGAGGGGCGGTGCTTCGTCATCGCGGTGGGGCAGATCCTGCGGGTCCGCGACCTGCCGCCCGAGCTGCCGCCGCGCCCGGAAAAGGCCGGCGACCCCGACGGGTTTCTCTACCGCGGCGGCAGCTGTATCATCGCGCCCAACGGCCGCGTCATCGCGGGTCCCGTGTTCGACGAAGAGACCGTGGTGGTCGCCGACTGCGACCTGGGGGAGATCGTCCGCGAGTCGCTCACGCTCGATGTGAGCGGTCATTACAGCCGCCCCGACCTCTTCGAGCTGCGGTTCCAGCCGCGCGCGGCGCGGGACTGATGGCCGAGGCGAAGGCGCCGCGCACCGTCGACGCCGCGGAGCGGGCGCAGCTCATTCGCGCGGCCGTGTGGTTCGGGCCGCCGTGCCTCGTCATGGTCAACGCGCTCGCGTACTTCCTCCGGGAGAAGGGGATGATCTCCGGGGGCGTGATGGTGCTGCTCGCCGTGTTGAGCATTCCGATTGCTGTCGCGGGCGTGATCGCGATTCACGTCGGCACGACGCGCAGCGCGCGCGGGTTCGCAAACATCGTGTCAGGGGCCGGGGACATCCCGCCGCCGCCCAGCTATCCAAACCAGGACGTGCTGATCGTGCGCGGGCAGTACGGCGAGGCGGCGGAGTGGTTCCGCGATCATATCCGCATCGCGCCGGAGGACCTCGAGGCCCGGCTGCGGCTCGCGGACCTCGTGGAGCGCTACCTGGGACAGCACGAGGAGGCGGAGCGGTTGTGCCTGGAAGTGCGGCGGTTGTCGCAGGACCCGCGCGAGCTGTTCCGCGCGCACAACGGGTTGATCGATCTGTATACGAAGGCCGGTCGGAAGGACCGCCTCAAGGTCGAGCTGGCGCGGTTCGCCGACCGCTACCGCGGCTCGTCGCAGGGCGCGGAGGCGGCGCGGCGGCTGCGGGAGCTCAAGGCCGAAGAAGCTACCAGCGGATCGCCGCGCTCCCCCACGTAAACCCCGACCCGAACGCCGTCAGCACCAGGACGTCCCCGCGCTGCAAGCGGCCGGCGTCGAGCGCCTCGTCGAGCGCGATGGGGATCGAGGCGGCGGTGGTGTTGCCGTACTTCTGGATGTTGGCGAACACCTGGTCGTCGCGCAGGCCGGTCGCCTGCCGCACCATCTCGATGATCCGCAGGTTCGCCTGGTGGGGAACGAGCAGCTTCACGTCGGTGAGGGTCAGGCCGTTGGCCTGGAGCGCGAGCTGCACCGACTGCGGCATCGAGGTCGAGGCGAACTTGAACACCTCGCGACCTTCCATCACCGGCCGATGCTCGCCCCGATCCAGCATCTCGTGGCTGACGAAGGGGTCGTGCGCGAGGCCCGGTCCATCCACCCACAGCTTCTCGGCGTGGCGGCCGTCGGAGAAGAGATGCGTGGACAGCACCCCGCGGCCGTCGTCGGTGGTGGGGCCGAGGATCGCCACGCCGGCGCCGTCCCCGAAGAGCACGGCGGTGTCACGCCCCCGTGTCGTCTTGTCGAGCCCGCGCGAGTGTACCTCGGCGCCGACCAGGAGCACCCTCTGGTACTGACCGGTCCGGATCCACGCGTCGGCGATCGACAGGCCGTACAGAAAGCCGCTGCACTGATTGCGGACGTCCACCGCCGGCACGTCGCCCAGGCCCAGCTCGCGCTGCAGGAAGACGCCGTTGCCGGGTTCGAAGTGGTCGGGCGTGCAGGTGCAGTAGACGATGCAGTCGAGGTCGGTGGGCTGGAGGCGGGCTTTGGCGAGGGCTTTGAGCGCCGCGGCCTTCGCCAGCCCGACGCCCGTCTCGCCGGGACCCACCCAGTACCGCGTCTTGATCCCCGAGCGCTGCACGATCCACTCGTCCGACGTCTCCATCATCCCCGCGAGGTCGCCGTTGGTGACGAGGCGCGAGGGCACGTGGAACGCGGTCGCGATGAATTCGGTGCGGGGCATCGGGTTGCGGCGGTTCGGGAAGGAGAGAAGATTTCGCCCACCCCCCGCGAAAGCAAGGGAGCCGATGGATCTCGCCGTGACCCGGGCCCAGTACGACGCCGTCCGGAGCGCGAAACACCTGCCGGACGTGCTGAAGAACGTGCTCGACACGGCCGCGCCCAACGGCGCGGGCTACACCTTGCACCTCACGTATGAAGAAGCCACGGCACTGAACGAACTGTGCTCCTGGAACGTGCACACCGACGCGCAGGGCGACGTCACCGCCGACACCAAGGTGTACGACGAGCTCGTCCGCGCCATCATGACCCACCCGGACTTCTGACGGTCGGACAGTCGGACCGTCGGACGGTCTGACAGAAAGGCCAAGCATGAATCGCTACGCCGTCGGGCTGCTCGTGCTCTCGTCCCTTCCCCTTTTGTCCCGTTCGCTCCCGGCCCAGAAGCGCGCGATCACGTTCGAGGACTTCATCGCCATGAAGGCGGTGAGCGACCCGCAGCTCTCGCCCGACGGGCGCTGGGTGGCGTACGCGGTGGCCACGCCGTCGCTCACCGACAACCGCAACGTCTCCCGGATCTGGCTCGCGGAGGTGGCGACGGGCGCGAACCGCCAGCTCTCGCAGGGACCGGGCTCGGACCGCAGCCCGCGCTGGTCGCCGGACGGGAAGACGCTCGCCTTCCTCTCGACCCGTCAGAACGGGGCGCAGGTGTGGGTGTTGGATGTGACGGGCGGGGAGGCGCGGCGGGTCAGCAACCTGCCTGAGGGGGCCGGGGAGCTGACCTGGCTGCCGGACGGGAAGGGCTTCCTCGTCGTGGGCGACGTGAAATGGCCGCCGCAGCAGGAGATCGACCGCCGCAACGGGGACTATCCCACCGACGCCCGCCTGTGGACCGAGCTGCTGTGGCGCCACTGGGACGAGTTCCGTGCCGGCCGGCGCCAGCACGTGTTCCGCGTGGATCTGGCGGGCGGCGAGCCCAAAGACCTGACGCCGGTGGATCACGACGTGCCGGCGATCGCCACCGGCGGCGACGGCGACGTGGCCGTGTCGCCCGACGGGCGCGAGATCGCCGTCGCGATGCACGGCGATTCGATCGTCGCCGACAACACCAACGTCGATATCTACCTGATGGCTCCCGACGGCAGTGGGCTGCACGCGGTCACGGCCGACAACAAGGGCGCCGACAACACACCGCGCTACTCGCCCGACGGTCAATGGTTCTCGTGGCTGTCGATGGAGCGGGCGGGCTTCGAGGCGGACCGGCTGCGGCTGATGATGAGACGACGGACGGTCGGACAGTCGGACGGTCGGACAGTTGAAGCAACGGCGGGATGGAGCTTGTCTGTGAGCTCCTACACGTGGTGCCCCGACTCCAAGTGCATCTATGCCGTCGTCGAAGAGCGGGGACGCGACAACATTTATCGCATCGACGTGCCGTCGTTCCGTCGGACCGTCGTGCTCCCCGGTGGTGGCGTCAATACGAACGTGAACGTCGCCGCCGACGGCAAGACGCTCGTGTACCTGCATCAGAGCGACACCCAACCGCCGGAGGTGTGGACGCTCGGCAAGCCGCTGTCGCACCAGAACGATGCCGCGCTTGCCGGCCTCGACCTGCCGCCGCTGGCCGAGTACGGCTTCGTGGGCGCCCAGGGCGATTCGGTGTTCGGTTGGATCCAGAAACCGCCGGCGTTCGATGCGGCGAAGAAGTATCCCGTCGTCTACCTGATTCACGGCGGCCCCCAGGGCGCCTGGACCGACTACTGGGGCAGCCGCTGGAACTACCAGCTGTTCGCCTCGCGCGGGTACGTCGTCGCCGCGGTCAACTTCCACGGCTCGACCGGCTACGGGCAGAAGTTCACCGACGCGATCTCCCGGCACTGGGGCGACTATCCGTACGAAGATCTGATGAAAGGGCTCGATCCCGTCGCCCGGCTCCCGTACGTGGATTCGACGCGCATGGGCGCCGCCGGCGCGTCCTACGGCGGGTACATGGTCTACTGGATCGCCGGCCACACGGACCGCTTCAAGACGCTCGTCGACCACGACGGCGTGTTCAACATCGTCAGCATGGCGGGGAGCACCGAGGAGCTGTGGTTCACCGACTGGGAATTCGGCGGCACGCCGTCGCAGAACCGCCAGGGATACGAGCAGTGGTCGCCGCTCAATAGCGTGAAGAACTGGAAGACCCCGATGCTGATCGTCCACTCGCAACTGGACTATCGCGTCGACCTTTCGGAGGGCTATCAGGCATTCACCGCGTTGCGGCGCATGGGCGTGCCGGCCAAATTCCTGTACTTTCCGGACGAAGGACACTGGGTGCTGCGGCCGCGGAACCGGCGCCTCTGGTGGGGCGTCGTCCTCGATTGGCTGGACCAATACCTGAAGCCGGCGCGCCCGGCGGGGGCGAATCCATGAACCGCGAACCTTTCCTGAAGACGCTGGGCCGCAACGCGCTGCTCGCGGCGGTGCTCGGCTTGGTCTTCTTCGCCGCATTCCCACGGAGCGACGGCGCCCTGTGGGATTATTTCGACGTGTTCTCGGTGGCGCTGTGCTTCACGCTGGTCGGCCACTACATCGAAGTGCTGCTGCTGATGCTGCCGGGGATCGAGACCGGCGGGGGGAAGCTCGTGCGGCTGGCGGGCGGGGCTGTGGTGCTACGTGATCGCGCGCTGGCTGTGGCTTCAGTACCGGCGCGATCTTGGGGATTTGCCCGGGTTGATCTGGGGAGGAGTGTTCTTGGTTGTACTGGAAATGTTGTTGCACTTGGTGCTGCGGACTCAGGGCAAGCCCAACTTCTATGGTTCCCAGTCTGCAAGCCCCTAGGCACTAGAAAAGTTGCCAGACGCCAAATGAACAGTGGCTTCCGGGTTGCCAGCCGCACGCGTCAGCGATGTCATTCCTGGCACTCGTCTCTTGTGGCCACTGTTCGCTTGGCGTCTTGGAACTACTCTAGCACCTAGTGGTTAGAACCCTGCCACAGGTTATTGACTCGCCTCACATCCGGGAAATGGTGACTCGGGTCGACCTCTACCCTCACAAGATCCGCATTCACCGGCTTTTCATATACGTAGCCGTTGCCCAGGAACCACGCCTCAACCGGTAGCCTGACATCTTCGGTGGCTCCGCCCGCGTAGCTCAACCTGAGTTCGATCGGCATCGGCAACGGGCCGGGGCTCGACAGGTAGACCCGCGCAATTTTCTGACCCAATGAATCCGGTCTGACCACCGCCGAATCCACCGCCTGGTCGACCACGTCGTTGCGATAGAACCAGCCGCGCCAGAACCACGACAGATCTTCGCCGAGCCCGTCCTCCATGGAGCGGAAGAAATCCGCGGGCGTGGGGTGCTTGAACGCCCAGCGACGGATGTACTCGCGGAACGCGGCGTCGAAGCGGGTGGAGTCGTCGAGGATCGACTGGCGCAGCACGAAGAGCCCGATCGCCGGCTTGCCGTATTCGGCGTTGCCGAGCAGGTCGCCCTGGATGCGGTCCGCGGCGAGCATCGGCGGGATGTCCTGGCCGCTGGCGGCGTACTGGCTCCACCCGT
>WNFW01001125.1_pt1 | contig 17854 bp, 13 predicted proteins | sample 5400131 | NCBI WGS metagenome assembly WNFW01 (sample SAMN13153362, study PRJNA577476) | soil metagenome | isolation source: 20 cm soil or saprolite under grassland replicate 1 | place: USA:California | collected 2016-06-15 | reverse complement strand
TTTGCTTCAGCTGGAACGGCATGATCGAATTGACGTCGTAATCTGCGATCTGCAGGATGAAATAGGACTGTCCCAGCGCCGGCGCGTACACCCGGTTGAGCATGCGCTGGTTGCTGTGCAGGTACGCGGCGGCGCCGGTGTCGAGGCGGAGATCCTTGAAGAGACTCTTCTCCACGCCGAGCATCGGCTGGTTATGCGTGCCGATCTCCTCGAGCTCCCGGTACGACAGACGTCCGGGGTAGGGGATGCGGTTGATGTGGACGTCGACGAACGTCATGAACACGCCGATCACCAGGCTCTCGCGCTCGTACGACGGATCGCGGATGGCGTCGCGCAGGGAGTAGCTCTTCCCCTTGATGTCCACGATGGGCTCGTCGGGCATCACCGCCTGCTGATAGACGATGACGCCGTCGGCGGGCGAGAAGAAATAGCTCGTGTCGGTGAGGGCAGGCCGCGTGGGATCCCGAAAGAAGTACTCTTCCGCCAGCCAGCGGAGCGGCTTCTCCTTGACCGGCGTCACTTCCTGATCCACCCACTCGCGTAGACCCTTGGCCATCGGACGCTCCGGACGAGGCGTGCGAGCGTGCCGCGAGCAAAAACAGTACCGCTCCGAGGGACATCAGTGCGGTTACAAAGCGCCGCCGATCACTTTGCGCATTTCTCGTTACGTCGGTCACGGTTCGTTACCAATGAGTTGCTCCACGTCGTGGCCGCGACGCCGCAGCGATGGCGGCGGCGAAACAGACGCGCGCAACAATCACACGGGACCGCGCGTGACGGACGTCACAGCCCCCGCGGTCGCGCTCGCCGGTCATCCGTGCGCACCAGGCCCGCATCGAAGGCGGGCACGGAGGCGGGGAAGTGGGCGCTCGGCTGTTGCACCGTGGCGACCCCACGGGCACATTCCCGGCGCCCCATGCGCTCCGCTCATACGACGCCGCCCGTCCTCTGTTACCACCGTATCGGCGGTCCGCGCGAGCTGGGCGTGACGCGGGTGGCACAGTCGGTGTTCGCGCGCCAGATGCACGCGCTGGCCCGCTCGGGCTGGCGGACGGTCCCGCTGCGCGACTTCGTGACGCGCGTACAGCGTCGCGCTCCGGCGTCGCCCAACGAGTTCCTGCTCAGCTTCGACGACGGCTATGCGAGCCTCGCCGCCAACGCGTATCCCGTGCTCGTCGAAGTGGGCTTCACCGCCACGACCTTCCTCGTCACCGACTTCGTGGGCCGCACGAACACCTGGGACGTGCGCTACACCTGGCGCCCGCTGCCGCACCTCGACTGGGACGCGATCGAGCGCTGGCGCGGACGGGGACTCGAGTTCGCCTCGCACACCGCTTCGCACGCCAGGCTCACCTGGCTCTCGGACGAGCGAGTCGCCGACGAGCTGGGGCGTTCACGCCAGACGCTGCTCGGCCGCCTGGGGCCGGACGCGGGCCGAGCGGTGGCGTATCCGTTCGGCGCGCGCGACGAGCGGATCGAGCGCCTGGCGCGCGCCGCGGGGTACGAGGTCGGATTCGGCGGGGTGCGGGCGAATGGATCGGCGCTCGCCCTGGGGCGCGTCCCGGTCTACATGTGGGATAGGGGCGACACGCCGTTCGGGTTGCGGCAGGATGCGACCGGCGCCCTGGGGCGCCTGGTGGCGGGCATCGCCAACCGCTGCGCCGTGGGGACGAGCTGGATGCTGAAGCTGCGATCGGGTGGCGTCGTGCGGTGATTGGTGGTAGCCTCTCTGGCCATGCGAACCTGGACTCTCCTGCTGCTCGTGATCGCCACCGCGACCCCCGCCCAGGAGCCTTCGCTCGGCGTGTTCGACGGCCACAGTGACGTCGGCCGGACCCGCAACCCCGGCTCGGTGGTGTACGACGCCGTGCACGACGTGTACACCATCGCCGGCTCCGGCGCGAACATGTGGGCCGACCACGACGACTTTCATTTCCTCTGGAAGCGGCTCCGGGGAAACTTCATCCTCACGGCGCGGACGCAGTTCAGCGGTGCCGGGGTCGAGCCGCATCGCAAGCTGGGCTGGACGGTACGCTCCACCCTCGCGCCCGGCGCGCCCCACGTCACGGCCGCGGTGCACGGCGACGGACTCGCGGCGCTGCAGTTCCGCCGCACGGCGGGGGGCCTGACCGAGGAGGTCCGATCGCCCGTGGCGGCGCCGGACGTGATTCAGCTCGAGCGCGCCGGGGACCGGTACACCCTCTCGGTCGGGCGCTTGGGCGACACCCTGGCGGCGGTGCGCGTGGCCGACGTGGCGCTGGGCGACGACGTCTATGTCGGGTTGTTCGTGTGCGCCCACAACGACAGCGTCGTCGAGCAGGCCACGTTCCGCGACGTGCGGATCACCGTCCCCGCCCCGGCCGGGTTCGTGCCGTATCGCGACTACATCGGAAGCAATCTCGAGATCCTCGACATTGCCACCGGGGACCGCACGATCGTGTACCGGTCTCCCGAGTCGCTCCAGGCGCCGAACTGGACCAAGGACGGCACGGCGCTGATCTACAATAGCGGGGGGCTGCTGTACCGCTTCGACCTCGTGGGTCGGCGACCGGTGGCCGTGAATACGGGGTTCGCGACCAGCAACAACAACGATCACGTGCTGGCGTTCGACGGGCGGACGCTCGGCATCAGCCATCACAGCGCGAGCGATCACAACGCGTCGATCGTGTACACCGTGCCGGTCGGCGGGGGGACGCCGCGGCGGGTCACGAAGCTGGGCCCCTCTTACCTGCACGGCTGGTCGCCTGACGGGAAGTTTCTGGTCTACACGGGAGAGCGCGGCGGCGAGTTCGACGTCTACCGGATCCCGGTCGACGGAGGGGAGGAGACGCGGCTCACGACCGCCCCGGGCCTGGACGACGGCCCGGAGTACTCACCCGACGGCGCGTACATTTACTTCAATTCCGTCCGCAGCGGCACCATGCAGCTGTGGCGGATGCGGCCGGACGGGAGCGCGCAGGAGCAGCTCACGAGCGATCAGTACAACAATTGGTTCCCCCACGTGTCGCCCGACGGCAAGTGGATCGTGTTTCTGTCGTTCATGCGGGACGTGGCGCCGAACGACCATCCCTTCTATAAGCCGGTCTACCTGCGGCTGATGCCGGCGGCGGGGGGGAGTGCGCGCGTGATCGCCTACGTGTACGGCGGCCAGGGGACGATCAACGTGCCCTCCTGGTCGCCCGACAGCCGGCGGGTGGCGTTCGTCAGCAACAGCGCGCTGCGTTAGAGCAGATTGCCCGTCGCCACCGCCGCGCCCATCGCGTGGTATCCCTTGTCGACGTAGATGGTCGCGCCCGTGATACCGCTGCCCAACGGGCTCGTGAGGAACGCCGCCGTGGTGCCGACTTCCCGGGCGGTGAGCGGCTGCGTGAGCGGCGCGTTGGCGGCGTAATAGTCGACCATCTTCTCGATCTTCCCGATGGCGCTCGCGGCGCGCGACGCGAGCGGGCCCGCCGAGATGGTGTTCACGCGCACGCCGTACTTGCGCCCCGCCTCGAAGGCGAGCGTGCGGGTGTCGCTCTCCAGCGCCGCCTTGGCCGACGACATCCCCCCGCCGTATCCGGGGACCACGCGCTCGCTCGCCATGTAGGTGAGCGACAGGAACGATCCGCCCGGCCGCATCAGCGGCGCCAGGCGCGCGACCAGCGACACCAGCGAATAGGCGCTCGCGCTCACCGCGGCCAGGTAGCCGGCCCGGCTCGTGTCGAGCAGGGGCTTCTTGACCTCGGGACCGTTGGCGAGCGAGTGGACGACGATGTCGAGGGGGCGGTCACCGAAATCCTGGACCAGGCGCGCCGCGAGTCCCGCGATCGAGAAATCGCCCACGTCCTTGTAGCGCTTGTTGCCGCGAATCTCCTCCGGGGCCTCCGCCAGCGTGTCGAACACGGCATCGACGGGATAGATCTTCTCGAACTGGAGCAGCGACCCGTCGGGCATGCGGCGCGATTCGTCGATCTTGCCACGCTCGAGCAGATTGAGGAAGATGTTCAGGGCCGGCGGCCACGTCCCGGTGCACACCGTGGCGCCCGCCTCGGCCAGCGCTTTGGCGATGGCGAAGCCGTAGCCGCCGTCGTCGGCGACCCCTGCCACCAAAGCCCGTTTGCCGCGCAGATCGATGCTCAGCACGTGCGCCTCCCCCAAGTGCGGAGTGCGGAGTGCGGAGTGCGGAATACCAATGAGAGTGTCATTCCGCGATCGACCTTTCCCTGCAACTCCGCACTCCGCATTCCACACTCCGCACTAGATGAAGAATCTCGCCGCCACCGGAATCAGCTGCGGGTGCCGGACGAGGGCGTGAGCGAAGATCCGTCCCAGCGTCCGCTTCTCGAACGGGATCGCGTTCACGGTCCGGGCGAGCGAATTGAAGAACGCGTCGTCCACCTCTTCGAGAGCGCGCTTGATGCGGTAATACCGGAGATGGTCGTCGCCCAGGAGCTCCATCCACGCGGCGTGATACGCGCTCAGTCGCCCGGCGCCCGTGTCGCCGGCGCAGATCGCCGCCGCGGCGGTCCGACCCGCGAGGCGGCCGGCCTTCATGGCGTTCACGATGCCGCCGCCGGAGAGCGGGTTGATCATGTGCGCCGCGTCGCCCGCCAGCATCACGCCGTCGGTGTAGGTCGCCTTGATCGTGGTATGCGTGATCACGCCGCCCACCGTGTATGCTGCCCTGGCCCCCCCGGGGTAGCGCCGGGCGATCCACTCATCGAGGTATTGCCGGGCATTGCGGCCGTCGGCCTTGAGTGCGACCAGGCCGAGCCCGACGTTGGCGATGCCGGGCCCCTTGGGGAACAGCCACGCGTACCCGCCGGGCGCGATCTGCTCCCCGAACTGCAGGTAGATCGCGTCCGGGTCGAAGTCGATGCCCTCGAGGACGTACTGGGCGCACGACTCCATGTCGCGCGCCGGCACCCGGGTATCGAGCCCGGCCCAGCGGCCCACCATCGCTTCCACGCCGTCCGCGCCGATCACGATGCGCGCCCGCCACATTTCCTCGCCGCCGGCGCCGCGCAGCTGTACGCGCCAGCCACCACCCGTATCCCGGCTCATCCCGGCGGCTTCGGTGCCGACCAGCACCGTGACGCCCGCCGCCGCGGCCCGGTCCCCCAGGAAGGCGTCGAAGCGCGTGCGGTCCAGAATCCAGCCGACGTCGCGCTCGGCGACCTTCACCTCCGTATCGTCCGGAGCGAGGAAGATTACGCGGGTGATCTTGCGCGCCACCCACGGCGCCCCGTCGGGCTCGGCGAACTCGCGCAGCCCCGCGTCCCCCACCCCCTCGGCGCAGCGGACGGGGGCCCCCACGGCGCGGTCGCGCTCGAGCAACACGACGTCCAGCTCGGGAGCGCAGCGCTTGGCTTCCCATGCCGCCATACACCCCGCCGGCCCCGCACCGATGACCAAGACATCGGTGTCCCGCATCACGCTGCGACCATCGTCAACGCGCCGACGGGGCAGGGGGCGATGCACTTGCGACAGCCCGTGCAGGTCGCGCGATCCACCAGGAGGTCAGTCAACTGCAGGTGAATCGCTTCGGGTGGGCAAAGCGGCAGGCACAGACCGCAGCGGTCGCACACCTGGAGATCCACCACCGCAATCTCGGAGCGGGCGGGCGCGGGTCGCATCCGCGAACGCTAGCGGTCCCCGTCAGGGGCGTCAAGCATCAGCCTTGCTTGGAGTTACGCTTTTCATTAGCTTGATGCGCTCGCGCGCGCCCCCCTAACGACTTTCACTCGACGACCTCGTGCCCCTACGCTGGCCGAAATGGACGCTCGGTGCTTGGAGTCCGGCGAATGAGATCGCCGTGGATCTGGGCACAGCGAACACGCTGATCTATGTGAAGGGCGAGGGTATCGTGCTCAACGAGCCCTCCGTCGTCGCCATCGAGAAGTCGACCGGGAAAATCAAAGGCATCGGGCTCGAGGCGAAGCGGATGCTGGGGCGCACCCCGGACGGCATCCTCGCGGTGCGGCCGCTCAAGGACGGCGTGATCGCCGACTTCGACGTCACGGAAAAGATGCTGCGGTTCTTCCTGAAGACCATCATCGATCGCCACCTGTTCCGCGTAAAGCCCAAGGTGATCGTGTGCGTGCCGTCGGGCATCACCGAGGTGGAAAAGCGCGCCGTCCGGGACTCGGCCCAGTCGGCCGGAGCGAAAGAGGTCTACATGGTCGCGGAGCCGATGGCGGCGGCGATCGGCGTCGGGCTTCCGGTCGAGACGCCCACGGGGAACATGGTGATCGACATCGGGGGCGGCACGACCGAGATCGCGGTGATCGCCCTCTCGGGGATCGTGTCGGACACGTCGATCCGCACGGGCGGCGACGAGCTGGACCAGGCCATCGTGCAGTTCATGCGCAAGAACTACAACCTCCTGATCGGCGAGCCCACGGCCGAGCTAATCAAGATCCAGATCGGGTCGGCCGCGCCGGTCGGGGAGGAGCGCGAAATGGAAGTGAAGGGCCGCGACCTCGTCTCGGGGATCCCGAAAATCGTACGGGTCCATTCGAGCGAGATCCGGGAGGCGGTGCAGGAGCCGATTCAGCAGATCGTGGACGCGGTGCGGCGGGCCCTGGAGATCACGCCCCCGGAGCTGGCGTCGGACATCGTCGATCGGGGGATCGTGATGACCGGCGGAGGCGCGTTGATCCGCGGCCTCGACGTGTTGCTGCAGCAGGAGACGGGCCTGCCGATCCACCTCGACGAGGACCCGATGACCTGCGTCGTGCGGGGGACGGGGCGGATCCTCGACGATCCGGAGAAATACCGCAACGTCCTGACCACCTAAGGCGATGGCGCTCGGAGCGGACCGCTACGCCTCGCGGGGCGACACCCTGGTCTTCCTCGGGTGCGTGCTGCTGTCGGTCGCCGCCATGAGCCTGCCCGAGCGGATCCGCGATCCGCTCGCGCGCGACCTGCGGCAGACCGTGCTCGCCCCGTTCCTGGCCTTGCAGCAGCAGACCGAGCTCCTCTCCGCGTCGCTCGAGCGCTACGACGCGGTGGTCGCACAGCGCGACTCCGCCGCTCTCGCCGCCACCTTCCTCCCCGAGCTGCGGGGCGAGAACGCCCGGCTCCGCAGCCTGCTCGGTCTGGGCACACGCCTGTCGAGCGGCTACGTGCCCGCCGAGGTGCTGCACGAGCCGGAGCCGACGAGCGCCCTGACCTTCGCGGTCTCCGCCGGCAAAAAGCAGGGCGTGAAGCCGCTGTCCGCGGTCGTGAGTCCGGAGGGCCTGGTGGGGATCGTGAGCTCGGTGGACGCGAAGACCAGCGTGGTCGTGAGCTGGGCGCACCCCGAATTCCGGGCCAGCGCCATGGCGGCGGACGGGAGCGTGTACGGGATCGTCGCGCCGCACGGGACCGAGGGGCCGCGCATCTGGCTGCTGGAGCTGCAGGGGGTGGCCTACCGGCAGCTCGTGCCCACCGGCACGATGATCCTGACGTCCGGTCTGGGGGGCGTGCTGCCGCGCGGCATTCCCATCGGCACGGTGGTGGGCCTCGCGGGGGAAGCGGAGGGGTGGGAGCGCACCTACCTCATCCGACCCGCCGTCCACCCCGCCGCGGTCACGCACGTGATGATCCTCACCGGACCGCCGGTCCGCGGGGACCTGCGCTCGCTGTTCCAGTCGAGCGGGGAAACGCCGTGAGGCGCAGCGACAAGTACCGCTTCTACGTGATCCTGGCGGCGCTGGTCGTGCTGCAGTTCTCGGTGCGGGGCCGGTTGGGGGGGGACCGCGTGGCGCCCGACTTCCTGCTGCTGGCGCTCCTGATCTACACGATCCGTGCCCGGCCGGGCCCGAGCGCCGGCGTGGGCTTCCTGGTAGGCCTGTTGCGGGACGCGCTCACGCCGGCGTCGTTCGGGGCGGGGGCGCTCGCGCATACGCTTGTGGGGTATCTCTCGTCCTGGAGCAAAGCGGTGTTCTTTGCGGAGAACCTGTTCGTGAACGGGTGTCTCTTCTTCGCCGGCACCTGGTGCCGGAACCTCGCGGTGGCGCTCGCTTCCGGGAAGGTCAAAGGCGGGCTGCTGGGGTGGGAGCTGCTGGTCTGGTCTCCCATCCAGAGCCTCACCACGGCCGTGGCGGGCGTCCTCGTGCTGTGGCTGTTCGGGCGACATCTGGCCATCCGGCTGAGCGACGCATGAGCACGTTCCACCCGCACCTGCTCCAACGGCGCCTCCGCCTCTCGCGGACCGTGGTGTTGGGCGCGGGGGCCGCCCTGGTGCTGGTGTTCTTCCGTACCCAGATCCTGGACCATTCGAAATACCAGCTGCAGTCGGAAACGAACCGCCTGCGACCCATCCCCCTGCCCGCGCCCCGCGGCATCATCACCGACCGCAACGGCAAGATCCTCGCAGAGAATCTGACCGGGTACACCGTGTCTCTGCTCCCGGCGGCGGACGAAGACTCGCTGCGGGCCACCCTGCGGCGGATCGCGTCGATCGTCAGGCTCGACAGCCTCGCGATCGAGCGCTTGCTGATCAAGTACCGCCGGACGCCGTACCTGCCGGTCACGGTGCTCCCCAGCGCGACGTTCGAGGTCGTGTCGGCGCTCGAGGAGCGGCGGCTGATCTTCCCGGGGCTGCTGATCCAGCCCGAGCCGAAGCGGCACTACCCGGACAGTTCGTTGGTGGCCCACTTGGTGGGCTACGTCGGCGAGCTCACCGAGACGGAGCGGGCCCAGCGGCGCTTCGCGTCGGTGCGACTCGGGGGCCTCCTGGGGAAGGGCGGGCTCGAGCGCCAGTACGACGATTCACTTCGGGGCGCAGACGGCGTCCGCTTCGTGGAGGTGAGCGCGCTGGGGCATGTGGTGCGGGAGGGAGGCGCGGCCTCCCGGCTCCCGCCGGTGCCGGGCCGCGCGGTGCATACCACCATCGACCTCGAGCTGCAGCGCTACATCGCGCAGATCTTCCCGGCGGGCCAACGCGGCGCGGTGCTCGCGCTGAACCCCAATACGGGCGAGATTCTCGCCCTGTACAGCGCGCCGGGCTTCGATCCCAACGCCTTCGTGGGCGGCGTGGACCCGGACTATTGGCGCCGCCTCAACGTGAGCGAGGCGCACCCGCTGTTCGACCGTACCATCCAGGCGCGCTATCCGCCCGGATCCACCTGGAAGCTCGCCCTGGCCGCGATGGCGCTGCGGCGCGGCGTCGTCACGCTGCGGTCGCGGATGCCCATCCCCTGTCGCGGGGGATTGCAGTATGGCAACCGCTTCTTCCGCTGCTGGTCGGCCCAGGGGCACGGCGACCTGGTCCTCGCCGACGCGATCGCCCAGAGCTGCGACGTGTACTTCTATCAGCTGGGCCTGAAGCTCGGCCTCACGTCGTTGCTCGAGGACGCCACCGGCCTGGGGTTCCATTCCCGTACCGGCATCGACCTCCCCGGCGAAATCACCTCGGAATTCCCCGGCGGCACCGACTACTACGATCGCGTGTACGGACCGCGCCGCTGGACATCGGCGGTGACCCTGAATCTGGCGATCGGGCAGGGGGAGAACGCCCAGACCCTCGTGAACATGGTCCGGTTCTACCAGATGCTCGCGAGCGACGGCCGGGCGCGCCCGCCCTACCTCGTCCACCCCTCCGGCGGCTCGACCGTCGCCCTCGACCTCGCACCCGACCAGCTCGCGGGCCTGCGGCAGGCGATGATCAGCGTGGTCGAGCGCGGCACGGCGCGCGGCGCCGGGCGGTTCGGCGGCAGCGTCGCGATCGCCGGCAAGACCGGTACGGCCCAGAACCCGCACGGGCCGGCGCACGGCTGGTTCATTGGATTTGCGCCCGCCGAGAAACCGGAGATCGTCGTGGGCGCCATCGTGGAGTTCGCACGCGAGGGCCCTTACGTGGCCCCCCTGGTGACCCGCGTGATCGGGCACTATCTCGGCGTCGACACGACCCTCGCGTCGAAGATTCGGATCGTGCTCCCGACCGACACCGCGCCGCACGCCATGCAGATCCTCCCCGGCGTCCCGGGAGACGACTCGACCATCGTGCCCCCGATCCTCCCCCCGAGCCTGCCTCCGGACAGCGGCAATGCGCCTCCGCCTCAGTGAGATCGACCGACCGCTCACCGCGGTCGTGCTCGCCCTCGCCGTGTACGGGCTCGCGACGCTCTATTCGGCGGGACAAACCGATGTCCCCACGTTCGTCGCCACCATCTGGCAAAAGCAGCTGATCTGGCTGGGGGTGGGGGCGGCGGCGGTCGTGCTGATGTTCCGGACGTCGCCCCGGCTGCTCGAGTGGGCGACGCCCTCCGTCTACGGCATCGGCGTCGTGGTGCTGCTGCTCACGCTGGCCGCCGGCACGGGGGCGGGCACGGCGGCCAGCGAGCGGTCGTGGATCGCGATCGGGGGGGTGCGGCTGGGCCAGCCCGCAGAGCTCGCGAAGCTGGCGGTCGTCCTGATGCTGGCGCGCTGGCTCGCCGAGCGGCGGGAGGCGCCGGCGACGCTGCGCGACCTGCTGCCGCCCTGCCTCATCGCCGGCCTGCCGACGCTGCTCGTGGCCAAGCAGCCGGATCTGGGAAGCGCCATCGTCTTCATCGCGATCCTGTTCGCGATGCTGTATTGGGCCGGGACCAAGCCCTCGCTGCTGCTCCTCCTCGGGTCGCCCGTGATCGGCCTGGTGCTCGCCTTCTCCACGGTGGCGTGGGGCGCCTGGATCATCGTGTTGTTCGCGCTGCTGTTGTGGTGGCGGCCGTACGTGTGGGAAGGCCTGGCCGTCATGCTGGCGAACGTGATCATGGGCGTGGTGGCGGTGCCGTTCTGGCGTCGCCTCGCTCCCTACCAGCAGAACCGCCTGCTCGCGTTCCTGAATCCCGAGGTGGACCCCCGCGCGACCGGGTGGCACGTCATCCAGTCGAAGATCGCCATCGGGTCGGGAGGCTTCCTCGGCCAGGGGTTCATGCACGGCCCGCAGAAGCGGCTCGCGTTCCTGCCCGCCCAGCACACGGATTTCATCTTCCCGGTGGTGGGCGAGGAGCTGGGATTCGTCGGCGTGGTAGTCGCGCTGGTGCTCCTCATCGCGCTGGTCCTCATCCTGCTCCGCATTGCGCGGCGCGCCACGGATCCCTACTCCAGCTTGTGCGTCTTCGGGATCGCCGGCATGCTGTTCACCCACATCATCGAGAACGTGGGGATGACGGTGAATCTGCTGCCGATCACCGGCATCCCGCTGCCGTTCTTCTCCTACGGCGGCTCGTTCCTGCTCGCCTGCTCGGTGGGTGTGGGGATCTCGCTGCGCGTGGCTTGGGAGTCCCGCCAGTCAGGCTACGCCGAGCTCTGACAACGACTTACGCGATCGGGGCTGGCGCCGGGGGGAGGCCCCTTCCAAATTGTCGCCTTCAAGTTCCCCACTGTGACGCGAATGGCCTGGTTCAAAAAAGAGCGCAAACCCCGCACGTCCGAACGGGTAAAGCTGGAGATTCCAGCCGACGCCTGGGAGAAATGCGACGAGTGCGGGCACATCGACATCAAGGACCGGTTCGTCCGCGCACTGAACGTCTGCCCCAATTGCGGGCACCACCGCCGGATTTCCGCCCAGGAGTACATCGATCTCCTCGTCGATGAAGGCTCCTGGCACGAGCTCGATGCCAGACTCCGCTCCACCGATCCCCTTCACTTTGAGAATTATAAGCAGCGCCTCGAGACGGCGATTCAGAAAGCGGGCCCGCTGGAAGGCGTGCGGACCGGCTACGGCCGGCTGGACGGCATGCCGCTCGACGTCGCCGTGATGGATTTCAACTTCATGGGCGGGTCCATGGGCTCGGTGGTGGGAGAAAAAATCGCCCGGCTGACCCGGCGGTCGGTCGAGCGGCACGTCCCGCTCGTCATCGTATCGGCGTCGGGCGGGGCGCGGATGCAGGAGGGAGTGCTGTCCCTCATGCAGATGGCCAAGAGCTCGGTCGAGATCGCCCGACTACGGGCGGCCCGCGTGCCCTTCATCTCGATCCTCACGAACCCCACCACCGGGGGCGTGTCCGCGTCCTACGCGATGCAGGGGGACGTGATCCTGGTGGAGCCGGGGGCCGTGGTCGGGTTCGCCGGGCCGCGGGTCATCAAGCAGACCATCGGCCAGGACCTGCCACCCGGCTTCCAGACGGCCGAGTTCCTGCTCGAGCACGGCATGATCGACGCCGTGGTACCGCGCAGCGAGCTGCGGGACACGACCGCCCAGCTGCTCCGTCACATGGCCGGCCGGCAACCGGCGGAGGCTGCCGACTGACCCGGTTGTCCTTCGAGGATGCCTGCCGCTTTCTCTTCGCGCGACAAGGAAGCCGGATCAAGTGGAGCCTCGGGCCGACCGAGGGCCTCCTCGACGTCCTGGGTCATCCCGAGCGGCACTTTCCCTCGATCCATGTCGCCGGCACGAACGGCAAGGGCTCGACGTGCGCGTTCACCGCGTCCGAGCTCCGCGCCCGGGGGCTCAGGGTCGGCGTCTACACGTCGCCACATCTCGTGTCCGTACGCGAGCGCATCGCAGTAGACGGGGTGCCGATCGGCGAGGAGGCGTTCGCCGAGTGGACGACGTTCCTGCGACCGCATATCGAGCGGCTCGACGCGAGCTTCTTCGAGGCCACCACCGCCATCGCCTTCGCCGACCTGGCGGCGCGGGGGGTGGACGTCGCCGTGATAGAAGTCGGGCTCGGGGGGCGGCTCGACGCGACCAACGTCATCACGCCGCTCGTGTCGGTGGTCACCAAGATCGCCCGGGAGCACACCGACTACCTCGGGACCGACCTCGCGTCCATCGCTCGGGAAAAGGCGGGAATCGCGAAGCGCAACGTCCCGTTCATCACCGGCGAGATGGATCCCGCCGTCCGCCAGGTGCTCATCGCAGAGGCTGAGCGGCGCGGTGCCACCCCGGTGATCGTCGCGGACTCAGGTGCCGCCCCCACGCGGCCGCTCGGGATGAAGGGACGGCATCAGCACGCGAACGCCTGGGTCGCGCTGGCGGCGCTGAACGCCCTGCCGCCCCCCTTCGGTCCGGTCGGCGACGAGTGGCCCGAGAGCTTCGCGCGCACCTACGTACCAGGGCGATTCGACGTGCGCGGCCGCTGGATTTTCGACGTGGCGCACAACCCCGACGGCGCGGGTGTGCTCGCCGACACGCTGCGGGAGTGCGATCCCCCGCACCCGCGGCGCGCTCTGGTCGGCGTGCTGGGCGACAAGGACTACCTCGGAATGATCGACTGCCTCACTCCGGCCGTCGACAGCTTCGTGTTCACCATGCCCGCCACGGCTCCCGAGCGGCGCCGCTGGGACCTCGGCCGGCTGGAGCGCGAGCTGGGCGGCCTCGCGGTAGCGCACGAGTTCGAGCCGCAGTTCGAGCGCGCATTGGAGCGCGGTCAGGACGACGCGGCGACGGTGATCGTCACCGGATCGTTTCACACCGTCGGCGAGGCACTCGCCAGCTTGCCCGGCTTCGCGCCGGTCGGCTAAATTGTTGCGATGCAAGGACAAGCCTTACCAGGCTTCCGCGACTTTTACCCCGACGAACTGGCTCTCCGCAACTACATCTTCGCCACCTGGCGCGAAGTCGCGCGGCGCTACGGCTTTCAGGAGTACGACGGCCCGCCGCTCGAGCCCCTGGAGCTGTACACCGACAAGAGCGGTGAAGAGATCGTGCAGCAGCTGTACACGTTCGAGGACAAGGGCGGGCGCAAGGTCGCGCTGCGTCCCGAGATGACTCCCACCCTCGCCCGCATGGTGGGGGCGCACGCCCAGGCCCTCAAGAAGCCGATCCGCTGGTTCTCGATCCCCCAGCTATTCCGGTACGAGCGGCAGCAGCGCGGACGGCTGCGGGAGCACTTTCAGCTCAATATGGACATCATCGGGGAAGCGAGCCCGCTCGCCGACGCGGAGCTGATCGCCGCCGCGATCGACATCATGCGCGCGTTCGGGTTCAAGGCGGCGGACGTCCAGGCCCGGGCCTCCGACCGACGCGTGCTCAGGACACTGCTGCTGGGCAGGGGCATTACGGAAGCGCAGCTGCCGACCGCATTCGAGGCGATCGACAAGAGCGAGCGGGTCCCGAAAGACGTCGTGGCGGCCAAGCTTCGGGAAACGGGAATGGGGAAACGAGAAACGGACGCCGTGTTCGAGATCCCGGCCCTGCGCGGGCTCGACGCCGTGCTGACCGCGCTCGGCAAGGTAAAGGGCGGTGACGAGGCGGGGGAGCCCCTGCGCCAGGCCGTCGGGGCCCTGGAGGCGATGGGGCTCGCGGACTTCGTCGCGGTGGACTTGACGATCGTGCGCGGGCTCGCCTACTACACTGGCATCGTATTTGAGCTGTTCGACCGGGGGAAATCGTTGCGGGCCGTATGTGGCGGCGGCCGCTACGACGGCCTGCTGAAGGCGCTCGGCGGCGTCGATCTCCCCGCGCTCGGGTTCGGCATGGGAGATGTCGTCCTCGGAGAACTCTTGAAGGAGCGCGGCCCCGCCGACCAGGCGTCGACCAAGCTCGACGCCTTTTTAATCGCGGTGAGCGGCGAGGACGTGGCCCCGATGCTGCAGCTCGCCCACCGGCTGCGGGATCTGGGCGTCGCGGTCGAGTACGGCCTCCGCCCGGCCGCGATCCGCAAGCAGCTGGAGCTCGCCGCGGCGCGCGGAGCGGCGCGGGCCGTGATCGTGGGGCCCGACGAGCGGGCGGCGGGCGCGGTGGTGGTACGCGACCTCAAGGCGGGCACCGAGGAGCGGGTGCCCGTCGCGAAGCTCCCAGGACTCTTCCACTAATGGCCCAGGCGCAGAAGATCACGCCACGCGCGAAGGACTTCAGCGAGTGGTACAACGACGTGGTGATGCAGGCGGAGCTGGCGGACTATTCGCCGGTGCGCGGCTGCATGGTCATCCGACCCCACGGCTACCGCCTGTGGGAGCTGATGCAGCGGGCCCTGGACGACATGTTCAAGGCCACGGGCCACGAGAACGCCTACTTCCCGCTGTTCATCCCGATGAGCTTCCTCGCGAAGGAAGCCGAGCACGTGGAGGGCTTCGCGAAGGAGGTCGCGCTGGTGACGCACACCCGGCTCAAGGCCACCGGCAAGACGGGCGCGCAGGCGGTGATGCCCGATCCCGAGTCGGCGCTCGAGGAGCCCCTCGTCGTGCGGCCGACCTCCGAGACGATCATCTACGCGATGTTCGCCAAGTGGATCCAGAGCTACCGCGACCTGCCCCTGCTGATGAACCAGTGGTGCAACATCGTGCGCTGGGAGCTCCGGACCCGGCTGTTTCTCCGCACCACGGAGTTTCTGTGGCAGGAGGGGCATACCGCGCACGCCACCGAAGCGGAAGCCGAAGCGGAGGCGCGGCAGATGCTCGGCGTGTACCGCACGTTCCAGGAAGACTGGATGGCGATGCCCGTGATCACCGGCCGCAAGACCGAGAGCGAGAAATTCGCGGGCGCGCTGCGCACGTATGCCCTCGAAGCGCTGATGCAGGACAACAAGGCGCTCCAGGCGGGGACGTCGCACAACCTCGGCCAGAACTTCGCCAAAGCGTTCAACGTGCAGTATCAGACCGCGGCGGGCGGGCTCGAATACGTGTGGAACACGTCGTGGGGCGTGTCAACCCGCATGATCGGTGGGCTGGTGATGACGCACTCCGACGACAACGGACTCGTCTGCCCGCCCAAGCTGGCGCCGGTGCAGGTCGTGATCGTGCCGATCTGGAAGTCGGAAGAAGAAAGGGGTCAGGTGTTAGGGGTTGGGGACAAGGTGAAGGCGGAACTGGCGAAGGCCGGCATCCGCGTCCAGCTGGACTCGCGCGACAGCCTCAAGCCCGGCGCCAAGTACTTCGAGTGGGAGGCCAAGGGCGTGCCGTTGCGGCTCGAAATCGGCCCGCGCGACGTGGCGGCCGGGCAGGTGATGACCGCGCGCCGCACCGGCGGCAAGGCGCCCGCCAAGCTGGAGGGGATCGGCGGTGCGGTTATCAAGCACCTGGACGAGATCCAGGCCGCGCTGTTTCAGGTGGCCAAGGATCGACGCGAAGCCCACTCCATCCGCGGCGTCACGAAGCAGCAGTTCCTCGAGTTCATGAAGGGCACGGGTGGGTTTGCCTATGGCGGCTTCTGCGGCTCGCCTGCGTGCGAGGCCGAGATCAAGCAGCACACGGGGGCGACCGTGCGGGTGCTCCCCGATCCCGAATTCCGCTCGGCCGAGGCGCCCAAGACGTGCCTGTGGTGCGGGAAGCCCAGTGTGGCGGAGGCGGTGTGGGCGCAGGCGTACTAGGGTTCGACCCCGCGCTGCTCCGCTCGATCGCGGAGCGGGTCGGCACTCCCACCTACGTCTACAGCGGTAACCTGATCCGCGCCCAGTACCACGCGCTGCAGGACGCTCTGAAGGACGTGCCGCACCGCATCTGCTATTCCGTGAAGGCCAACGGCAACATCGGCGTCCTCAAGGTGCTCAAGGCGCTGGGTGCGGGCGCCGACATCGTATCCGTTGGCGAGCTGCGGCGCACCCTCGCGGCCGGCTTCGAGGCGAGCTCGGTCGTCTTCTCCGGCGTCGGGAAGACCGCCCCGGAGCTGGAAGAGGCGATTCGCGCCGGCGTGGGATTCCTGAACGTCGAGTCGTCCGCCGAGCTGGACGCGGTGATCACGGTGGCCCGGAAGCTCAAGAAGCGGGCGAGCCTCGGCATCCGCGTCAATCCGGACGTCGCGACCGAAACACACCCGTACACAAAGACGGGTGAAAAAACCGCCAAGTTCGGCGTGCCCTACGACGAAGTCGTGAGCGTCGCCCGGCGGGTGGCGGCCGAGCCGCTGTTCACGCTGCGCGGGCTCGCGATGCACCTCGGATCCCAGATCACCGACGTCGAGCCGTATCACCGCGGCACCGTCAAGCTGCTCGAGCTGGTGACGGCGCTCCGCGCCTCGGGGATCGCCACGATCGAAGCGCTCGATGTGGGCGGTGGGCTGGGCGTGCGCTACCACAACGAGAAGGCGCCGAGTCCGCGGGAGTTCGCCGAGGCGGTGGCGCCGCCGATCAAGCAGGCCGGCCTCGCCCTGCTGTGCGAGCCGGGGCGCTACCTCGTGGCGAACGCGGGCGTGCTCGTCACCAAGGTGCTGTACCGCAAGCATGCCGGTGGCAAGGATTTCGTCGTGGTGGACGCCGGGATGACGGACTTCGTGCGGCCCAGCCATTACAACGCCCATCACGAGATCGTCCCGCTCCAGGACGGCAGTCGACCCGAGGAGCTGGTCAACGTCGTCGGCCCCATCTGTGAGTCCGGGGATTTCCTCGCGCTCGACCGCAAGCTCCCCGCCGTCGAACCCGGCGAATACCTGGCCGTCCTCGGCACCGGCGCGTACGGCTTCGTGATGAGCTCGACCTATAACCAACGGCCCCGGCCGCCCGAGGTCCTGGTCGAAGGCGATCGCTACTACGTCGCCCGGCAGCGCGAGACGCTCGACGACCTGGTGCGCGGCGAGGTGCTCGAGCCTACCACCTGGTACCGAGCGGGTGGAGCATGAACCGGATCCTGATCCTCGACTATGGCTCGCAGTTCACCCAGCTCATCGCGCGCCGGGTGCGAGAGGCGCACGTCTACTGTGAGATCCATCCCGCCGCGCGCGGTACCGACCTGGCCTTCGTCAAGCAGTTCGCCCCGCAGGGCATCATTCTCTCCGGCGGACCCAACTCGGTGTTCGACCCGGGCGCGCCGACGGCCGATCCGAAGCTCCTGGAGCTCGGTACCCCGATTCTCGCCATCTGCTATGGCATGCAGCTCGTGGCGCAGCTGGCGGGCGGCAAGGTGACGCCATCCGCCGAGCGCGAGTACGGCCGGGCCGAGGTCACGATACGCGACGCGACCGGGCTGTTCGCCGAATTCGAGCCCCAAGGGTGCATCACCGTGTGGGCCAGCCATGGCGACCGGA
>WNFW01002754.1_pt1 | contig 17869 bp, 17 predicted proteins | sample 5400131 | NCBI WGS metagenome assembly WNFW01 (sample SAMN13153362, study PRJNA577476) | soil metagenome | isolation source: 20 cm soil or saprolite under grassland replicate 1 | place: USA:California | collected 2016-06-15 | reverse complement strand
ATCGCGTTTTAACAATTCGTAACCTGACGCGGCGCGCTTCTGCCTTATCTAGCATCAATAGTGGCAATCTCCGCCTGGCCCGTTTTGGCAGCCGCAAACGCAATTGGCGAATTCCTTCAGCAGGTGTGAACCTTGGATCTGCTTGTAACCGGCATCGTGATGCCAGCCGACTTGCTGGCGTCATACCGGACGTCAACGGTTCCGGCTACAGCATCGAGCGCGAAAATCTCGACAGCAAACATAGCGTGTTTAGGATGTTCACCTTGTGCGAGGAGACCATCGAACGCGACATAATCGCGAAATTGAGAGAAAATTTTTGGTCAAATGGCTGCCGGAAAATGTCAAGCAGTCGCGACACTTGATTATCGAGCAAGGTTATCTGGCAACCGAATCGGCCGGAAGACAGGTCCGTCTGCGAAAGACGGGCAACACTACTTTCCTGACGTTTAAAGTCGCTCGGGGCAGCCATCGCGAAGAACGCGAGATCAAGCTGAACCCGAATCAGTTTGCCGCATTGTGGCCTGGTACGGCCGGTAGGAGACTGCGAAAGGTGCGTTACGAAATCCCGTGGGACAGCGTGCTGATCGAGATCGATATTTATCGCGGGCGACATGCAGGTCTTGTGGTGGCCGAGGTGGAATTTCCTGATGGTGTCAGCTGTCGCAGATTCAAAGCGCCCTGGTGGTTTGGACGAGAGGTGACCGGCGAAAAACGTTACAGCAACGTGCGCCTCGCTCTTGAATAGCAAACGCCATGGCTTTCCGTTTGAAATTGCGCGAACCCCTCCGGGAAGGACTCAAACGCGTTTTCTGCGAAGAAATCGACTCGGCTCTTCACATGTGCCAACACCCGGCCAAAGAGCGTGGCGTCACTGTGCACGAAGTCCGCAAGCATCTTAAAAAACTGCGTGCCGCAATACGGCTCGCGATTGGCGCGGTCGGCAAGAATTGTCACGCGGAAGAGGATCGTTGCGTGCGCAACATCGGACGATTGGTCTCAGACTTGCGCGATGCGCAGGTGCGATTGCAGACGTTTATTCAACTGCGCGATAAAGCGGCGAAACATTCCGAACGACAGCTCTTTCCGCTCACGGAGGAATTGTTGCTGCTCGAACGCGAAAGTTTTTCCGCGGCATTCGCCGGGTGGCAAAAGGAAGCGATACCACAGTTGGAAAACGTGAAAGCACGCCTGATGGCGTGGCCACTGGACGGCCTGACTTGGAAACAGATTTGCAATGCGGTATGTAAAATTTACAGGCGCGGCCAGCGCGCACTCGCCAAAGTGATCGATGATCCGGAGCCGGAAGACTTTCATGCCTGGCGCAAGCGGGTGAAAGATGCGTGGTACGAGTTGCGAATCTTGCAACCTCTGAACCGAACGGTCTTGGAAGAAATGGCTCACGATGCGGAGCTGCTTGGCGAATTACTGGGGAGCGAGCACGACCTCAACTTTCTTTGGGCGCGTCTGGAAAAGGAAAGCGCTGATGAGGCGCTCGCCGACGAGTTGGCGCAGCTCCAGAAAATGATTACCAAACGCTGCAAACGACTGCGCCGCGATGTGCTGGAACTCGGACGGCGTTTCTATGCCGAGCCATCGAAGGCGTTCGGAAAACGAATTTCCATCTTCGCCGGTAAACGAACGTAAGACTGTATCATCCGCCTACCCCGCGGTCGTACGCTTCAAGATATTTGATTCCCGACCCGGTGTTAAAAACGACCACGCATTCACCGGACGCGATTTTTCCGGCGGATCGGAGCAATTTCAAAGCTGCGAAACAAGCAGCGCCTTCGGGACAGATGAAGAGACCTTCCCTGGTTCCAACTTCACGCGCGACGCGAATCATTTCTTCGTCATCGACGGCAATTGCGCCTCCATTGGATTCGCGCAGAATTTTCAGAATCAGGAAATCGCCGATTGCTTTTGGAACTCGCAAGCCGGAAGCAATCGTGTGCGCGTCCTGAACTTCTGCACCGCTTTCTTCTCCGAACTCGAACGCGCGGACGATCGGCGCGCAACCGGCAGGTTGCACCGCAAACATGCGCGGCCGGTTTTGCCCGATCCAGCCGAGTGCTTCCATTTCATCGAACGCTTTCCACATCCCAATAAGACCAGTGCCGCCGCCAGCCGGATAAAGAATCACATTGGGCAATTGCCACTTCAATTGCTCCGCTACTTCGTAACCGAGCGTCTTTTTTCCTTCGACGCGATAAGGCTCTTTCAGCGTCGACATGTCGAACCACCCTTCATTTGCTTTGCGCCGGCTGATTTCCGCGGCGCAATCCGTTATCAATCCCTCGACCAGGGTCACGTGAGCGCCCAATTCACGACACTCGACAATGTTCGCGCGCGGTGTGTCGCGCGGCATGAAGACGTGCGCCTCCACACCGGCTCGAGCCGCGTATGCAGCAAGCGCGCCACCGGCATTTCCCGCACTGGGAACCGCGAGCTTTGTTGCGCCGAGATGTTTTGCCATCGAAACGGCCACGCTCATTCCCCGCGCCTTGAAGCTCTGGGTCGGATTGAGCGAGTCGTCTTTGATCCAAAGGTCGACATCATCGGCGAATTTGCGTGCGCGGATCAGCGGTGTTCCGCCTTCCCCTAACGAGGCGGGCTCAACATCGGCTGGCAACGGCAACACTTCGCGGTAACGCCACAACGATTTCTCGCGTTCCGCTAGTCTCTCGCGGCTCAAGGTTCGACTCGCCGCAGCGAGATCGACGATCGCAAACAGAGGCTTATTGCACGAGCCACAAAGATTTTGTAGTCGAGACCATTCGTGCTCAAGCCCGCACGCGCTGCATTCGAGACGCTTCAGAAACATGGGAGCATGAACGTAGCACAGACATCTTGTCTGTGGTGCTGGCGGGCATCTTGCCTGCCGGTCTATTTTCATCTTCAACCAGACGAGACGCCCGGTTCGCCCGACAGGCAGGATGCCTGTACTACAGCGCGGCTTGCGCGTCGTGATACATTTCAACACGGATGAACCTGCTCACGCTGACGGAAATTCGCCGTGCGACACAGAATGGAGCGGCGTCTGCACGCGTGCACGTGCAGGTGGAAAACGCGACGCCCAAGCTCACGCGCGAGCAGCAGCCGTATTGCGAGCTTGCGTTGGCCGACGCATGCGACCGGATGACGCTGCGCGTGTGGAGCGATCATCCCGCGTACAAAACGTGCAGCGCATTAACCAGTCAGGATTTCATCGAGCTCACCGCGGACTTTTACCGATCGCAATACGGACTCGATGCTCGCAAGTGGACGGTCCGCCCATTAACTGAGCAGGAGAAAAACGAATTACTTCAAGGCCCGGCAGATTTACGCGCCAAACAGACAACCGATTTCGAGTTCATCAAGCAAACTGTCGCGGAGACCACCGATCCACGGTTACTCGCTTTGGGCGAAGCTTTTCTCAGCGAATGGGGCGACAGATTCCGGCGCACCGCAGCCGCGCGGAATTATCATCACGCCCGGCGCGGCGGACTGGTCGAGCATACAGCGCAAATGATGCGCGTGGCCAAGCAGATCGCGCCGGTGTACCCGGAGCTGAACCTGGATCTGTTGCTCGCGGGAATTCTTTTCCATGACTCTGGCAAACTTTGGGAGAATGCCCTGCCGGAGAACGGCTTCGTCATGAATTATGACGAGCTAGGCGAACTGATGGGGCACATCTCCATCGGACTCGAATTGGTGAACGCGTTGTGGAGAAAATTGAGCGTGGAAAACGCCGACGCGTGGAAAAATCTTTTGCCGGCATCGGAGGACGTGCGAACGCATCTGTTGCACCTGATCGGCGCGCATCATGGCGAGCCGGAATTTGGGTCGCCCGTCGCGCCGAAAACGCCAGAGGCAATGGCGCTTCATTACATCGACAATCTGGATGCGCGTCTGGAAATGTTCGCCGCCGGTTACACAACGGCCAAGCCGCTGGCCGCGCGCATCTTCGATCGCGTGCGGCCGTTGCCCGGTAATTTGGTGAAGTCGCTGGACAAATTTCAACAAGCAGCGAGTTCGCAACTCCCCGCCGACAAACTTCTATGACGCGCTACGAGCACACGCAAATCGGTCACGTAATCATTTGGTTTCTTTTTGCAATCATTCTAATTGCTAGCGGAGTTGCTGGATTGTCTCATCGCGAGACACCTCTAGTGGTTTCGATCATCCTGCTGGCTGCGCTCGTCCTGTTCTACAAACTCAGAATTACAATCGAAGGTAAGACTTTGTGCGCATCATTTGGACCCGGCATTATCCGCAAGAGAGTGGAGCTTGCGCAGATTGTCGGATGCGAGCCGATTCACATCCGCTGGTGGTACGGCTGCGGCGTTCATCTGACTCCTTGCGGCTGGCTGTATAACGTTTCCGGATTCGACGCTGTAGCGATCGCGTTGCGCGATGGCAAAAAATTCGCCTTTGGCACTAATGATTCGGACGGACTCACGGCAGGAATTCGAGACGCAATTCGCGTCAACTAGGCTGCGTATCTGCTTTGGGGAGCGCATGCGTCCCGCGTGCTGGCGAGCGCGTCCTCGCAGCTTTTCTCAGCTGTGCCGCCATATACCACCTTTGAGGAAGCCTCTTTTGGCGCGACGCCGAAACTAGGTCACCGCGGGGAACGCTATTCAAGAATTCTATTTGGCCAGTTCGCGAAACCAGTGCAAAGCGATGGAGGTTTGCGCATCGTTGGCTTCGTGCCCGCCGTGGAACGTACCTATTTTTATCCGTTGAAATCCGGTGCGTTTGATTGAACCTGCGACGTTGTACTGCTGTTCCAAAGTCGCGATCCGGTCGTCGCGTCCGGCACTGATGTAAACCGGCGTTTTAAGAAACTCCTTGGCAGGCCCGACTCGCGCGTAGCCTTCGCTCAAGCGGTCTTCGTTGGCACCGGTGATGTAAATCCCCGCGATACGACAGCCATGCTTCGCCAGTAATGGTGCGACCACACCCACGCCTTTGCCGCCGCCCGAAAATCCAGCACACGCGACCGGCCACTTGTTGGAGCCGGGAAAGCTGCGGTGCAGCGCGTCGATCGCGGCGAGCGTCATCGCGCCACGCCACGCGGCGGTGTCGTTGCGCGCGGGCTGCGGACCGTCGCCCGCAAGCACCACCCAACCTTCTCTAAGTCCGACTCTGCCATAGAAATCGACAAGGTCGTCGCGATTTTGCCGTTTGGAATCGCTGGTGGAGCACACGACCAACACCGGCCAAGTTTTTTGTGGATCAAAATTCAAAGGAGTAGCAAGCACGGCCACTGCATTCGACGGCACAACATTCCCGCCTTGGGTGGCCAACGACTTTTCCTGAGCGCTTAACGGAACGTTAGATTTGACTGTTGAACCAGGAGAAAAAGCGACTCCCGCGAATGTCAACGAACCTGCGGTTGCTGCGATCGAGCCCGCATGTGGTAGCAAGATCAATCCGGCCAGCGACAACAGTCGCAAACGCATTCCGTAAAATTGCTGGGAATCCGATAGGATCATGTTGTTTCGTACTTTTGAGCAAAAAACGTGCGGATCGCAACGCGCAAATCTAATTTAGATTCAAAATGTGAAATTCGCCATGGCCCCCCGTATTCGCACAGATGTACAGGTAATGTTTTTCGATACCGATTGCGGAGGTGTCGTATCCAACATTGCCTATCTGCGCTTCATCGAGATCGCGCGCACAAACCTTGCTGAGCAGCTCGGGCTCGCGCTCGTGGAGATGGCGCAAAAGCAAACGTATCCGGTCGTGGTTCGCACCGAAATCGACTATCGACGCGCGGCCAGACTCGGCGACCGGCTGGTGATTGAGGCCTGGCTGGATCGAGTGGAGCGCGCGCGGTTCTGGTGCGCATTCCGCATGACGCGCCCGCACGACAACGTCTTAATTGCCGAGTGCCGCCAGATGCTCGCATTGATCGAGATGTCAACGGGAAAATTGCTGCGTTTGCCGGAGCATTGGAAAACGTTCGATAAAGGGGAATCCAGCGAACATCACGACCACGAAGCTCAAACCGAAAGGATTCCCGGTGGAGAATGTGTGCAATGACCGCAAGCGCCCGCACACTAACCATCGAACAAACGCTGCTTGAACCGTCTGCGTTGCCGCCGCCGCCCACGCGCCACGCTCTACTGGTAATTCTGATTGCGCTCGCAGCGCTGTTACATGTGGTGACCGTTGGGACCGGCGATCTTTACAGTGAGACGGAGGGGCAATACGCCGGAGCCGCGCGCGAGATGGTGGCGAGCAATAATTGGTTGCTTCCAACGAACAACGGCATACCGCGTCTGCAAAAACCGCCATTGCTCTACTGGGTCATCATTGCTTCCTACAAAATTCTCGGCGTGAATGAGGCAGCGGCCCGGCTGCCGATCGCGCTGGCGGTCGTAGCCACGGTTGCACTTATCTTTCTAATTGGCGAAAAGCTCTCAGATTACTGGCGCGGTTTCATCGCCGGTCTGATCTACCTCAGCTTCTGCGGTACGTTTCTTCTCGCGCGCATTGTCATGCCCGAACCGCTCGTCACCGCATTCATGGCTGGCGCGATGTTCTGCGGAATATGCGGCTATGAACGGAGGCGCCATCGGCGCCTCTGGTTTGCCGGAGTGTGGATTTTCGCTGCACTGGCGTGCCTAACGAAAGGTGTGCTAGGCATCGTTTACCCCGCCGTAGTTTTTGTTTTGCTCTCGATTTTTTATCGCGAAGCGCGGATACGATTCCGCGGACTGCTGCGGTGGGAATATGTGCTGATTTTTCTTTTGATTCTGGCGCCCTGGCACATCTGGGCCCAGTGGCATTTTCCTCACTACTTTCGTTACTTGGTCAGGTCCGAATGGCTGGGACACCTGCGCGGGCTCACGGATGAGACGCATGATTTCCTAGGCGCGCCTGCTTATCAATTTGTGATCCTGCATGTGGCCTGGTGGTTTCCATGGTCGATCGCGCTCCTGTCGAGCGTCATTTTTGCCTGCCGCCGTGTTACCCGCCCACGCGAGATCAATTTCGGCGATGCATTACTATTTTGCTGGATGGGCGTGGTGTTCTTTCCGCTGCTCTTTTTGGGACAGCGACAGGATTACTATTCGATGAGCATGTGGAGCGCGTTCGCGCTCTGGGCAGCCATGGCTTGGGATCGGACTCCCCAATCGTTGCGTGCCGCGGGTGCGATCGCTGTGGGTGTCATCGGTCTGATCCTTGCGGGCGGAGCGTTGTTCGTGGCGCCTGCCGCGCGTGCATTCAACGGAACTTGGGGAGTGATGGACGCCCGCTGGACCGCGTGGAAAGCCTTGGATGACATGCCTGTGTCCGCGTGGGTAGCACTGCGGCCCATGCTCGTCATTACAGCTGTCTCATTCGTGTTCTTCGCGACCGTAGCCGTCTACTTCATTTTCAAACAACGCGGGAAACTCGCAGCCATTGCTCTCGCCGCCTCGATGATTCCAGCCGGGCTGAGCATGGTAATAGGCGTCGCGAAAACTGCGCCCTATTTCTCACTCGCCGATGTCGCCCGTTACCTGAATCCGCGGTTGGAGACAGGCGGCCAGGCGATGTTCGAAGGGCCGCTGGACGACAGCAGCAGCCTTATTTTTTATCTCAATCGGAAATTCTTTTTTGTTAACCAAAATCCCCGGAAAGAAGCGCCGATCGGCCCACCCGCAACCGACATTTTTCTGGATGAACAAGCTGTTCTGGACAAATGGCATCAAGCCGACCCGGTTTACCTGATTGTGGAGCAAAGCAGGGCAGACTACTGGAAAGAGCTAGTTACCAGCCGGTTTCACGTTTATCACCAAATCACTATCTCTGGCACGTACGTCGTGCTTAGTAATCAGCTCTAAAGCAGTTCACTCGTCCTCTTCGGCGGCCTTGAAAAACGACTGAGTCGCGCTAATGTGGCGGCTCACTTCTGGTTCAACTCTTTACCGACTCAAGCAATATGTCGCAACATCGCAGTTTAAAAGGGGCCAGCACTATTGCGGCTAAGCGCAATGTGCTGAAACGCTTCGAACGCGTCGAGCTTCTCAAGAAACGCGGCCAGTGGAAGGACGATCAGAAAGTCATCGGCCTGCCGAAAACAAAGCCCGACGTTTAGCATTCAGGTCATCCTGAGCGGAGCGAAGCGGAGTCGAAGGATCCCGTAGATCTACCTCTGACCGCCGCGGGATTCCTCGACTTCGCTCGGAATGACAGTTGGTGTAAGAGACCGCCATGCGCCTTAATCGCTTCCTTGCCGCTGCGGGTATCGGATCGCGTCGGCATTGCGATGAATTGATCGCGGCGGGCCGCGTCACTATCAACGGTAAAACCTGCACCGACTTCAGCGCGCAACCCGGCGCGCGCGACCACGTCAAGGTGAATGGCAAACTTGTTCACGTCGCCCCTCCGCTCACCATCATGCTGCACAAGCCCGCCGGATTCATTTCGACCCGGAGAGATCCCAACGTGCGCGAGACTGTATTCGATTTGCTGCCGGCAAAATTTTCGCGGCTGTTCAACATTGGGCGCCTGGACGCACAAACCGAAGGTCTGCTTCTTCTCACAAATGATGGAGATCTCGCGCAGAGCCTAACGCATCCACGCTACAAAATTGAGAAAGAATATAAAGTGACGCTGGATCGCCCGTGGGATCCCGAACTTGCGTCGAAATTGCTGCGCGGAATTGTTCTCGACGGTGAGCGAGCAAGGGTTGCGCGACTTCACTCCATGTCACCCGTCCGCTTGCGCGTTGTCCTGCGACAGGGAATCAATCGGCAGATTCGCCGTATGTTCGAAGCCGTTGGTTATCGCGTCAAAGATCTCGTTCGCGTTCGCATCGCTAATCTTTGGCTTGGCGACCTGCCGCGCGGTCATTGGCGCCCATTGACAAAGCGCGAGCTACAATCCTTGGAGGGGCGAGCTTCCGCGAGCCCGGGTCCGGCGTCGCAGGGGCTCCGTCCTCCACGATGAAACTCGACGATTGTAATGCGCTAATCACGGGGGCTTCAGCCGGCATCGGTCGCGAATTTGCGCGCCAACTCGCCGGTCGTGCTCGCTCGATGATTTTAGTCGCGCGGCGTGATGAACGGCTCATCGAACTGGCTGATCAACTGCAGCGAGAGCATCACAAGCTTGTTGTCCACATTCGAAAAGTTGACCTCGCTGATCTTGCGCAGTTACAAACTTTTCTGGAGTGGCTTGATCGGGAGAAACTCGAAGTCGATTTCTTGATCAATAACGCCGGACTCGGCGACAGCGGTTCTTTTGCGGAGAGCGATCCCGATCGGAACAAGGAAATGACGGTCGTAAACGTCGCGACGCTAACTTTGATTACCCGTCATTTGGTTCCGCTAATGATCGCAAAGCATCACGGCGCCATTCTCAACGTCAGTTCGTCGGCTGGGTTTCTCCCGATTCCCGGCTCCGCTGTTTACGCCGCCACGAAGGCGTACGTGACAAGTTTTTCTGAAGCGCTCAGAGCCGAGCTCCGCGGAACGGGCGTAAGCGTATGCGCGCTTTGTCCCGGTCCTGTGGTTACAGAATTCCAGCAAGTCGCCAAGCGGGAGGGAGTGCAGCCGGACATCGGTCCGAAGTTCCTCGTCGTTACAGTCCAACAGGTTGTGCGCGATGCGCTCGCAGCAGTCGAAGCAGACCGGCCGCTCGTGATTCCGGGGTTCGCGATGAAACTGTTGATGCTTCTCGCCCGATTAATGCCAATGGCCGTTTTGCGATGGGTGGCACGGATGTCACCGAGGAAACGCGGCATGGTATAGCAACAAACTGTGCTTGGGCAGTTAGCATAATGAGACTACCGATGCCAATCCTGCGGTTGGTATTTAGCTATCACCGAAGCGAGGGGTATATGTGCCTAAGTTTTGAGTGTAGTCATTATGTACTTTTACGGCGTCTCATGTGACCGCTTCACCAATATTGCGCCAATTACTGCGTCTCTCGCCGAGGAAACATCGGATTGAACATCGCTTGCGACGTTCAACATTTGAGCGCTGCCGAATTCGCCTGTGATCAGTAACGTATCAACGTAAAAATTCTGTTCCATGTAGCAACGACTCCAATCTGTGAAGTACTGGTCCGTGCCGGAGGTGAAAAAGAGAAGGTTGGGAAAATAGACGGCTGTCGGAGGGTTAGCGCTTTCCACCTCCGCCGCGGCCACCAGTTGCTTTTCCCGTGCATTGCCGTACGGCCCGTACAGCGGAAAAAGAAAAATGTACCGCGTTGCGGAAGCTCGACGTGCATAAAACAGGAGCTCCGGCTCGGCTCCAAAAACGAATACGCGCTTATCTGGCGGTGTGAGAGTTTGGAGTCGGCGCGCAAACTGCGGCATTTCAGCGAAAAAATCGCCGGGGTAAATTTTTCTCACGGCTTCCGCGGGCGTGTAGGTAAACAGGAACGGCCAAAGTGTTAAAGCCGGCAAGACGACCAGCGCTAGGACGACCGCTACGCGCCGGCTCCACAGCGGAAAAACTCTCCACGATTTACTTGCCGCAATTGTTTGGGCGCCGACAGCGGCTGACAGCGCGAGAGGCGGAAGCAGTTGCTGGAAGTAATGTGGAAAGAAATATCCGCTCGCACTCACGCCGATCACGCTTGTCAGAAGCCAGGCTGCTAGAAAGAGGAACCATTTGGTCCTGCCGGATTTGAGGAAACCAACCAAGCCGACGGCGGAAAACGCCCACACAACCGCCTGCGTTCGCGCCAGTATCGTGAGCGCGCCCCAGCAATATTCAAGCCGTGCCAACGCTCCGACAGCGCCGATGTAATTCAAGTTATGCGTGAAAACGTTATCGACGAAGTCGTGCAATGCGCCGTGCCGCCAGAAGTAAAGAACCACCAACCCCACCACACTTAGCAGGCCCGCGGCCGACCACACGACAAATGAAACTGCGCGCCGCCATCGTTTTTCTCTACCAGCGAAAATTGGATAGAGAGCGGCCAACAAGAACCAATTTACAATTGCCACCTGCTTGAACATGCAGGCAATCCCAGTCAGCATCCCGGCGAGCACCATTAATGAAACATTGCGGTGATTTTTCGCCACTACGGCGAGAAACATGATTTGTGAAAAGATGAGCGGGCATAACATGAAGAGTTCCGTATTCGCCGCTGTCCCTTGCACCAACGGATCTGCGCTAAGAAGCGCAAAGAGCGCTGCTCCCAGCCAGGCCCAAAGCCGATCCATGAATCGCAGCCCAAGGAAAAACAGCGCACAAGTGGAAGCCGCGGCAAATACCAAGCCGACAAAATGAATCGCGCGAACAGGTTCGAAAGGCAGGCTCAACGCGAGCCGGTAGGTGTAAAAAACGGCTGGCGGCTTTTGATCGACCCAATCACGATACGGCAATTCAGCGTGCCCGAGCCGCCACGCGATGTAGGCGTACTCACCTTCGTCACGTTCAAGCGGAATCGACAAAAGCGGAGCTCTGACTGCCGCTACGATCACAAGCAGGCTGATTGCTAGCAGGATCGCCGCTTTACTGCGCTCCATGTGTGTCAGCGATGAAACCAATTGTGTTCGCTGGCAAATACAACGCGGTTCGTGCCGATCTCCGAGACGGCGACAAACACGATAAGACTAGCAATTATTGCCAGTGGTAAAACGGCGCTTTTGGCCGGGCGAAGCATAACGATCAGGCCGTAGACATAGCAGATAGCGAATGGGATCAATGCTCCAGCAAGCAGACGCCCAGCCGTGAAATACGGGTGCGCACGCGACGGGCCGGTGGAATTGCCAAAATCAAATTCAATTGAAAGCAGCGCCAAAAAAAGAATCCCCGCGGCACAGATTGCAATTGAAAGACCGACCGCCTGTCGCTGGAACGAAGAAAGTCCAATAGCCGCGGCCACTCCGATACCGGCCGAAGCTGGCAAAATCAACGATGAAATAGCGAACAATGCGTCAACAGGTCCCCAGTCCAACATGCGACCATGCCAGGTAAGCTCGCCACGCCAAAAGCTTGTCATCAAACTCGACCAGAAAACCCAAAGACCGTGCGGTGTAAAAATCGGATGCTGCCACCAATCGTGGAACGGCTTTCCCGTCCAACCAATCCCAATTGGGATCGCGGCCAAAAAAAACAGCGCAGCCAGGGCAACGACTCCTGCCCGCGGGGTCCGTCGAAGGATCAGTAGCAGTTTTGCTAAAACCACAACCAGCGCGACTGCAATCAGCGGCACGGTCGATAACTTCGTCAGGTACGCGGCGGCACCGGCCAAACCAGTGACGGCTCCGAGCCACACCGAGCCTGTCTGCGCCCGCAGCCATTGCAGCGAGCAAAGAAACAGCAAGCCGAAACAGAGCGGCGACAGGATGTCGTTGTTGATTGCATAGAAAACATTCTGAGGAAGGAACGCAATCAAGAGCGGTACGCCTACACGGAACTCCACGCGTTCAGGGGCGATCATTTGCGCCGTCACGTAGCTTAACCAAACCACGAGCGCGATCAGGAGAACGTTGAGAAAGCGAATCCAGTACAACGCCTGGATACCCAAGAGCCCAATGCGCTTTCCAAGCCACCACCAAATGCTCGTGACGATATAATACAGCGGCGGTTGCGACGACTCGAAGTTGATTTCACCGCTCCACGCGGCTTTTGTCGCCGCAATGTCTGGTTCAACTTGCGGCCCGGTCTGTTTCCACAAAGGAGGCGGGTATTTTGCTTCCGGAAATTGATCCGGTGCAATCAGGAACTCGGGCGAAGCGTAGGGCACGATCCAATTGAGCGTTTCTTCCGTCAGCCGATCGAAACTGCGCGGTAAGTGGCCGCGCGAATACTGAATGATCAGGTCAAAATGAAGGCTCTCGTCGACATTGCTGAAGAAAGGAAACGCGGCTGAAAAAATGAAAACGCGAAGAGCGGCGGCGAAACAGAAGAGCAAGATCACGATGCGTTCGGACCGATTCGAGCAGATCTTTGATTCCCTTGAGTTCATCACCGCATCGCGTGCAGCAGAGGCCCCGGCGGCTCCGTTACTGTTCGTCGGAGAACTCATGTGTCGCTGTGCTTAACGGTACTTAACAGCCGTTGTCCAGTTACCAGGTAGTTCCTGCCAGCCCGCAACTACCATTAGCTGCACATTTTCCAACGGGCTAACAGGATTCGGCGCCGACGTTGGAATGACTTCGCCTCGCGTGGCGTGCATTGCCACGAAATATCCAACCTGCGCGCCCCAGACATCCGAGTAAGGGTCATCGAGCCATCCCCATGGATTGTTTGGCGCAGGCTGGATTCTTGGTGGCGGGGTCTGGCTCACCGGAATGTCTCCGACTAGCCAAACCCGGTCGCCTGCGCGCAACGTGGCGGCAATTTCATCACACATCGATTGAGCAGGATTTTCCAAGACCATTTTTTGCTTGAACAAGTCGTAACGATGGAACCGATGATCTGCGAGCGGCGGCACTGTCGTCCAATGCGCTGGACCGGAATACTGACGATCGAACGAGATACCAAAGGTCCAAGGATGCACGATGATCAAGTCTTGCGGATCAACACGCTCGCGCAGCAGCACGGCGACGAAATCCATGTTCGACTGACGACAAGCGACGGACTGGTAAGCTCCGGGAAGGCACGCCAGCGCGAGAGCTGGAACAGCTAGCCGCCAAAACGGCCATCGTGGCCAGCTCGCAAGCGCGGCATCGATGCACACTGCAGCAAAAGTCGTCAACGGCAGAAAATACCAAACTTCGGTAGGCATTTTCGCCACCCACAAAAAAAAGAAGAAACTGATTAATCCGGCGAGCAAAGCGCTGCCGGCAAAAGCAGCACGCGCATTGTCAGCATCTCCCCGGGCGTTAGGTAAGACATGGAAGCTCTTCACGCAGGCTGCGACTGCCCCAACGGCCAATCCTATCCAGAGCCACCGCGTCCATGGCAGTGTCGGCGCAACGGCGTCCGACAAACTTGAGGCAATCAACGCCGGTACGAAACCAATCTGCGATAGAACCGACCAATCCTGCGCTTCGCGGATAATTGGCCGATAGGGCAACAGCGAAAGCGCTGCCGGCACGCCAATCGCCAGCGCAGCTAGCGCACTTTGAAAGTCGCGGCGCCGCACCCTCACCGCGGCAGCGGCAGCACAAGCCGCGAGTAGTAGAAATGAATTTTGAAACAGGCATTGCACACTCATCACGCCCGCAACTGCGGCAGCTAGCCAACGCCCGCGATTCGGCGCACGAACGAAACGCCACACCATCAGCAACGTCAGCAACATCAGCACACTCGCCAGCCCATACGCGCGCACTGAATCGCTCCAGCGCACGATACTCGGGTTCAGCGCCAGCAGCCCGAGCGCAACGATCGGCACAGAGCGATGGAACAACCATCCATTCAACCATACGGCGGAGAGCATCAAGAGGCCGATGATGAAGCCGAATACCCGCAACGCTGCATCACTGCTACCAACGATAAAGGACCAGCCGCGAAGCAAGGCGAGGGACAGAATGGGGCACGATTCGTGGCCGAGGTTGGACCCCATTTCACCCAAGGTCGGGAGTGTCGCGATGCGCGCGATGCCAGCTTCGTCTCGCCAGAGAGCTCCGGCGGATCGAAGATTTACCCAGTGCAGATATATAGCCGCGGCTGTAATCACGGTGCCGATTATCCATTCGACTTTTCGACGATCGGAAGTCGGAGGCGTCGAACGGGGTTTTGCGATTTGCATCGTGCGATTCTCAGAACAAGTCTTTCGCAGCGCAAACCCGTTTTGTCTCTGATATGAGCCAATGCTCCGACATGCCATTCGCCGAAAAGTGATGGGGATGGATCGTAACATTTCCGTGAGACGACCCGAACGAACGCCAAAGCGAATATTGAAGAGATCAAGAAACTGCTGGTGGCGATTCAATGGTCGAGCCGGTGAAGAAATTTTGCTCCGTGCGTCGAGTCGGTAATTGACGGGTGAAAATTCTGTCGGTCAGTCTCAAGTGCGTTGTCACTAAAACGAATATCGAAAGCTGGGACTGAAACGGCGGCAGCGCTGATCGGTACTGCCTTCTCGGCGACGCTGCTTGTGCTGACGGCAATCAATTCCGGCCCTTTGTGGCGCGATGAAACGGCCACCCTGAACCTGGCGCACATGCCCTCGGTTCGAGACGTCTGGCACAACCTACCGTTTGACTCATGTCCGCTACTCTGGCTGCTGTTAGTGCGCGCATGCGGCATGTTGGGACTGACGAACGGCGATTTGGCCATTCGTTTTTTGGGCCTCGCTATAGGTTTGTTCTTTCTGACCTCACTGTGGCTGTGCCAGCGTTGGATAGGCGGACGCACTCCTACCTTGAACATCGCGTTGCTGGGTGGTCTACCACTGTTCATTTTCGTCGTCGGAGCGAATCGCCCCTATGGTCTGGCGAGTTGCCTGCTGGTACTCAGTTTCGGCAAGATCTGGCGGGTCTTGGAATCTTCGACAACCTCGCGGATTCTTTCGGCGTATGTTATCTGCCTGCTATTCGCCCACTGTCTCTATTATGACATCATCTTTCTCGGGGCAATGCTGGCCGCTGGAACTCTGGTAGCTATCCGAAGGCAACAATGGAAAATACTTTGGACGATGGCAGGCATCGGTTTGTTGGCCAGCGCATCCTTGTTGATTTATTTGCCGATCATCGGTGGGGTTCCGCTATACCTGCCGTTCTGGCGCTCGCCCGTCTTTAACGCTGCAACACTTTGGAGTGGACTCCGCGATGCTCTGGCTGCTCGGAGCAGTGCCAACCCTGACGGTGCAATCGGCCCGCAGATCTGGATTTGGATCGCGCTTTTACTGGTGGGCACGATCGTAGCGGTAATGACCCTACGAACGCGCGTGCGCCTAACGAAATCGGAAATTGCATCGGAGAGTCCCAACCGGAAGCGGTCCGACCTGGCCTTGTTTTGTGTTGCCAGCATGGTTCTGGGGATCATCGGGTACTTAGGGTTCCTGCTGAAAGTGCAGTTTTTCATGCAGCCATGGCATTGCGTCGAAGTTCTGATCTTCTGCGCCATTTGCGTGGACGGCATCTTGGGTGCGAGCTGGCCGGCGCTTCGTCCCTGGGGATTGATGCGCATTGGCTTCTTATTTGTGATGATGATATTGAACGCCGGGCCGGCCTGGGCCGAAGCGCACGCCCGTCGGAGCAATCTGGATGTGGTTGCCGCTTTTCTCGGCCACAATGCTTCAGTAGGCGACCTCATCGTGCTCCAGGACACATGGGAGGGTATCACGTTTAATCGCTATTACCGCGGCCAAGCTCAATGGCTGACCGTACCTCCGATCGATTCGCACGAGGTACATCGCATCGACCTAGTCATCGGAAAAATGAGCCAACCGGAGACGATGATTCCGGCATTACGCACAATAGCCAACACCTTGGCCAGCGGCCAACATGTTTGGCTGGTGGGAAGCATACCGATCGAGCGTTCAAAGGATGCTCCCGGACCAACTCCGCTGCCGCCCCCGGCGTCCGAAATGCCCACCGGCTGGTGGGGTGGATCATATCTATATTGGTGGAACCAACAGGTTACAACGCTTCTGTTGGATCACGCGCAGCAAGGAAAGATTGAGACAATTGCTGCGCTTGGACCGGTGAATCATTTCGAAGACGTTTCAGTCGTGCAATTCACCGGCTACAAACCTGGTACTGAATGATCCGACAGGTATCGGGGCGGCGTTACTCTCAACCCTTGCCAGGATAACATGCGCCGATACATATCCGTCGCCTTCTTTAGCTCCCCTCGTTTGCGAGGCAAGCGGCCCTAACTGAATTCGAACCCGCTACCGGTCTATGAGGATTTGTATTTAACCGAGCAACCGTACGGCTTCGTCTCCGGCGTCGCGACGGACTTGCCTGCCAACGATTGATCCAGCGCTGCCTTCACGTAGTTCGTAGAACTCGGGATATCAGACGGGTTTGGTGTGGCTTTGCTGTCGATTGCGCCATGGTAAACGATTTTTCCGTCTGGATTGATGATGACCATGTTTGGCGTGTTTTTCGCGCCGTAAGCGCGGCCCGCGTTGCCTTCAGGATCCAGCAGCAGCGCGGTCTGATGCGTCTTCCACGACGTCGCGATCTTTTGCGCATCTTCCGGCGTCAGACTTCCCTCGGTCCCGGGCGCATTTGAATCGATGGTTAGCCAGACAACGCCTTTGTCAGTGAACTCTTTCTGCAGGTTTTGCATGTTGCTGCTGCCGTAGTGCTTTTTCACGAACGGGCACTGTGGATTAAACCATTCAAGGACGACGTACTTGCCCTTGTATTGCGACAGCGAATGCGTCTTGCCTTTAGCGTCCGTGAGCGAAAAATCCGGCGCGGCGCTTCCAACCGGTGGCGCATCGGCAGCAAAGACTGCGGTTCCGATCAATGATATAAGGGCGGTTAAGAGTAATTTCGTGTTCATATGAGTAATTAGAAAACAGAGTTGCTGAGATGTTTAAAGTTCTTCGACTAAAACGATCGTCGTGGCGGGAAAATTTTCAACGTGAAGCGCTCGATTCCCAGCGCCTTAATATTGCGAGGCGACGCGGCGCGCCACGGTTTCAAGCTTCTCCAAGACCATGCTTTTGGTGAGTACTTCTGGAAAAACAATTGGCTCTTGGTTCTTGCCGGGATAAAGCACGTAGAGTGGAACACCCGGGCGGCCGAACTGCTGCAATAATTTTGTGATTACCGGATCGCCGTTGGTCCAATCGGCTTTCAATTTCACAATCGCGTGCCGCTGGAACGCCTCTCGCACATCCTGCGCCTCAAGAACACTGGCTTCATTGAATTTGCACGTAAGACACCACGCGGCGGTGAAATCGACAAAGACAGTCCGGCCTTGCTCCAGTTCGGTTTGCAAGCGTTCTGGCGTGAACGGCTGCCAGTCCCCCCGGATCTGCGAATCTGGGGAAGCAATTTTTGCGGATTCAAATTTGTCGCCGATGA
>WNFW01001123.1_pt1 | contig 17873 bp, 19 predicted proteins | sample 5400131 | NCBI WGS metagenome assembly WNFW01 (sample SAMN13153362, study PRJNA577476) | soil metagenome | isolation source: 20 cm soil or saprolite under grassland replicate 1 | place: USA:California | collected 2016-06-15 | reverse complement strand
CGCCCGCGAGGCGCTGCGCGTCGCGACGCGCGGCGGCGCTGCGTGCCTGGGCCGCGACGACGTCGGCTCGATCCAGGCCGGCAAGCGCGCCGATATCGCCCTCTTCACGGTGGACGGGCTCCCCCATCGCGGGGCCGAAGCGGACCCGGTCGCGGCGCTCGTTTTCTGCAACCCGGGGCCGGTGCAGCATCTCTTCGTCGAGGGAAAACCCGTCGTGCACGACGGACAGCTGGTGAACCTCAGTGAGGCCAGCATGATCTGGACATGACCAAGATGAGTCCCCCTCCCCCGTTGCGGGGGAGGGTCGGGGTGGGGGGTTGAGCGTCGAGATCCGCCACCAGGGCGGCGTCGGTCAGTCGGTTCGACGAGTGGATGGTGTTCCCAAGGTGAAGGGCGAGTTCGAATACGCCAGCGACCTTCGCCGCGACGGAATGCTGTGGGGCGCGACGCTGCGCAGCCCTCATCCCCATGCGCGCATCGTCTCGATCGACACTACGGCGGCCCTTGAGGCACCCGGCGTCGTCGCCGTCCTCACCCACACCGATGTGCCCGGCAAGAAAACCTTCGGTCTCGACGTACAGGACCAACCGGTGCTGGCCGCGGATGTGGTCCGGTATGCCGGCGAGGCAGTTGCCGTCGTCGCCGCCGAAGACCACGAGCTGGCGCGCGCGGCGCTGAAGGCGATCGCCGTCAACTACGAGGTCCTCACCCCCGTCACCGATATGGAGCAGGCGCTCGAACCGACGGCGCCGCCGGTCCATCCGCAGGGCAACGTCGTGCGCACCCTCACGATCGTCCATGGCGACCCCAACGCACTCGCCGACGTCTGGGTGGAGGGGATGTACGAAACCGGCATGCAGGACCAGGCGCCCCTCGGTCCCGAAGCGGGCCTCGCGGTTCCCGCCGCCGACGGCGGCGTGGATCTCTTCATCGCGACGCAGTGGCTGCACGCGGATCTCGAGCAGCTGGCCCCGTGCCTCGATCTGCCACTGGAAAAAGTGCACCTCCACCTCTCCGGCGTCGGCGGCGCCTTCGGCGCGCGCGAGGATGTCAGCATGCAGATCCATGCCTGCCTGCTCGCGCTCCGAACGAAGCGGCCCGTCAAGATGTCCTACGGGCGGCAGGAATCCTTTTACGGCCATGTGCACCGCCACCCATCGCGGGTCTGGATGCGGCACGGCGCGGCTCGCGACGGAACGCTGGTCAATGTCCAAGCTCGGCTCCTTGTCGATGGCGGCGCCTACACCTCGACGTCCCCGGCCGTGATCGGCAACGCCACCACCTTTGCCGCCGGGCCGTATGAGGTTCCCAACGCCCGGCTGGAGGGCACCGCGGTCTTCACCAACAACCCGCCCTGCGGCGCGATGCGCGGCTTCGGGGCGGTGCAAGCGTGTTTCGCCTACGAGGCGCAGATGGACAAGCTGGCCGTGGAATTGAACCTCGATCCAATCGAGCTGCGCATCAAGAACGCATTACGCTCCGGCTCCGTGCTCCCGACCGGTCAGCCAATCGCGGGCGTGGCCCCGGTGCGCGAGTGCCTGCAGCGATTGCAACAGCTCCCACTTCCGCCCGAGGAATCCGCGCTCGACCGCGATCCGATGCTGCTGCCGGGCGGCGCCGGTAACGTCGGGCACGGCGAGGCACTCAAACGCGGCGTGGGCGTCGCCGTCGGCTACAAGAACCTCGGCTACAGCGAGGGCTTCGACGACGCTTCGGAAGCGTGGGTGCGGGTCTCGGCCGATCGGGAAGGCCCCCTCGCGGAGGTGAAGACCGCGGCGGTCGAGGTGGGCCAGGGCCTCGATACCATCGTGACCCAGATCGTCCGCACGGAACTCGGCATCGATCGCGTTCTGATCCGCCCGCCGGACACCGCGATCGGATCCGCCGGCTCCAGCTCCGCCTCCCGGCAGACGATGATGACCGGCGGGGCCGTGCAGCTCGCCTGCCAGGCGGTGCGTGCCGAAATCGAGCGCAGCGGCGGGCTGCAGGACCTGCGCCGGCCGGTCGAGGCCACCCGCGTGTTTCATCACCGGCCCACGGGAAAGCTCGATGCCAGCGGGCAAGGCGACCCCCACGTCACCTTCGCGTTTGGGGCGGCCCGCGCGGTGGTCGAAGTCGACCAGGAGCTCGGCCTGGTTCGCGTCCTGCAGCTGGCGGTGGCGCAGGACGTCGGTCGCGCGCTGAATCCGCAGTCAGTGCTCGGCCAGATCGAGGGCGGCTCGGCGCAAGGCCTCGGGCTGGCGCTGATGGAGGAGGTCGCGCTGGTTGACGGCCAGGTGAAGAATGCTTCCTTCACGGATTACTTGATCCCCACCATCCTCGACATGCCGCCGGTGGTCTGCGAGATCGTCGAGGAGCCCGAGCCTGGTCTGCCCTATGGCGCCAAGGGCGTCGGCGAGCCTTCGACCGTCGTCGTCCCCGCTGCGGTGGTCGCCGCGCTGCGCAATGCCACCGGCCGGGAGCTGCGCCGGGCACCGGTCAAGCCCGACGACCTGGTGGGATTGTGAGCGAGCTGGCAACCGTCTCGACCCACGTCCTCGACGTCGCCTCGGGGAAACCTGCCGCCGGTGTCCGCGTGACCCTCGGCACGCGCACGCTGACGACGGACGTCGAGGGACGGATTACCGACCTGAGCGGCGGCGGCATCAATCCCGGGTCTTACCGGCTGCTGGTCGAGGTCGGCGCCTACTGGGGCAGCGTTCCGCACCTCTTCACGACGATCGCGCTGGAGCTCGAGCTCAACGAGGGCCGCCACTACCACGTTCCGTTGCTGATCTCACCGTATTCCTGCACGACCTACCGCGGAAGCTGATGACCACGATCGAGGAGGCCCTCGAAGGGTCGACACCGCTCGCCGAAAAGGTCCGTGCCGGGGGTCCCTACGACTCGACGGATGACGTGATCGCGCGGATGCGCGCGATGCTGACCACCTTGACCGAATCGGAAAAGGTCGCGACGCTCAACGCCCATCCCCGGATTGGCGAGAACCCCGGCCGCCTCTCGACGCGCTCGCTGCAGGAGCAGGGCAACGACGCACGACCGGAACTGGACCGGCTGAATGCCGAATACGAGCGGCGCTTCGGCTTTCGCTTCGTGGTGTTCGTCAACCGGCGGCCCAAGGCCGAGATCGTTGAGGTGCTCCGACAGCGGCTGCGCCGATCCCGCGAGCAAGAACTGGAGGACGGCCTGCGCGCCATCGTGGACATCGCCGAGGACCGGTTTCGCTCGTGAAAGCCGACATCCGCTATGGCAAGCACGACGTCTCCTTCTACCGGACGCACCCGGTCCGTGGGCTGCTCGCCGGCCGGGTAAGCATCGACGTCTTCGGGGACAATTTCCTCCCGGCCTACACGCATGGCGATAACCGCGACGTGGTGGCGACCGACACCATGAAGAACTTTGTCTACGCCATGGCGCTCGAGTACCCGGGTGCGACCCACGAGGGGTTCGCCGCATTCCTCGGCCGTCGCTTGCTGGAGACCTATCCGCAGATGCAGTGGCTGCGCATCGAGGTCCGGGAGATGCCCTTTGTCCAGCACAGCGCGAAGCTGCTGAGTCCGGTGGATGACGACTACGGGTGGGTGGAATTGGACATCGGACGAGAGGGGATGCGCACGCTCCGCTGCGGCCGGCGCAACCTGCGGCTGGTCAAGTTGACCGGCAGCGCCTTCAAAGACTTTGCGCGCGACGCCTACACGACCTTGCCGGAAGTCTCCGACCGGCCGCTTTTCATCTACCTCGATGTGCACTGGCGGTACGCACGCCCGGACGACGGCGTCATGGATGCTCCCACGCACATCGCCTCGGAGGCCGTGCGCGATTCGGTCATCGCCAGCTTCGATGCGTTCGTCAGCATGTCGATTCAGCACCTGGTGCACGAGATGGGGATTCGTCTGCTCAAACAGTTCGGTGCCATGAGCGAGGTCAGCTTCGAGGCGCAGAACCGCCTCTGGGACACCTCGAAGGTCTCCCAGGCCGACCCCGTAACCCGGGTCTACAGCGACCCCAAGCCCGCGCACGGCTTCATCGGCCTTACGCTTAGGCGCGATGCTTGAGATCACGGTTGGCTCCCTCCGCTTCACGGCTCGCTGGGAAAGCGAGGCGGCCCCGAAGACCTGTGCCGCGTTCCAGCGCCTGCTGCCCTTACGGGCCCAGCTGGTGCAGGCCCGCTGGAGCGGCGAATCCGCCTGGATTCCACTGGGCGACCTGAAGACCGGGCTCGGCTACGAGAATCACACCAGCTACCCTGGCGCCGGCCAGCTGCTGCTCTACCCGGGCGGCATCAGCGAGACCGAGGTCCTCTTTCCCTACGGCTCGACCGCCTTCGGCAGCAAGGCCGGACCGCTGGCCGGCAATCACTTCGCCACCATCGAGGAGGGGCGCACGCTGCTGGTCGAGCTTGGACGGCGCGTCCTCTACGAGGGGGCTCAGGAGATCGTCTTCAGCGAAGGCTGAGCCGCGAACCGATCGACGTCGTCGAGGTAGGCGCGCCGCCGCTCCTCGTTGAGGAATGAGGCCACGAACGAATTCCGCGCCAGCGTCAGCAGCTGCTCGCGACCCAGCCCAAGCGCCGCGGCGGACGCCTGGAAGTTGTCGGCGACGTAGCCGCCGAAATAGGCGGGATCGTCGGAATTCACGGTCACCAGCAGACCACGGTCCAGGAGCTGCTTGAGATTGTGGGCCCGTAGATTCGGGAAGACCTTGAGCTTCACGTTGGAGAGCGGACAGACCGTCAGTGGAATCTGCTCCTCGGCCAGGCGGCCCATCAATCGCTCGTCCTCGATGCATCGCACCCCGTGGTCGATCCGTCGGACCTGGAGGACGTCCAACGCTTCCCAGACGTACGCGGGAGGTCCTTCCTCGCCGGCGTGCGCCACCGCCAGCAGGCCGGCCTCACGCGCACGGTCGTAGACGTCTTTGAATTTCGAGGGCGGATGACCAACCTCTGACGAGTCGAGACCAACCGCCAGGATCCATTTCTGGAAGGGCCGTGCCTCGCGCAGCGTGCGCATGGCCGCCTCGGCGCTCAAGTGCCGCAGGAAGCACAGGATCAACCCGCTGCTGATGCCGAAGCGAGCCTCGCCGTCCTGTAAGGCGCGATGGATGCCGTTGATCACGGTCTCAAAAGGCACGCCACGATCGGTGTGGGTTTGCGGATCGAAGAAGATCTCCGCATGGCGCACGCCCTGGCTGGCGGCCCGCGCCAGGTAGGCCCGCGTCAAATCGTAGAAATCCTGCTCGGTCAGGAGCACACAGCAGCCCGCGTAGTAGATGTCGAGGAACGATTGCAGATCGCTGAAGACATAGGCGCGGCGCACCTCGTCCACCGAGGTGTAGGGAAGCTGGATACCGTTGCGGCGCGCCAGCTCGAACATCAACTCCGGCTCGAGGGTCCCTTCGATGTGAAGGTGTAGCTCGGCCTTTGGGAGCGCTCTCGCGAAGAGTTCTATGTCGACGGCCATGCTTTCGGATGATAAATCGGTGGTGCTATGGTGCAAGCGTGGCCGTAAGAAGCCTCACGAGACGGGACTGTCTCAAGCTGGTGCTCGCCGCCAACGCTGCATGGGTCGGATCGTTCCTATTCGGCCCCTGGGCGCATCGTTTACTTAGTATGCCGCAGCTCGGCAGCGGCGTTCCAATTGACGGTCTTGGTTTGAGCATTCGTTTCACGAGTCTTCTCCGTGCGGACGGGATAACTACGGTTGGCGAGATGGTCGAGGTCGTCGCCGGGAACCACGAAGGACTGCCAATTCGGTCTACACGCGAGGGCTACAGCGCGTTGGATTTTCTACGCGAGCCGGACGTTCTGTGGGACGTTCGGGCGAAGCTTGAGGTATTCCGCGAGTCGGGGCCAGTTTCGTTCGCCACCCTCACGCGTCTCGAAACCGAAGTCCTCGACTTGATTGCGGAGGGACGGTCCAATAGAGACATTTCCCGCCAACTCGGCATGAAACCAAGCAGCGTTCGGGCGCAGCTCAGGAATATCCTTTCGAAGCTGCAAGGACGGTGTGCGCCCTATACGGCGTGAAGCCCATCGAACTCGCATAGGTCGGCGCGGCCGGCCGCGAGGATGGTGTTCACATCGTCGGAAGTCGTGACGTTTCCGGTGGCAATCGTTGGGATGCCCGCCTCATTACGGATCCGGTCGCCGGCGGCCACGCCGAATAGACGACGGTAGTCGGGGCGACTCTCCCAGACCGTTTGACCCATCACGACATGGATCAGGTCGCAGCGGTGCGTCCTCAACAAGCCCGCGATGGCGACGGACTCATCAAGGTCCGTACCGCCGTCAGCCCAATCGCTGGCCGAAATGCGAACCAGCAGGGGACGCTCCCAGCTCACCCGTACCGCGTCGACGATCTCGAGCGGGAATCGCATGCGGTTCTCCAGTGAGCCGCCGTAGTCGTCGGTCCGGCGATTCGTTAGCGGCGAGATGAAGCTGGCGACGAGATATCCGTGTGCGAAGTTGAGCTCCAGCGCGTCGAACCAGCAGCCCGCTGCCGCCTGCGCCGCCGCGACAAACACCTTGATTGCGTGCGCGATGTCGCGGCGGGTCATCTCTTTCGGAAGCGCCGAGTGGGGTGTGTACGCGATCGGCGATGCCGCCATGAGTCGCCAGCCACCTTGTCTGAGGGGCCGGTCGACACCCTGCGAGCGCGGTCGCATCGATCCACGCCGGCCGGCATGACCGAGTTGGAGGGCGACTCGGCTCCCTGCCTGGTGCACCCGTTCCACCGCCGACCGCAGCACGTCCTGTCGTGCCCGATCGATGACGGGCGTCTCGGGCGTGATACGTCCATCCTCGGCAACGCCGACGAACTCCGTGATCACCAGCCCCGCCCCCAGGCGGGCGGCGGCGGCGAGGTCCGGCCCGGCCGTCACCACGGCCCGGTTGGGAATGGTCAGGTCCCCGATTCGCAACGGCGTAAACAACGGTGGCGGGCTGAGGCGCACGGCACCGTCCGGTGATCCTGTCGCCGCGGCGGCGAACCAGGAGTCGACGGTGCGGACGAGCTCCGGATCGCGCTGCGTGAGGTTGATGTAGGTGATCCGCCGGCTCCGCGTCAGCAGGTTGAAGGCAAACTGCCGTGGATCGAAGTGGGCATAGCGCGACACGTGCTCGAAATAGCTCGCGCTCTCCAACGCAGCCTCCTGGAAGCGCTCGACGATGGGCTGGCGCTCCATCTCGTAGTCGTTGAGGGCCGCGCTCAGGTCTCGATGCCGTCGCAGGGCATCGACGAGGGCAATGCTGTCTTCCATCGCCAGCTTGGTCCCCGAGCCGATCGAAAAGTGGGCGGTGTGGGCGGCGTCGCCGAGCAGGACGACCTTGCCGTGGTGCCAGCTCTCCTGGCGCAGGGTCAGGAAGTTGACCCAGAGCGAGCGGTTCGACATCAACCGCCGTCCTCGCAGCTCCGGCTGGAAGAGGTTTTCGCAGTAGGCGATGCTGTCCGCCTCGCTCGCCGAATCCAGGCCTGCGTTACGCCAGGCAGCCTCCGGACACTCGACGATGAAGGTGCAGGTGCGCGCGTCGAACGGATAAGCGTGAACCTGGAAGAGGCCGTCATCATTGCGGCGAAAGATGAAGGTGAAGGCGTCGAGCGGCAGGTCGCTCCCAAACCAGACGTACTTCGTCGGATGTGTCAGGATCTGCGGCTTGAAGAGCTCGCCATACGTGCGGCGAACCAGGCCGTTGATGCCATCCGCCCCCACGACGAGATCGGCGCCCTCGAACTCCCCCACGTCGCGGACCTCGCGCTCGAATTCCAGCCGGACGCCGAGCGCCCCGCAGCGCCGCTGGAGGATGTTGAGCAGGACCTTGCGGGAGATGCCGGTAAAGACGTGGCCCCGGGACCGGACCATGGTGTCGCGGTAATGGATGTCGATCGCGTTCCAGCGAGCGAAACTCTCGCCGATCTCGGTATAGGTTTCGTAGTCGGCATCCCGAAGGGCACCGAGCGTCTCCTCGGAGAAGACGACGCCCCAACCGAAGGTGGCGTCGGGTGGGTTGCGCTCAACCAGGAGAACCTCGTCACTCGGGTTGGCTTTCTTGGCCAGCAGCGCAAAGTACAGTCCCGACGGCCCGCCGCCGATGACGGCGTAGCGCACCGGTTTAGCCGATCACCTCGGCCAGCCGATCAACCTGCTCCACACCGGAAGTCGTAGGAAAGAGCACCAGCTCGTCGCAACCGGCATCCTCGTAGCCGCGGATGAAGTCGGTGATCGCTCCGGGCGAGGTCAGGTTTCCCGCGGCGATCTTCTCGGCGAATGGTCCCGTGAAGGCGTAGTAATGCCTCAGATACTCGGCCCCGGCGTCCGCGTTTCCATCGCCGAGGGCGAAATAACCCATCCCCCACAGGTTGGGCCGTCCCGGACGGCCGAGGTCTGACCAGGCAGCGGCGGCTTTGGCGGCAGCGCCGGCAAACGCGCGCGCCGGTCCCCCTCCGTGCATGTAGCCATCGCTATAACGGGCCATCCGGGCGAGGGCTTCGCCGCTCGAGCCGCCCACCAGCAGCTTGGGACCAGCCGTCGTCGGGGTCGGCCCGATCTTCCCCTCTTCCCAGATATCACGAATAGCTTCGAGCTGTTCGCCAAAGCGCAGGCCGCGTCCGCGGCTGTCGATGCCCGACACGGCGTAATCTTCGCCGCGGGCGCCCACCGCCACGCCGAGGGTGAAGCGACCGCCGGAGAGTGCGTGTATCGAGGCCGCCTGCTTCGCCAGGAGGGCGGTATTACGCAGCGGTGCGATCACGACCATGGTCGCCAGCCGCACCCGCTGGGTCACCGCCGCGGCGGCGCCCAGCGCGGTGAAGGGCTCGTAATTCTGGTAGGCGACGCGGTCAACCACCCCCAGGCTGCTGAAGGGACCGGCGTCGGCGCGCTTCGCCCAGTCCACCAGGAGCTGGCCGCTGATGCCCGCCGTGGAGGTCGGTAGGCCGACCCCGATGTTCATGTATCCGTCGCTCCTTCGGAGGAGATGATAAGTTTTTGCGGATGACGGCGTTCCGCGGCTCGGCTTCGCCGACGCAATCGTGGAATCATTTCCGCTTCGCGGTTGAAGACGGCGTCGCGACCATAACCTTCGACCGCCCCAAGAAACTGAACGCGCTGACCTTCGAGGTATACGCGGACCTCCGCGACCTGGTGACCGATCTGCCACTCCGCGACGACGTCCGGGTCGTGGTGATCGCCGGCACCGGGCGCGGCTTCAGCTCCGGCGGCGACGTTACCGAGATCATCGGTGAGCTCCAGAAGATGGATCCCCGCGACCTGCTGGCCTTTACCCGGATGACAGGGACGGTCACCCAGCGAATGCGCGACTGCCCTTTCCCCATCATCGCCTCGGTGAATGGGGTCGCCGCCGGCGCGGGTGCGGTGATTGCCCTCGCCGCCGACCTTCGCATTCTGTCGGCGTCGGCGACGTTCTCCTTCCTCTTCACCAAGGTCGGACTCTCGGGCGGCGATATGGGTGCCGCCTATTTGCTGCCCCGCTTGATCGGGCTGGGCCGCGCCAGCGAGCTGCTCCTCCTCGGCGAAACGCTCACCGCGCAGCGGGCGCTGGCGATCGGCCTCGCCAACGCCGTGGTCGAGGACAGCGAGCTGAGCGCGCAAACCAGCAGCGTCGCCCGCCGTTTGGCGGAAGGCCCGGCGCTCGCCTACGCCGCCACGAAGATGCTGATCTCGAAACAGATGGATATGAGTCTCGGTGCCGCGCTCGAACTGGACAGCATGACCCAGGCGCTGCTGATGAAGAGCGCCGATCATGCGGAGTTCTATGCGGCTTTCCGCGAAGGACGGGAACCGAAGTGGACCGGCCGCTAGCGCGCCCGCACGAGATCCGCAATCCGGATAGCCTGCCGCGGCCGTCCGGTTTCTCCCACGCCGTCATCGCACATGGGGGTCGGACGGTCTACCTCGCGGGTCAAACGGCACAGCGGGCCGGTGGAAGTCTCGTCGCCGGCTCCATGGCCGAGCAATTCGACGCCGCGGCCGGCAATGTGGTTGGAGCACTAGAGGCCGCGGGCGCTCAACCAAAGGACCTGGTGAGCATGCAGATCTTCGTCACGGATATCGCCGAATACCAGCGCTTATCGAAGGAAATCGGCGCTGCGTACCGGCGGCATTTCGGACACCACTACCCGGCCATGGCGCTGGTCGAGGTCAGCCGGCTTTACGATCCCGCGGCCATGGTCGAACTGATGTGCATCGCGGTTACCGTCTAATCAACGCTAAACCTTAACTTGTCTTATCCACCCGCTTATGGGACTCTTTAACCATTCCCTTAGGAGGTGACGGTATGAGGAAGCTGATTGTCGTCATGCTGCTGGTGGTCGGGGCGTCGCTCATTCCTGCAGGGGCGGCCGCCGAGCGACTTTCCAATTCGCTCCACGGCGGTGACCCATTTACGGCCGTCCTCGGCGGCCATGGGAGCGGAATCTCCCGGGTCACGTTGAATCCCGGACAAAACGAGGTGTGCTGGGAAGTCACCGTCGCAGGCTTAACGGCACCGGCCTTTGCCGCCCACATCCACCAAGGCGGCGCCGACGTCAATGGTCCGATCGTCGTGCCCTTCTTCAATACTGGCTTCGGTACGCCCTCGAGTGCCACCTCGTTCAGTGGATGCACGGAGAACGTGGACCGAAGCTTGATCGAGGACATCCAGGATAACCCGGCCGGGTACTACGTCAACGTCCATACGTCGTGCGCCGGTCAGCCGGCAAGCTGCGGTCCCTTCTTTCCCGGGAGCGCCGTCCGCGGGCAGCTTACCCACCCCTAGCTCGCAACCATCGGAGGGCAGGGCCCGTGCCCTGCCCTCATTATTTCCGGATTCCGTGTCAGGCCGAAGCGAGGTCCGGTAGTTGATCGAAAAACGGCGGCCAATCGCCGTGATAGGAAACCTCGAACTCTCTGGCCTTGGGTGCTACACCGGCGTCGACGAAGATGGCCAGGCCCCATGTATTGTGGCCGGGATAATCCCGAGGAACGGAGCAACAGCCGAAACTGGGCGATATCCCGTAGTTCCCGGATACCGCGACCACCCAGATGAGCTCGTCGGGGCTGCCGCTACCTAGATCCGAACCGGCGCTCTGTAGATCGCGCCGGTACATCAGCTTGGCCGCCACGCGCGGAAAAGCTTTGGGGTCGTAACCTTGCAGCGCTGCCGAGATAACGGACTGTTTTGCGAAATGCGCGTGAACGGCTGAAAGAGGGTGAACGCTTAACGCCAGAACCAAACTCACCACAGCCAGCGCCAGCGCGCCGTAGATCAGCCGCCGCCATCGAGATGCAACCGCCCAAAGACGTCGCACCTACGAATAACGGAGTCGCGTGGAGTCCCCTGCTTCGGATTAGCCCTCGGCCGGACTTCGAAACAGGTCGCGCGCGATGATCTCGCGCTGGATCTCCGAAGTCCCTTCGTAAATCCGTGGGGCGCGGACTTCGCGGTAGAGGTGCTCGAGGAGGTGCCCGCGCTCCAGCGCAACCGCGCCGTGCACCTGGATCGCGGCATCGATGACTTGCTGCGCGGTCTCGGTCGCAAACAGCTTCGCCATGGCGGAGCGCCGGGCAACTCGCTGGTCGCCGCGGTCGTATGCTTCGGCGGCGGCATAGACGAGCGCGCGCGCCGCCTCGAGCCGCGTCGCCATCTCGGCGAGCCGGTGCGACACTGCCTGGAATTCTCTGATGGGCCGGCCGAATGCCTTCCGGTTCGATGCGTGGGCCACGCCGGCGTCCAGGGCGGCCTGCGCCATTCCAATGACAGAGGCGCCGACGCTCGGCCGAAAGAGGTCGAGGGTCCGCATCGCCAGCCGGAATCCAGCGTCAACCCCGCCCAGGATTCGATCCTCGGCGACAAAGACCCCGTCCAGCTCCAGCCGTCCGATCGGATGCGACGAGAGCAGGTGCTGCGCGGATCCACTGACCCCTTTCGCATCGCCGTCGACGACGAAGGCGGTGATGCCCTTCGTTCCAGCTCCTGACGTGGTCCGGGCAAAGATCGTGTAGAGGTCGCCATCCGGCGCGTTCGAGATAAAGACTTTGGTCCCGGTCAGGCGGAATCCCTTGCCATCGGGCTCGGCGCGCAGGGCAAGCGCACCGGCATCCGTCCCCGCGCCGGGCTCGGTCAGCGCGAACGCCGCGACGGCCTCGCCGCGTGCCACAGGTCCTGCGAAGCGTCCGGCTTGCTCATCGGAACCGGCCAGGACGATCGGATAGGCACCGAGGGTCTGGATCGCGATCGCGTTCTCGACCAGGGTTGATACTCGTCCGAGGTTTTCTCGCACCACACACAGGTCAACCGCCGATACCCCCGCTTCGCGCGTGCCGCCCGCCCGTCGCGGAAATAGCCGGGGCAGCAGCCCCTCCTCCGCCAGGGCGCGAATGAGCCGGCGATTGACCCGGCCCTCCTCACCCGCAGTGGCAATCCGGGCGACCTTGCCGGCGACGCCGGTGGCGAAACCAGCGAACTCGTTCCGGTCCGTCATGACTGGAGGGCGCCGCCGTCGATGACGATGCCCTGGCCGTTGATGCCGCGGGCGCCTTCGGAACAGAGGTAGGTCGTCATGGCAGCGACCTCCGGGGCGGTCATCAACCGTCCCTGCGGGCTGAACCCTTCGAGGATCTTTCGCGCATCCTCTTCAGTGCGGCCGGTTCGTTTCACGATGTTCGCCGCGGAGGCATCGGTCATCTCGGTGTCGACATAGCCGGGGCAGACCGCATTCACCGTGATCCCGCGGCTCGCAACTTCGGCGGCGACAGCGCGGGTCAGGCCGAGAAGCGCGTGCTTCGACGCGGTATAGGCCGCGATGTACGGCGCACCGGCACGGCCCGCGACGGACGCCATGTTGACGATGCGGCCCCATTTCGCCGCCAGCATCAGGGGCAGCACCGCCCGCGTGCAGTAGAAAGCGCTGCTCGCGTTGACGCGCAACATACGATCCCACATCTCATCCGTCGTGTCCGTCAGCTTGGCGCTCGCGGCGATGCCGGCATTGTTGACGAGGATCAGCGGGTCACCCAGCGCTGTCCTGACGCGCGCGACCATCGCATCGACCTGGGTCCGTTCCGAGACGTCGCAGACGATCGACTCGGCGCGACGACCCAGGGCTCGGATCGCCGCCGCGGTTTCATCCAACTCCTTGGAGGACCGGGCCGTGACGGCGACATCCGCGCCCGCTGATGCCAGGGACAATGCGACAGAGCGGCCGATGCCGCGGCCTCCCCCGGTGACCAGGGCAATCCGGCCGGTCAGCTCCGCCATCGTCAGTGCTCGCCCAGGATCTTCGTGAGCTTCGGCAGGTCGATGTTGCCGCCCGACACGATGCAGGCGATTCGCCCGTCGCCCGCTTTCCCCGAGAGCGCCACCGCCAGGGCCACGGCGCCGGCTCCTTCGGCGATCACGCGATTGCGCTCCGCCATCAGCCGCAGCGCCGCCGCAATCTCGTCGAGACTCGCCGTCAAGGACCCGTCGAGGAGGTCCTGCGCCATGACCAGCATGGTGGGGAACACCGTCTTGCTGCCGATGCCGTCGACAAACGAGGGCTTGTAATCGACCACCTGCGGCGAGCCGGCTTTCATCGACGCGGCCAGCGGCGCGCCAGTCTCCGTTTCCACCGCGTAGATGCGGACCGCAGGCTTGAGCGCGCGAAGCGCGGTGGCGATGCCACCCGCCAGGCCACCGCCGCCCCAGGGAATCAAGACCGTGTCGACCTCCGGCAGGTCTTCCACCAGCTCGAGACCGATGGTGCCGTTGCCTGCCATTACGCGATCGTCGTCGAAGGAGTGAATGAACACGGCATCGACACCCGGATAGCTTCGATCGCTGAAGGTCTGCCACCAGCGGTCGAACGGCACCTTGATGACGCGGCCCCCCAGGCGCTCAATCGCCGCCACCTTGGTGTCGGGCGCATGATCCGGCGCGATCACGGTGCAGGGAACGCCGAGCCGGCGCGCGTTCCAGGCGGCGCCCTGCGCCATGTTGCCGGCGCTGGCCACGAGGACACCTTTGGCCAGCTCCGCCCTCGACACACCGCTCATCGCATTGGCGGCACCACGGATCTTGAACGATCCGATGGGCTGCAGGTTCTCCAGCTTGAGATAGATCTCGGCGGAAGAATCCCAGACATTGAGCCGCACCAGCGGCGTGCGGATGGCCGCCTGGGCAACGACCGGCCGCGCGCGCCGGATCTCCTCGACGCCCAGCCTCGTTGCCTTCACATCGGTACCGTGTGGCCGCTGCCGGTTTCGCGCGCCCGGCGGGCGAGGTAGGCGGCGGCGGCGACGTCTTCGACGGCCAGCCCCAGCGATTTGAACAGCGTCAACTCGCCGGGCGAGCGCCGGCCTCGGTGCTTGCCGATGATGACCTCACCGAGCTCGGCCTGTACGTGGTCGCCTTTGACGGCCCCCTCTCCCATGGCGATCAGCAGGTCACCGGCTTCTGCGAGGGCGGACTCCCGCCGGTCGACGAAGAGGCGCGCCGCCACCATGGTGGCCGTGTCGATCTCGCGACTCGTCGGGATCGATGACCCGACGGCGTTGATGTGCACGCCCTCTTTCAGCCAGCGGTGCTCCAGAATTGGTTCCGGGCTGGCCGTGACGGTGGCGATGATATCGGCTGCTCGCACCGCGGCCTCGGGGCTCGGCGCGGCCTCGATCGGGACCTGGAAGCGCGGGCGCAGTTCCGAGGACAGGGCGGCGGCGTGCTCCGCGTTGCGGCTCCAGATTCGCACCTTGCGTAGTGGCCGCACGGCGGCGATCGCCTCGAGGTGGGTGCGCGCCTGCACACCGGCGCCCAGGATGGCGAGCTCGCCGGCGTCAGGCCGGGCGAGCAGGTCGGTCGCGACGCCCGACACCGCCGCCGTCCGAATCGCCGTGATGGCCGCGCCGTCCATGAGGGCGCGAAGGCGCCCGGTATCCGCTTCAAAGAGCAGCACGGCCCCCTGGTGGGTATCGATGCCTCGTTTGGCATTGCCGGGGAAGACCGACACCGCCTTCATGCCGAGCGCACCGTCCTGTCCGCTCGCGGGCGCGATGTAGCCCGGCATCAAGCCGAGGAAGCCACCCACGCCCGGGACCCGCATGATGGTACGCAGCGGGACCAGCGCCTCTCCCCTGGCGAGCGCCGCCAGGGCGTCGCGCATCACCTTGATGCATTCCGGCATGGGCAGGAGTCGCGTCACCTCCTCGGCATTGAGGACCAGGACGTCCATCAGGCGGCCGCTGCCTCCATCCGTGAGGCCAGGGCCTCGCGCTCATCGTTCGTCAGATGAACGTCCACCGCATCCAGCCACGGCTTGAACTGTTCGACCCTGCGCGGTCCGATCAGCGCCGACGTCACCGCCGGGTGACCGAGGACCCAGGCGAGAGCCAGCGTGCCGGTGTCTAGGCCGCGATCGGCAGCGGCGGCGCGCAGGGCGTCGATCGCCTCGAAGGTCCGCTTGTTCATCAGGTGCTGGTAGGGCTTTGGACGCAGGTCGACGCGCGACCCCGCCGGTGGCTTCTCACCGAATCGGTACTTCCCGGTCAGCATGCCTCCCGACGTTGGACTGAAGGGTGTGACGGCCATCCGCTCCTGCGCCGCGAGCGGCAAGACCTCGTCCTCGATGGCCCGATCCAACAGGCTGTAGGCGTTTTGCACCGATTGATAGCGGTGCACGCCCAGGCGGTCGCTGGCGGTTAGCGACTCGCGCAGCTGCGACGCCGTCATGTTGCTGGCGCCGATGTGCCGGACCTTTCCCACATGCATCAGGTCGTTCATCGCCTCCAGCGTCTCCTCGACGGGGGTTGACGGATCAGGCTCCATGATGACGTAGAGGTCGAGATAGTCGGTCTGCAGGCGGCGGAGACTCCCGTCAACGGCCTGCATGATGTGGCGACGCGACAGACTTCGGTCGTTGGGCCCTTCGGCAAGCGCGTAGAAGACTTTGGTCGACAGCACCAGCCGGTCCCGAACCTTGCGCTCCTTCATCCAGGCGCCGATGACCGACTCCGAGACGCCACCCCCGTAGCTGTCGGCGGTGTCGAAATAGTTGATGCCAGCATCCCAGGCGCGGTCCATCAAGGCAAAGGCGGTCGCCCTGTCTTCCCCCTTGCCAAACAGCTCGGGCGCCGAGCCGACACCGCCGAATCCCCCGCAGCCCAGCCCCAGCACCGAGACTTGCATCCCGGTGCGTCCGAACGCGCGGTAGTCCATCCCTTCGTCGAGATGGTAAGCGTTCGGGCCATTGCTATCATCGGCGCACCAGAATGTCCGTGCAGCAACGGGCGCGCCTGCGCCATCAAAGTGAGATCAGCGGCCTTCCCCTGGAGGGCGGCACGCTGCAGTGGCTGGTCGATCGTGACCTGGGAGCCCTGCACGTGATGGCCTACCGCCTGACCCTCGATCCCGGCTCCGCCATTAGCCACGTTCACGGCGCCGATGAGGTCCTGTATGTGCTGGAGGGGAGTGGCGAGGCCCGGGTCGAGGGGGTGACGCACCGAGTCGGCCCGGGGCAAGCGATCTTCATTCCCGAGGGTGCCGAGCACACCTGCGTCAACACCAGCGCACAGCTGTTGACGCTGGTTGGCGCGATGGCGCCGCCCATCGATCTGGATGAGATTCATCCGGCGATGCCGCGCCTGGACCTGTCCGGGTTGACATCCGCCAGCGTCAGCGAGAGCGGCGTCGCGCCCAGAATGATGGATGAGCGAGAGGTGACGCCGACGCTGATGGGCGAGCGCAGCTTTCGCGTGCTGGTCAGCCCCGACGTCGGCAGCCGCCACATGACCCAGTTCACCGGCGTGATCCCCACCGGACGGGCGCCCCTTCACGCGCATCCACACGAAGAGGCGGTCTACATCCTGGCGGGGACCGGCCGGCTCTGGATCGAGGATGAACCGGTCGGCGACCTGCGCGCGGGCTCGGTGGTCTTCTTCCCCATCGGGATTCGGCACACGCTGGAGAACACCGGCCGCGACGACATGAAGGTCCTGGGCGCGTTCTCGCCGGCGGGCTCGCCCGAAGCCAAGCTCCCGCCGAGCCGCTAACCTTGCTCGTCTACCCCTCAGCGGTACCCTTGCGTAATGCGACCCCTTCGGTATTCCATCAACGTCACATTGGACGGGTGCTGCGATCATCGTGCAATGCTGCCAGACGAAGATTTGCATCGTCACGCGGCCGAGAACCTCAGCCAGGCCGATGCCCTCATCTTTGGCCGGGTGACTTACGAAATGATGGAGGCAGCGTGGCGGCCGCCGGTGCGGACGGGGGCGAGGCCTGAGTGGATGGAACCCTTCGCCCGGACAATCGACGCGGCAAAGAAGTACGTCGTGTCGAGCACCCTGGACCGGGTCGATTGGAACGCGGAGCTCGTACGCGGGGATCCGGGGAAGGCCGTTCAGCAGCTCAAGCGGGAGTCGGGCAAGGGGCTGCTTGTGGGAGGCGTGAAGCTCCCGCTGGCGTTGGCGGAGTTGGGATTGATCGATGAGTACGAGTTCGTGGTGCAGCCCAGCCTGGTAGGCCACGGACCGACGTTATTCGCGGGGCTATCGAAGCGTGTCGACTTGAGGCTCGTGGGCCGGCTGGAGTTCGGCTCGGGGGCGGTGGCGATGCGGTATGAGCCGAGAGGGTAACCATTGGGCTTGTTAGCCCGAGTCGGCCACATCGCCTGGTCGCTGTAGAAGTCGTTCGGACAGTCCACTAGAAGCCCTACATCCCCAGGTAAGCCCGCTGCATTTGCGGGTTCTGCAGCAGCGACGCCGCCGTACCGGCCAGCACGACGCGTCCGCTCTGCAACACGTAGCCGCGGTTCGCGATGCCGAGCGCCATGGTCGCGTTCTGCTCCACCACGAAAATCGTGATGCCGGTCGCGTTCAGCCGTTGAATGGTCTCGAACTGTTGC
>WNFW01001121.1_pt1 | contig 17880 bp, 14 predicted proteins | sample 5400131 | NCBI WGS metagenome assembly WNFW01 (sample SAMN13153362, study PRJNA577476) | soil metagenome | isolation source: 20 cm soil or saprolite under grassland replicate 1 | place: USA:California | collected 2016-06-15 | reverse complement strand
GGTCACCAGAGGCAAGTATCACCGCGGCGAACATTGGGGCTACGAAGTGCGCGCGCCCGGCGCGGCGTCCAGCGGCAGCCGGACTTATGCGGCCTGGTCGAGCGCCGGCGTCTCGCGCGCCGACGGCCAGCCGTTTCCGCAGCCGAGTGCGGGCGCGCAGATGTGGGTGCCGGTGCCAGGCGGCCCGGCGTTCCTGCTGGGACCGAATTTCTACGCCGTGCGCAGCTATAACCCGTCGATGAACTACGCGCTGGCGATCTGCCATCTCGGCGATCGCATTTTGGGCGGCGCGCCCTTCGTCCAGCCGTTCCCGGGCTCCGAGCGCGCGCTGACGCTGGCTGAAGTACAGGAAATGCAGACCCGCCTGACAACAGCCGGCTTCGATACCGGCGGCAATGACGGCCGCGTCGGCAACGATACCATGAAGGCGGTGAGGGATTATCAGACCAAGATGGGATTGTTGCCGGCAGATGGCTATGGCGGGCTGAAGGTGCTGGCGAGGTTAAGGCAAGGCGGGTAGTCCGCGGGCGTAACGATTTGACTTCGTCATTCCGGGGCGCGCGTCAGCGCAAACCCGGAATCTCGCGCTGATCATCTCCGGATTCCGGGTTCGAGGCTTCGCCTCGCCCCGGAATGACCAGACTAATGGATCACCTGCGAACCGCACCGCCCGCATTTATGCCGCCATCGATAACCAGTTCCGTCCCGGTCACGTAGCGCGACGCATCGGATGCCAGGTACAATACGCCACTGGCAAGTTCCCTTGCATTGCCGGCGCGGCCCAGCGGCGTGGCCAGTTTTGCGCGCTCTTCGGGATCGATCGGTGCGTTGTTTCCGCTCGCCGCCGCTTCCGTTGGAATCTTGCCCCAGATCGGCGTGGCGATAATGCCGGGATGGACCGAGTTGACCCGGATGCCGTCGCCGGCGGAAGCGCACTCCATCGCGATCGCCTTGGCGAACAGCCGAACGCCGCCTTTGGTCGCGCAATAGCCGGAGAGACCGGGGCAGCGCCGATGCCGGATGCGCCGCCGGTAACCAGCGCGACTCTTCCTTGAACCCGCCCCGTCATCGTCTCTCCCGACCAGTTATTATGAGTTCATCTGATCACGGCCGGTCCCTGATCGGGAACGGCGATGTCGAGCACGCGGAACTGCACGCGTTCGGTGCCCTGCCAGCGATCGACCGCCAGCGATCCCGCTACATGCAACGGCTGCCCGCGATGCCCGATCAGTGCGTTGCCGAGTTGTTGCCCGATCGAGCGAAACGCGATGCCGTTGACGACGGAACCGTCGCCGGATTTGAACCGCACGCGCAAATGCGCCTGCCCTACTTCATCGGCATATACCAGTTGATGCGCCGGCAGCGCCACGACAGGCTCGGGATTGCCCGACCCGAACGGCCCGGCGCGATTGAGCATGCTTGCGAAGTCCGGCGTCACCGCGCGCGCACTGACCGCGCCATCGATGAATAGTTCATTTTCGTGCCGCGAGTTGGCGACATCGTCGGCGAGCGTGCTTTCGATATAGGCGCGGAACTCCGCCAATCTTTCCTTGCGCAGCGTCACGCCCGCCGCCATGGCATGGCCGCCCCCCTTCATCAGCAGACCGTCACGCACGGCCTGCCGCACCGCCTTGCCGAGGTCGACGCCGGAGATCGAGCGTCCCGAGCCGGTGCCGATGCCGCCCGGCTCCAGCGCGATGGCAAAGGCGGGCCGCGAGAATTTTTCCCTGAGCCGCGAGGCGACAAGACCGACCACGCCGGGATGCCAGCCCTCCGAGGCCGTCACAATCACCGCCCCCTTGTCTTCAAGTCCGAGCGAGGCCAGCGCTTCGGCTTCGGCCTGCGCCTCCGCCATCTGCTCGATGACGCGGCGTTCGGTATTCAGCCGGTCAAGTTCGGCGGCAATCCGCGCGGCCTCGGATACATCGCCTTCGAGCAGCAGCCGCACCCCGAGATCGGCGCGCCCGATCCGCCCCCCCGCATTGATGCGCGGTCCCAGCATGAAGCCGAGATGCCAGGCCTCGGGAGGGCCGTTCAGCCGCGATACATCCATCAGTGCGGTATGGCCGACATGATCGCGGCGTCGCATCGCGATCAGGCCCTTGGCGACGAAAGCACGATTGAGCCCGGTCAATGGCGCGACGTCGGCGACGGTGCCGAGGGCGACGTGATGCAGCATACCCAGCAAATCCGGCTCGGGCATTTCGCCGGTCCAGAAGCCCCGCGCGCGCAATTCCCTGTTGACCGCGACCAGCGTCACCAGCACCAGACCGACGGCTGCGAGGTGGCCGAGGCCTGAAAGGTCGTCGGGGCGGTTTGGATTCACCAGGGCGTCAACGTCAGGTAATGCTTCGCCGCATTGATGGTGATCGATGACGACCACCGACATCCCGAGGCGCCGGGCCTCGGCAAGCGGTTCGAGGCTGGTGCTGCCGCAATCCACCGTCACCAGCAGTGTGGCGCCCTTGCCCGCGAGTGCCCGCACCGCCTCGACGTTGGGGCCATAGCCTTCGAAGATCCGGTCGGGAATGTGTATCAGCGGATCGAGCCCGCAATGGCGCAGGTGCCACGTCAACAGCGCCGCCGAGGTTGCGCCGTCGACGTCGTAGTCGCCGAAGACGGCGACCTTTTCGTTTCGCGCGGCCGCGTTCGCGATGCGTTTGGCGGCGGCTTCCATCTGCGTCACGGTGTAGGGATCGGGCATCAACTTCCGGATCGTCGGATCGAGGAAATCCTCGACCGCGTCGATCTCGACGTCGCGCCCCGCCAGCAGTCGCGCCAGCATTTCCGGCAATTGATGGCGCTGCGCAATCGCCAGCGCCCGGGCGGCGCCGCGGGCATCGAGCCGGTCGCGCCACAGTTTTCCAGTCGCGGATTGCGCGACGCCGAGAAACGCCGGCGGCAATTCGACAGGCAATGCGGATACGGGGAGCGTCATGATGCTTTCGAGAGATAGACGTGAAACGCGCGTTCGGCAAACCCTCTCCCCTGTCCAGCTTCGCGCGAGAGGACCGGATCACCCGCCGCCGTCTATAGCATGATGGTGAGCGAACTTCACGAAACTGGCAAGGGAGTGGCGCCGTGGCTCTCGCTCGTCTCGCTTCCGGCGCGCCCAATTTCTCAAGACGACAGCGAGAATGTCGGCGGAAGCAACGAAGAAGCGAGGCGGCGCTGATCGCACCTTGATCGGATCGGGCGAGGCTTACGAAGTCGCCTGTTGGTCGAAAAAATCAAGCCACCAGGAAGATGGCCGCTCGCGATTCGCGCTTCCGGGCGCGCCTGATTCGGGATCGCGGGCTTCGAAATTGAAACCTCGCGACCTGGTTCGCCCATGGCGCGGCCGCCCGCGCGCGAGCTTCGCTCCGGCGACGACTATGTCGCCGGCGATGTCGAGTGCCAGCCGCTGCTCGGCGATGCCCAGGTCGCGACCTATTGCGCAAGTGTGCGCGCCGGCGGCAAGGCCAATGGCAAGCCGATCGGCGTGCTGGCGATCCATTTCGACTGGGAATCCCAGGCCCGCGCCATCGTCCAGGGCGTGCGCGTCGGCGCCGCCGACAAGGCACGGGTGCTGCTGGTCGATTCGAATTGCCGGGTGATCGCGGCGTCCGACGGCCAGGGCCTGCTCACCGAACGCGTGCCGCTTGTGCTGGAGGGACGGCGCAGCGGCTTCTATCACGACCGGTCCGGCGCGCTGGTCGCGTTCCACGCCACGCCCGGCTACGAGACCTACAAGGGCCTCGGCTGGTACGGGGTGATGGTCGGCGCGGCTCCGTAACGAGCCTCTCTAGCAGCCCATCCGGTCGGCGATCCCGCCAAAGTCTTTCGCCACGATATCCCAGTCGCCCTTGGCCTCGAAATCGTATTTCTGCAACGGGCCGTATTCGGTCGGGCGCGCCACGAAAGCGGTCTTCAATCCCAATTTCTGCGCAGCCTTCAGATCATGATTGTGCGCGGCCACCATCATCACCTGCTGCGGCGGCAGGCAGAGCAGCTTGGCGGCGCCCAGGTAAGTTTCGGGGTCGGGCTTGTAGTGTTCGAAAAGTTCCGCCGACATCACCAGATCCCACGGCAGGCCGGCGAATTTCGCCATGTTGGTCAGAAGCGCGACATTGCCGTTCGAGAGCGGGCTGATGATGTATTTTGTCTTCAGCCGAGTCAGGCCGGCGACGCTGTCCGGCCAGGGATGAAGCCGATGCCAGCCCGTGGTCAGGTAATGCAGGTCGGCTTCGTTCAATCCGGAAATCGAAAACTGCGCGACCAGCTTTTCCAGGGACTGCCGGTGCAGCGTATCGAGTATCACGTAACCGCGCTCGGGATGCTTGCGCACCTCGTCCATCGATGCGGCATAGACGGCTCGCCAGCCATCGACCAGCGCGGTCCAATCCGCCTTGATGGCGCGCTGCTCGGACCATTTGGTGAAATCCGCGATCAGGCTGCTGCGCCAGTCGACCACGGTGCCGAACACATCGAACACCAGTGCCTTCACCCCCGAGATATCAGACATGCCCACTCCCTGTTTTTGTTGTTGTCATTCCGGGGCGCGCATCAGCGCGCCGCGCACCCGTTGTTGGCGACGGGCCAGATCACGATCTTGTCCGCCATGTCGGCGCACTCAATCGAGATGGAATTTCTCAAGCTGCCGGTGTTCGGCCTTGATATAGCGCACGGTGCCGGTGACCGATCGCATCACCACGGTCTCCGTTTCGATGACATCCTTGCGGAACTTGACGCCGGTCAGCAGCGAACCGGTGGTGACGCCGGTCGCGGCGAACAGGCAGTCGCCCCGCACCATGTCCTCGATGCCGTAGATCATGCGCGGATCGGCGACACCCATCTTGCGCGCGCGCTCGCGTTTCTCCTCGCTGTCCAGGATCAGCCGGCATTGCATCTGGCCGCCGATGCAGCGCAGCGCTGCCGCCGCCAGCACGCCCTCGGGCGCGCCGCCGGTGCCGATATACATATCGACCCCGGTATTGTCCGGATCGGCGCAATGGATGACACCTGCGACGTCACCATCGGTGATCAGGCGTACCGCCGCGCCGGTGCTGCGCACGCCGGCAATGATGTCGGCGTGACGCGGGCGATCGAGCACCAGCACCGTGATCGCGGAGGCGTCGACGCCTTTCGCCTTGGCCAGGCGGCGAACGTTGTCGGCGGGCGACGCATCAAGCTCGACGACATCTTTGACGTAGCCGGGGCCGACGGCGATCTTCTGCATGTAGACGTCGGGCGCATGCAGCAGCGTGCCGCCATCGGCCACCGCCATGGTCGCGATCGCACCCGGCATGGCCTTGGCACACAGCGTGGTGCCCTCCAGCGGATCCACGGCGATGTCGACCTGGGGCCCCGCGTTCAGCCCGACCTTCTCGCCGATGAACAGCATCGGCGCCTCGTCGCGTTCGCCCTCGCCGATCACGATGGTGCCTTCGATCGGCAGCTTGTTGAGTTCGCGGCGCATCGCGTCGACGGCGGCCTGGTCGGCCGCTTTCTCCTGGCCATGGCCGCGCAGCCGTGCGGCCGACACCGCCGCGCGCTCCGTTACCCGCACGATTTCGAGCGTCAGAATCCGCTCCAGCAATAGCTGCGGCGGCACTGAAATATGGGTCGTCATGGGCGAACTCCTCTAAACCTTCGGGGCGGGTTATCGGCCCGCGACCGATCATTTTGCGCGTCGTCCGTTCGGACTGCGCGTCAATTCTTCTCGATCCTGATCACCTGCGGCCGGCCGCTGATGACCTTGTCGCGCTGCACCGCCTCCAGCGCGCGATAGACCGCGTCCTCGCTGGTCGCATAGGTGATCAGAATGACCGGCACCGGCGAAGCTTTCCTCGCCGCGCCGTTCACGTCAACGCCATCGGGATGCCGCTGCACGATCGATTCAATCGAAATCTTCTGTTCCGCGAGCCGGGTGGCGATTGCGGCGGCGGTACCGGCGAGATCGCGCGCCATCAGGCGGATATAATAGCCGCCTTCGTGGCGCTCCATCGGCGCTTTTTTGGTCTCGCGCAACTGCGCCACGGGACGGCCGAACGGCTTGGCGCGGATGCCGCGCGCGACGTCGGCGATGTCGGCAACGACAGCCGATGCGGTAGCGGCGCCGCCGGCGCCAGGACCGACCAGCGTGATCGGCGGAATGCCCTCGCCGTCGATGGTCACCGCATTGGTGACCCCCATCACCTGCGCGATCGAGGATGATTTCGGCACCATGGTAGGGTGTACGCGCTGTTCGATGCCCTTCGCGGTCCGCACCGCGACCCCAAGCAGTTTCACGCGAAAACCGAGCTCTTCGGCGGCGCGCAAATCCTCCGGCGCGATCGAGGAAATGCCTTCGACATAGACCGCGCTCTGCGCCACCCTGGTGCCGAAGGCGAGGCTGGCAAGAATGGCGAGTTTCTGCGCGGTATCGTGGCCGTCGACGTCGAACGAGGGATTGGCCTCGGCATAACCAAGGCGCTGCGCATCCTTCAGGCATTCGGCGAACGACAGCCCTTCCTGTTCCATCCGGGTCAGGATGTAATTGCAGGTGCCGTTGAGGATGCCGTAGACGCGATTGACCGCGGTGCCCGCCAGGCCCTCGCGCAGGGTCTTGATGACGGGGATCGCAGCGCCGACCGCCGCCTCGAAATTCAGGGCGCCGCCATGCTTCTCGGCAGCCGTCGCCAGCCGCTGTCCGTGCTTGGCAATCAGCGCCTTGTTGGCGGTGACTACCGACTTGCCGGATTTCAACGCCGCCTCGATCGCCGACAGCGCCGGATCGCCGGAACCGCCCATCAATTCGACAAAGCAATCGATGCCGGGATCGCTGGCCAGATCGAACGGGTTTTTGGCCCAGTCGAGGCCGCGCAGATCGAGGCCGCGCTTCTTGACCCTGGAACGCGCGGTGACGGCAACGACACGCACACCGCGTCCGCTGCGCGCCGCCAAAATCCGGCCCTGCTGCTCGATGAGGCGGATCACCTCGGCGCCAACGGTGCCGAGCCCCGCGATACCCACTTTCAGGGGTGCGACCATGACGTAAAAACCTGCCGGAACGGTAGCCTAGGCTTGATCTGATCCGAAGACCGTCTCCATCCACGGGTCAAGCCCGAGGACGTGCTTTTCGGGATCATGCCTAACGCCGGTTGGCGAGAGGAACCACGTTGTGCAACGTTTCGATGCCGCTTTCAAGGAAGCGGCGGACGCCGCGGGCGGCCTGGCGGATACGTTGCTCGTTTTCCACCATGGCGATGCGAACATAGCCCTCACCATGCTCGCCGAATGCAACGCCTGGTGACACCACGACCCCGGATTTCTCCACCATCAGGGTTGCGAACTGCATGCTGCCGACGTCGCGGAAAGCCTTGGGCAGTGGTGCCCAGGCGAACATCGACGCGCTCGGCGGCGGAATCTCCCAACCCGCGCGGCCGAAGGATTCCACCAGCGCATCCCGGCGTTTGCGGTAGGTATCGCGCATCTCGCGAATGCAATCGTCCGGACCGTTCAACGCCGCGGTGGCGGCGACTTGAATGGGCGTGAATGCACCGTAATCGAGATAGGATTTCACCCGCGCCAGCGCTGCGATGATGCGGTCGTTGCCGACGGCAAATCCCATCCGCCAGCCGGCCATCGAAAACGTCTTCGACATCGAGGTGAATTCCACGGCGACGTCGATCGCACCGGGGACCTGCAACACCGATGGCGGCGGGTTATTGTCGTCGAAATAGACTTCCGCATAGGCCAGATCCGACAGAATGAAGATCTCGTGCTTCTTCGCGAACGCCACCAGATCCCTGTAGAAATCAAGGCTCGCGACGTAGGCGGTCGGATTGGAGGGATAGCAGACCACAAGCGCCAGCGGCTTCGGGATCGAATGGATGATGGCGCGTTCCACCGCCTCGAAGAATTGCGGGGTCGGTTCGGAGGGAACCGAGCGGATCACGCCGCCAGCCATCAAAAATCCAAAGGCGTGAATCGGGTAGCTCGGATTCGGGCACAGCACCACGTCACCGGGCGCGGTGATCGCCTGCGCAACGTTGGCAAAGCCCTCCTTCGAGCCCAACGTCGCCACGATCTGGGTCTCGGGGTTGAGTTTGACGCCAAAACGCCGGCCGTAATAGGCCGCCTGCGCCTTGCGCAACCCGGTAATCCCCCGCGATGCCGAGTAGCGATCGGTCCGCGGCTTGCCCAGGGTTTCCTTCAGTTTTTCGATCACATGGGGCGGCGTGGACAGGTCCGGATTGCCCATCCCGAGATCGATGATATCGGCTCCCGCGTTCCGTGCCGCCGCCTTGGCCCGATTGACCTGTTCGAACACGTAGGGCGGCAGACGGCGGATGCGGTAAAAATCTTCCATCGGTCTCAAGCTCCGGAAGCCGGTCACGGGAATTTCGAGCGTGTTGTGCGCCGGAGTGGATGCCCATTCCCTGCATAAAACGTGTAAAATCAATGATTCAGGACAAATTCAGGCGCCAAATCGTTGAATCGGGCCTGTTTTACCACGCAGGCCCGGCGGCGCCAGCCGTAATAGTGCGCTTTTGGCGCTCTTTGAGTTCACTTCGCGGCCGGGTGTTTGGCAGCGTTAGCGGACGCCTGGCGGTCCCGCGCGACAGCCAGTTCATGCAAAACCTTGTCCTGTTCCGCCGGCGCCATGGCGGCCTCGTCGCGATCGGGAGGCAGATCATGAACCGGAAGGTAGCTGCCTGCTTCCTTCGGACGCGCCGGCGCGTCGGCGGGTGTCCCGACCAAGGGCAGATCCGCGATCGTACTCGAGCAGCCGCCAAGCGTGAGCGCAGCAAGCAACAGCACTCCCACAACAAGCGCGCTGGTTTTTCGAGTCCCCGGCATTGGTCTGGAAGTCCTCAAAGGCGCCAAGCCCAACTGCGCCGAACTTTGTAGCCGCCTGATGCTTATATCAGCAATTGCAGCCCGGTTTCTCAAGCTTTGTCGCGTTAATCGGTTAAGAGCTGAACAGCAAATCGAACCGTTGAGGCTGCAATATGTCAGAACGAAGATACTTTGTCGCAGTGCAACACGTCAGATGCCGCGATAAGCCGTAAAGCAAGAAGAGATCGGCGCGGTGACGAAGTTGAAATGAACCTATAGTGTTCCGTCATGAGCGAAGTCAGCACCGAAACCCGGACCGAGAAAAAGTTCGATCCTGAAGCCTTCGCGATGAACCTCGCGCGGGCCATGGAGAGCACGGGCCAGGCGCTCGCAGCCTATCTCAAGCCGCGCGAACAAGGCGACCTCAAGGACAAGCCGCCCACCGAACTTGGCGAGGTGATCAAGACTTTTACTACCGTCGCGGAATATTGGCTGTCGGACAAAGATCGCGCGGCAGAATTGCAGATGAAGATGGGCAAGGCCTATCTTGATCTGTGGGGCACAGCGATGCGCCGCCTCGCCGGCGAATGGGCGGCGCCGGCGATCGAGCCTTCTCCGCGCGACAAACGCTTCAAGGACCCGGAGTGGAAGTCGAACCAGTTTTTTGACTTCGTGATGCAGCTGTATCTCTTGACGACGCAGTGGGCACACGACCTCGTCCAAAATGCCGAGGGCGTCGATCCGCACACCCGCAAGAAGGCCGAGTTCTACGTTCAGCAGATCACCAACGCGATCGCACCGTCGAATTTCGTGCTCACCAATCCGGAAGTATTGCGCGAAACGCTGGCGTCCAGCGGCGACAACCTCGTTCGCGGCATGAAGATGCTGGCGGAAGACGTCGAGGCCGGACACGGCACGCTGCGCATCCGCCAGTCCGACCCTGCCAATCTCGCCGTCGGCGTCAACTTGGCGACGACGCCGGGCAAGGTGATCTTCCAGAACGAATTGATGCAGCTGATCCAGTACACGCCGTCGACGGAAACCGTGCTGCGCACGCCGCTTCTGATCGTGCCGCCATGGATCAACAAGTTCTACATCCTCGACCTCAAGCCGGAAAAATCCTTCATCAAGTGGTGTGTCGATCAGGGCATCACGGTGTTCATGATTTCCTGGGTCAATCCGGACAGGGAACTCGGCAAGAAAACCTTCGAAGACTACATGAAGGAAGGTCCGCTCACGGCGATGGACGTCATCGAACGCGTCACAGGCGAGATGAAGGTGCACACCGCGGGCTATTGCGTCGGCGGCACCCTGCTCGCCTCGACGCTGGCGTGGCTTGCGGAAAAGCGCCGCGTGCGCGTCAACTCCGCGACCTTGTTTGCGGCGCAGGTCGATTTCACCCACGCCGGCGATCTCCTGGTGTTCGTCGACGAAGACCAGATCTCGGCGCTCGAGCGCGACATGCAGCAGTCCGGCGTGCTCGAAGGCAGCAGGATGGCGATGGCGTTCAACATGCTGCGCTCGAACGACCTGATCTGGTCCTATGTCGTCAGCAATTATCTCAAGGGACAACCGCCCTCGGCGTTCGACCTGTTGCACTGGAACTCGGACGCGACGCGGATGCCGGCGGCCAACCACTCCTATTACCTGCGCAACTGCTATCTGGAGAACCGGCTGTCCACCGGCAGCATGGTGCTGGACAACGCGCTGCTCGATCTGACCAAAGTGAAGGTGCCGATCTACAATCTGGCGACGCGCGAGGATCACATCGCGCCGGCGGATTCGGTACTTTATGGCTCGCAGTTCTTCGGCGGCCCGGTGAAATTCGTGCTGTCCGGTTCCGGGCATATTGCCGGCGTGGTCAACCCGCCCTCGGCAGGCAAATACCAGTTCTGGACCAACAACGACATCAAGGACATCACGCTTAGTGACTGGCTCAAGGGCGCGCAGGAGCATACGGGATCGTGGTGGCCGGACTGGCGCGAATGGCTTGAGGGGATCGACGCCGAGAAAGTTCCGGCGCGCGCGGTCGGTACCGGCGAATTGCCGCCGATCGAGGACGCGCCCGGCAGCTATGTGCGGGTCCGCGCATAGCGTCGGCATGCGCGCTTGGCTATAACCGGTCGTCCCGCGAGGACGAGATTCGGCATTGAGTAAGGGGAAACCGATGACGCGTGAATTGTTCTGGCTGACGCTGACGGTCATTTTAACGGGGCTGCTGTGGATCCCGTACATCCTCAATCGTTCTCAGATACGCGGCCTCAGCGGCGCGATGGCCAATCCGTCGCGCAACGACAAGCCGCACGCGGAATGGGCCAATCGCCTGATGTTCGCGCACGACAACGCGGTCGAGAATCTCGTCATCTTCGCACCGCTGGTGCTGATCCTGGCTGAGATCGATTATTCGACCAAGTGGACCGTCTATGCCTGCGCGGTGTATTTCTGGGCCCGCGTCGCCCATCTGATCGTCTACACGCTGGGCCTGCCGGTGTTCCGCACGCTGGCCTTCACCGTCGGCTTCCTGGCGCAGGCCGTGCTGGCGCTGGCGATTTTCAAGGTGGTGTGATTTTGCCTTCTTGACCTCTCCCGCTTGCGGTCCGCACGCGGGAGAGGGAGCAGGGCAGCATCCGGCGCCGCTCACGACAACAACGCGATCTGCTCCAGCCTCACGCCTCGGCAAGGCCCAACATCAGCCGCATGTTCTGCACCGCCGCACCCGAGGCGCCCTTGCCCAAATTGTCGAGGCGCGCGACCAGAAGCGCCTGACGGTGTTTCTCGCTCGCAAAGACATAGAGCTCGAGCAGATTGGTCTCGTTGAGCGCCTCCGGCTCGAGCCGGCCGCTCTTGGCGTCCGCGTCGTCGAGCGGCATGACCGAGACGTATCTGCTCCCGGCGTAACGCTTCGCCAGCGCGGCGTGGAGGTCAGCACCATCGGGCTTGCGCGGAAGCGTGTCGAGATGGAACGGCACCGACACCAGCATGCCCTGCCGGTAGTTGCCGACCGACGGCACGAAGATTGGCCGCCGCGCAAGATTGGCGTAAAGCTGCGTCTCCGGCACGTGCTTGTGTTCGAAGCCGAGGCCATAGAGCTCGAAGGCGGGCGCCGTGCCGTCTTCGAAGCTTGCGATCATGGACTTGCCACCGCCCGAATAGCCGCTGACCGCATTGATGGTGATGGGGTAGTCCGCCGGCACAAGCCCGGCATCGACGAGCGGCCGGAGCAGCGCTATCGCGCCTGTCGGATAGCAGCCCGGATTTGAGACTTTCCGCGCGTTGCGGATCTTGTCCGCCTGATCGGCTGCGAGTTCCGCAAAGCCGTAGGTCCAGTCATCAGCGACCCGAAACGCCGTCGATGCATCCAGGATCTTGGGAGCGGCAGCCCCCATGCTGTCGATCAGCGCGACGGTCTCTTTCGCGGCATCATCCGGCAGGCAGAGGATGACGAGGTCCACTTCCTCCATCAGCGCGCGCTTTGCAAAGGCATCTTTGCGCTTTTCCTCAGCGATGCTTTTCACCGTGACGTCGTTCTGCCGGCCAAGGCGCTCGCGAATGCCGAGGCCCGTCGTTCCCGACGCGCCATCGACGAATACGGCGGGCCTCGCGGAGGCGCCGGTGGTCAGGGCTTGGCCTTTCGGCCGCTGTGCGTCGGAGAGGGTCATGGCGCGTTCCTTCCATCCGCGGATACACTGACAGGAATTGCTGACTTGTAGTCCAACTGCGGCCGCAGCGCGACCATCTGTTCTCCGATCGCCTGTGCGGCTGCATCGCGCTGTTGCGTCAGCGCCGAGGCAATCGCGACATGATCTGCGTCGGATTTGTGCTGGCTAAGCTTGAAACTGCCTTCGACGTCCTCAACGGTCATCACCAGCCCCACGATCGCTTTCCGCAATGCGTCGAGCCGCCCGGCCGTCATCTTCGACGACGTCCACGGCGGCTTCGGCGCCAGCCAGCTCTCGAATTTTGCGCTGAGTGTATCGACCTGCAGCGCGAGCTCGCCGTCGGACTGCTTGCGCACCGGGCCGGTCAGATGCACGGCTTGATAGAGCCAGGTCGGGACCTGATCCGGCGAAACGTACCAATCGGGAGAAACATAGGCATCCGCGCCGCTCACCGCCATCAGCCAGGATGACTTCCCATCGGCAAGGTTTGCCAGCGCATTGCCGCGCGCGACGTGAAACGCAAGCTGCGGCGTGCCATCATCGGCATAGGTGAGGTAAAACGGCAGCAAGGAAGCAACCGGCTTGCGGCCATCACAGGCGCAGACCGTACCAAAACCGCGCGCGTCCGCGAACGCAAGGCTCGCGGCTCGATCGGGCTTGAAGAGTGGTGGGGCATACATGGCTTGCTCCTGCTTGGTTAAGGGAGCCGCCAGGATCAGATCGCGCTGTTTTGTAAGGAAGTGCCGCGGACCGGATCCGGCGGCAGGGGCTGAAATCTTAAACGCAGATATCCGCCCATACCGCGATAATGCGGCGGCGAGCGATAGAAATGGTCATAACACTGGTCATGGGCGCGGCTATAAGGCCGCGCCCGGCTTTCGTCAAGATGTTCAGTGTCAGTCCGGGATGGTCCGCAGGACCAGACAAGATCGGGGAATCCTTGGATTCCGGGTTCACGCGAAGACGCGTGCCCCGGAATGACCGATGGTTAGATCGTCGGATTCCACGGCGCCGGAATCACGCGGTAGCCGCTGCCGTCCTTCTCGATATTGCCGAGCCCGGGGAACGGATAGTGGAAGCCCTGCACCTGCAGCTTCTCGGCCGCCACCATGTCGTAGACCCGGCGGCGGGTTTTCTCCGCCATGTCGCCGTCCTGGTCGAAGAACGCATGCCAGCCCGGATTGGTCGCAAACGGATTGGGATTGTTGGTCACGTCCGACTGGATGAAGACCTTGCCCGAGCCCGATGACAGCACATAGGAGGTGTGGCCGGGTGTGTGACCGGCGGTCTCGACCGCGAGCATGCCGGGCGCTACTTCCTTGCCCCATTCATAGGGCGTGACCTTCTTCTTCAGGGCGGCCTCGAAGATGTTGCGGTTGTTCTTGAACAGGCCCTGCATGCGGCCGGCGGGCGCCCGGCTCATCTCGCCGTCGTCCATCCAGAACTTCCATTCGGTAGCGGGCACCAGCACTTCGGCGTTGGGAAACGCCGGCGCGCCGTCGGCCGTCAGCAGACCGTTCACATGGTCGCCGTGGAAGTGCGAGATCACCACCATGTCGACCGCGTTGGGATCGAAGCCGGCCGCGGCCATGTTGTCGGCGAAAAGCCCATTAAAGCCTTTGCTGTTGGTTTTGGCCAACGGGCCATTGCCGGTGTCGAGCACCACGAGCTTGCCGCCGGTATTGATCACCAGCGGCGCGAAGTAGATCGTCATCATGTCGCGCGGCATGAAGGCTTTTTCGAGCGCGGCGTTGACCTCGTCCTTCCTGGCGTTGGTGATGAAGGAATCCTCAAGTTTGAAAACATTCTTGCCGTCGGACACCACCGTGACCTGGATGTCGCCGACCTTGTAGCGATAGAAACTCGGTGCCTGCTTGTCCGCCACTGGAGCGGCGGCCCTCGCCGGCATGGACGGCAGAAGCGGTGCCGTCGCGAGCGCGGCGGCTCCGACGAGTGCGTGACGTCGTGTTAATTCCATGGTGCTGTCCTCCCAGCTAGACGGATAATTTCGGTGCGGATTTTCCCGCTTTTTTGGCCTTTGATCGCAGCCACTTTTACCAGCGTTTTAGCCGCAAAGCGTTCACGGCGATGCCGTTGCAACGCAGGGTATTTGAGGGGCTAACCCCGCTGCACGTGGCTTATTCCGGGATGACAGGTTCAGACCACGCCAAACCCAACCTCGGATCAGGGCGATCATGTCGCCGAACAGCAGCAAGACCGCTGACCAGCCCTTGGCGCAAAGACGGTGCAGTTTGCGACGGCTATCACAGCCGGCTGGACAATCCGATGTGGCGGAATAGGACGCCCCAAAAGGAATTTCCTCCGGTCAGCCCTTGCAGACGGGCGCGGGCTTGCGGCTCGCCGGCTTGCGCGGCCTTGCTGTACCACTCGATCGCCTGCTGCGTATCCTTGGGAACGCCGGTGCCGCTCTCGTAGGCCCAGCCCAGATTATATTGAGCCCTGCTTTCGTTCCGATCGGCGGCGTTGCGAAGCCAGAAAATCCCCTTCGTGTAGTCCAGCGGCACGCCCCGGCCGTTGACGTAAAGCAATCCGAGGCTCATCTGCGCCCAGGCAAAGCCTTGGTCGGCCGCCTTCGTATACCATTGGGCCGCGAGCTTTTCGTCGCGCGCGACGCCCAGCCCCGCATCGTACAGGTAGCCCAGGTGCGCCTGGCTGTAGGCATCCCCCTGCTCTACCGCCATCATGAACCAGCGCATGGCCTCGCGATAATCGCGCTCAATGCCGCGGCCGCTCTCGTACATGCTGCCCACATACGATTGGGCCTTGGCGCTCCCGCCCTCGGCGAACGGCTTGAGCAGCGCCATCGCGAGCTTATAGTTTCTGGCCAGAAACGCATTTACGCCTTCGTCAAAGTCAGCGTTGACGTCCCTGACATTGGGCGGCGATTTCTGCGTCAGGCCGATCGGCCCGTATTTGAATTCGCTGAACTTGTCCAAGCCTGTCTTGATCGCAGCGGCGAATTCCGCGGGGCAGACCGCAGTATCGAGGCTCAGCCGGAAAAGAGCGCTGGAACGCACCGTCCGGCCATCCAGCACAGCCGTGCCGCTCACTTCGACGCGTCCGCGCGCGGCTCCATATGCCGTCGCGCCGTTGAAGCTCGTTGTGTAGGTGATCGGCGCCGGCTTTTCGTAGAAATTGATCCCCTCGGGCAGGGTGAGCGAGCTGGTCTCCCGGTATTCCAGCGAACGGCAAGGGAAAGGCCGGTCGGTTGCACCGCCAGTACTTAACAGCAGCAGCGAAGGCCGAAGGTCGGTCAGGGGCAGCATCCTGATGCGCTCCGGTCCGTCGAGGCCAACAGGCTTGCTGATCTGAAATGTGGCGGTGATGGCGTAACTGTCGGACAGCTCACGCGGGTTCGGGAAGCTGTAGTCGCCGGTACCGCGCAGCCCCGCTTGCTCGATCAGCTTTTTGGCAGTGTTCTGCCGGTCCACCGCTTCCAGGCCTTGCGCGATCGAGCGGCCTATCAGCGCACCCATCCCGCTGCCGGACAAGATCGAGCGAGCCTGACGCGTGCCATCGCCAAGAAGCGTGTATTCGGTATCCGCCGCCAACGCGAAGTGCTCCGGGGTCGCCACCGGAATGCGGGCGAGTGTGCCTTTGTCGATATTGAGCGTCGGCTTGCCGCCGAGGCTCGGCGGCAACGAGCCGAAGGCCAGCAACGATGCTGTCGGGTCGAGATAGTGATCGAGCTGCGGGACATAGACGATCGCATGGTCGAAATTTGGGGTCGCGACTTCCGTGAGCGTGTATTGCGCGCCGGCATTCACTGCGAGCAGATTGGCTTCTATCCCTTGCGCGGCCAGCAGGGCTTTGAGGATCGTCGCGTGCGCCTTGCAGTCGCCATAGCGCGAAGCGAACACCGCCGATGCCGGCTGCGAAGTCCAGCCGCCGTCCTCGAATCCGATGCCGACGTAGCGGATATTTCGTGCCACCCAGTTGTGGATTCGCTCGACCTTGAGGCGTGTATCGGCGGCATCACCGGCAATCTCCGTCGAGAGCTTCCTCAACGTCTCGTCAGGTTGGGCCATGGGAGCGTTACGGGCATTCAGCATGGCCGCGAAAGCGGCATAATCGGCGAAGGTGCTGACCTCGAAACGTCTGGCGTCGTCGAACGAGTCGGCATCGATCTGGCGTGGCTTCGGCGTCTCCTGGGCGAAGCGCACATGGTGAACGATCCGGTTTCCCGATTTCTCTTCGCTGTGCTCGACGTTCCGCAGCGCCACATGCAGCGGCTTGGAGGCCGGCCCGTCGAGCGTAAGTTCGATCACCTCGGGGGGCTGGTCTGCCGGCTGCCTCCAATAGTGCGCAAACTCACCGGCAAACTCGGCTCTCTTCGCTTTGTAGATCAGCCGGCCCTTTACCTTGTCGCCAGGGGCGACATGTGAATAGGCGATGATCCTGTGCCGTAGCTCGTCGAAATAGGGCGAGGAGTTATCCGCCGTTGCCGGCTGGTCGCGCATGGCGCGTTCATCGACGGCGATCACGCTGCCGTCCGCCTTCAGGGTGGCAAGGTCGCTCGAAGACAATTCGTTGAAGTAGCTGTTATATGGAAAGGTCTGTTGCGAGATGGCCTCGGCACCCTTCTCGTCGAGCGCCTGGATTTCGAAGTCGAAAACAGTCGTGCTCAAGCCCTGTTCGTCGAAAGTGACGCTGTAGCGGCTGACCGTTCGCCGCCAGCCTGGATCGACCCAGACGGAACCCTGATGCGCGCCTGTCGTGTCCGCGGCGTCGGCCGCAACAAAGCTCGAGCAGAGCAGCAACAACAAAGCCGGATAGATACGTGCAATCATGATGCTGAAAGCCCTGCCGGTGACCGTTACATCGGCTGCTTGGCTAGCATCAGGAAATTACTGCCACTTCCGTTAGATAGAAAAAATTTTATCTACTCTCAAAAGGTGCAGGGGAACTGGCCGGGATTGGCCTTTGCTGCGCGGCTTATTCGCGCGGTCTGATGCCCGACCTAGACCACCCGCCACAGCCATTCCAGGATTTGCCCTATCACGTCGCCGAACAGCAGCAAGGCCGCGGACCAGACCAGCGCAGAAACGAAATTGGCGACCTGAAATTGCCAGTACGGCATTTCGAAAATGCCGGCGGCAAGCGGCACCGAGGCGCGAAGCGGGCCGAAAAACCGCCCGATGAAAATGCTCGGCACGCCCCACTTTTTCACGAAGACCTCGCCACGTGGCAGGAGTTCCGGATAGCGAGACAGCGGCCAGATCTGCGCGACCTGCTCCTTGTACTTGAAGCCGAACCAGTAGGAGACCCAGTCGCCCAGCGCGGCCCCGATCCCGCCGGCAATCCAGACCGGCCAGAAACTGATGCCGCTGGCGCCGATCAGCGCGCCGATCGCAACCAGCGCTCCCCAGGCCGGGATCAGCAGCGATATGAAGGCGAG
>WNFW01002760.1_pt1 | contig 17889 bp, 15 predicted proteins | sample 5400131 | NCBI WGS metagenome assembly WNFW01 (sample SAMN13153362, study PRJNA577476) | soil metagenome | isolation source: 20 cm soil or saprolite under grassland replicate 1 | place: USA:California | collected 2016-06-15 | reverse complement strand
CTAGCGAAAAACCAACGAGCAAGACGACGAGGAAGTCAAGAAACCAACGGGGACCGAAAGCTAACATTCCGAAGATGAACCACTTGAAATACTCATCGTCACCCCACGCAGGCCGGGGAATGAAGAGCCAGGCAAAGGCTACAAGAGCCATCGTCCAGAGCACCAGAATCCACAGGCGTCGTCTCTTACCAGTCATAAACGGCGAAGCCTTTCCGGGAGAGCAAGTCTACCTTAATGACCAAGAGCCCAGGCTGCGTTACCCTTCTTAAAGCGGAGGAGCGTACTAAGGATTTGTTTTTGCTGCCTGCCGGGCCGCCGTTCTTGGTGGAGAGGAGAAGGATCTCGGTTTCATGAGGGCTTCGGCGAGGACGTGGCCGTCGCGGGAGGAGAGGATGATGCCGCAGAGGGCGGCGAAGGTGGGCGCGATGTCGGCGGGCGTGACGGGTTCGAAGTATTGGCCGGGCTGGATACCGAAGCCCATCAGCAGGACGGGGACATGCTGATCATAGTTGTAGGGGACGCCGTGGCCGGTGCCGTAGGAGCGCTGCATTCCGGTGGGAGTCCCATCGAGGAGCCAGTAGGGCTTTGGCAGAATAAATAGGTCGCCGCTGCGGCCGGGGAAATAGCTGTACGCGAAAGCGCGGTGCATGGGACTTTGCGTAGCGAGGCGGTCGCGCAATTCTTCGGCGCGATAGACCGCGGCCACACCGGGCTGCTCCAGCACGGCATTCAGAACGGCCTGCATTGCGGCCGGATCGTGCTGCAACTTGTCATAGACGTTGGGCGCAAAATAAACGTCGCTGCCGCTGACGCTCGCGACGGCAGGCTTTCGATACCTGAAAGCTTCGAGGGCCTTTTCGATGCGTTCCTGCAGCTCCGGCAAATGCAAGCGGCCGGCGTCGGCGCCGGTTCTTTGCATGTCTTCGGGAACGGGGACGACGCCGTGGTCGGCGGTCAGCGCGACGACGTAGTTTCCACGGCCGACCTTCGCATCCAGATGCGCGAAAAGATTGCCGAGATCCTTATCCAACCGCACAAGAATGTCCTGGATTTCGCGACTGCGCGGGCCAAACTCGTGGCCGACATAATCCACCGTCGAATAGCTAACGGCGAGAAAATCCGTTCCGGCGGCTTTGCCAAGATTTAGCGCGTCCACGGTTTTCTCAGCGAGTTCCGTCAGAGCCGTGTCGGCATAGGGGCTCGAGGCCCATTGATTGTAAAAATCGGGGTCTGGTTCGCCGACGCCCGACTTCCCGCGCAGCGCGTGAGGAAAGGTGAGATCCCAGCCGACGGGAGGAACGGCGCCGAGAGCTTTTTCACTGTACCAATAGGCGGTTTCCGGGAGGGACAGCGCCCAGGTCTTGCCGAAGTCTGCTTTCGCCGGATGCGACTTGGCTTGCTGCTCGATGAAAGGCAGCGTGCCGTAGGGGCTCGAGGTGACCCAGGCGCCGCCGTCGAACCAAGTGGCGGCATCGGCTTTGTGTCCGGCCATAGTAATAGCCGCGCGCGCCTTCAGGGAAAACGTCACGATGCGCGTTGCGCCGCTGGTCTGAAATTTCAATTCTTCGGCGAACGAGGGCACGGCCATCCGCCAGGCGGTGTCCGCGCCTGGTGGAGTGGCGCCGGCATAGCCGATGTTCTTTACGCTGGGATCCGGGTCGGCCGTGCACGTCACCATCTTTTGATCCTTGCGATCCCACCAGGCATTGGCGACCATGCCGTGGGTGGCGGGAAATGCGCCGGTTGAAATTGTTGCGTGGCCGACGCAGGTTTCCGTGGCCGCGTAGGGATAGGCCGCGTCGCGGAACCACGCGCCTTCCTCGACCAGGCGCTTGAGGCCGCCGCTCCACTGACCGAGGAATTTGTCCACGTAGTCGCCGCGCATCTGGTCGACGACCAGCAGCACGACCAGCTTGGGCCTGGCGGGCGATTGCGACGCCTGGGGGGCGGTCGCGCGAGGCCGCGGGGCCTGGGCTGCGGTGCGCGGAACAATACCGCCAGCGAGAAAAAATACCGCCGCCGTCATCCCGCGCTGCGAAAGAATGCGCTTCCCCAAGAATCTGCTCGGAACCATAGCCAAGGCCGCCTCCCCCATCCGCCAGAAGAGTCTACTACGAGCGGGTTGCGGTTCGATGACCGCGGACTGGATTGACCGCGGCGCGGTCAGGAATGATAGGATTACCCGACCATGCGCATCGTCGAAAAGAGCCAATTGATGTCGGCGCCAGAGATCGACCGCACGTTGCAGCGATTGGCGCATGAAATCGTCGAGAAAAGCGGCGGAACCAAAAACCTGGCGCTGATCGGGATCGTCCGGCGCGGAGTGCCGCTGGCGCAGCGGATTGCGCAGGCCATGCGCGGGATTGACGGCGTGGAAGTGCCCGTGGGCGTGCTGGACATTACGCTGTATCGAGATGACCTTTCGAAAGTGGCGCCGCAGGCGGTCTTGCGCTCTTCAAACATTCCGTTTGGCGTTGATAACATGAACCTGGTGTTGGTCGATGACGTCCTGTACACCGGCCGGACGATTCGCGCGGCCATGAACGGGCTGTTTGACCTGGGCCGTCCGAAGCGCGTGTCGCTTTGCGTGCTCATCGAGCGCGGGCACCGCGAAATGCCGATCGAGGCGCAGTATATTGGCCGCAACGTTCAGACCAGCGACACGGAAATCATTGAAGTGCGCCTGCGCGAGATCGACAAGGAAGAGCGCGTCGTGCTGGTCGATCGGGTGGAGTAGTCATGGGCTTTGGCGTTCGAATGACCCCGTTACGTTCAGAGAAGGGACATTGACTCACCGCTTCCGCGATTTGCTGGCCCTCGAACCGCTCACCGCGGACGAACTCGGCTTTCTTCTCGATCAAAGCAAGCCTTTTCAGGAAATTCAGAAGCATCCGTTGAAAAAACTCGCGACCCTGCGCGGCAAGACGGTGGCGCTGGCGTTCTTCGAAACCTCCACGCGGACGCGCATCAGCTTTGGGACGGCCGCATCGCGCCTCGGCGCGGACACCATGAACTTGCAGGCAGAGGCTTCCAGCCTGAAGAAGGGGGAGACGCTTCTCGACACCGTTTTCAATCTCAACGCCATGAAGCCGGATTGCCTGGTCATGCGTCATGCGGCCTCCGGCGCGCCGCATTATGTGGCGCGGCATCTGGACATTCCGGTGGTGAACGCGGGCGACGGCACGCACGAGCATCCTTCGCAGGGCTTGCTGGATGCGCTGACGATTCGCGACCGGCTGGGGACGATCAAGAATTTAAGTGTGACGATACTGGGCGACATCCTGCACAGCCGCGTGGCGCGTTCGAACATTCATCTGCTCGGAAAATTCGGCTGCCGCTTCACGCTGTGCGGACCGGCGATGTGGGTTCCGCGAGAATTGGAGAAAATCGCACCGGGCACAGCGATTCGCTGCGTCTACCGGATTGAAGAGGCGCTGGAAGGCGCGGACGTAATCATGATGCTGCGCGTGCAGACGGAGCGGCTAGATGATCCGCCGCTTTCCGCCGACGATTACATTCTGTTGTACCAGCTGAATGCGGAGAGGCTGCGCCGGGCGAGCCGGGACGCCATCGTTCTGCATCCTGGCCCCATCAACCGCGGCATCGAGATCACTCCGGAAGTTGCCGATGGGCCGCGGTCGTGTGTGCTCGAGCAGGTCACCAACGGGGTGGCGGTTCGAATGGCCATACTTTATCTGCTCGTGAGCGGCGCTACGGAGACTGACACTCATCCCGCGCTCGAAGTAAAACCCAAGGAATCCGCCAATGCTTCTGATTAAGAACGGGCGCGTGGTCGACCCGGCATCGAAGAGGGACGCAGCTCTCGACGTTCTGCTGGACGGAGAAAAGATAAAGGAGGTTGGGGCGGCTGGGAAAATCTCCGCACCGCCAGACGCGGAAGTTTTCGATGCCAGCGGGCTGATCGTCGCTCCCGGTTTTATCGATATCCACGTTCACCTGCGCGAGCCGGGACAGGAATCTTCCGAAACCATCGAAACAGGGACGCGCGCGGCGGCGCGCGGCGGGTTCACAGCGGTTTGCTGCATGCCAAATACCAAGCCCGTGAACGACAATGCTTCCGTTACGCGCTTCATCCTCGATCGAGCGAAGGTTGCGGGCGGCGTTCGCGTGTGGCCTATTGGCGCGGCATCGGTGGGGAGCAAAGGTGAGGCCATTGCCGAAATCGCGGCCATGAAAGCGGCGGGGATCGTCGCCGTTTCGGACGATGGGAAACCGATTGCCACGGCAAAGCTGGCGCGGCAGGTGATGGATTATTGCCGGTCGCTCGATCTTCCCGTGATCGAACATGCCGAAGATGTGTCGCTGGCTGCGGGCGCGGTGATGCGCGAGGGCGTCACTTCAACTCGTCTTGGTTTGCGCGGGATGCCGGCGGCGGCGGAATCGGTTTGTGTGGCGCGCGACGTGCAGCTCGCCGAGCTCAGCGGCGCGCGTCTGCACATCGCGCATCTTTCCGCGAAAGCATCGCTCGAACAGGTTCGGTGGGCCAAATCACGCGGGCTGCGCGTCACATGCGAAATCACGCCGCATCATTTCACGCTGATCGACGAAGACGTGCGCTACGATTCGCGGTTCAAGATGAATCCGCCGCTGGCAGCGCGGGAGGACCGCGAAGCGCTGCTCGCAGGACTCGCCGACGGCACCGTGGATGCCATCGCCACCGACCACGCGCCACACGAGCCGGCGATAAAAGATGTGGAGTTCGATCGCGCGCCCTTCGGGATTCTTGGTTTCGAAACGGCTCTTGCGCTGGCACTCGAACAATTGGTCCACTCCGGCCGCCTGTCACTTATGAGAATGGTCGAGCTTTTCACTTCTGGTCCCGGGCGGGTTCTCGGCATCGAGAGCAAAATCGCCGCGGGGCAAGCCGCCAACCTCACGATTTTTTCCCTCGATGATTCCTGGACATACAACGTAAAGGAGTCGCCCAGCAAGTCTCGGAACTCGCCGTTTGACGGGCGCACTTTCAAAGGCGCACCCGTCGCCACCATCGTCGCCGGCCGCGTCATCTATAATAGGAAATAAGACGCAGAGACACGAATACCGCAGAGAAATGCATTGCGGAGTACTGACGACGTAGGTCCGTTCCTAGTGGGTGGTGGGTTCGGCGGCGGGGTGCATGCCATGCTGGGGCACTTCGTGTGTTCCACGGGCGAGGGGCTCGATTTTCTGACGATAAAAATGATCGAGGGGTACGCGGCCTTTGCCGATGGCGTAACCTTTTTCGATGGCTTTGGTGACGTAGGCTTTCGCGAGAGTGGCGGCTTCGAAAAGAGAGCGCCCGGCGGCAAGCTGTGCGGCAATGGCAGAGGCAAAAGTGCATCCGGTACCGTGGGTGTTCTCGGTCTTCACACGATCGCCGCCGAGTTGAACCATTTCACCGCCATCCAATAGAACGTCCACCGCGCGCTCCATGTGGCCGCCCTTGACGATCACCGAGTGAGCGCCCATCTCGACGAGCTTGCGCGCGGCCGCTTCCATGTCCGCGACGTCTTTGATGGTCAGCCCGGTTAGAACTTCGGCTTCCGGCACATTCGGGGTGATAATGCTGGCGCGCTTCAGCAGCTCCGTGGCCACAAATTTGATTCCACCGGCATCGAGGAGCTCCGCCCCGCTTGAGGACTTCATCACGGGGTCATGCACGACGTGCGCAAATTTGTGAGCGTCGAGGAATTCCGCCACCACAACGGCGTTGCCGCGGTTGCCGAGCATCCCGATTTTCACGGCGGCGATCTCGCAATCCTTCGCCAGCACTTCAAGCTGCTCGCGCAACTCCGCGCTCGGCGTGTTGTGGACGATGGATCGAAACCCGCGATGGTCAGCAAGATGGGCGGCGCCGAATGATTATGTCCGTTCGTGCTCATCTTCGTCTCTTACTCGAAGAATGAAAATGGCCGGTCGCGTCAGAAAAACGCACCGGCAACTGCGAATGTACGCGCGTCAGTAGTTCGACGCAACAGAAAACTTCAGAAAAATTCGGCGTGGCAAGTCTGGCGGAGGGGGCGCAAAGTTCTGTAGGATTCTGGGTCTCTGTGGATACGCTAAGAAAAATCCCCCCAACGTGCAGAATGCTGCTCCCCGCATGTTGCGCCCAGTGTCAGAGGGGAGAAGAAAACCAATCCCGAAAACAGGCTGAGGCAACCGTCCGCCAGAAACAGAACCAATAGAACGCACCGGTGTCATCCGAAAACGACGGCGGTATGCTCTCTGTGAAATGTTGTAGAAAAAAATCCCTAGCAGAACGAGAAAGACCGGGGAAACAGCAAACGCAATCAAACTCAGTACTGTCACTCCAATCGGCCTGCCTCGAGAGCCGATTGGCATGCTTCTGCCTAGCAATCACCTATCAGGGGAAGAGGCCACGCACGAGCGTGGCTTCCGAGACGCGGCTGACGGCGAGGATCATGGCACCGGCGCGAGGCGGAACGTGATGCTTGCGCATGGTGTCCACCATTTCGCGAAAGGCGCGCACCATGATCTTCTGCAGGCGCGCGTTCACTTCCTCGACGTCCCACATAAGCCCTTCCTGGTTCTGCACCCATTCGAAGTAGCTGACGGTGACGCCGCCGGCGTTGGCGAGAATATCCGGCAGCACGATGACGCCGCGGCGCGCGAGGATTTCATCGGCGTGCGGCGTGGTGGGGCCGTTGGCGGCTTCCGCGACGATGCGGGCCTTCACGGCCTCGGCATTGTGGAGGGTGATGACATTTTCGAGCGCCGCAGGTACCAGGATGTCGCACTTCATGGTTAGCAGGTCGTCGTTGGTGATGCGCGATGCGCCGGGCATGCCGACCACGGTGCCGGAACGCTCCTTGTAGCGAATCGCTTTCATGGGATCGATGCCGCGCGAATTCGTTACGCCTCCGCGCGTATCGCTGAGCGCGACGATTTTTGCTTTCTTTTCGGCGAAGAGGCGTGCTGCGGTTGCGCCGGCATTGCCAAATCCCTGAATGGCGACGGTCGCGCCGCGAAGTGAAATCTTCTTGAGCTTGCAGGCTTCTTCGACCACATAAAGCAGCCCGCGCGCGGTGGCTTCGCCGCGTCCCTCGGAACCGCCGATGGAGATGGGTTTGCCGGTGACCACACCGTGCGCGGAATGGCCGATGGTCATGGCGTAGGTGTCCATAATCCAGGCCATGATCTGTGCGTCGGTGTAGACATCCGGCGCGGGAATGTCCATGGACGGTCCAATGATCGGCAGAATCTCGCTGGCGTAACGGCGTGTCATGCGCTCGAGCTCGCTCTTGGACATGCGCTTAGGATCGCAGATGACACCGCCCTTGGCGCCTCCAAACGGCACGTTGACGGTGGCGGTCTTCCAGGTCATCCAAGCCGCCAGCGCCTTCACTTCATCGAGCGTAACGTTGGGGTGATAGCGGATGCCCCCCTTACCAGGGCCGCGCGAAACGTTGTGCTGCACACGGTAGCCGGTGAACACCTTCACCTGGCCGTTGTCCATCTTCGTCGGCAGGGAAACTTCCAGAATGCGCTTGGGCGTTCGCAAAATCTGCCGCAGGCCGGGATCGAGCTTCAGGAATTCGGCCGCCATGTCGAACTGAATCTGCGCGATGCGGAAGGGATTCAAGTCTTCGCGTGGAGCGATGCGGGGCACCATGGGAGGTGCGCCAATCTGTCTTGTCGGGGCTGTTGGCTTTGCGACCGTGGCCATCGGCGTCGGTCCTTTCGTCTACTCGATTTGTCTGAGAAATTCTGTTTTCACTGGGCCCAAGTTCAAAATTCGTTTTAGAGAAATTCTGTTTATCCGTTTGCCGCAGACTTCCTGGTGTTGACGGCGTACGCATCGCGGCAGGCGGGGGAGCAGAAGTGGAAAAGCTGGCCCCCTTCCCGCAACGGAATGGAAAGCGTTTCGTCCACGTGCATGCCGCATACCGGATCGCGCACCAGCCGGCGTGCCGCGGCCGGAGCTGGAATCCCGGAAGAGGCATCCGCGGTTCGCGGCGCGGGAATGTTCTGATCTCGAAACATGCCGCCCACGATGCGACTTAGGAGCCTAAAGCCCCACGAGACGACGAGCAGCCAGAACAGAAATCTCACGATGCGCGCAAGGAAGTTCATCTTAATGATTGTGTACTAAACGGCCCCTTGTGCCTAATAACCTCTCTAGAGCCTCTGAGGCGAGTGTATGCAAGGCGAAAAGGGCCCGTCAAACGAAAAGGTGTGATTTCAAGGGTTTGCGAGGAGAATTGTGTCATACCTTTTTGGGAAAAAGAGGCTCAAATACAAGCTAAACCATTTATTAACAATAGATTACAAGCGATTTGCGCCAGTTACAGCTCGGATTGACTCCCAAGCGCAAGTTCGCGCGCTCGCGGCATGGCAAGCCGTTAGAGGGCTGTCGGAATGCGGTCAATTCCCATGTAGGAGTGCAAGACTTCAGGGATCAGGATCGAACCATCCGCCTGCTGATAATTCTCGACGACCGCGATCCAGGTGCGGCCGACGGCGAGGCCGGAGCCGTTCAAGGTGTGAACGAAATCACTCTTGCCGCCGCCCTTGGGCTTGTAGCGTATGCCGGCACGGCGCGCTTGAAAGGCTTCGCAGTTCGAGCAGGAAGAGATTTCGCGAAATTCATTGCTCGAGGGAAGCCAGACTTCGAGGTCGTAGGTTTTCGAGGAGGCAAAACCCATTTCACCGGTGCAGAGCAGAATGGTGCGATAGTGCAGGCCGAGTTTCTGGAGAATCGTTTCGGCGTTGCGTACGAGGGCTTCGTGCTCTTCATAGCTTTTTTCCGGATGGGTGAACTTGAAGAGCTCGACCTTCTGGAATTGATGCTGGCGGAGGATGCCGCGGGTGTCTTTTCCAGCGGCGCCGGCTTCGGAGCGGAAGCAGGCAGTCCAGGCGGTGACGTGGATGGGGAGTTTTTCTTCGGGAATGGTTTCGTCACGATAGAGATTGTGAAGTTCTACTTCAGAAGTCGGGGTAAGCCAGAAATCGGTGTTCTCTACTTTGAAGAGATCGGCGGCGAACTTCGGCAACTGGCCCGCGCCGGTGAGTGATGCGGTGTTCACAAGGAAGGGCGGCAGGATTTCCGTGTAGCCGTGCTCGCGGGTGTGGACGTCGAGAAAGAAACTGGCGAGCGCACGCTCGAGGCGAGCTCCCCAGCTCTTGTAAACGGCGAAGCGCGCGCCGGTGATCTTCGTGGCGGCGGGGAGATCGAGGATGCCGGCGCGTTCTCCGACATCCCAGTGCGGCTTGGGTGCGAAATCGAATTTCGGCGGCGCACCCCAGCGGCGGATTTCGGCATTGTCAACCGCGCTCGCGCCGACGGGCACGGAGGAGTGCGGAACATTGGGAATGGTTAGCAGGAGGTCGCGCTGTTTGGCGTCCAATTCGGCGATGCGCTCATCGGATTGCTTGATGCGCTCGGAGACTTGCTTCATTTCGGCGATCAGAGAGTCGGCGTTCTGTTTTTCCTTTTTGAGACGGGCGATTTCTTCGCTGGCCTTGTTGCGCTGCGCTTTGAGCTTCTCGGTCGCAGTGATGAGTTCGCGGCGCTCCTTGTCGAGCTTGCGAAAGGGGTCCAGGTCGAGCGCGGTGCCGCGCTTTTTCGCCATTTCGGCGAAGACATCCAGGTGGTCTCTAAAATAGTTCAGGTCATGCATGGCCCTCGAAGGATACCGTAATCCGCAGGACCCTTGTAGCGCGGGGTTCGAGAGCGGGGTCAGCAGCCTAATATTCTCACGAAGGGCGCGGGACCTCGCTCATCAACTCCATGATATTCCCTTCCGTATCGCGCAATCCCATCATCCACAGATCGTAGGTTGGCATCGGGGCGATCAGACGCGGCGGCGCCACAATGTGCACACGCCTCTCGAGAAGAAGCTGGTGCGCGGCCTTGATATCCTTCACCCGGAAGTAGAGGATGGAGCTCGGATGATCGAGCTCCGGCGTTTCCGCGGCGCCGAGCATCAAGCGCACTCCGCCGCAGTCAAAGAAAGCCAGTTGGCCCGCCGTGAAGAGCAGTGGCAGACCCAGAGCGTCACGGTAAAATGCGGTGGCGCGCTGCAGATCGTGAACGATGATGGAAATCTGGCCGATGTTGGTGATTCCAAGGTTTGCCGTTGTGCCGCTCATTGGTGATTTACCTCCGGGAGCAGAATCGTTAGCATAGCTAACTAAATTGTATGACGGATGTCAAGTCAAAACGTCTTGCGGGTGGGCCAGCTTTCGAGACGGCCGACCGTCTGCACTCGGCGGCTATCCATCTGCTGCGGCGGCTGCGCGTGCGCGACCGCGAAAGCGGGGTGGGTCCGGCACAACTTTCCGCGCTATCCGTACTGGTCCTTGGCGGCGGTCCCCGATCGCTGGGTGAACTCGCCGAGGTTGAGCAAGTCCGCCCCCCCACCATGAGTCGCATCGTCGCAGGCCTCGTGCGTGGGGGTCTGGTGCGCCGGGGAAAGACAGAAGACGGGCGGCGGGTGCGTCTCGAGGCCACCGCCAAAGGGACAAAGATCCTGCAGGAGGGGCGCCGGCGCCGGGTGGAATCGCTGGCAAAAGCAGTCTCGTCATTTTCCGAGAAAGAGCAGCAGCAACTGGGAGAGCTTACGGACCTCCTCCAGCAGGTCATTCGGAATCTTTAGAGTTTTTTTTGCGCATGAGTCCTGAACTGCATTCCAAGCGAACCACATTCTTTGCTGCAGGGCTCGTGTGGGCCAAACGTATCAAATAATGGACGCTCTACAAACGCGAAGAAACGAGTATAAAAAAGTGAAGCAGATGATCGTGGGAACGCGTCTTGACCGGGAGTACTTGCGTACCAGAAAAAGGGAGGTTGGCGGGAGCGGGAAGTACTGGAGAAAATGAACCCAGCGGGCTATCGACGGAAAATCCAGTGAAGAACAAACTACGCATGTAGTCGGAAGTTGTTTGGGCTTTCTGGAGTCATACAACGGTAGTGACCTGTATGCTCCTGAGTGTCGTCCTGCTGCTCGCGAGCGCAGTAGAACGGCCAGAAAAATCAAGCTGACTTCGGATTACTATTCCCTCCATCCCCACGCCCGAGCGGCCGGTGCCCCCACCGGCCGCTCATTTTTTTGGTGCACAGTCCACAGTTGACCGTTCTTAGGCAGAGAGGCGGAAGCTGGGGCCGATAAGGTTCCATCGAAGGCCGGGCGTTTGGTTTGGCACCGTCTGATTTATTCCGGCGTAGGAACCTCGGCCGTCGCAGGCCCACCAGGGGGTAGGCCTTTGGGGAAGTTAGTGTCCTTTCGGCAAGCCTGTGTGGCTGAGTCTGGCGCGTCGGCACTGGCGCCCGGAGGCCATAGCTCCGGTGCGTTTTTCAGCCTGAAGATCGGGCCGCTCGCTTTTTTCTTCCAGGTAGTACCCGGTTGATCGCTTCTATGGAGAACTCTTCCGAATCGTAGTTTCCACCCACCCATTCAAGGAGTTCTTTGTGTCGAGGTTGTTGCGGATTGCGGATCACCTCCAACAAACTATAGAACCCTCCGATGCCCCCGCAATCTTCTGGCGGGCAGGCGCCTGCACCGCGCGTACACAGCGGACAGGTGATGTTGGGGGCTACCGGCAAACACTTTTCGAGGACTATGCCATGCTCCCAACCGTCGCCGAAGTCGTACGCGTAAATGATCTTTGCACCAACGCTAGCCAGTAATTGATTGAGCCGTACGTTACGCTCGTCGATCCCCTCCACCGCACCTCGCTCCGGATCGGCCGGGCCATAGCATTGCCCGCAAAATCGCAACTCGTGCAGGTGCGAGTCGGTCCAGCCCGGTCCAGCCCATGGCCAGTTGCAGCAGGTCGTGCAGACCCGACAGTGTGATAACCGAGGGTACCAGCAGGCGCCGCCAGATGGGCGGCGCCGTCCGCAATAGCGTAATTTTGATCTGAAACATTTTTATTGTTCTCCACAGCAATTCACAATGGCGGGCCGGTCCACTATTGTCATTGGTCGCGAGATTGGTTAGTTTAGTCGCGTTGAGAAAGGAAATGAGAGCAGCTCCAGAGCGGGTATGAAATACAACCAGGAGACCAGACTGCCCCGTCCGTCCGTTCACGGTACGGGTGCCAGCGTGCCAATTCCGCAAGAGGAAGACGTGCGCGCCCTCCTCGCCAAAGGCAAAACGAAACCTGCCGTGGAGCTGGCAAGAGAGATTCACAAGCGCTGCGGTTGGCCAGAAACGGAAGTCTTGCTAGTGGATGCCTATGCGGCGCGCATTCGGTCCCTATTGAAAACTGGGCTGAAGGAAGAAGCTAAAGCGTTGTTCGAACTGGTGCACAAGCGCTACTCCTCGGCAGCGGCAAGGCTTGCGGACGTCGGCGTTCTGGTCAGCGCTTCGAGCGGAAACCTTGAGGAATTGCTGAAGCCCCTTAACGACCCAGCTGTTCTGCCAGAAATACGAAGGGCCATCGCATGCGTCGTCAAGGGTCAGGTGTGCGATCTCTCTGCCCTCGCGCAGTGTAGGTCGCTCACTGCTGACCACCCCCTTCGCACCGCCGCCGCCGCGCTCTTAAGAGCATTTGCCGCGGTTACGGCTGGCCCTGTTGAAGAGTCCGCCCTGGTGTTGCCGGAAGTCTCTCATCGCGGTCCGTTGGCCTCGTGGAAAATCCTCGTGCGTGCCATTGCCTATTTCTACCAGCAAGATGACGCAGCCTGCGAACGGTGCCTGGGGATCATCGATCCCGACTCCGCTCCCGCACGGCTGATTCCGGCCCTGCGGACCATGCTTCATGCGAATACCGACCAGCGCCTGGCTCCCGCTGCGGAGTCCCTTATGGCCTTGGTGTGTGGAAGCAAAGTGTCCCTCCGAAGGGCGCTCCAAGCGCTGGACTTCGCGTTTCAAACGAGGGTCCAAGACAAGATCCTGCCGGAAATCCAGCGCGCCGTGGCTGCCTGCGAGGTTGCCTATCCGCAGCTCTTGGAACGGTTGCGGCAGCACATCTCCGTTCGCGCTTTGGATCTTGACCTGCCCACGCGAAAAGTCCGGGCCGCACTTGGCGGTGCGTCGATCAAGAACGCTTACTTCTGGCGCCTTTATGCGCGGTCGGTCGAGAGTTCCGACGAACCATTCGAACTGCTCATATGCGCCCAATGGGAGCAATTTCGCCGACATGCGGTCGCCGAGGGTTGGTTTGCGGAGAAGGGCCCAGAAGCGGCCGCGCTCTACCTGCATATGGCCGAGCTGTTGGTAGAAGTGCCCGCCGAGACGCTCGAAAGGCAGCGGAGCAAGTTCGCGGCGCGCTTTTCAGGTTTCCAAGACTACTATGAGGATCAGCCTCCGGTCATTCGGGAGGTACAGGCGAAGTACAAAAAAAGTGATCTCTATTTCCTCTCACCAAGCCAGCTCTTCGAGCGCGCGTGCGCCATCGACCCACATCGGGAAGCGTTCGAACGATGGCTGAACTGGGCGAAGCAGGAGTCCGATGGTCGGGTCGCCGACGACGTGGCCGAGCGTTGGCACCGAGCGCTGCCGCTTCACGGCCAGCCCCTGCTGTACCTGATGGAGTCGGCGGAAAAGAGAGGGGCGCTCAACAGGGCGAGGGCCTTTCTGGCCGAGGCGCAGAAGCTCGACGCGCTAAACCCCGAGGTTCGCCGAGCTGCACTTCGCCTGTTGGTCGCCCAGACCGGTCGTCACCTCCAGCAGCGCAAGCCGCACCTGGTTGAACAGGACGTGGCCGCCCTCGAAGCACTGCCCGAAGCTCAGGTAGCCGATCGCCCTGCATTTCTGGCCGCCCTGCGCTGGGCCGGCGCAGTCGTCCGCGGCGATGCCGAACTGGCTTCTAGCTTTTTCGGCCAGATCGGTCACGTGCTGGGGAGTTCCGCAGCGGCGATTCTTGCGTGCGAAAATGCAGGCGCCCTCGGCAGATTGACGAGGGCGGATTTCGGTCGTCATGTTCCGCAAGTCTCCCTGGATCCTGCGGACTCGCTGGTGGTGGCGACAGCGCGTGTTTGCGCTCTCGGCGACGACCTGGGCGCGCCCTTCACCATCCCGACGGCGTGGCACGCACGGCTTTGGCAAGAGTTGACAAACGCCCACGGCGAGCTGGAAAGGTGGCAATTAGAGATGCTGGGAAAGGCGGCGCTGCGCACCAACCAAAAGGAACTGGCCTACGCAGCTTCTGCCGCGGGCCTCGAAATGGGAGGAGACCAAGAAGCACGGTTTCTGCTGCTGCGCGCCCGAGCCCTGCCGGAATGGGAGTTCGAGCGCCGCGAGGACTGTATCGCGGCGACTGTCGAGCTCGGGCGGCGCCGCGGGGACATGGCCATCATCAACGAGGCCATAGAGCTGCGGCGGGGCCACCGCAACGCCATGACCAACTTTCTCTACTGGCTCGATTCCGAAGACTGGCACGACTTCTCTATGACCACCGAGGAGATCCAAGAAGTGCTCGAGTATGAGAAGCACTCGCGTGCATTTCCCAAGAATCGACATGCTCCCTTGCGCGCTCCTTTTCGGGAAACTGTATTTCTGGATGACCAGGAGCTGGAGAAAGAAGACGAGCCATGCGCCCTGGACGACAGTAACCAGCTGGTAGCAGAAATGGGTCAGTCCCGAGAGAAGCGACCGAAGAGGGTCCGCCGCGATTTGCCGGGGCAAGGAGACTTGTTTTGAAAACGAGCCGACAGGCTAACATCCAATTGAACGAAGATCCGAGAGAGATTCTCGGCGTTCCGCCGGATGCCGGCGATGAGCGGATCCGCGACGCGTACCTTCAGAAGGTGAAGGAGCACCCGCCCGACCGCGAGCCTGCCACGTTTGAGCGCATCCGCGACGCATACGAAGTCTTGCGGGATCCACGCCGTCGCGCCCTGCACATGTTTCTTTCCGGCGATCCCCGTGCTCCTCTCGTTTCTTTGCTGCCGGCCAGCAGCCAAGAGAGAAAGTTCACCGGGGCGGACCCCTGGTTGGCAGCTTTGAGGGAAAAGTGAGCCTAGATCGCGAAGAGATTCTGCGCCGCTTTGAAGTTTGGCTGGACTCCGTGCTGGGGGCCGAGGATCCCCCGCAAGGGCTTCCTGCCGAACTGCTCTCCTCTCTTACGGCGGAACCGAAACCGGATAACCATGGGCGGTGCGACCTCTATTCGTTGTGGGCGGCAGTGACTGCTCTGACCCAGGAAGTGAGATTGCAAGGGCGGAGCTTCAAGCAGCTCAGCGAGTCCCTCGCTCCGATCGCCATGCTAGCGCCGCAGCTTCCTGAAATGCACCGTGAGGCCCAGGAAAGTGCTCGCCGGGAAATCCTGGATGTATTTCTCGATCTGCGCGACCGCCTGGCCGGGGGCCTCGATCGGGTGCGCGCGAGCCAGGAGAAGATGGAAGATTCCCTGCGGTCCAGTTGGACGGTTCGACTCCTGGCGCGCCATCGCGCTTTCCGCCAAACCTTCGAGAACCTAGCAGCGCTCGAGGAAGGCTACCAGATGAGCATGGAGCGCCTCGAGGACGCCCTGGCGCAATTCGATGTCCGGAAGATTGCCTGCGATGGGCAGCCCTTCGATCCGAAGTCGATGCACGCGGTGGATGTAGAAGAGACCGATGAAGAAGCCGAGGGAACGGTGCTCGAAGTGTACCGAGCGGGCTATGAATGGATGGGGGAAGTTCATCGCCCGGCACAAGTGAAGGTAGCACGCAGACCCACGGCAATCTCCACAGGAGGAAATGAAAGAGATGAGTGATATGGTCGTAGGTATCGATCTCGGAACCACCAACTCGGAGATCGCAGCTTTCGTCAATGGCAAGGTAAAGGTTATTGGCCCTGAGACCGACAAGATGCTGCCATCTTGTGTGGGCCTCTCTCCGGCCGGCGCGCTGCTCGTGGGCCGGGAGGCGCGCCATCAGCAGCTCCTCTATCCGCATCTGACCATCCGCAGTATCAAGCGAAAGATGGGTTCGACCGAGGCAGTGAAGCTCGGAGACAAGGAGTTCACGCCCCAGGAGATCTCCTCGCTGATTCTTCACCAACTGGTGGAATGGGCCCAACACGATCTGAATCAACCTATCGGAAAGGTGGTCATTACCGTACCGGCCTACTTTTCTGACGCCCAGCGCAACGCCACGCGGGAGGCCGGAGAGCTGGCCGGCTTGGAAGTCGTGCGCATCCTTAATGAGCCGACGGCCGCCAGTCTGGCGTACGGTTTCGGCGATGCCGCGCATCATACCGCCATGGTTTACGACCTTGGCGGCGGAACGTTTGACGTCTCCATCGTAAGCATCGAAGGCGACGTCACCGAAGTCCTGGCCAGCCACGGAAACAACCAACTCGGAGGCGACGATTTTGACAATCTTTTGCTCGCGCGCTTGGAACGGGAATTCCAAAGCCAGCATGGAATTGACCTCCAACACGGCCACCCGGTCGCGCGTGCCCGGTTATGGTGGGCTGCCGAGGAAGCCAAGAAGAAGCTGAGTTTTGAGCCCTACGCCCGCGTGCGGGAAGAAGCGCTGGTGAGTGAAAACGGGAAACCCCTGAACCTGGATGTTGAGCTTTCCCGTCTGGAGTACGAAGAGATGGTCCGGCCGCTCGTCGAGTCCACCCTCGACAGTGTTTCGAAAGCGCTCAGCGATGCGCACAAAGGTCCCAGTGATATCGACGCCATCTTGCTGGTCGGCGGCTCAACCCGAACGCCCCTGATCTACCGCAGACTGCAGGAGCTGACGGGACTGCAGCCCCGTCAGGACGTACATCCTGATTTGTGCGTGGCCCTCGGTGCGGGAGTCCTGGCTTCTCGGCTGGCCGGCCACGATGTGGAGCGGGTGCTGGTGGATGTCTCGCCCTTTTCCTTCGGCCCGTCGTACCTGGGAGAACGCGGGGGGTTCCCTTATCCGCATTGCTATCACCCCATCATTTATCGCAACACCCCGTTGCCGGTCACGCGCACGGAAAGCTACCAAACCGCCAGCCCGTATCAAACCTCGGTGCGCATTGAGATCTATCAGGGCGAGGACGACGATGCGCTCAAGAATCTCCTCGTGGGCGATTTCCTCGTCGAGGGTTTGCGCCCCACGCGAGAGCCGAACGAGGTGCTCTGCCGCATGAGGCTCGACGTGGACGGCATCCTGCACGTCACGGCCATTGAAAAGGAAACCGGCAAGTCCAAACACATCACCATCACTCGAGCGCTGCGGGAGATGAGCCCTTCGGAGATCGCGGCAGCTCGAGAGCGGCTTAAAGCGCTTTACTCATCTCGTGCCGACGAGGACCCGGAGATGGATGAAAATGAGTTCAACTTGGAGGACGCGCAGGGGGTGAGTCAGGAGGCGGTAAGCGAGTCGGAGGAAAAAGCGACTACCGATTTGCCGCACGCCCTTGAGATGGTAAAGGAAGCGTGTGATCTCGTCGAGCAATCGAAACGCCAGCTAGGTGCACTGCACGCCGAGGATCAAGAAGAAGCAATCGAACTGCACGAAAGAATCGATGCAGCGATCCGCTCGAACGACGCCGAGGCCCTGAGTAAGGCTAGCGCGGAGCTGCGCGAGCTGCTGTTCTTCGTGGAGGGGCGTTGATCGGGAACGACGAACCTCCCAAGTGTCCGGTCTGCCAAGCGCGCTTCCGGGGCTTGGCGAGCTGCTCGCGTTGCGGAGCCGACCTTGCACCACTGCTTTTGCTGATCGACCGCGCCTATCGGCTTCGTCAATCGGCCAGGAAGGCGATAGAAACTGGCGATGTCCAGCGCGCCCAAGAGCTGGCGGCAGAAGCTGAGTCCGCCTGCTCAACCGAGCAGGGGCGGAAGTTGTGGCTCCTCAGTTCGTGGGTGCTGTCTAGCTAAGTGCTCTTTTTAATAAATACGATAACGTATTATTTGCCGTTTTTGCCCTCTCCCTGCTATGCTTGCTTTGGGAGGGCACTAATTTGCCACGAAAAAGCCCGTACAAAATCGTCCTTACCAAACAAGAGCGAGAGG